>Ga0137418_10007095_pt1 | contig 10297 bp, 10 predicted proteins | sample CZODoug3_1_2_16f_FD_122242 | JGI IMG/M metagenome (GOLD analysis project Ga0137418, IMG submission 122242) | Vadose zone soil fungal communities from Angelo Coast Range Reserve, California, USA - CZODoug3_1_2_16fungal (Hybrid Assembly) | ecosystem: Environmental > Terrestrial > Soil > Vadose... | reverse complement strand
TGGGCTAACTGCATCAAATAAGTAACAAGTATAGGCGCCGGTATACAACTGCGAGTTGAGTCGAGAAGTACAAAGAAGGCCTTTGCGGCCCGCATGTCATCTAATCTTCTTCCAAGGGGATGATCAGTTGTGCCGGAGGTCCTATCAAGGAATACCTCGCCGATTATTCTTGATTTATTCAGAAACAACACCCTCACAGCCATCCTCCAAACCACATTCTTGAGATCAAAAAAAACCTATGCACATAATTTGCACTGGTCGATATCGAGGTCTTAGATTCGAATTTTATCACAGCGGTGTTTCCAGATACTGTCAATCCGATATGTATACAGTCAGGACTTGTGACCACAGAGGCACAACCACGAGACTAAGTACGGACCCAGCTTGAGCCATTTCTCACGGGTGGCGGCGGGGAATTCGGCGCCGAGGGGCAGGTCGTCGGACATGGAGGGAAAATGCCACGGGAGGCCGGTCGAACCAATGCGCAATTAGCCTGAGATCGCCTCCCTGGGGGGCAGGCGCTCGATGCCGGCCGTAACGAGCCGGGCCAGAGCGTCCCGCACGCGGATTCCGGCGATCAGGCGGTCCGGCGCGATCTCGGCGAGCGGGGCCAGCACGAAGGCCCGCTCGAACAGCCGCGGGTGGGGCAGCACCAGATCCGGGTCGTCCCACGCCACGTCGTCATAGGCGAGGAGGTCGATATCGACCGGGCGGGGTCCCCAGCGCTGCTCCCGGGTGCGGTCGCGGCCGAGCGCCTGCTCGACGCGCAGCGCCCGGGCGAGCAGCTCGCGCGGCGCCAGCGCGGTCGTCACCGCCAGGCAGAGATTGATGAAGGGCGGCTGGCTCTCCACCCCCCAGGGCGGCGTGCGGTAGTCGGAAGAGCGGGCCCGCAGGGTCACGGCATCGCCGTCGCAGAACATGGCGACGGCGCGGTCGAGGGTCGCGCGCGCATCGCCCACATTGCCGCCGAGCGCGACCAGCGCTTCAGCCACGGCGCTTGCGCAGGATGGTGACGCCGACGTCGTTGAAGATCGCCGCAATCGGCGCATGCGGCTTATGGACGGTGACCCGTGCCGAGGCGATGCGGGGAAAGGTCGAAAGCACCTCATCGGCGACGGCGCCGGCAGCGGCCTCGACCAGCCGGTAGCTCCTGGCCGTGAAGGCGCGTGTGACGGCGTCCACGATGCTCGCATAGGACACCGTGTCGACGACCTTGTCGCTGATCGCCGCCGGGGCGAGGTCGGTCGCGAGCTCGAGATCGAGGACGAAACGCTGGCCGACCTTCTCCTCGTGCGGCATGACCCCGTGATGGGCATGAATGAGAAGCCCGGTGATGAAGATCGCATCGCTCATGAGTGTCCCCGGATCGCCGCCGCGACCTTGAGCGCCTGCACGGTCGCGGCCACGTCATGCACGCGAATGATCGCCGCGCCATTGAGCACGGACAGGACATGTGCCGCAATCGACCCGCCCAGCCGCTGGTCGGGGGGCGCGGGCGAGAGCTTGTCGATGAAGCGCTTGCGCGAGGCGCCCACCAGAAGCGGCAGCCCGAAGGATCTCAACCGGCCGAGCCGGCCGATCGCTTCGATGCTCTGCTCCGGGGTCTTGCCGAAGCCGATTCCGGGATCGAGCACCATACGGTCGCGCGCGATGCCGGCTTGGGCGGCGATCGCCAGCGATCGCGCAAAGAATGCCTCGATGTCGGCCATGATGTCGAGCGCCGGATCGACCACGTCCCGATTATGCATGATGACGACGGGCAGGCCGTTCCGGGACATGATCGGGGCCATGTCCCGGTCGCGTTGCAGGCCCCACACGTCGTTGATCATGGCGGCGCCTTGATCGAACGCCCACTTGGCGACCTCGGACTTCATGGTATCGACGGAGACCGGAACGCCCAGCCCAACGAGCGGGGCGATGACGGGCGCGAGCCGCCGGAGCTCCTCCGCGGCGCCGACCCTTACGGCGCCCCCATAGGGCCGCGTCGACTCGGCGCCAACGTCGATGATGTCGGCGCCTCCCGCGATCATGCGGCGCGCATGGGCGATGGCCTTGGCGGGATCGAGGAATTGGCCGCCGTCGGAAAACGAATCCGGCGTGAGGTTGAGGACGCCCATGACCAGGGGCTGGCGGTCGGCCAAGAGCCGGGCCAGCCAGGAGGGACGCGTATCGCCCGGCCGATACGCCGATCCAGGGTCTTTGACGGTGACCATGCGCTCGCTTTGCGCGCGGGGTCACGCGGTGTCAAGTCACCCGGAAGGACGGCCGTCAGTAGGAGATCTTGAGCGGCAGCTTCTTGGCGTGCTCGATCCAGCGCACCACCGCCTTCTCGGACGGCATCAGCCGCACCAGCTTGCGGCGCGCATTGGCGTCGGCCATGGCTTTGGCGAGGTTGGCGGGGTTGCGGTACTTGAGCTCCTTCACGGTGTCGACGCCCGCCGCCTCGAGCAGCTCGGCATAGTCCTCGCCGACGCCCTTGACGCGCATGCGGTCGGCCATGTTGGCCCAGCGCAGGATGCGCTTCGGGTCGATGCCGGTCTTGGTGGCGAGGCGCTTGCGACCCTTCGGGTCCTTCGCAGCCTCGAGCAGCCCGGCCGTCGTGCGGATGCCGACGGACTTCAGCATCGCGGCCACGCCCGGAGCGATATTCTCGAGATCTGCGATCGGGTAGGACATAAGGCAGCGCCCTAAATGAACTGGCTCAGGCCCGGGATCGCGTCGACAATGTTGCCGACCGCTTCGTCCCCGGCCTTTTCTCGCGCATAGGCGATGAGTTCGCGGGTGACGCCCTGAATCTCGCCCATGCCGAGGCCCACTCCCATCAGGCGGCTGCCGACGCCCATGATCCCCCCCATGCTGCCGAACATTCCGCCACCATCCGCCGCACGCGCCGCAGCAATCGCCTCGTTGGCGCCCGGCAATTGATCGAGCAAGGCGTGAACCTTGTCGCTCGGACCTTCCTTGGAGAGAAAATCGAAAATGATTCCAACGGATTTTTCGGCGACCGAGCGGTCGACGCCGACCTTGGCGACGATGCGGTCGACGAGTTCGTCCATGTGATCACGCCCCCACTGCACTCACGGCAGGTTCTCGATCCAATTGAACATCGCCACATTGAAAACACAAGGCCGTGGCGCACGATCGTCGGCGGCCGTGGCCGGCGCGCAACAGTTCGACACGAGATGGTCGCGCCGGGAATGAAATCGCTGGCAAATTTCCGCGCGTGCTCCCTCGCGCCCGAGGTTTGCGCGGATTATAAAGCGGTGCGAGCATGCCGCCGGTGATCGGCGCCAAGTTTGGAAGCGAAAATGACGGGAGTCATGATGGCAAGCCTCGACAAACGCGGAAAAATTCCCGCCGGCGCCGCCGCCAAGCCGCTTGCGGCTCGCTTTGCGGCAGTGCGGTCGCATGTCCGCGGCCGAGAAGGCTGACCGTCATGTCCGAACTCGACCGCGTCCTCGCCCGCATCGATGCCGATCTCGACCAAAGCCTTGCACGCCTGTTCGATTATCTGCGGATCAAATCGATCTCGACCGACCCGGCCTACCAAGACGCGTGCCGCAGCGCGGCAGAGCATCTTGCCGCCGACCTGAGCACGGTCGGCTTCGCGGCGGAGGTCCGCCCGACGGCCGGCCATCCGGTCGTGCTGGCCAAAAGCAATGGCGACGGCCGGCGTGTCCTCTTCTACGGCCATTACGACGTCCAGCCGGTCGATCCGCTTGATCTGTGGCACACCCCGCCGTTCGAGCCGCGCATCGCGACCCTGCCGGACGGCCGCAAGGTGATCGTGGCGCGCGGGGCAGCCGACGACAAAGGCCAGGTGATGACCTTCGTCGAGGCCTGTCGCGCCTGGAAGGCGGTCACCGGCGCCCTGCCGCTGCCGATCACCATACTGGTCGAGGGGGAGGAGGAGTGCGGCTCGAAGAACCTGCCGCCCTTCGTGGAAGCCGCCAAGGCGGAACTGGCGGCCGACGTCGCCTTGGTCTGCGACACCGGCATGTGGGACCCCAAGACACCGGCGATCACCACGGCGTTGCGCGGCCTCGTCTATGACGAGGTCAAGATCAAGGCTGCCGATCGCGACCTGCATTCCGGCATGTTCGGCGGCGCGGCGCAAAACCCGATCCGGGTGCTGACGAAAGTCCTCGGCGCCATTCACGACGACAACGGCCGCGTCACAATTCCGGGATTCTACGACGGCATACGCGAGCTGCCCGCCGACGTGATGGCGCAATGGGCGGCGCTCGACATCACCCCCGCGAGTTTTCTCGGTCCGGTCGGCTTGAGCGTGCCGGCGGGCGAGAAAGACCGTAGCCTGATCGAGCAGCTGTCGTCGCGGCCGACCTGCGACATCAACGGCATCTGGGGCGGTTATACGGGCGAGGGCTCGAAGACCGTGATCCCGTCGGAAGCTTCCGCCAAGATATCGTTCCGTCTCGTGAGCGGCCAGGAGCCCGAGAAGATCCGCGCCGCATTCCGCGCCTTCGTGCATGCCCGCCTGCCAGCCGATTGCAAGGCCGAATTCGTCAGCCATGCCGGCGCGCCGGCGATCGCGCTCGACTGGGGAATGCCGCAACTCGCCGCCGTGCGCCGCGCCCTCACCGAGGAGTGGGGCAAGGACGCTTTGCTGATCGGCTCGGGCGCCTCGATTCCGATCTGCGCCGATTTCAAGCGGCTTCTCGGCATGGACACGCTCCTGGTCGGCTTCGGGCTCGACGACGACCGCATCCATTCGCCCAACGAAAAATACGATCTCACCAGCTTCCACAAGGGCACGCGCAGCTGGGCGCGGATTTTGGCGGCGCTGGCGGCCTGATGTTCATGGGGTGGGCGTCGGTCCGGCGAGCGCCATCAGCCCGCCGAGATCAGTGAGCACGCGTTCGGGCGCAAGATCCGGATACTCGTCGGGCATTTTGGCCCGATTGATCCAGGCGGCGCGAAACCCGAAGGCACGCGCGCCCATCACGTCCCAGCGGTTCGACGAGACGAAAATCACGTCGGCAGCCGCGATGCCGAAATGGTCGGTCACCAGCCGGTAGACCTCGGGGCGCGGCTTGTACATGCGGATCGGGTCGACCGAGAGGACCGCATCGAGGTCCTGGCCGAGCTTCGCGGCCGCGACGGCGGCCGACAGCATCGCCGGCGAGCCGTTCGACAGGATCGCGGTTGGGTGTCCGCGCGTCTTGAGCGCGTGCAAAATAGTCCGCGCGTCCGCAAAGGCATCGAGCGTCCGATAGGCCTCCCTGAGGGCGGGCTTGAGCGCGCGGTCGACCGCGGGAAAGCGGGCCAGCGCGAAGTCGAGCGCCCGGCCGGTGAGCGTCCAGAAATCCTCGTAGCGTCCGGCGAGCGTCAAGGTCCAGGCATATTCGAGCTGCTTGGTGCGCCAAAGCTCGGACAGGCGTTCGGCATCGGGCCCGGCGGCCGCGCGGTGGCGGCCGATCGCGGCATGCACGTCGAACAGGGTGCCGTAGGCATCGAACACGAAGGCGGGCGAGGTCATGGACAAAGCTCCCGGCGGGCTGGCTTCATGCGGGAGCGATCCTACGCCTGGTCTTCTTGTTTTTGCGCAGGATTTTGTCCGAAAAGTCCCCCGATCCGGATCGAATCCGAGGCCGGTTTCTCAGGATCATGTGCGACGCTTCAGAGGCCCGGCACGGTCAGAAGATTGCCGATCGACCGCCCCCGGATGTCGTAGACCCGCGCATAGACGACGCCGTCGCGCTTGATCTCGACCACGACCGGCGCGTCGATCTCGGCGCAGTAATATTCGGCGAGCGCGAGCGCGAAGTCGGCGCCGCGCGGATCCCAGGACAGCTCGAAATCCGGTCCGAGCACGACCCTGGCGGGAGGGTGCGGTCCGCACGCCGCGATCTTCCAGCGCGCGCGGCCCACCGGCTTCTCATGGCTTTCGTCGAGCTTGGCGCGCAACGCCAGGCTCGCCTGCCTGAACGACAGGCCCCAGTAATCGAGCATGTAGCGCCCGCGCGCGGCGCGCACGCCGCCCGCGATCGTGTTGAAATAGGTGTATTCATAAGGATGCAGCTTCACCATCTCGACCACGGGCGAAACGCAGCCGACGGCCAGCAGCGCCGCGGCGCCCGCGGCAGCGGACGGTTTCCAGGCCGCGATCCGCTCGATCAGCCAGGCGCCCGCAAGCCCGGCCACTACCGCGATCGGCGGCGCGACGAAGACGAAATGGCGGATGCCGTTATACATCGCCGGCCGCGTCGCGACCGCGAGAGCGATCGGAAAGGCCGCGGCCAGCGCGAGCATGAAGAACACGGCGCGCCGCTGGGCGGACAGGCTTCGGTCGCATGTCGCCGCAAGGGCGCCCACGATTCCGCCCAGCCCGAGCGCAAGCGTGATCTCCGGCAATTCGAGCGCGAAGAGCTGCGGCACATAGCGGCGCGGCATATCGGGAACGAGCGTGAGGCTGCCCCCGAACAATTCGCGCCATGGGTTTTCGAAGAAGGTGGAGAAGTAGATCAGCGCCCTGAAGGGATTGAGCGGCTCGGCCACCGACCACGGCCACACCAGCGCCATCACGGCGTAAGCCAGCACGAGCGCCGGCAACAGGGCCAGGATGAAAGTGCCCGCGCGCGTTGCCGCTTGCCGCCACCCGGTCTGGCGGGCCTCGATGGCGACGGTCAACAACAGAGCGGCGATCGCATAGACCGCCCCAAAGCCGCCGAGGATGCGGGTGCCGATCGCGAGGCCGATGCCGGCACCGAGCAGCGCGCCGGTCGCCGCCGCCGGCCTTGGATATTCCTCGAACGCGCGCACCAGGCCGAGCATCAGGACCGCCATCGCGGCTGCGAAAGGCGCGTCCTTGGCGTTCATATACATGTGCCCGTAATAGAGCGGGCAGGTGGCGAGCAGCACGAGCGCCAGCAGCCCGGCGACCGGCCCGCCGACCCGGCGGCCGAGCCGCCAGGTCACCGCGAGACCGATGAGGCCGACCATCGCGCCGGCGAGCCGGCGCGTCTCGAACAGATCGAAGGGCAGAATCTTGGCGAGGAGCGCGGCCGCCATGTCGAAGCCGCCCCCATAGGCATACAGGTTGACGAAGGACAGCGCCCGTCGATCGGTGAATCCGGAGCCGAACAGGTCGAGCAGCAGCGCGCCGTATTGGGAGTGGGTGTAGTCGTCCCAGCCGAGGCCGTAATCCCGGAACGTCAGGGCGGCGATGACGGCGATGGCAACGAGCACCGCGACGGCCAGGCCGTCGGCGATCGGCTCCGGCGACCGCCCCCACGGCGACGATATGGGCATGGTGTCCCGGCTGCCTTTGTTGCGGTGCAGGATTGGCGCGGCCGGCGGCCGCGACGGTGGGCGGGTCAGTTATGAGCCTGCCGAGCCTCGGCGTTCCTGCGATCGATTTGCGACGTCAATATGTTCGCCAGGCCCAACGGCGGTGCGCGCGAAGTACCGCGCGAACCGCCGTCTGCAAGGTCCCTGCGATGGTTGTCCGGCGATGCGTGCCGGCGTCAACGCGCTATTTGGTCGCCGCCTCGAATAATTCCTCGACGTAGTCCCAGTTGATCAGGTGGTCGACCCAGGCCTTGAGGTAGTCCGGCCGGCGGTTGCGATAATCGATGTAATAGGAGTGTTCCCACACGTCGCAGCCCAGAATCGGCTTCGCGCCCAGCACCAGCGGATTTTCGCCGTTGGCGGTCTTCATGATGGTGATCTTGCCGTCCTTTACCGCGAGCCAGCACCAACCCGAACCGAATTGGGTCACGCCGGCCTGGATGAAGTCTTCGTTCATCTTGGCGACCGAGCCGAGATCGGCCTCGATCTTCTTGGCCACTTTGCCGGGAAGCTTGTTGCCACCCCCGTTCGGCTTCATCCACTTCCAGAAATGAGTGTGGTTGTAATGCTGCGCTGCATTATTGAACAGGCCGGCATTCTTGCCGAACGATCCCGTGACGATCTCCTCGAGCGATTTGCCCGCCCATTCGGGACCCTTGAGCAGGTTGTTGGCGTTGTTGACGTAGGCGAGGTGATGCTTGTCGTGGTGATATTCGAGCGTCTCGCGCGACATGTAGGGGGCGAGCGCATCGTATGGATAGGGCAGATCAGGAAGGGTGAGAGACATCAGTTTTCTCCTCGCATACGGCACACACAGCCGAGTTTGAAATGGTGGACGCGCGCGACCATACAAGATGCGGAGCGGCCACGCCGGCCAAATGGGATCCGGCACCGGGAATAATGGCCGGAGCAGGCCGCGGGTTCAAATTCCGGTGGGGCAGGGTGCGGTTGGCAGCCATGCCCGGGCTATGTTTCACAGGAAATTCCAGTATAATGGAATGGAATTTCCTCGTTTGCATTTATTGAGCGGGTTAATCAAGTCTAGACGTAGTAGGATCAGGATGCCTGACAGCTTGAGCGTCGGCGCGGTCCACATCTGCAAGTGATTTTGATGCCCGCGGTGCCGCGCGGGGTGCTCGAGTAGGGGACGCAACGGCTATGTATCCGTTCTTGTTGTCGCTGAGCTTGATCGCGACGGCGATTGGCGTATTTGCCATTGGGTTCGGCATTCCGAACCGCGATTTCAGCCTTGGCGACATGCTGATCATCGTCGGCACCGTTGCGATTGTCGGGGGCATGATCATGTTCGGCTTGGCGGCGGCCGTGCGTCAGCTGCGCCGTATCGCCGACGGAATGGCGCCGCGCCCTGCGCCCCGCCGTCCGCCGGTTCCGGAAGGCGCCGATACAGCCGCCGCGGCGCGCCCGGCGCCCGCTCCGCGTGTTCCCTATCCGGCCAAAGCTGCCACCGAGGCCGGCGATCGCGATACCCGTTCCACCGAGCCACGGCCCGGGCCCGCCCTGGCGGCCGACCCGGCCGAAGGATCACTGGAGCGGCCGCGTCCGAGCATTCTCGGGGCGGCGCGCGGCGCGGGCGACATCCCGATGATGGAGGAGCCCGAGGACGTCCCGCTTGCGGCCACCCGGGCGCCGTCACCGGCGACCGGTCGTAGCGCCCCGCCTGCGGGCGAACCGAAGCTGACCCCGACCGACATCATGTCCCGCTTGAGCAATCTTGCGGCGCCGCCCCCGCGTTCGGCGGTGCGGCAGGAGCCCGCCCAGCCTTCGGCGCCGGCGGCCGCAGGCCCGGCCGAGCCGCGACAGCATTCCAATATGTTCGACGCCTTGTGGCCCGCGGGTGGGCGCGCTGCGCGCCAGTCGCATCCGGAAGCCATTGCGCGCGCACCGAGGCCTCAATCCAAGCCGGAGCCGGAACGACCGCCCGACGTGAAGCCCGACCCGCGGGACGACTTTCGACCGGAGCCCAAGCTCGAGCCCAGACCCACGGCCAGGCCGGAGCCCAAGCCGGAACCGCGCCTCGAGATCCCCATGGGGCGCGATCGGGTCGAGCCGGCCATGAACCAGGGTGCGCGCGAGAGCGTGGCGCCGGTCGGCGAGCCGCGGCCGATCGCCATTCTCAAGTCCGGTGTGATCGACGGCATGGCCTATACGCTCTACACCGACGGCTCGATCGAAGCGGAGCTGCCGCAGGGGACGATGCGCTTCGCGTCGATCGACGAGCTGCGGGCGCATCTCGAACAGGCCGAGCGTTCGGACTGACTGGAAAAGTTATCCGTTCGGGTCGGTGACCGCCGCCAGCGCAAACGCGTAGGCGAGCGCCACTTCCCTGAGGCGCTCGAAACGGCCCGCCGCACCGGCGTGGCCGGCGTCCAGGTTGGTGCGGAATGCCAGCACACGGCGGCCGGTCTGGGTGGCCCGCAGACGCGCCACCCATTTCGCCGGCTCCCAGTAGGTCACACGCGGATCCGTCAGCCCCGCCAGCACGAGCAGCGCCGGGTAGTCCTGGGCGCGGACATTCTCATAGGGGCTGTAGGCGAGAATGTTGCGGAATGCCGCCGGGTCGGTGATCGGATTCCCCCATTCCGGCCATTCGGGCGGGGTGAGCGGCAGCGTGTCATCGAGCATGGTGTTGAGCACGTCGACGAACGGCACTTCGGCGATCATGCCGGCATAGAGATCGGGCCGCGCATTGGCGACCGCGCCGATCAGCATGCCGCCGGCCGATCCGCCGTGGGCGACCGCCTTGCCGGGCGCCATCACGCCCTGCGCCACGAGATATTCGGTCGCCGCGATGAAATCATTGAAGGTGTTGCGCTTGTCGGCGAGCTTGCCGGTGCGGTACCAGCGCCAGCCCTTGTCGGCGCCGCCACGCACATGGGCGATCGCATAGACGAAACCGCGGTCCACCAGCGACAGCCGGTTCGCGCTGAACCCCGCCGGAATGGCCATGCCGTAAGCGCCGTAGCCG
>Ga0137418_10007094_pt1 | contig 10298 bp, 7 predicted proteins | sample CZODoug3_1_2_16f_FD_122242 | JGI IMG/M metagenome (GOLD analysis project Ga0137418, IMG submission 122242) | Vadose zone soil fungal communities from Angelo Coast Range Reserve, California, USA - CZODoug3_1_2_16fungal (Hybrid Assembly) | ecosystem: Environmental > Terrestrial > Soil > Vadose... | reverse complement strand
TCCGGGTTATTCTTCCGCGTTCCGATTACAAACGACGTGGCAACCTACTTCATTGATCAGAAATACGACGGCAGAGACGCAGAAAGTCTGACTGAAGCAGAAATCCATGGGCGAGAACAGGCCAGGGCCTATCTGCAAGCCATTCGCACGATACCCGGTTGTGAGCATGCGTACATCCTGGCAACGGGACCAGAAATCGGCACACGTGAGTCCCGTCACGTGAATGCACGCTATCAGGTCACGACACAGGATATCGAGAACGGAGCGCGCTTCGACGATGTGGTGTGCCTGGGGGCGTGGCCGATTGAGTATCACACCGAACCAGGGCAACCGACGGTCTGGCGGATGGTCCACGAGAATAGTACCTATGACATTCCCTTGAGGACGCTGTGCAGCAAAGACACACCCAACCTGTTTGTGGGAGGCCGTCTGACGGATGGTGACAGCTATGCAGGCGGTTCACTGCGTGTCATGGGAACCTCTTTCGGGACAGGACATGCGGCTGGTGTGGCGGCGGCGGTCTATGCGCAATCACAAGGAAGTGAGTACATCTTAGTTCAGAAAGAGCTTGTGCGTCAGAATGCGCATATCAAGCTTGATCAATAACCCAACGCTGGCGAACTAGATATGAGGATCGTACAAACTGCGGTGTGGAGTTTTCATTTGGGTGAGGCTGTCTCAATTCCCACAGGACGGCGGTGAGAATCAATGCTAGCGTCGCGCTTCTGGTTAGGTATCGTGGGAAATCTGCTTCCTACAGCAGTTTTGTTCGTTCTTCTGCTGTTTGCGAGCCGTGCTCTCGGTCAGAGCGCGCCTGTTTCTCCTGATCAGCCGTGGCATGCATCCGATGAGCGGAAAATCGAAGCAGATGCGAAAAATCTTCGTGATTCCAGGTTCAACGTCGATCCGGGCAAGACTTATTCGTTGGCTGAGTTGGTCAATTTGGCGGAGGCGCACAATCCCGAGACCCGTTTGGCGTGGGAGCGTGCCCGCAGTCAGGCGGCCGCATTGGGTGTCGCGCGCAGCGAGTTGTATCCTACGTTGGCGGCGGCTGCACTCTCTCAGACAGGCCGCTCGGAAGTCCTCTTCGGAAACCGCTTCGACGGCCAGGTCGTCCAAGATTTTCAAGTGGAACTCGACCTCAACTACAACGTCTTTGATTTCGGCGCCCGTTCTGGCCGAATCAACGCAGCGAGCGCGCGGAGGTCCTGGCAGCCAACTTCGCATTCAACGATACACATCGCACCGTCATTTACCAGGCAGAGCAGGCCTACTACCGCGAGCCTGGAGCGGCCTGCAACACTTCCATTGGCCGGATGGTTTGACTGCCAGAATCGGCGGCACGCCAGCCCTGCGTTTCTCCTGAGACGAGCGCAGACTCGACCGGAAGCTCGACCGTCCATAGAGCGGTGCCGTCGCGCTCGTAGCGCTCACGAGCGCGTGCAGCTCGCCGAGACCGCAATCTGGCGACACATGGCGCTCGCGGACCACGGCGTCACAGGGCGAGTTTGCGCCCACCCCGAGTGCTCTCCAATTACTCGACGGAGAAGTTCGACACCCTACGCTCGATATCGATGCCGAGAGAGCGCGCATCACGCGTCCCCCGGGATCTGCGACGGTCTGCGCAAGGATTCCTACTGCTTCAGCGCTCGCCTCCAACGTTTTTGGCAATGCCAGTAGTTCCTTATCGATTGGCAATCCTCCGATTTTGGGGTTAGCCCACTCTACTTGAGCGACGCTATTCTCATTAGGGTCTTCAAGAGATTTTCGGAAGAGCTGTCGTCGGCGGTAATAAGAGGCGTCGGTAACTTCAATACGTCGGTAACATGTCGTAACTCTGCGACGTTCGTAACTTGCTGAGATGCGTCGCGCCGGGTTCTATTCATTGTGGAGAAATGAATATGCGAATCAGGACCCGGCTAGCTACGCTGACGATGGTGGGAATGATGAGTTGGTGGTTGGCATATGGCCAGACAGCAACGTTGCGGGCGGAGCGGGAACTGTTCGCTTCGGTAAACCAGGCGCGGCGCGCACAGGGGCTGACTCCGCTGCGGTGGGATGAATCGCTGGCGGCAGCGGCGCGGCGTCACGCGGAGGCGATGGCCGAACACGGATCGGCGCAGCATGGGTTTGAGGGTGAGCCGAGCCTGTCGGCGCGGGTCAAGCAGGCGGGTGCGCATTTCAGTTGGCTGTCGGAAAACGTAACTCAGGGACCGTCGCCGCAGTTCATCCACACTCAGTTCATGAAGTCGCCTCCACATCGCGCGAACATCCTGGACCGGGACATGGATTCGATTGGAGTGGGTGTGGTGGAGCAGGGCGGGCAGCTGTTTGCGGTAGAGGATCTTTCGCAGGCGCGGTGATTCACGCAAAACCGTCGCACTCGGAATGGCCCAAGCGCAGTTACACGCGCGTGGGCCATTTTATCCAATCGAGTTCATGGTCGGGCTTAAGTACGGATTAGCGTTATCCGCACCTCGGTGCGCCTGGGATGCACGCTACTCTCCATCAGTTCTTCATTTTGTACGCTGAAGGTCGCAGTGACTGATGTTTCTCACTCGGCCCGTCTAGGGGCGCGCAGGTATCACCCGCCAGCGGCGTGTTAGTCACGTTCAAAAAGGAATTCGGAGCAGTGGTATCGCCCGAGCCCGAACCCAGAAGAATCCCGGCGCAGGCTTCGTTGATCGTGTTGCCTGTTACAGTGTTACTGCTTCCGGTAGATGGCGGGCACGTATCATCCGTGTGGATGCCATCTTGGCTGCTGCCGTAGATAGGGTTCGATTTGGCCGAATTCCCGTCGCCGCAAAGATCGATGGCATCGTAGAGTTGGGTTCCCCCGATATGGTTCGACGTAACGACTATGCCGTTTGCAGTTAGGGACGCCGACGCCGTCACGGGGACAATCCCGTACTGCGTGCTCTCCACCGTATTGCTGAGAACGTTTACGCCGGCCGAGCCATAGATCAAGATCCCAGAGGCCCCATAGCATGGGTTGCAATTCGGGGGGTTATGCAGATGTCGTCAACTACATAGTTGGATGTGACCGTGGCCGTCGCGCCATAACCTATCTGAATGCCGTTCTGGGCGGTGGCCGTAGTGGCACCCATACCGATGACGGTGTTCCCGGTGACTCGACGCTTGGTCCGGGATTGCCATTGTTGGGGCCGCTCGCAGTAATTCCATTCTTGTCGTAGTTCCGCACGGAATTATTTGAAATCGTGACTGCCAGGGCGCCGGTGTTGCCGTCCACGTTGATCGCTAAGCCGTCTTGGCAACCCTGAAGAGCGATGAAGCAGCATAGCCCATGCGCTTGACGTTCGCACATATTTCTAAGACGGATGGAGATTCAATAATAAAGCAGAGCTAGTCCTTCTCATCTCGCCAGTATGGATCCAAACCATCCTTCCGCTTCGTTCCCAAGATTCCCAGCCCCCTTTTTTCCAGAGTTTTGGTCCGAAACTCGCGATACACAGACGATACACTGAGCGTCCGTTCCTTTGTGTTCCCTACTGCAATTTACCGGACATTACGGTGCGACCGGTGCCTTGTAATTACTGCGTGATCCAACAGGACATTGCCCTTTCACGGCGCAAACGCGGGTTCAAATCCCGCCGGGGACGCCAAAGCAAAGTTACTGGAGAAATATCTACTCTCTGTTTAACAAGAAGATCGGAAATCGTGGGTTCCGTGACCTTGACGATTGACTATGAATCGGTCCAAGACCGAGGTGTTGCCCAGCCTTCACAGCTGTCCCTCGTCAAAAATCCGCGCTCCGCGAGGCACCTTCCGAATCAGTAATTTACGAAACCGCAACATTCCCGTCTCTCCGAAAATGGCTTGAGGATGTAACAATGTTACGTGCGGGGATGGAGTTTTGACGAGGGACAGGCTCGACCGACGCCATCCACTTCTCCTGGAGGCCCAAGCGGTAGACGTCGATCGTGTAAGGACCGACCTGGCTGCTGACATGAAAGGAGATTTGCTGGCCCGCCAGGTTGCTTCGCCGCGAGACGTTGCCGGCGAAGGGCTGGATGGGCGTCGGATTCCAGGGCTCATGCAGGTAAAAGTCGCCCCGCCCATCGCCGCGGTTATAGAGAAACGACAAACGCAGCGATCATGGCAAGCACTGCCATCCCGAGACCGCTGGTCGTGCTTCCTTTCACCGCCGTAGCCGTAGGATCTGCGGCGGCAATGAGTAAATGGCTCCGCGGCTGGCCCGTATATCCCAAGTCGCTGCGGAACTGCTCTTGATAATCGACGGGTGCGTGCTGATACTATGTCCGATCTACATATCTCCCGATCGGCACGAGGCTTGGTGGGACAACGCCAGTGTCCAATGCGCTTTACGACAATGTTATGTAGATTTCGCAGAAGGCAAAAGACCGTTTGTATCCGCCCGTTGACAGGACCTGTCGAGCCTTCGACAGATCGAAGCTATCTTGGGCTGCGGTGTTCAGTCAGGCGCGCACATTTTGTCCTTAGGACCAGCAGATTTACGATCTCTTAGTGCTGGAAAGAGTGGCGTGCAAAGTGCAAAATCGATATCCGTGCAATGAATCGGGGCCTATTTACGTATTTGGACTTCCGAATTCAAAGGATTACTCGATCACAAGCAGCAAGAATGAGTTCGGGAGCACACCCCGCATCAGGGCATATCGCGATTCGTCAACGAATAGAAAAGGTCCAATCCTAACAATAGTTTGAGAGCCCCGGGAGAATCAATATGGTTAAAGAAATACTGATGCGCTGGCCGGTGGTTCGACAACTTTTGACCCACAGCGATGGTACTGGTGTGGAAGCCATGAGCGATCGAACTCGCAATCTTGCTCCCAAGCATCGCGATGCTCAGGTCGCGCGCTCGGTGTGTCCCTATTGTGCCGTAGGGTGCGGCCAGCTTGTGTATCACAAGGATGGAAAGCTTGTCTCAATAGAAGGAGACCCAGATTCGTTTATTTCCCGCGGGCGGCTTTGCCCAAAGGGCTCCGATAGCTTCGAACTGCTGACGCACGCAAACCGAGAGACGCGCGTAAAGTATCGCAGGCCGTACTCCACCCGATGGGAAGAGCTAGAACTGGAGACGGCTATGGACATGATCGCGGATCGCGTCTGGGACACGCGGGAGCGCACGTTCGTGGAAGAACGGGACGGAGAGGTCGTAATGCATACGACTGCCATGGCCCACCTTGGTGGCGCTACTCTCGATAATGAAGAAAACTACTTAATCAAGAAGCTCTTCGCAGCCGGCCTGGGCATGGTCTGCATCAGCAACCAGGCCCGTATATGACATAGCTCAACGGTGCCCGGTCTGGGCACCTCCTTCGGTCGAGGCGGAGCGACAACTGCGCCGAGCGACCTCGTGAATTCTGATGCCATTCTGATTATGGGCTCGAACATGGCGGAGAATCACCCGGTCGGTTTCCAGTGGGTGATCGAAGCGCGAGAGCGCGGTACGAAGGTTATTCACGTCGATCCGCGTTTCAGCCGCACCTCCGCTATGGCAGACATCTGGGCTCCCGTGCGCGCCGGATCGGACATCCTGTTTCTCGGGGGGCTCATTCATTACGTGCTCGAAAACGAAAAAGATTTTCGCGAGTACGTGACCCACTACACCAACGCTTCGATCATTCTTCCAGAGGAGTTCAAGGATACGGAGGATTTGGGAGGCGTCTTCTCTGGTTGGGACGCTAAGGACAGGCGCTACGACGGAAGCTCCTGGCTTTACGGGGCTTGTGTCCAGGGTGGCCAAGCGGCGCCCAGGAGCGCCGGACCTCATTCCGGTCACCACAAGGATGGCACTGGCACTGGAGCCGCCGCCGACCTCAGGGATTGCGAGTGCGACCCCACGCTCAGCCATCCACGGTGTGTATACCAAGTTGCGAAAAGGCATTATGCGAGATACACGCCTGAGTTGGTTGAACGGTTTTGCGGGGTTTCCCGCGAGCGGTTTCTGAAAATTGCGGAGACGTTTTGCTCGGCATCAGGCCCGGAAAAGACGGGAGCAATTTGCTATGCGCTGGGTTGGACGCAGCAGTCGAAAGGTCCGCAGATCATTCGCGCGGCTTCGATCCTTCAGCTGCTTCTCGGCAACATCGGACGACCTGGAGGAGGCATTCTCGCTCTGCGCGGGCATGCCTCGATTCAAGGTTCAACCGATATCCCGACTCTTTACGACATTCTGCCTGGCTACTTGCCGATGCCGAATCTAGGGCTGGACTCACACAATCTTGCGGATTACGTTGCGACACATCGCGATCCGACGGGCTGGTGGTGGAACTTCGATAAGTACATCGTCAGTCTGCTCAAGGCCTATTACGGCGAGGGGGCGAAAAAAGAAAACAATTGGGGCTTCAATTGGCTCCCGCGTGTGACCGGGGACCATTCGCATCAGGGCTATTTTCTGGAAATGTTGGACGGCAAGGTTGAGGGTCTGTTTGTGATGGGACAAAACCCGGCAGTAGCAGGCCCCAACTCGCGACTGGAGCGCAAGGCGCTCTCCAAGCTGAAGTGGCTCGTAGTGCGGGACCTGGTAGAGCTGGAGACCGCCTCTTTCTGGTACGACTCGCCCGAGGTGGAGCGCGGCGAGCTTCGACCAGAAGAGATCGCAACGGAAGTCTTTCTTCTGCCCGCCGCCGGGCATGCCGAAAAAGACGGCTGCTTCACCAACACGCAGCGTCTGCTGCAGTGGCACCAGAAGGCCGTCGATCCTCCAGGGGACGCCCGCAACGAGACCTGGTTCATGTACCACCTGGGCCGCCGCCTGAAGGAGAAGGCGAAGCACGATCCGCGACCGCGCAATGCGGGGTTGAGCGCCTTGACCTGGGACTATTCGCTGGAAGGAACGATGCAAGAGCCCAAGGTTGAAGAAGTCCTGCAAGAGATCAACGGCTACGCAGTAGCCGACCACAATCTAGTAAGTGGATTCAACGAATTGAAAGCTGACGGGTCCACTGCTTGCGGTTGCTGGATCTACTCCGGCGTCTTCCCGCGACCGGGTGAGAACCGCGCCAACCAGCGGAATTCGCAGGACCTCTGGGGACACGGCTGGGGCTTTGCCTGGCCTGCGGACCGCCGCATCCTCTATAACCGCGCTTCGGCCCGTCCTGATGGGCGGCCCTGGAGCGAGCGTAAGAAACTGGTTTGGTGGGATGAGCAGAACAAAGAGTGGACGGGGCTGGACGTCCCGGACTTCACGAGAACGAAAGCGCCGAATTACCAGCCGGCTAAACACGCGCAGGGTGATGAGGCTCTTGCCGGGGATAAACCTTTCATCCTGCACACCGATGGGACGGGCTGGATTTTCGCCCCAAAAGGATTAGCGGACGGCCCCCTGCCAACCCACTACGAAGGCCTGGAGGCTCCCGTTAGCAATCCACTTTATCCAGACCAGCAAAGCAATCCGGCAGCAATGCGAGACGAGCGCCCTGAAAACCGTTACGCCAGTTCTCCCGACGACCGCTTCCCCTATGTCATGAGCACGTATCGGTTGACGGAGCACCACACCTCCGGCGCAATGTCGCGCATGCTTCCGCACCTGGCCGAGCTTCAGCCCGAATTCTTCTGTGAAATATCACCCGAGCTGGCGTCAGAACGCGGAATCAAAAACGGAGGCTGGGTGACCCTGATGACTGCGCGCGGAATCGTTGAGGCTCGAGCGCTGGTGACTCGGCGCATGCGACCGCTACTGATCAACGGAAAGATGGTCCATCAGGTAGGCGTGCCGTATCACTGGGGCTATCGCGGCCTGGTCAAAGGAGACTCGGCCAATGACCTAGTGGCCATCTCGGAGGAACCGAACGTCCGAATCATGGAGGCTAAAGGAATTCTCTGTGACGTTTCTCCAGGACGTCGGGCTCGGGGAAAGGCCGCTCTCGATCAATGGAACGCCCATTTGGGGAGGAAGTGATGCCGATCAGTGCCTTTCTAACGGATGCTTCAGTATGCATAGGTTGCAAGGCCTGTGAAGTGGCCTGCAAGGAGTGGAACCACATTCCCGATGATGGGTTCGCGTGGTCTGGTCAGTCGTACGACAACACGCAGGCGTTAGGAGCATCGACGTGGCGGCACGTGCTCTTTTTGGAAGAGAAACAGCCCATGGGCCCGCAACTCGCCGGAATAGAAGAGCCGTTTCGTTGGCAGTTCCTCTCCGATGTCTGCAAGCACTGCGAGAACGCCGGATGCCTGGAAGCGTGTCCCACGGGCGCAATCATTCGGACCGAATTTGAATCGGTATACGTGCAGCCCGATGTCTGCAATGGCTGCGGCTATTGCGTGGTTTCGTGTCCCTTCGGAGTGGTCGACAAGAATCATGATGTTGGAACCGCTTTCAAGTGCACGTTTTGTTACGACCGGCAGCGGGACGGGTTAATGCCTGCTTGTGCGAAGGCCTGCCCGACAAAATCGATTCGATTTGGCGAACTCGAAGAGCTACGGCGGGAAGCGCAGGTGCGTATCAAGGAGTTACAAGATCGCGGATACAACGATGCGCAAACCTACGATCCAACAGGTTCCAGTGTAGGCGGTACTCACGCGATCTTTGTGATTCTCGGCCAGCCGGAGGCCTACAATTTCCCGCCTGCTCCCGAAATACCCACGATTCACTTGAAATCAGCCTGGGGCTCAGCGCTAGTTTCGGCACTCGGGGTTGTGCTGGTGGTATTCCTGGCTTTCACGCGGTAGCTGGATGAGGAATTCTTTCGCGTAGATCTCAAACGAGGTTATTGAGTATGGCTAAAGATCCCCAATTCACGGAAGACCGGCTGGATGCATTAAGGGAGGAAGCTGCGCGAACGGGGAAAGTACAGGATCACGGGATCGCCCCCGTGGGCAGCCCTTTTCCAAAACCGGCTTCCGCGGTGAGTTATCACGGAAATCCCGTGCTCAAGCCGCCAACCTGGACGTGGCAGGTTCCCCTGTATTTTTTTGTGGGTGGGGTCGCGGGTATTTCCGCAGTAATTGCCCTGGTGGCTCATGTCTTCGGCAATGCTGGCCTGATACGCGCTGGGTTGTGGATAGGATTCGCAGGCGCGCTGATCTCGGCACCTCTACTCATCGCTGATTTGGGCCGTCCCGCCAGGTTCTTAAACATGTTGCGAGTCTTCAAGCTGCGTTCAGCAATGTCGGTAGGCGCGTGGACGTTATCAGGATTTTCAGCCGCAGTGGGCCTGGCAGTCGTGTGCCACGAACTGATCCTGGCAGGATACGGAAACGACTTCTTGCTTGTGCTTGAATGGGTAGCTGAAATCTCCGCAGCCCTGAGTGGAGTGATACTGGCGAGTTACACGTCAGTCCTCTTGGGCGTGACCGCGATCCCGGTTTGGTCTGAAAATCGGAAGCTCGTGCCGGTCGTTTTTCTTACTGGAGGTTTGGGCTCGGCGGCGGCCGTGCTGGAGCTTCTGGGATTCCTCGTTCCGGTTACTCAGTTCATCGGAATTGTCGCCAGTGCAGTCGAGACGTTAGTTGCGATCATTATTGAACTTCGCGGGCGATACGTTGATCGTCCACTGCGTGAGGGAGCTGTTGGTTGGCTGACTCGTACTGGCGCCTTGTTGGCCGGGCCCACGTCGTTGTTGCTCAGAATTGTCTGGGGACACAGCTCTATGGCTCGATACCTAGCCGCACTTTGTTTTCTCATCGGTGCGTTGATCAGCCGGTATGCCTGGATTGCGGCCGGACGAGTCTCCTCACGCGATCCGCAGGCGCTTTTCCGAATCCAGCGACCTGCCCGTAACGGAACGGCTCATTAAGCTTTATCGTGGGTAGCTCGAGCAGGTTCCAGCGGTCGACTGATGGACTTGGTGTGTCGAAATAGGGACTTGCTGTCGAAATATGCACTCGGAAAAGTGAACTTCGTGTCAAAGAGTGACGGCGAGGAAGAATGAGGAGGACGATCTGCGCTCGCAAACTTGGAAGCAACTGCTTGCCAACGATGTGAATACCCGTACTTCCCGCAGGTGGCGATCAAAATGCCTTGCGAACTGCACATGACATTGAACGAGGGCTCGGCTCTGATCCCAAGTTCTGTGGCACTGAGCTCCAAGGCATGGACTTAGCCAGTTGCCACTCGTGAATTGGGGTGAATATCGCGATCGCAATCTTCGTTTGTAGCAGAAGGAGTGGGAGATGAAGTACAGGAGACTGGGGAATACCGGACTCATCGTCAGCAGCGTGGCACTTGGCACGATGCAGTTCGGCGGCAAGATGAACATGGGCAACCTTGGCCAGGAGGACACTACCCGCATGGTGAAGCTAGCCCTGGACCGGGGAATTAACTTCATCGATACAGCGGACGTGTACAGCCT
>Ga0137418_10007093_pt1 | contig 10298 bp, 13 predicted proteins | sample CZODoug3_1_2_16f_FD_122242 | JGI IMG/M metagenome (GOLD analysis project Ga0137418, IMG submission 122242) | Vadose zone soil fungal communities from Angelo Coast Range Reserve, California, USA - CZODoug3_1_2_16fungal (Hybrid Assembly) | ecosystem: Environmental > Terrestrial > Soil > Vadose... | reverse complement strand
GATCGCAAGCAAAGGAGTACGCACATGACGACCTGTGAAGTTTGTGGTAATGAATACGACAAGACTTTTGAGATCACATTTGCCGGAGCGACCCACGTCTTTGATAGTTTCGAATGCGCGATTCATGAACTCGCCCCAACCTGCAATCACTGCGGATGCCGAATTCTCGGACACGGCGTGGAATCTCAACATGGGGTGTTGTTTTGCTGCGCACACTGTGCCGAACAGGAAGGGGTTCGTGGAATCCGGGATCGAGCCTCCTGAATCGTAAAGACAAACACGCGCAGAATGTCTCTATCGGAACCAGAAACTGCGTACTCATTTCTTTGCGCTCTTCTGGGATTCAATCGTGATCTCGTACCCACTATGTACATCGGCGCTGTACTGAATGATCCGCCCTTCAATGATCTGGTCCGACAGGATCAGCAGTGCCTGCGCTTTCAGCTGCAGGATCTGCTCCAGCTTGGGGAGCGATTGGTTCGGGACTTGGAAAGACGTGCGAATGAAGCCGGAGGGTTCCTTGGTGGTGGTCAGCGAAGAAATATTGCTCAGGGATAGGCCATTGAAGGTACCGTTCATATGGCCTGTATTATCTCCTGCAGTTCCCTCGCCATCATAACCGCAATCTCAGGCGAAATTTATTTGGCACCCATTGCTCCCGGCACCTTGCTGCCACACCAGTGATACTCACGACAATTCGCGCAGAAGTACTCCCATCGGAAGGTCCATAGCTGGGTTGTGGGCGGGGATGGACACGCACCGCGCGCATGGCCTTCGCGCTCGCAACAGAGCACATGCCGGCAGCCGCACTTATTCGGATCGGGCTTTTGGGTGACCCAGCTGAGTTCGGCGCGGATGGAGTCGATCGAGGAGTGGCGGATGGGCATAGTCCGAGGATAGCCAGATTTTGCACGCGTGTACAAAAAAGGGAAATGGTGTGGGCGGTATCGTCGACAGATTACGTCTCTTGGTATGAAGGGACAAGAATGTCTTCGCAGGCACTCCCGCCCGATCCGGATTTGATCCTGGAATTGAACCGCGTGACCGAAGAGGTCCTGGCCACGCTGCGGAGTACAGCAGTCGTCGATAGAGTGACGGTCGTGCGCTTAATCCAGCAAATGATGGTGCTTCGTCCCGATGATCCAACCTACCTTCCGAGAATGTGGGAGAACGTTCTATCGTTGGCCGATGCGCTGGAGAGTCAAGGTCGGGCGGATTTGGCGGTGCGCCTGCGCTCCATCGCCGCGCGGCGATGACCCTAACTTCAATGACCAGGATGCCGCCATGATTCAACCGGCCCGCCTTCTGATTGTGGATGACGAAGATGCCATCATTCGTCTGCTGACGCAATTCTTGACCAGCCGCGGCTATTTGGTCTGCTGGGCCGACCGAGCCGTGACATGCCTCGCCGCCCTGGATGAGTTTCCAGATATCCGGGTGGTCCTTCTCGATCTCGGTGTCGGCGGGACCGAACTCTTACGCCTGCTCAAAGTGAAGAGGCCCGACATCGACGTCATCATGATGACTGGACAAGGTGAGGAAGGGCTTGCCCGACGGTCCATCACCCTCGGCGCGTTCGATCATTTGCCCAAGCCCCTGGATCTGTCGATCCTGGAGAGGCTGGTGCGCGCTTGTATCGATTGAGAGCGGTTTCCAGATGGAGAATCGTGAGGCCTCATGAAAGGCGGAAGGGCGCGAGGGTTTGTTCGAGCAACGGAGGTTAGTCCGCTCCAAAAGTGAGTTGAATGTCCCAAAACAGGTGCTGCTCGGAAGTGCCGAATGTGACCAAGTATTTGTCCAGCGTACGCGTTCGCCGACTCATTTGTATGTCCACTACTGTCCCCGTTTGACCGATAAACCGTGTCGCGATGGTGGGAAGAATGCGGATTTTATCCCCTAAGCTAAAGCGAGTACCCTCTGACCTCTTCAAAAGTGGCATACAGTCCTATTAAAGCTTGCCTACACCAGGACATCTCCGCACGCCGATTGCCATGTGCAGCCAGTAGACGAACAGAAGTGTCTTTGACACAGCTGGACCGTGCGGCCGAGTTTTTCACTTGTAGACGTCTACAAGTGAAAAACTCGGCCGCACGGTCCAGCTGTGTCAAAGACACTTCTGTTCGTCTACTGGCTGCACATGGCAATCGGCGTGCGGAGATGTCCTGGTGTAGGCAAGCTTTAATAGGACTGTATGCCACTTTTGAAGAGGTCAGAGGGTACTCGCTTTAGCTTAGGGGATAAAATCCGCATTCTTCCCACCATCGCGACACGGTTTATCGGTCAAACGGGGACAGTAGTGGACATACAAATGAGTCGGCGAACGCGTACGCTGGACAAATACTTGGTCACATTCGGCACTTCCGAGCAGCACCTGTTTTGGGACATTCAACTCACTTTTGGAGCGGACTAACCTCCGTTGCTCGAACAAACCCTCGCGCCCTTCCGCCTTTCATGAGGCCTCACGATTCTCCATCTGGAAACCGCTCTCAATCGATACAAGCGCGCACCAGCCTCTCCAGGATCGACAGATCCAGGGGCTTGGGCAAATGATCGAACGCGCCGAGGGTGATGGACCGTCGGGCAAGCCCTTCCTCACCTTGTCCAGTCATCATGATGACGTCGATGTCGGGCCTCTTCACTTTGAGCAGGCGTAAGAGTTCGGTCCCGCCGACACCGAGATCGAGAAGGACCACCCGGATATCTGGAAACTCATCCAGGGCGGCGAGGCATGTCACGGCTCGGTCGGCCCAGCAGACCAAATAGCCGCGGCTGGTCAAGAATTGCGTCAGCAGACGAATGATGGCATCTTCGTCATCCACAATCAGAAGGCGGGCCGGTTGAATCATGGCGGCATCCTGGTCATTGAAGTTAGGGTCATCGCCGCGCGGCGATGGAGCGCAGGCGCACCGCCAAATCCGCCCGACCTTGACTCTCCAGCGCATCGGCCAACGATAGAACGTTCTCCCACATTCTCGGAAGGTAGGTTGGATCATCGGGACGAAGCACCATCATTTGCTGGATTAAGCGCACGACCGTCACTCTATCGACGACTGCTGTACTCCGCAGCGTGGCCAGGACCTCTTCGGTCACGCGGTTCAATTCCAGGATCAAATCCGGATCGGGCGGGAGTGCCTGCGAAGACATTCTTGTCCCTTCATACCAAGAGACGTAATCTGTCGACGATACCGCCCACACCATTTCCCTTTTTTGTACACGCGTGCAAAATCTGGCTATCCTCGGACTATGCCCATCCGCCACTCCTCGATCGACTCCATCCGCGCCGAACTCAGCTGGGTCACCCAAAAGCCCGATCCGAATAAGTGCGGCTGCCGGCATGTGCTCTGTTGCGAGCGCGAAGGCCATGCGCGCGGTGCGTGTCCATCCCCGCCCACAACCCAGCTATGGACCTTCCGATGGGAGTACTTCTGCGCGAATTGTCGTGAGTATCACTGGTGTGGCAGCAAGGTGCCGGGAGCAATGGGTGCCAAATAAATTTCGCCTGAGATTGCGGTTATGATGGCGAGGGAACTGCAGGAGATAATACAGGCCATATGAACGGTACCTTCAATGGCCTATCCCTGAGCAATATTTCTTCGCTGACCACCACCAAGGAACCCTCCGGCTTCATTCGCACGTCTTTCCAAGTCCCGAACCAATCGCTCCCCAAGCTGGAGCAGATCCTGCAGCTGAAAGCGCAGGCACTGCTGATCCTGTCGGACCAGATCATTGAAGGGCGGATCATTCAGTACAGCGCCGATGTACATAGTGGGTACGAGATCACGATTGAATCCCAGAAGAGCGCAAAGAAATGAGTACGCAGTTTCTGGTTCCGATAGAGACATTCTGCGCGTGTTTGTCTTTACGATTCAGGAGGCTCGATCCCGGATTCCACGAACCCCTTCCTGTTCGGCACAGTGTGCGCAGCAAAACAACACCCCATGTTGAGATTCCACGCCGTGTCCGAGAATTCGGCATCCGCAGTGATTGCAGGTTGGGGCGAGTTCATGAATCGCGCATTCGAAACTATCAAAGACGTGGGTCGCTCCGGCAAATGTGATCTCAAAAGTCTTGTCGTATTCATTACCACAAACTTCACAGGTCGTCATGTGCGTACTCCTTTGCTTGCGATCAGAAAGGCCTACAAAAGGTTAGACGCGAACCACATGGATAGGAACCACATCGGTTTGATGTCATACCGCCGAAGGGAATAAAGGCGGCAAACATTAAGTTGTCTTTTGTAATCAACGCATTGCTTCTCCAACTCCTCCCCTCCTCGAAACGGCCTGCCGGCTGCATTTTCGCCTCAGACAAATTGGACCGAACGGGGAGATGAGTGATGACAACAAAACGTGACAGTCAGAGATATTCCAGACAGGGTCTGAGTGCGAAGGCCCTGCGACTCATTATTGGTAATTTGTTCCGAGCAGGCAGCCTTATGTTCGTGCTGATGGCAGCCGTCATTAGCGTTTCGGGCCAGGTGCCCGAGGACTTCGGCTATAACCGCCTCCAGGCGCTGGGACCCAGGCCGTTACTTGTGATCCTGACCCAATTCGACGGGTATCCGGCCTTCGAGGGTAACGCCACGTCGTACTTCCGTAACCTTGCTTTCAATACCTTTGCTCCGGCCAGCAATCCGAGCCTCACAGCCTATTATCTGGAGAATTCCAACAGCCGGTTTTACTGGTTGCCCGCTGGCGTAGGCGTGGTGGGACCTTATCAATTCCGGGCGGAAGACGTTGGTCAGGACAACAATGGACAGTTGACCCGCATCTCGCTGGCGCTGGAAGCGGCCGCGAATGATGGTTTCGACTTCAGCCAGTTCGACGCGAACGGCGATGGCGTCGTGACGAACAGCGAGCTGGAAATTCTGATTGTCGATAACCTCACCGGCAACGGATTCGAAAGGAGTGCCTCCACGCGTTGGTCGGATCCGAAGTGCTTCGCAATCGACGACGGTAAAAGGACCTTACTTTGCCTGAAGGCGTCGCTGGTCGGACAATCCGCGAGTTTCATGTCGATGGCCCACGAACTGCTTCATTCCCTGGGCATCTCGGCAAAAAGCGACATCTATGGATCCAATGACAACAGCCAGGGATACACGACGATGGATGCGACGATTTATTCCGAACTTGAGGATCGGCGCACCTATCATCTCGACCCCTTTCATAAGGTGCAATTGGGCTGGGTCGAGCCGAAACTTTATTCCATGTTTGTGCCGCATGACGAAATCCTCGGCGCCGCGAATCTCATACAGGATGATCAGCCCGTCATCCTGTACAACCCGGGCGATCTGCACGAATTCTTCATGCTCGAGTACCGTACCTCTGCGGCCCCCGGTGGCAGTGGTTACGACGTTAATGTCCTGAGCAACGGTCTGGTGATCTGGCAGGTGAAGGTGGACGACGATAAAGAGCCGGTCCCGGTCCCATCGCTGATCGGTTCAGCCAGCATGGATCCTGCTGTCTTTATTCTCGGCGCTCCAAGCCTCCTTCGGGGTCACGGCACAGCTTTCCCGGCAGGCAACACCGATCAAATCATTCCTTACCCGCTGAGGTGGCTCGAAAACCCAACCGGAAACTCGGGCGTCAAAATCAAGGTCGGCCGGACACGCGACAATGGCGCGAAGCTGGAAGTTGGCTGGGGTGATTTTCCTCCGCCACCTTTACCGGTGACGGTGAAAATCGTTTACTACAGTGACAGCAGATTTGCGGGCGCCGTCGGGCAGTTCGATGATAGCGGCAACCACCAGACGCTCAGCACTTTCTATCCCGGCAATATCGCGTGGACGAACGTGGTCAGCGATGCGGCCGGCATCTTCTATTACGACAGGCGGACCGGAGCGGCGATGCTTGGCGGCGTGGACGCAACTGGTCATCACACAGTGCTCAAGACTTTCCCGCAGGGCTATTTTGGCACAGGCTGGACGCACATTGTCAGCCACCGCGGCTATCTCTTCTTCTATAACTCCCTGTATGGATCGGCAGCGATCGGAACGATCTCTCCCAATGGTTTCCGGCAATACAAGCAGTACGCGGCCTTCAGCTTCGGTCTGGGCTGGACGCACATCGTCAGCACCGCAAACGGGCTGTTCTTCTATTCACAGGCAAATGGAATGGGTGCAGTGGGCACGTGGCAAATCAGCTATTCGTCGCCTTGCGACGGATGTTTGCAAACGGTCGGCGACGTCAGTTTCAAACAATTGTCAGGATACCAGCCGGGATCTTTCAGTACGGGCTGGACAAGTATTGCCGGCACCAATAATGGAGTGCTTTTCTACCGCAAGTCGGATGGTTTGCAGGTCATGACCGACCTTGACAGCTCCGGCCGGTTCACGACGCGCAGCAATTCACTTCAGTATCTCAAATCAGGTTATACCGCCATAGTTGCTGCGGGCGACGACATCCTTCTTTACAACACGGCAACCGGCGATGCCGCTCTCGCTGCAATCCTGAAGGCGAGTCCCCTGGTCCTGCCTCGAAGCGTCGGCAGCCTGAGTATCCGTAAAGAGTTCCCGGCCTTCTTCTCGCCCGGCTGGTCACAGCTTGTAGCTACGGCGGATCCGAGCTTCTGACGAAGTACCCGTCACAGTCCCGGCAGGCCCGCCCCGTGCGGGCCTGAAAAAGCATGGAACTATCGAACGAGTTGCTCGAACCGGAAGAAACTAGGCCAGAGGCACACGAGGGAACAGATTGAACTACTTTGGAAAGTTGTCCGATTTCACTTCATTGGAGCGCTGGAAATTAATGGACCTTGTCAATCAGGCCAAGGATGCAATTGCGACGCTCCCGCAACCAACAACACGCTAATAGGACACTACCTTTTTGTCCGGTTAATTGCTTTGTGCAGGCTTTCTACTACGTTACGCGCCGGGCTCTCACGTGAATGAAGCATTAGGGATGGTAGAGACACGCGGTTTCATCGGAGCCGTTGAGGCGGCCGATGCCATGGTGAAGACCGCCAACGTCCTCCTCATTGGCAAGGAATACCTCCTCAACGGCTACGTCGCCGTCCTGGTTCGCGGCGATGTGGGTTCCGTGAAAGCCGCGACTGAAGCGGGTTCCATCGCAGCCCGCCGCGTTGGAGAACTCATCAGTGTTCACGTCATCCCCCGTCCTTATGACGAAACAGAAAAACTCCTGCGACATTGGTCGGGCGGTGCGAAGCCCGGCGACATGATCGCTCGTTGGCGTCTCGCTCGACGCGAAACGCCGCTGTATCCAGCCCGTGTGAGTTCCGTTCTGGCTGTGCAGAGAAAGATCAATCGGCGGCGTAACAACTGACCTGCGCAACATAAATCTGTTAATCTTGTAGTAGAAATCCTAGCGGAGAACTTATGGGAGAAGGCGTCAAGATCCTGGAAAAAGGGGATGTTGCACCGGGTTCGAGTACGGCAGTCGATGTCCGCGAGCAGAAGGTTGCGGTCTTCAATGTCGCTGGAACCTTTTATGCGATCGACGATACCTGCACTCACGCCCTGGTCCCTATCCGAGGGAGCGGTGAGCGGAACAACGGTGACCTGCCCCCGGGCACAGAGCCCAATACGTGAAGACTGGTGGCGTATTAACCCCGCCCGCCCAAAAAAGGCTTCGCTGGTTACAAGGTGGTCGTCGAAGGCGACGACCGTCAGCATCGAGCTTTAAAGCCGCAGGATGACGCCGACGTAGCCTCGGGTCAACTAGTGAAAGGGTTCATCATGGAGGAAACCTTCCGCCTGGATTTGAACCAATCGTGGGAGGCCATCGACATCAAAACGGGCCACGCGGTCCTGATCCCCAAAGGTTCCTACCAGGCCATCCGGATGCTTCTTAAAAGCCCGCCCGATCAGGCAGAAGAAAACTACCTGGTGGTCACGGTCCAACAGGAAGGCAAACGGGTGTTGGCAGGTCTGCGCGAAGCCTACTGGCGCCATTGGGAAGGCCACTATATTCCAGAATTTCGCGTGACGATCCGGGAAATGAACGAGAAACCACATCCACCACCCCCAAAACGCCCGTGACCTGTGTCTACCAAAAACCTCTCTTCCTGATTCTTCTCTCGACAACCGCCCACAACAGGAGCCCTTTCTGATAGCGTTAGGCAGCAATTTTTCGCCAGTTCTTCCGCTTGATGTGCGCATCGTCATCCTTTTTTGGAAGAACGGCCCCCGTGTGAATTGAATCCGTCGCCGGTCGCAGTAGTGTTTCAGATGGAAATAAGTGCCTGGAAGATCCATTCTAGGAAGCAAAGCACAAGTTGAGTTTGGAGGGCTATGAAGGAGCTCATCGAGCAAATTGCGAAAGCTCTCGTGGACAATCCAGAGCAAGTTTCCGTTCGGCCCATTGAAGGAGAACAGACGATCGTTTTTGAATTACGAGTTGCTCAGAGCGACCTCGGCAAGGTAATCGGGAAGCAAGGTCGAACAGCAAGGTCAATCCGAACTATCCTCAGTGCAGCGGGAATGAAGCTGAAGAAAAGGTGCACGCTTGAGATTCTGGAGTAGCGCTCCATCAGCCATCACGAAGCCTCCTTCATTTCGCTTCGCTTCTTCAATTCAAGTGATGCGTCGCACTCACGCGAGCCTGTCCAGAAAAGCAGGCATCGATCCGAAGCTCGTCGCCGATCAACTCGGGCATGGACTCGGCGTGAACCTCGACGTGTACACGATTGCCGGACTGGATCAGCGGCTTCTGGCCGTCAACGCCCTCGAACAGAGCCTCGCGTCTGCATCGATATCGATCAACTGATCTTAAATGCTAATCGTTCCGCGACTCTCACCGCGGTTGTCGATTTCGCATACCATAAGGATGTACGACATACCCACAGTGCGGATTCGGTGGGATTGGCCAGGCGAGTCTCGACTGGGCCGACTTGCGATGGCTCTTGCTTCTTCAGTTTCCGTTCCGCTGTCAGCGGTGCCGCTTCAGATTTCGCGATTGGTTCTGGAAAGTGTGATCCTTCCAGCGCCGTCCCTGCAGAGCACAGCCAATGCGGCCGTCGGGTCAGTCGATGAGCCGCCTCTCGTTCGGCCCATGAGATCGCCCACGTAGCAGCGTGGCATGGCACGGGAAACGCGTCGAAGGGGCAGACTACGGATAGCATGCATCTACGAACAAACCACATAAATGTGCAAAACGAGAGCAGACTGTAGAAATGAACAAGATTCACGAAGAGATCAAAGCTGAACGACTACGACAAGACGCAGAGTGGGGCGGCTCGACACACGACGATGTACATGAGCCGGAGAAATGGTGCGGGTTTCTTCGTCATCAGCTAAGGCTCGCTGATCGCGCGGCATGTTCCCTGGCTACTGACGAAATCACCGGCGGGGAAGAGCAAGCCCTGATCGACGGCTACCGCGAGCGACTGATAAAGGTTGCGGCGGTGGCCATGGCGGCCATTGAGTCTCTTGATCGCATTATGCAAAAAAGAACCGGATCATCCGATAAAGAAGCAGAATTCGCGAAACGGTCGATTGGGCGTGCGAATCGGAGGCGGAAAAAATGAGGCAATACCTGGTTGGCTCGACTGCGATAGCGAATTCGCGCTAATTCGCCTCGTCATGCTTAAAAGCGGCAACCTGCATTCCTACAGAACAGTGCCGGCCATAGGCAGTTCAGGTTACAGATTCCACTCAGATTCGCGGCCTGCGCTTGCACAGCACTGGCATTCAGCACCGCATTGATGGTGTCATTACTCGGTGAGCCGTCTGCGGGCTCAGTGATCGGGGCGCGGTCGGTTTCGGCATGTGTCGGTGGAATAACATCCCTTCCTAACTGCATCCACGTGGAGTTCCTCATGAAGCAACGGGGGTCGAGGGTGCGTGAACCTTTAAACCATAGGTCGTTCGCACTCGGCGCGAGCGCGACAGGTTAGACTGTCCATATTCCAGCGTTAATGCATGACAACGTTTAATGATCTGTGGATACAGTCTCTCGGCATCGTCGAAGTATCGCCGAGTGCTCGTAAGGCCGCTCAGGGGACTAATCAGAATTAGCCAGGCCACAAGAAGGCCTAACCATCCGGCCACTCCTGAAAAGTGAGTTCTCCCCACGCCGCTGCTCCCTTCTGCAGTCTCGTTCCGTTCGATCCTTGATTTTCGCCGCTTTCTGAATTTAGAGATATGGCGCCCAATAGGGCAGGTTCATTCCACCTGCCGAATCCATTTGCTTTTGCGCCACGCTCTAATAAGTGTTGGACTTCGGTTACGTCATCCAATGTCCAATTCTGTGCAATTCTATACAACTCTAAATTTGCCCTATCGGCAGAATCGTCAGGCGCACTGGGGAATTATCCCCGTTATTTCAAGCTTAAGGAAACAT
>Ga0137418_10007091_pt1 | contig 10299 bp, 7 predicted proteins | sample CZODoug3_1_2_16f_FD_122242 | JGI IMG/M metagenome (GOLD analysis project Ga0137418, IMG submission 122242) | Vadose zone soil fungal communities from Angelo Coast Range Reserve, California, USA - CZODoug3_1_2_16fungal (Hybrid Assembly) | ecosystem: Environmental > Terrestrial > Soil > Vadose... | reverse complement strand
ATGCCGGCGGTCGGGCTCACCGACCACGGCGTCATGTACGGGGCCATCCCGTTCTACCTGGAGGGCCGGGCCACCGGCATCAAGCCCATCATCGGCATCGAGGCCTACGTCGCACCCAAGAGCCGCTTCGACCGGCCGGCGCACCGGGAGACCGCCTACCACCACCTGACGATGCTCTCGGCCAACCCCACCGGGTACCGCAACCTCATGCAGCTCTCGTCGCTGGCGTTCCTGGAGGGCTACGACTCCCGCTCCCGGAGGCCGCGCATGGACCGGGAGCTGCTGGCGAAGTACAGCGACGGGGTCATCGTCCTGTCCGGGTGCCTGTCCGGTGAGCTCCAGAAGAACCTCGTCGCGGGCAAGCCCGACGAGGCCCGCCGGGTGGCCGCCGAGTACCGGGAGATCTTCGGCGACCGCTACTTCCTCGAGGTCCAGTACCAGGGCCTCACCCAGCAGCCGGCCCTCAACGTGCAGATCGCCGAGATCGGGCGGGAGCTGGGGATCCCGATCGTGGCGACCAACGACTCCCACTACAGCGAGAAGGACGACGCCGGCGCCCACGACATCCTGCTCTGCATCCAGATGGGCAAGGAGCTCGCCGACACCGACCGGATGCGCTTCGACACCGACCAGTTCTACCTGAAGAGCCGGGAGGAGATGGACCTCGCGTTCCCCGAGTACCCGGAGGCGGTCGAGAACACGCTGATGGTGGCGGAGCTCTGCGACATCGAGATCCCGCTCCACAACGCCCTCGTCCCCGACTTCGAGGTCCCCGAGGGTGAGACCCTGGCGAGCTACCTCTACAAGATGACCGAGGCGGGGGTCCGGCTCCGGCTTTGAGCCATGTACATGTCTCACCTTAACTAAAGTCTTCAAGTTATCCCGGAGTCATTTCACTTGACTCCCCTTGGCGGTCTTCAAGACTGCCGCTCATGGCGAATCAACCGCTGCCAGGCTGGCGATTTGTTTCCTTTGACCAGGCTGAAGTCGAGAAACTTCCCGGCAAAACCCACTACTGGCATTGCAAACCGGGCATGGTCGCGGACACCAACCTCCTGTTCGTCCGCGCCCAATTGCCGCCGGGCGAAGCGCACAGGTTCCATTTTCATCCTGCGATGGAGGAAATCCTTTATGTGCTGTCCGGCACGGCCGAACTTGGCAGTAATGACACGCACAAGATCACGGTGCGCAACTCCGGCGCCGGCACCCAGCGCGTCGAGGCCGCGGTCCGCAAGGTCAACCAGGTGATCGGGCAGACCAGCCAGACCGTCTCGGTCGACACGTCCAAGACCTTCATCGATTCGATCGGTCGGCTCTGCGACTACATGCTGGTGACGTTCAAGGTCCCGGTCGGCACCGATCGGTTGCTCGCGTCGCTTTCCTGGCCCGGCGCCGTCGGGCCGCGGGCACGGTTCAGCCTGCTCGACCCGCACGGTGCGTTCGCGGCCTACTCGATACCGCAAGGCGCGGGCAACGTCGGCCAGATTGACGTTCACCAGGCCGCGCCCGGCACCTGGACGGCGATCATCTTCCAATTCGACACCCTCAAGTACCCGGGTCCGGTGACCCTGCGCACCACCGACTTCCGGGCGAGCTCGGCCGGCACGGTGTCGCCCTCGTCGTTCACGCTGCCGCAGGGCGCTTCGCGCACGGTGACCGTGCGTACGACCGCCGCGGCCAACGAGGCCACCGCCGACTCGCTCGTCCTCACCGGCCGGTTCGGTCAGGCCACCACGGTGCCCGTGATCACCCGGACGGTGCAGTCGGTGCGGTACGGTCACCCGGCGCAGTTCTCGGGGACGTTCGAGATCGGCAACGGGCGGTCGTTCTCGCCGGCGCAGACGAACACGTACCTGTTCAGGGTGCCGGCCGGGGCGCGCGACCTGGACGTCAACCTGGCCCTGAGCGGCCAGCCGGCGGTGGCGCACCTGTCCGACCCGAGCGGCGAGCCGGTGGCCAACGACCTCAACCAGCACCTGTCCGGCGCCGCGACGGTGACCGACAGCGGCTTGCAGATCGTGCACGCCGACCCGGTGCCGGGCGTCTACCAGTTGACGCTCGAGCTGCTCAATCCGGTGATCGGCGACGCCCTGCCGCTACCGTTCAGCGGTTCGGTGGCCCTGAACGGGGCGCACGTCGAGGCGCACGGGGTGCCGAACAGCCGGCACGCCCGGGTTTCGGGTACGTCCGATGCCACGGTCACGATCTACAACACCAGCCCGCAGCCGCAGAGCTACTTCATCGACCCGCGGTCGGCGAGCTCGGCGACCTATTCGTTGGTGGCCGTCGGCGGCAAGGTCGCCGGTGATCCGTACACGGCGCACAGCGCCTTGCCGCTGCCGTCCGACGACGCCGACGTCCTGCCGTCGTGGCTGGTGCCGACCCAGGCGTCGCGCCTCACCGTGGGGGCGTCCGCGTCGGATCCGATCGACTTCGACTTCATGCCGCTCGACTCGCCGACCGCGATCAACTCGCCGCAGAACCCCGACATCGAAGCGCCGCCCGGGACCGGTTCCTCGGCCTCGCACAGCGCGAACGAGGTCGGCTCGTCGATGTGGGCGGCGTTCCCGACGCTGCACGGGTTGACGCCGCCGGACGGCTCGCCGGCGGGCAGCGTCGACTTCCAGGCGACGGTCGAGGCGGCGGCGTTCTTCGGCGACTACACGTCGAGCACCGGCGATGCGCTGCTGTCCACGGTCGACGCGGGCGCCGCGGCGGCCACGCCGATCACCATCCCGGCCGGCGGGCACGCCACAGTCACTCTGCACCTGACGCCGACCGCGGCGCGCGGGTCGGTCGAGCGGGGCGCGTTGTACGTCGACACGCTCAACCCGTTCGGTGGCGCCGGAACGACCGGGCTGGTCGACGAGGTCGCGGCGATCCCGTTCGCGTTCACCGTCGGCTGATCCGGACGTTGTTCCCGATCGTGCAACCGTCTGCGGTCTGAGGGCGCACAAAGTTGCACGATCGGGTGGGTCGGCGGGGTGCTCGCTACGCTTCTGGGGTGGTGGACCAGCTCGCTGACGCGCCGCGGACGGGCGTCCGCGCGTTCTTGCGGCTGGTGATGATCGAGCACTCGGTGTTCGCCCTGCCGTTCGCCTACATCGCGGCGCTGACGGCGATGTGGCGCGAGACGCGGTCGGTGCACTGGGTTGAGCTGCTGCTGATCACCGTGGCGATGGTGTCGGCGCGGACGGTGGCGATGAGCGCCAACCGCATCCTCGACCGCGAATTCGACGCGCTGAACCCGCGTACCGCCAAGCGCGAGCTGGTCACCGGCGCCATGACGTTGCGCTCGGCGTGGATCGGCACGGTTGTCGCGCTGGCGGTCTTCCTCGGGACGGCGGCCGCCCTGTCGTGGATGTGCCTGGCGCTGGCGCCGGCCGCCGTGGCCCTGCTCGTCCTCTACTCCTACGGCAAGCGGTTCACCGACTTCCCGCAGGTACTGCTCGCGCTGGCGCAGATGGTGGCCCCGATCGGGGCGTGGCTGGGCGTCACCGGGCACTTCAGTTGGATCTCGTTCGCGCTCGGCCTCGCCGTCGGCACCTGGATCGGCGGCTTCGACCTCATCTACTCCTGCCAGGACGCCGAGGTCGACCGGCGCATCGGGTCGCGCTCCTTCCCGGCCCGGTTCGGCATCCCGGCCGCCCTGCGCGCCTCGACGGTCGTGCACGTCGCCACGTTCGGCGCCTTCGCGTGGTTCGGCGCGGCGGCGGGCCTGGGCTGGCTGTGGTGGCTGGGACTGGGGCTCACCGCGCTGGTGCTGATGTACGAGCACGGCATCGTGCGCGCCAACGACCTGTCGCGGGTGAACCGGGCCTTCTTCACCGCGAACGGCGTGATCGGCATCGGACTGTTCGCGTTCACCCTGGCCGATCTCGTGACGCACGGGCTCGGCGCATGAGGCAGCCGTGGGTGGTGGGCGTGTCCGGGGCGTCCGGAACGCCGTACGCGCGGGCGGTGCTCACCGGGCTGCTGGACGCGGGCGAGGCGGTCGACCTGGTCGTGTCGCGGGCGGCGCGGCTCACCCTGCTGGACGAGACGGGCCTGTCGTTCCGGGACGCCCACTGGCGCGACGACCTGACGTCGTGGCTGGGTCGAGACGGCGGCGATGTCGCCTACTGGCCGGCCGGCGATCTGGGGGCCGGCCCGGCCTCCGGCTCGTACCCCACGAGAGGCATGGTGGTCGTGCCGGCGTCCACGGCGTCGCTCGCCGGCATCGCGATCGGGCTGTCGAAGGACCTGCTGCAACGGGCCGCCGACGTCACGCTCAAGGAGCGGCGCCCACTGGTCGTCGTCCCCCGCGAGGCGCCCTACCCGCGATCAACCCTGCAGCACATGCTGACCCTGCACGACGCCGGAGCGGTCGTCCTGCCGGCGAGCCCCGGCTTCTACGGCACTCCGACGAGCGTCCAGCAACTCGTCGATTTCGTCGCCGGCAAGGTGCTCGACGTCCTCGGCGTGAAGCACGACCTGCTCAGCCGCTGGACCGGCGAGCTCGGCGCCTCTCGCCGGGATGCTCCTTGAGCACGGCACGCACAAGATGTCGTTCATCGCGGGCATCTCAGGATGGCGACTAGAGCCGGCATGATCAGGTGCTCCGAATGACGTCGTAGATCGTGACGACGGCCGGGGCGGGGCGGGGCTCGTCGTGCCACCCGATTTGCGCGGCGCGCCCGTCGATCGCCGACTTCGTGGCCGCCAGCGCCTGCTCGTCCTCGTAGATCGACACGGACAGGCCGTCGCCCGTCGCCGGGTCGACCAGGTGATAGCCGGCGACGACCCCGGGCACGTCCCTCACGGCGTCGATCAGGGGACTGCGGTCGTCGGTGGGCATCGGCTGCCAGGTAGCTACTCGAGCGATCATGGCCCCGACACTGGTCCGTGACGGTGCCGCGCAACACCGACAACCGCCCTGACAAATCGCGCGATACCGTCGAGGGATGGAGCGGGTGATCTTCGGTGACCTGCTGCGCACCTATCGCGCGCGCGCCGGCCTGACCCAGGACGAGCTGGCCGAGCGGGCCGGCCTCAGCACGGATGCCGTCGGTCTGCTCGAACGCGGCGAGCGGCGTCGTCCGCAGCGTCACACCGTCGACCGGCTGGCCGAGGCACTCGCCCTGTCCGCTGCCGAGCGCGAGCAGCTGACGGCGGCCGGTCGTGGCCCGGCGGGAGGAGCCGCTCGCGCGCTGCCGGTACCGGCGACGCCCTTCGTGGGACGCACTGCGGAGTTGGACGCCGTCGCCGACCTGCTGCTAGCCCCGTCGGTTCGGCTGGTGACCCTGATCGGCCCGGGCGGGGTCGGCAAGACGCGCTTGTCCTTGGCCGTCGCGGACCGGGTCGCCACCCGGATCCCCGACGATGTCGTGTTCGTGCCGCTCGCCGAGGTGCTGGATCCGGCGCAGGTCGTCGACGCCCTCGCCCGGGCGCTGGGCCGGCCGGAACGTCCCGGCCGCACGGCGACTCGCGCCGTGCTCGACCACCTACGGCCTAGGCGGGCGCTCGTCGTCCTGGACAACTTCGAGCACGTGCTCGATGCCGCCTCGCTTGTGGCCGAGTTGCTGGCGCAGTGCCCCCAGGCGCGGGTTCTCGTCACCAGTCGCGCGCCACTACGGCTTGCCGGTGAGCATCAGTTCCCGGTGCCGGTGCTCCCCGTACCGGACGGGACCGTGGGGGAGCTCGCGCGGCTGCCCGCCGTGACGATCTTCGAGCAGCGGGCGAGGACCGCCACGCCAGACTTCGCGGTAACGCCCGACAATGCGGAGATCGTCGCTGCGATCTGCCGACGTCTGGACGGCCTGCCGCTGGCGATCGAGCTGGCCGCCCCGTGGCTGCGGGTGCTCTCGCCGGCCGAGCTGCTCGCTCGACTCGAACAGCGATTGGCTCTGCTCGAGGCCGGCCCCCGTGATCAGCCGGCCCGTCACCAGACGCTGCGCGCAGCCTTGCGGTGGAGCTACGACCTGCTGCCCGAACGCGAACGGCGGATGTTCCGCAGCCTGGCTGTGTTTGTCGGCGGATGCACGGAGGCTGCTGCAACAGCAGTCGCCGGCGCGACGTTGGCGGATCTCGCCGTCCTCGTCGATACCAGCCTGCTGGTGCCCGAGCCCGGTTCGGCCCCGACCCGGTTCCGGATGCTGGAGACCGTCCGCGAGTTCGCCGGCGAGCGGCTCGTCGACGAGGACGGTGCGACAGAAGCCCGGCGAGCGCACAGCGAATACTTCTACGAGCTCGCCCGGAGCGCGGAGCTGATCGGCCCGCGCGAGCTGGAGTGGAAGCAGCGGCTGGATCCCGACGATGCCAACTTGCAGGCGGCGGTCGGCTGGGTGATCGAGTCGGGCGACGTCGGGCGCTCAATCGCGTTCGCCCGGGAGCTGTGGCGATTCTGGTCGGGCAGTGGACGTCTGGCCGAGGGCAGTGGGTGGATGTCGGACGTCCTGCGGCTGGTCGACCACGCCTCCCCGCCGCCGGCCGCCTTGCTGCGGGCCGAGCTGCTCTTGTGGTCCGGCACGGTCGCGCGGCTGCGCGGCGACTATGCGCGGGCCGAGCGGCTGTATCGGCGCGGTCTGGCGCTCACCCCGGAGATCGGCGAGTCGGACACGCTGACCGCCCTGACTCACAACCTCGGCATCGTCGCCTACGAGCTGGGCGACCTCGACGAGGCGGCCCGCATCGAGGGGGAGGCGCTCGTCACGTCGCGGCACGTCAACAGTGGCTTCGGCGTGCCCTTCACGCTGGTGTCGCTCGGCGACGTCGAACGGGCGCGGGGCAACCACGCGGTAGCCGTCGCGTCCTATCAGGAGGGCCTGGAGCTGTTTCGCGCGATGGGTTATACGTCGGGCATCGTGCAGGCCCTGAACGGTCTCGGGCGCACCGCGTGGGCTCGAGGCGACACCGGGAGCGCGCTCGGTTTCTATCGGCGCAGCCTGGCCGAGAACAGCGGCGACCCGGCGTTGGACGCCGACGCGCTGGAGGGGGCAGCCGAGCTGTTCAGGGCGCAGCCGGAGCGCGCCGTCCGAATGCTCGCCCTGGCTGAGGACCTGCGGGAGCAGGCTGGCGTTCCGCGCCCGCCACGGGCGGCGTCCGGGCACGATCGGTTGCTGGCCCAGATGCGCATTGCCCTGGGCGAGCCGGCGTTCACCGCCGCCTGGAGTGCCGGAGTGAGCATGACGCCCGAGCAGTCGCTTGCCGACCTGCAGCCATCCGGTGAGCGAACTTGACGCGAACGGTGCGGTCCGGTCGACTTTCCGGCGTGGACGCCGTTGATCGAAAACTGCTCGACGCCCTGCGGGCCAACGCCCGCGCGACCTTCGCCGAACTGGCCCGCGTGGTCGGGCTCTCCGCGCCGGCCGTGCACGAACGGGTGGGCAAGCTCGAGGCGGCCGGCGTCATCACCGGCTACCACGCCACCGTGGCACCCGAATCCCTCGGCTACTCGATGAGCGCGTTGATCGGGCTCTTCCTCGGCGACGAATCCGACGCGGACGCCCTCTCGCGGGCGCTGGTCGACGTCCCCGAGATCGAGGACTGCTGGTTCGTCGCCGGCGAGGAGTCCTACGTGGTGAAGGTGCGCGTGGCCGATGTCGGCGCCCTGGAACGGATGATCGGAACGCTCAACGCCATCAGGGGCGTCGCCCGAACGCGCACCACGGTGGTGCTGTCGACGAAGTTCGAAGGGCGCGTTCAGCCGGCCGGCTGACCCTTGAGCCAGGCGGTGGCTTTTTCGACGTCGGGGTCGCCGATCAGGTCGGCGACGGCATGGCCGAGCGCCGCGGCCCGCAGCACGCGTTCGGCCACCAGCTCGGGCTCGCCCCAGGGCAGATACGGCTTGGCGATGAGCAGGGACGCGATGCCGTGCGCCGCGGCCCACAACTCGAGCGCGATCGGCAGCGGATCGCCCTCGGCGAAGATGCCGGCGTCCATGCAGTCGCGGATCGTCGCGGTGATCTGCTGGAACGCCGACGTCCCGATCACCTCGTCGGCGTCGCCGGCCTCGGTGCGCATGCTCATCATCGCCAGCCGGTACACCTCGGCGTTCTCGCGGGCGAAGCGCACGCAGGCGAGCCCCTGCCGGCGCAGTCGTTCCAGTGGATGCTCGACTCCCTCGGCGGCCACCCGCATCGCTTCCCCGATGTGCGCGAAGAGGTCGGCCGCCACGGCGTCGAGCAGCGCGTCCTTGTCGGCGAAGTGCAGGTAGATCGAGGGGGGTGTGACTCCGGCGTGCGCGGCCACGGCCCGGATCGAGACGGCGTCGGCGCTGCCGTGCTGCGCCAGGATGTCGCGGGCGGCGGCGATGATCTCGCCACGCAGCTGATCCCCCGAGCCCCGTGGGGCGCGACGGCGCCGAGGCTGCGTCACGCCCCCACCATCTCCTTGCGGGCATCGGGCGCCTCGGACAGCCCGAATCGCTGGTGCCATCGAGCCAGCGGTCCCGGCGCCCACCAGTTCGCCCGGCCGGCCAGGCGCATGAACGCCGGCACCAGCACGCCCCGCACGAGCGTGGCGTCCATCAACACCGCGAGCGTCAAGCCGGTGCCGAACAGCTGCATGAACGACACCTTCCCGGTGGCGAGCGCCGCGAAGACGATCGCCATGAGCAGCGCGGCCGCGGTGACGATGCGCCCGGTTCGGCCCAGCCCGACGGCCACGGAGCGGGTGTTGTCGCCGGACGCCAGCCACTCCTCGCGGATGCGTGACAGCAGGAATACCTCGTAGTCCATGGACATGCCGAACGACAGGCAGAACATCAGGATCGGCATGGTCGGCACGAGGAAGCCGGTGATCGTGGTGTCGTAGATGCCGGCGAAGTGGCCGTCCTGGAAGATCCACACCATCGCGCCGAACGTTGCCGTGAGCGACAGCGTGTTCAGCACCAGGGCCTTCAACGGCAGGACGATGCTGCCGGTGAACAGGAAGAGCAGCACGAACGTGGCCAGCGCGATCAGCGCGATCGCCAGCGGCAGCTTGGCGCCCAGGGAGTTCAGGCTGTCGGCATTCTCGGCCGCGATCCCGGTGTACTGCACCGGCCAGGGTGCCGGCGCCGCCCGCACCGCGGCGAGCACCCGCTTGCCGGCCGGCGACATGGGATCGGCCGTGGTGTTCGCGACGAGGTAGGTGGCGCCCCCGGCGCTCATCGACGGGTTGCCCGCCCCGACCCGGTTGCCGGCGGCGAACGTCCCGGCCGAGGAGACGACGCTCGTCACCCCCGGCGCCCGGGAGACGGCGCTCGCGTACCGCGCCACCGCGTCGGGCGCGCGCGATGTGTCGGGCGCGACGATCGTGACCGGCCCGCCGGCGTTGGCGCTGAATCGGTCGCGGATCGCGTCGCCGACCTGGTGCGTGGACGCCGACTTGGGCAGCACCCGGTCGTCCGGGTAACCGAACTTGACGCCCAGGAACGGCGCACCCAACACCAGCAGCAGCGCGACGACGGCCAGCCCGATCGGCAGCGCGCGACGCATGACCGCCGACGCGAGCCGGTACCAGAAGCTCTGCTCGACGGCGATCGGTTGCGGCGGCGGGCGGCGCAGCCAGCGCCGGACCGGTACCCGCAGGTCGAGTGAATTGAGGCGTCCGCCCAGAACGGCGAGCAGCGCCGGCAGGATTACCAGTGCGGCGATCGCGGCGAGCGCGACCACGGCGATGCCGGCATAGGCGAACGAGCGCAGGAAGTACACCGGGAACACGAGCAGCGCGGCCAGCGATAGGGCAACGGTGAGCGCCGAGAAGAGCACGGTGCGTCCGGCCGTCTGCATCGTCTTGCGCACCGCCTCGTCGCGGCCGGCGCCGCCGGCGAGCTCCTCCCGGAACCGGCTGACGATGAACAGGCTGTAGTCGATGGCCAGGGCCAGGCCGAGCGCGGTGGTCAGGTTCATCCCGTAGATCGAGACGTGCGTGACGAGTGAGATGGCGCGCAGCACGGCCAGCGTCCCGACGATCGAGAAGATGCCGACGGCCAGCGGCAGCAGCGCCGCGATGAAGCTGCCGAACACCCAGATCAGCACGATGACCGTCAGCGGTACGGCGACCGCCTCGGCGATCTTGAGGTCTTCGGTGACCTGGTCGGTGACCTGGTGGTAGGCCATGGCGATGCCGCCCGCGGTGACCTTGACGCCGGGCGTCTCGTTCTCGGTGAGCCGGTCGACGATGGCGGCCGCGCGCTTGGGCGACTGGTCGTCGTCGCCGGCGACCCGGGCCACGATCAGGGCGCTGCGCCGGTCGTCGCTGCGCAGCGTCGTGGCGGCGTCGGCGGTGGCGCTCCAGTACGACGTGATCTGGCTGGCGTAGCGCTCGGTGCGCAGC
>Ga0137418_10007090_pt1 | contig 10299 bp, 9 predicted proteins | sample CZODoug3_1_2_16f_FD_122242 | JGI IMG/M metagenome (GOLD analysis project Ga0137418, IMG submission 122242) | Vadose zone soil fungal communities from Angelo Coast Range Reserve, California, USA - CZODoug3_1_2_16fungal (Hybrid Assembly) | ecosystem: Environmental > Terrestrial > Soil > Vadose... | reverse complement strand
GGTTTTCGAAAAACGTTCCTGGTGTTAATCCTGATTTTTGTATTCCTTTTGTGGTCGCCGTGGCGCCCTTTGCTCTGCCCGGTATTCGGCGTTTGCCCTGCTCCCGTTGTCCGGGCTGATACTTCTGCCCAGCCTAAGGCGCAAGGTACGCGCGTAAAGCGGTCCAAACGCCTCGCGTCAACTCCTGCTCCGGTTCAAATTCCCGCAGAGCTGTCGGTTCATCCTGCGGCTCACCCATAGACTCATCGACAAAACATTGCCATGGTCGTCCGGAGATCGTTGGTCAAGGTCGTCGGGCCATTCGAGATTAGTTTTGCTTTCAGTGCAAAAGATGGCTGAAGGTGTAAGGGGTGAGGATAAGTTGAGGTAGAATACGGACGAGGAGTCGTACATGAATTGGTTCAGTGGTCACGTATGGCTAGCAACGTGGCTAGCTTTTCTCTTGAAAATGGGTGACTACATCATCTCAATAAAAAAAGAAATGCTCACGCACGCGAACGTTTAGCGAAGATTGATTGTTTTCACTTCGTAGTGCCCGGTTTTTCGAACGAGGTTTTAAACCGCACGCGGTAAACAGTAACCTTCCCGTTCACAACATTCGCCACAAACCAAAAGTTTCGAAACGTTAAGCTCAAACCCATTAAGCCTGTTTCTTTTTCCTGTCATCGAGATCGCGGATGATGAGCCCCAAGACTTTCTCGGCGATTTCGGCTTCGGCGGAGGCGACTTTCTGTTTCGATCTGATTTCGAGGCCAGGATGAATCAAGTTACGATAATCTCGAACACCATGTCCGAACTTTTGAGCCGCCACGTCGATAATCTTGAGTTCGACCGCGACATCCAGCATTGATCCTAACGCCCATTGATCCAGTGGCTTTACGGCCTTAGTTCGATCCTTCGGGGCAGTTGAGGCCGCGAGAGCAAGAGGTTCGACTTCTTTCAAAGCGTCGAGTAACAAAGCTTCGATCAGACCCCCGGCAAGTATCATTCGAGATTTCACGCCGTCACGAATGCGCGAGAGTTCTGCATAGTCTCGCTCAATTATGGCTCGCAGCTTCGGTACATGTAGGAAACTGAATTTCGTTAGTTCGGGCAACGACGAAACAGGTGGAGGGATTCTCGCTTGCCGAATAACACCAAGGCGTTCTTCTTGAGATTTAAGAGAATCTATTTCGTGTTGCCATGCGGACTGAACATCTTCAAATCCTAGAATTTCTGACTTCGGCGTAACTGAAAAATCTTCAGTTCCTGGTGTCCCGCCCCAGCCGGTGATTAGCCCCAAGAACTCGCAGCAAAGAACCATACCGACCTTGACCATTTCATTCTCGACCAGGGAATGTTGGGATTCGACCGCCGCTCGGACATTCGCAAACCCGAATGCGGTAGAGGATTCGCTTTGGTCATATAGCAGTTTCAGGCCTTTCAACACGACATTGGTGCAGTTTTCGGCATATTTCCGCAATTTAGGATCGACATGCTTAAGAGCATAAAATGTGGGGAAATACTGATTAGTTGGGTGCCGCGAAGCCAAACGCTGCCGTTCGAGCTGTCCGAGTAGTTCGTTGCTCCCGGCGAATCCTCTCTCAACCGTTCGAACAGGAGTTCCTTCTGCCTTCTGAATGAATCGTTCGGCTATGGCGCGGCCTGCGTCCTCTACTGTCCATTTCTCGTGGCTCATCTTTCCCCGCGTTGCGCAGATCAGTTAGAGTTCGACCCCGCACTCGTGTTGCGCCTGCGGTAGACCTTCGCCTCCCCATCGACCACAACCGCGACGTAACGTCCCTCAATCAAGAACTGCATCACCTTCCTACCTTCCCGTGCCAATGCAGCCCACCGGGACTTGGTGTCTGGGTTCTGCTCAAGTCCGCGAATCTCTTTGCCTTCGCCTATAAAATCAACTTGGCTCAAGTGTAAAGACCTGAATCGAAAACGCTCTAAATCCACTTGTTCTAAGTAAGATCGTAACGGCAGGCAAAAAATCAACGGCTATTTCAGTCGCTTATAAGAAATATCTCTAAGTGGTTGTCCGGTTCAAATGACACCACTACCTTCGCGTTATCCTTTCTCATCCCCGCGTGAACTGAGATCGCTCTAGCTGCGCGACAATCAAGCCGATGATTGAATTTCTTCGCCGCGCGAGCGGAGTAAAAGTGTTGCCGGGGGGCGCCGATTGAGGTACAAGTGAAGTCCGCAAAGAGTTTCTTCCGGAGAAAACAATGAAAAAGACAATCTGCGTTTTTGCCGTTGGACTGACACTACTGTTGGCCGAGTCCGCGAACACCCAGCAGATTTCGCCTGCCGCCGGCCTGGGTCTCACGCGCCTGGTCATCGCAAAGCGGCAAGTTGTTTTCGGAGGAACGTCCTTCGGCACCGCGGGACAATATGAACTCTTGACCGGAACGGCGTTCGGCGAGCTTGACCCGCACGCAGCGGGAAATGCAGTGATCGTCAATGTGCAGAATGCCCCGCTGAACGCCAAGGGCCACGTTGAATACAGCGTCGACATCGCGATTCTCAAACCAGTGGACACCGCGAAAGGAAACGGAAGGCTGCTGTATGACGTCGTCAATCGCGGTCGAAACACCGCGCTGAATCATCTCAACGATAGTGGCGATACCTTCACTGCGAGTGACACCGGCAACGGATTCCTGATGAAGCGCGGCTACATCGTCGTGTGGAGCGGCTGGCAGGCCGACATTCCCAGCAATTCGCCTCTTCTGAAGGCCAGCTTGCCGGTCGTGATGCGCGATGGAAAACCCCTCGTCGGGACGAGCCGCGAAGAGTTTACGGACGTTCCTGCAGGACCGACATTCACGGAGCCGCTGACATATCCCGCGGCATCTCTCGATGCGGGCGGCGCCACGCTCACGGTGCGTGAACGGGAAGCCGATCCTCGCAAGCCGCTTCCCGCATCGAGTTGGCATTTCGTGGATGCGCGGCACGTGGAAATTACGGCCGCGCCAGGTTTCGATCGCGGCGCGCTATATGAATTGATTTACCCCGCGACGAACGAAACCATCACGGACATTGGCCTCGCCGCCGCGAGAGATTTCGTCTCGTTCCTGCGCTACGCGGATCAGGATTCCACCGGCCAAGCAAATCCCGTGCGGCAGCCGGGAACAACGTTCAAAGCCGCGCTGGCATTCGGTGTTTCACAAACAGGGCGTGCCTTGAAAGATTTCATTTACCAGGGCTTTAACGCCGATATTTCCGGGCGCATGGTCTTCGACGGCGCGTTACCTCTGCTTTCTGGTTCGCGCAGGACTTTCACGAATTTTGAGTTTGCCCAGCCCGGCCGCTTCTCCCGCCAGCACGAAGATCATCTCTATGGCGGCGACCTGTTTCCATTCTCCTACGCGACAACGAAAGATCCGATCAGTGGAAAGACCGATGGACTTCTGCTCGAGTGCACGAAGTCCCACACTTGCCCGAAAATTTTCCAACTCGATAGCGATACGGAATTTTGGCAGGGACGCTTTTCCCTCGTTGTCACGGACACTAACGGCCGCGCACTCGCACTCCCGGACAACGTCCGCGTTTACATGATGTCAGGACATCCGCACAATCCCGCACCGGACTGGCACACGCACGGCGTGTGCCAGGAGTTGCAGAATCCGCTCAACTATTCGACATACGCGCGTGCGTTCTTTGTCGCGCTCGATCGGTGGGTCACCGAAGGCGTTGCGCCGCCTGCGAGCGCGTTTCCAAACTTGAAAAACCGCACACTGATCGCACTCGAAAAAACGCAAGCGATGTGGCCAGCCATTCCGGGCGTGCCCTTCAGCCCCCAAGTTAACCAAGTGCGCTTGGTCGATCCCAGGAGTATGCCGCCCGAAGCGTCCGGACCCAACTATCCCTTGCTATACCCGCCGCTGAACGCAGATGGAAATCCAATCGGAGGCATCGAAGTCCCCGACGTCGCCGTCCCGATAGCCACCTTCTCCGGCCGCAACACGCGCGCCGAAGGATTCTCGCCCGGCGAATTGTGCGGCCTGTCCGGTTCCTATATCCCCTTCGCCGCCACAAAACAAGAACGCCAATCCAACCGCGATCCGCGGCCGTCGCTCGAAGAACGCTACAAGAGCGCGCAAGACTACGCCGACAAACGGAAACGCGCCGTCGATGCGCTCGTGCAACAGCGCTACGTTTTGCCCGAGGACTCGGCTGCGCTCGCAGCGAGCACACCGCTGCCCGGCACGACACAGGGCAAACTCTAAGGATTGTTGTGGGATAAGGATCGTGGGACGGCTTGGGCAAGGTCCAGGACTGAGAATCCTGCCGAATTCGCGGCTTGGGATAGCCTCAGGTCCGCACAAACAAAGACTCTCCTCGACGGACGCCGTTCGCACCAAGTCAAGGATGCCGCAAGTTGCAAACTATCCGCTGCTCGCAAGGAATATTCATCCAGCAACTGCAGCGACAGTTCTCGAAGCTGATCGCCGGGAAGTATTTCCCTCCATCCACGGCCCAGCAGTTGCAAGCGGGCAGCCGCTCCTTTTCTGCCGGCGTCCGAGATCTGCCTCTCCCGATGGAGACGGCAAATAGCGCTGTGAACTTCCACTATGCTTCCCCACCAAACGACAGGCGCATATTTTCTCAAGTGAGACTGAGCAGAGCGGCTTGCTGCTTCGTGAACACACAACGGAACAAGTGCGCTGGCATCCCAGAACGCGGTCACTCGTTTCACGGTTCCTCTCTGTCGTCGACAACGGCTTGAACTGCTTTGTTTCCTGCAACGCTGCCCGTCGGAATCTTTAGAAGAGCCTTTATATCGAGCCGCGCCTTGGGGAGGCGCAGTTTCCCCGCCGCAACCAGCATGAGGTCCTGATCATCGGCATCTTCCGCAGAGAACGGAACTAGTTTCGCTACAGGTAAATTGCGGTCTCGGATCACTACTTCTTCGCCGCCTCGGGCGAATGTAAGATATTTGCTCAACTGGTTCTTTAGTTCCGCCACATTCACAGTACGCATGCGACCTCTCTTTTCTCATGGCTATTATAGCCATGATTCAGTCCGATTGGAAGAGGCAGTCCCAGGAACCAAAAAGATGTGCCTCTGCTTGTACCTACATGCGCAGAAGCTCTTCTTCCCATCCAGGGCTGTCTAGTGGTAGAAATTTGGCCTGTGTAGAGGCGAGGGGGCGGACTCGTGAGTTTCTTGGAGAACGGGGGAGTTGTGCGAAGACTGCGACATCGAATCCCTGGGATTCTCTTCATCTATGCCGTTGAAATAGCTATGTCCATGGTAGGTCACTTACGATTGCCGTCGAAAGCCGTGGCCGCGCCGAAGAACTCTCAAAGCGGATCAGCGACGGACACTCAAGTGGACGGCCTCCAGCGCTCCTACAGGCTTGACAGTTACCTGGTGCTGGGGAATGAGGGCGCCGCGCGCGGAGAGAATATCTATAAATATAAATGCTGGGTGTGCCATCATCAGTATCAGAAAGCCGGCCCCGACCTCAAGGACCTGTACAAACGCTCAAACCTCATGTCGGGCGCGCCCGTTGACGACGAGGTCGTATCCGCGCAAATCAAAAATGGCGGCCCGGGAATGCCGTCGTTTCGCACAACCCTATCCGATCGAGACGTAGCCGACCTAGTGACCTACTTGCGCAGCGGGACATGCTGCCGGGAGGAGCAACATCCGGCAGCGAATCCCTGGTATCGCGCGGCGGCGCAGAAATGGCCGGTCCAAAGCGGCCTCTCGGGTGGTGCCCGCGGAGTGGTGCGGACCGCGAAGGGAGAATTGGTCGAAGGCGTTGGAGTGCAGTTGATCGCGCCGAACAACGTAAGAACCACGGTCTATACGAACGACAAGGGAAACTTCGAATTTCCGTCGATGCAGGCGGGGATGTACACATTGCGAATTCCATCGCCCCGGGAATTCAAGCCTTACCGGAAAGACGCGGTCCGAATTGATGGCGCCACAAAATTGGACGACATCGTGGTGGAGTCCGCGTCCGGGTCTGTCAGCGAAACTTTGCCGGCCACCCGCGAGATCGAATCCCAGTTGAGCGGGGCGGAGTTGTTGTGGAACCTGCCGGGTACGGCAAAAGAAAAAGACGCATTTCGCAAGGGATGCGGCTCCGTGGGATGCCATTCTTATCAGCAGATTTTGAAAAATCGGTACGACGAAAGGAGCTGGCGCGTAATCGTGCAGCGGATGCTTCACCACGGCGGCGGGCCGATCATCAATCCAGAAAAAGGCGGGACGGCCCTCACAGCAGAAGACGCAAGCATCGTGAAATGGCTAGCTAAAGTTCGAGGACCCGAATCCGCGGATGACCCTCTTCTTGTTTTCCCCCGCCCGCGCGGAGCCGCCACCCGCGTGATCGTGACGGAATTCGAAGTGCCGCGCCTTTTTATCACCGGGCATGATGTCGCGGGCGACGGCAAGGGCAATATCTGGTACACCAGCCACATGACCAACCACATTGGGAAGCTGGATTCTCACACGGGTATTGTAACGGAGTATGAAATTCCGTTGACCCCTGGCTCTCTGCCGGGAACGCACCGAGTGCAAATAGACAAGAAAGGAATCGTGTGGCTCTCCGAAAATTGGTCGCACAATCTGACGAGTTTGGACCCGGAAACGGGAAAGTTCACGCAGGTACACCTCGATCGGACGGACGTACTCCCCAATTCTCCCGGCCTAGGAAATATGGAACTGTCGCCCGATGGGTTTGTGTGGTCGAACTTGAATGGCAGTCCGGGAGGAGTAAAAAAGATCGATCCGAAGACGGGTAAGGTCCTGCAACAATTCCCTTTCGATGGCGCGAGCTATGACAGCCTCATCTCCGCGGATGGAAATTTCTGGGCAGGAGGTTCGCCGGGCGGACCGAACGGGAATTACGCGGAGATCCTGGACATCCGAACGGGGGCAATGCTGCAATTGACCACGGGCGCTCACCAATCCGCTCCGAAGAGAGGTGGATTTGACTTGAACGACAACGCCTGGTTCGGCGGCACGAACGGCACACTTGTAGAGCTCGACGCGAAGGCGCGCCAAATGCGCGAGTACTGGCCTCCGACTCCCTACAATCCCTATTCCGATTTCTACGATGCGATGCCGGATAAGCATGGAGAAGTGTGGGCCGGAGAAATGCATGGACGCGATATTGTCAGGTTCGATCCCCGCACGGAACGGTGGCGCGTTTACGAAATGCCCGAACCGTTTGCCCACGATCGGCGGACGTGGATCGATAATTCGACGGATCCAGTTTCCGTGTGGTATATCGATAGCAGCGGCGGGTACGTCGTGCGCATCCAGCCTTTAGAGTGAGCCGCCGCGCGCAGGAAGCGAAGCGGACGTCAGCATTTTCGAGCTGCGCGACGGAAAGTTTGAATTCGAGGATAGCGACGGCGGAAAGCGCACCGGCCGGCAGATGCCGGTCAATAAGGCCGTTGTGCGCCGCGGCCAAGTGATCATAAATGCTGCTTGAAGAGGAGCGAAATTCGCTGTCTGGCTCCTTTTCATATTGCGTGTTTCCCTACCCACATTCACCCTCCTGAAATCAGGGCACGCTTCGCGGATTGCTGCACAAAGCAACAATATTTCTTGACTGAATTGAATCCTGAAGAGTATCAGCCGCCATTCCTCCAGAGATTGAATTTAGGCCTAGGCCGAGGCGAAGCGCTGTTCACGGAGAGTTTGTGCAGCGGCTGAAGGCAGAATAAGCCGCCCAACATGATCCGTTTCGGCGCTGATTTGCGCTTAAGTTAAGTGGGAACGATCACGCGAAGTCCTGCACAACCCTAACGACAAAGCGCGACATTCGGTGTCAATTCGGCCCTGTCGTTCCTTGTCGCTTGTGGGACTTCTAGATGCCTCGTAGTGTGTCGCAAGCAATTTCGGGAACCACAAACGAATTTCCAGGAGAGACTACGATGAAAAATTTGAAGAAAAGGAGCCTTGCCTTGAGAAAAAATCGTACGTTAAGGGGCTTAGTGTTCGCGATCTTGGTTACTTCCTTCCTGCTTCCGGCGGCTGCACACGCGGCGAACGCCACCGTGGGCTGTCCCGGCGGAAGTGGGGGGACATACCCAAGCATCACTGCCGCGCTCAGCACTCTTGATCCACACGGACCCAACACCATCACAGTCAGCGGAACGTGCGTGGAAAACATCTTCATCGACAAACACGAGCGCCTTTTTATCCAGTCCGCCTCGGGCCAGACAGCCACGATTACAGCGGCGGATGCATCTGGGATCGTTCTACAGACATTCCAGTCCACAGGAATTCTGATTAGCGGTCTGGTCTTCCAGGGAGGATCCACCGGCGTGCTGCTGAATCAAGGATCCAACGTGACCATTGTCAACTGCACAATGCAGCGAAATTCCGGTGATGGGCTGGGTATGCAGATGGCCTCCACCTTGGTCATGGAGAACAGCACGCTTCAAGACAACCAGGGAAACGGTATGTCGGTGGGCGTCGGCTCCAACGCGACCATGGCCACTAACCCCAACGAAAGAATTCGCGTCCTGCGTAATGGCGGTGACGGCATTGACGTGGATGGGAGCTTTTTCCAAGTCAATTTCGGCACTCTCGACGTGGAGAATAACGCAGGTGCAGCGATACTTCAGACTGGCGGTCGCCTGATCATCTTCGGTGGTCAGGGGGTTGGCGGCGGGAATCTGTTTCAGGGCAACGGCGAGGGCATCGACATCTTCCAGGCGGGCTCGGCGCAGTTCGTCGGCAAAAACACCATCCGCAGCAACGGCGACTTTGGGCTACAGGTTTTGGGTAGCTCCGTAATGTTTACCGGAGGGGGCACGCTGCCGGACGGAACTCTCAATGCTACGGTCATCGAAGGCCATGCCACGGTCGGCGTGAACGTTGTGCGATTGGGCGAACTCACAATGAACGGGCCGCACCAAATCCAGAATAATGGCACGACGACGGCTGACCCCACCATGAGGGGAGGCATCCGCATGAATCGCGGCTCACTCACTCTCGTAAGGGGTGTGCAGATCAGCAACAACGTCGGCCCCGGTATCCGCGCAGACCAAAACACCGGCACTTCAATTAGGAACATCACCGTCAGCAACAATACCGAAGAGGGCGTGCGGGTCGGGCGGCAGTCGGTGTCGGGCTTTTTCCCGCCCCTCGCAATTACCGGCAATGGCGTGGCCTCGATTTCGTGTGACAGCACCTCGCTCATCTTCGGCGACCTGACGGGAATCTCGCACATCGAATGTAACCGGATCGAGCGAGCACCCGAGCGCCCGCGCTCCGAAAGAGTTCTCGACTAGCAGTTCGAAGTTTTGGGACTGGAGCGAGTGACAATACGCCATCCCAAACGGTCGGTTTCTGGGGCGATGCCCCAGTCTTTGCGCGAGAAAAGGCTGGGGCCTCTTCTCAGATTTCTTGTTGCGTTTATCAGGCGTAGGCGCTCGACCGTTACAAATACCGCGAGGAGGACAAGGAAGGACACCGGTAAGGTCACGTCTATAGCTCGTCCTTCCAAGAGCCCGCCGATACAGCAGCCGTATCGGCGGGCATCGCCCTTAGGAGGATGTTCGTCATTTCCCTGTTCTGGATAATTTTCCGCTGTGATGAATAAAGGGCTGCCCCAACCGCGCCTTCTAGCCTCTGTGAGCCTTGTGACTTGACGCCGTGGCGTCCGGTCCAGAATCGTGGCTCCAGAAGATGCCTCGGAGACCAGCGTCAATCATACGAAAACCCGGCGAAAAAGATTTCTGAAGGGCTTCCCTCTTCGTAGACGACGACGTAAACGCCTTCGCCGCGTTCAATATCATCGAGGAAATCCATATTCTGTTCGATCATGTTTCTCGTGGGCTGCTGCGTGCCATAAAGTTCTTCCAACTGCTCGAGGGGTAAGGAAACAACAACGCCGAGGTCTGGAGTTTGCCCGATTCGCTCCATGTCCAGGATCGAACGTGTGCCGTCCGCGTCGGATGCTTCCAAAGCTGCTTCGATTGACGCGTGTTGCGCCCCTGGGGATGGAGCGTTGCGGTCCATGGGGAACCTGACGGCAGGATTGTAGCGGCCCGCTTCAAATTCGCGCCGTCGCAGCGCTTGCATTGCCGCTAGGATATCGGGCTGATACGGAACGAAGTAGGTCCATGCATGTCCACCCATTTGCTATTTTCCTCCAGTGTTGGCCGGGCGCCTTGCGGATAGACGAGCATCTTCCCCGTACCGTCGTCCACAAAGAAGGGAATGCCCACGGTTTCGTCGGCAACCTGCTCCCACCCTCCCTTATTGCCGGAATCCGACTCCTGCCAAGCGCGTGCCCGATAGTAGTAACAGGGCTCACCAGTGATCCCCGCGCGGATG
>Ga0137418_10007089_pt1 | contig 10300 bp, 7 predicted proteins | sample CZODoug3_1_2_16f_FD_122242 | JGI IMG/M metagenome (GOLD analysis project Ga0137418, IMG submission 122242) | Vadose zone soil fungal communities from Angelo Coast Range Reserve, California, USA - CZODoug3_1_2_16fungal (Hybrid Assembly) | ecosystem: Environmental > Terrestrial > Soil > Vadose... | reverse complement strand
GTGCGGCCGCTCTCGATGAGCCCGAGCATCGTGAAGTACGAGTCCCAGTAGTAGACCTCCCGGAAGCGGCCGCCCGGCACGACGTACGGATTAGGGAGCGGGATGAGCGACGAGCGTGCGTCGGCGGTGTCGGGTGGGCGCGTCAGGACGGGCCAGAGCGCGCGAATGTGCTGCTCCATGGTCTGCGATGTGTCCGACCGGAAGCCTTCACCCACCGGCCGGGGCAGGTCGAACTGCTGCGCCACGAAGTCCCGCAGGTTGAACTGCGGCGCGCCTCGCGCCGAGGCGTAGCGGGCGATGATCTCCGCCGGCGCGAACCGCGGCCGGGCATCGGCGAAGGTTTTCGAATCCTCGAAGATTCCCGAGAGCTGGACGTCGTGAAACAGCTGGCCCAGGTCGTGAGCCGGCTCGTACCGAGCCGGAGGTTGGGGGAGGTTGGTGGAGGTTGTGCAGGTTGTGGAGGTTGTGGCGATGCACACCGCGGCGAGCGCGGGTAAAAACCTCCACCAACCTCCACGACCTCCACCATCCTCCACCAACCTTGCCTTTTTCATCTAAACACGATCCACAGCACCCCGATCGTCGCCACCAGGACAATCGAGAGAACCACGTTGAGAGTCCGCGGACCCGATGCGACCGGGACCGCCGTGATCTCCGGTGCCCCGACCGTCAGCCCGGCGGTCCGGGCAGTCCCGGGCGGCGCGGTCGCGAGGCTGACCGCGATGAGGATCCCCGAGCACAGGACAAAGAGCAATGCCGCGAAGTGCAGGAAGTTGATCGTGGCGAACCAGTACCACATCGAGCCGCTCGCCAGACTGGCCCGCGCGAGCTCGAGCACCAGGCGCGCCGTCCCGAGCACCAGGCCGGTCCACAGTGCCGCCAGCGCGCCTGTCCCATTCAGCCTCGGGAACAGCACACCAAGCAGGAAGCACGCGGCAATCGGCGGGGCGATGTATGCCTGCACGCTCTGCAAGTAGATGTAGATCTGCGGCGAGATGTACTTCATGAACGGGATCCACAACAGACCCAACCCGACCAGCAGGACCGTGGTGATCCGTCCCACCGCCACCAGCCGCTGCTCGCTCGCGTCGGGCCGGAGCTTGCGGTACACGTCCCACGTGAGCAGCGTCGAGCAGGAGTTGAACGCGGACGCGAGCGAGCTCATCAGCGCCGCGAGCATTCCCGCCAGCACCAGGCCCTTGAACCCGGCCGGCAGCAGCCGCGTGACCAGCGCCGGGTACGCCGCGTCAGCGGACCCGCCGCGGATGTCCTGGTACAAGGCAGCGGCAATGATCCCCGGCAGCACGAAGATGAACACCGGCAGGATCTTCAGAAATCCGGCGAAGATGGTGCCGGTGCGGGCGGCGCTGACGTTCTTGGCCGCGAGCACCCGCTGCACGATGTGCTGGTCGGTGCACCAATACCACACGCCCAGGATCGGCGCGCCGAACACGATGCCCGTCCAAGGGAAGTTTGGGTGATTCATCGGCTTCCACATGGAGAAGAAGTCCGCCGGCACACGTGCCTCCAGGCCACTCCACCCGCCCACCGCCTGCAGGCCGAGCACTGTCATGGTGGCCGACCCGATGATCAGCACGACGGCCTGCATCACCTCCGTATAGATCACGGCGCGCAGGCCCCCCAGGACGGTGTAGATCCCGGTGACCACGATCAGGATGACGGCGCTGGTCCACACACTGTACCCTGTGACCTCGCGCATCACGATGCCGCCGGCGAACAGCGTGACGCTGATTTTGGTCAGGACGTAGCCGATGATCGACACCCAGGTGAAGTAGCTGCGCGCCGCCGGATTGAAGCGGCGCTCGAGGAACTCGGGCATCGTGTACACGCCGCTTCGCAGATAGAACGGCACAAACAGCCAACCGAGCAGCAGCAGCATGAAGCAGGCGAGCCACTCGAAATGGCCCACCGCGAGCCCGCTCGCCGCCCCGGTACCGGCAAGCCCCACGAGATGCTCGCTTCCGATATTCGAGGCGAACAGGCTCGCGCCCACCGCGAACCACCCTACATCCCGGCTCGCGAGGAAAAAGTCGGCGCTGACGTTCTTCTCCCGGCGTGCCGCCCAGTACCCGATCCCGGCCAGCACGAGGAAGTAGGCAGCGATGACGGCGATGTCGAATCCGTGCAGGTTGCTCATGGTATTGGGTGGTTGAGGAGATATTGAACGGCGAGGTCGGTGAGGCTCCACAGCTGCACGTCCGAGCTGGTGCCGTAGCGCGACGGGACCAGTCGGCCGTTCTCGATGGTGTAGCTCCACAGTTCAGCATGCCGCAGTCCAGAGCGATCCACGGCTGCTTCGATCCTCGAGACCGTGGTGTCGAGGCCGTTACCGCGCTGGCGCGCCAAGCCCGCGAGCAGCGCGTTCACGTCCCGGCCCCACACGACGAACGGCGAATGATATCGATCTCTGCGAAACGCCTCCCACACGTCGCGTGTGGCGTAGGCATCGTTCGCGACCAGGGGCCCGAGCCCATCCACGAACAGCCCCCAGGGGTACGGCTGCATGATCGGCCCGATGAGCTCGAGCGTCCGATCGCGACCGAGCGAGTCGACGAGCAGCAGCATCGCGGGATCGGTGTTGGCGATCGGGATCGGCCGCCCAGCGGCGTCGAGCGAGAGGGCGAGGAACCGCAGCGTGTCCGCGGGGGGGCCCGCCCGCGGCGCGACGTTATTCCAGTACTCCCGTTCGGCCGGCGGCAGCCACCGCAACCGGGCGGCGACGCGATCGCTCACGTCTTTCGGCGCGAGCCCAACCCGGAAGTGGCGCTCGGCGCCCTTCCACGTGGCCACCGCTCGCGCGAGCACCGCTCGGTCGCGCGCGAACGTAGCGAGCGGCTGCTCACGAATCGCCGGCGTGACACCGAGCTGCTTGAGCGCGTCGAGAATGGTCCCCACCGCCTCGAGCGCGTGCGGCACCCAGATGGCGTTCACGTCCATCGCAAACCGGCCGCCCCCGTACCCCGCCCGGCTGTCGCGCCAGCTCGTCGCGAGCCAACCGCCGTCGGGTGCGCGCGGAAAGCTCACCAGGTTGGTCGCCACGGGGTCGCGCGCGTACGGGGCCGCCGTCCGCGCGACGAACGCCAGGTTGGAGACGAGACGGGCCAGGTGCCGTTCCGCGCGCAGAAAGTCGCGCTTGCGGTCCGCCGGCACGCGCGGGTCCGCGAGGTAGCGCGCGGCCACCACCGGCAGCTGGAAGTCGTCGTCCACCATGATGTAGTTCTCGCGCGTGGCCGCGAGCCGCCCGAGCAGCGCGCGGGCGCGCGCCAGCTGGCCCGCGGACACGAGGCGGTTGTACTCGGCGGCGTTCTCGCGGATCGCCTGGCCGCCCAGGGCCTCCTCGTGGCTCACGTCCCCCACGGGCGACAGCTTGCCGAGGGCGCTCGCGACCACGTGCTCCGACATGGCTGGCGCCCACACGGCCTGCATCAGCAGAGCCGTCATGAGCATGTCGCGCCCGAAATAGGTCGCGAAATTGGGCAGACCAGCCATGAGCTTCTCGCGGTAACTCAACAGCTCGACCCCCCGCACCTCACGCTCCAGCCGCCGGAAACGCAGCGGGTGCGCCGTATCGGAGCGGACCTGGGCGAGAAAACGATGGAACTCATCGTTGAAGATCTCCGCACGCCCGAGCGGCGTGAGGGCCGGCGCGTCCGTCGTCACCCGCACGGTCAGGCGCACGGGCCCTCCGGCAGGTCGTCGGATCGTGGCGGTGCTGCCGGAGAGCGCGGCAACGGTTTCCCGAGCGTCACCCTCGAGAGTGAGCCAGAGATGATTTTTGCCGTCGAAGCTCGTCTGGTCGACCTCGACCGTCCAGGTCGTGTCCGTCCTCGCCCCCCGGCCCCCTCTTCGCGATGGGTCCTCACCCCCTGACCCCCTCTCCCTTGGGGAGAGGGGGAACGCAGGGGTGAGAACAATGCGGGGGGTGAGCCGGGCGCGCAGCGCGTCGATGGTCTTCACGCCTAGGAGCGACAGGTGACGCGCGCGCTCGGCCGGTTTCAACCTTGTGATATGGTCGATCAGCTCCGACAGCTCAGGTTGCGGGAACGGCGTGGCGTCGAGCGGCAGCGTATCGCGGGCGGCATACTGCAGGTCCCGCTCGACCCGCATCGAACCGAGCAGGAAGAGACCAACTCTCACCGCCGACGACAGCTCCAGGGCATAGGACACGGAGCGGGTATGAGCCGATCTCGCCACGACGGCCCCGGAAGAGCCCCAGGCCAACTCGGCCGGCTTGCCACTCGAGTCGCGCACGGTAAAGCCCACACTCTCGTTGGCCGCGTCCGCCCACAGGTTCACGATCCGGCCTGTCGAACCTTTCCAGTAGACCTGGAGCGCGTTCTTGACTGCATCCTGGTATACGCGGGTTTGGTAGCCTTCGTACGCGGCAGGGTCATCGAGGCCCGGCTGTGGGAAGGCGAGGTAGGGCGGCACGGTGTCCGCCTGCGCGACCGTTTGGGCCGCGACCAGGATCGCGAACAGGGTCATGAGCGGCGAGAATCGTACGGCTTGAAGTGTGGTTCCGCCACCCGGGAATCCTCTTGACGCACCCCCCCGCTACACCCATCCTACGCCGCATGGATGGCCGAACCGGGCGGTACGCCGCCTTCACCAAGCGGCTCCTAGACAGCGTGCTGGCCCCTTCCGGCCACACGTCCAGGGAGCTGCGTCGCGCGGTGCTCGCGCGCGCTCGTCCTTCGTCCCCCCTCTCCGGAACGGAGAGCGGGACAGGGGGTGAGGACATCGCGCCTGACCTCGCGGCCTACGTCGACAAGGTGGCACTACACGCCTACAAGGTCACGGATGAGGACCTCGCTGCGCTGAAGCGGGCCGGCAATTCCGATGACGTCCTGTTCGAGGCGACGGTCTCCGCGGCGCTCGGCGCCGCCCTGGGCCGGCTCGAGCGCGGGCTCAGCGCGCTGCGGGGCGAGGCCTCACCCCCTGACCCCCTCTCCAAGGTGGGTCCTCACCCCCTGACCCCCTCTCCCTCCGGGAGAGGGGGAACGCAGGAGTAGCGTCGGTGCGTCTACACGCCGTCGAGCACGGCCACCGCCTGCCGCAGCGCCTGAAGCTCATGCTGATCCGGCTGGTCAGCAGGCGCCGTGTCCCAGACGTCGTCAAGACGCTGTTCTATCGACCGGAGTTCTTCGGCGGCCCGATGTGCGACTGGACCCAGGCGGTGATGCGCGGGCCCTCGCCTTGGAGCGTGGGGGAGCGGGAGCTGTTTGCAGCGTTCACGTCGCGCCTGAACCAGTGCCTGTTCTGAACCGGCGCTCACGGCGCGGTCGCGTCGCTGGCTCTGAAGCAGGAACAGAAAGACGACACCCTGGTCGAGGCAGTCCTGAGAGATTGGCGCACCGCTCCGCTCGATCCCAAGCTGCGTGCGACCCTCGGATTCCTCGAGAAGCTGACGCTCGCCCCAACGGACGTGGGACCGGCGGACGTGAAACCACTGCGCGCCGCCGGTGTGAGCGATGACGCCGTGGAGGATGCGATCCAGGTCTGCGTGCTCTTCAACATTTACGACCGCCTGGCGGACTCGCTCAGCTTCCATCTTCCGGGTCCGGATGGGTACGCGGCCTCGGGGCGCAGCCTCATGAAGCGCGGTTATCTCCTGTAGCGCTTCACCTGCCGGGTGTTGTACCGCTCGACGTAGCGCTGGTGCGTGGCGTCCTTGGGGTACGCCTCCTCCGCCCCGTAGGGGTAGCGCGACATGCCGTGGAACGGCAGCGGCGTGACGGTGTTCCCCGTCGCGGTATTCCGATCCGAGTCCTTGAGCCACGCGTCCGTGTACAGCAGGAAGTCGCGCGTCCAACTCGGTCGCAGGGGAGGAACCGCGTTGGCGTCGAACGTCAGCGTGGCTTCATCGCCCGGGGCGATGATGACGTACATGTCGTCCGGAGCGCGGACGAGGGATAGCACGTCGCCGTAGCGCGTATATGCCCCGACGATCGGCTCCCAGGGCGATTCCCGCGACACGACCCCGTACGCGGGCCACTCTGGTCCGTAACGCCCTCCCTTCCGGGATAACCGTGAGAACCCCCGGTAGTGCACGTCGGCCGCCGCGGGATCGAGTGGGGTAATCACGGACACGTTACCGGCTCCTCCACCGGCGACGAACGCCTGGTCCCAGTAGATCTCCATGTTGGTCCGCAGGCGCACGCGGTGATCGGCGCTCAAGAACTTTCCCGTGAGATCCACGATCACCGTCTTGCTCTTGCCCGACGGGAAGCCCACGTCGGCGACCTTGCTCCAGCGGCCCTGCGAATCCATCACCTCGAGGTAGGGGAAAATGACGCCGGCCGGACCCCGCTGGGCGAGCGCCAGGTTGATGCTCGCGTCCGTCGGGAAGATCCAACCGTTGAGGAACAGGTGGACGCTGTCCAGGCCACTCAAGTCGCCGAAGTCGAGAATCAGGTCGTGCAGTGTGGCGATACCCTGGTAGCGCGTGAGCGTGAGCGGCGCCACGTAGCGGTCGTCCCGCGCGCGCAACGCGGGGAGCCAGTCGGTGCCCTGCTCGTCGGTCGCGCCAATGGGCGGACGAAGCTGGGATCGCGACACGCTGTACAGGCGCAGCTCGGCGGGACCCGGTGCGGGCGGCACGAAGCCTTCGTTGACATACACGTCCACCGAGTCCGGATGATCCACCACGAGCAGCTTCGCCTCGTCGAGGTAGCCGACCTCCCACAGCTCTTCGGTGATCTGCAGGACGTAGCGGCCGTCGCGCGGCACGAGGGCCGCGCCCGGCACCCGCATGTACTCGCGCGAGGCGTGCGGCGGTGCCGACGCGATGTCGGTGCCGCCCGCCATGATCCCCAGCGGCATGCCGAGCGCGCTGCGCCACATGACATCCGTCACGAAGCTGAAGCCGTGGCCGTCCCAGGCGTATAGGAACGGACAGGATCCCTTGAGGATCTGCTGCTCGAGCACGTCCTCTTCGGTCCCCGGGTAATAGACCGTCTGCGACACGCCGTTGGGCCAGCGTACGCGCAGCACGTCCGCCTTGAGGCGGCGCCCGAGCCCGAAATGCGTCACGCGGTCGGTCACCTGGCGCAGCTGGTAGAGATCGCGTGCCCGCAGCTCGAGCGTGGCGCCGAGCCCAAAGGTGTTGTTCTTGCCGCTCCCCTCGCGCAAGCCGACCAGCCGTACCTGCACGTACTGATTGACGTTCCCGCCGTCGTTGCGGAGTAACCGGGGCCGCCCGTCCCAACCGACCACGATGAGATCGAGGTCGCCATCCTGATCGATGTCTGCGACGGCGACGGCCCGACCCGCGCGCAGGCTGTCGGGGAGGACCGTCGAGTAGTCCTCGAAGCGCCCCTTGGCGTCGTTGCGGAACAGGAACACGCCCCGCCCGCTCGGAACGGCGGGTTTGCCCACCACGACGAGATCGAGAAAGCCGTCGTTGTCGAAGTCGAAGAAGGCGGCGTCGAGACCGGCCACGCCGCGTAGTTTGCGCCGCAGCTCCCCCCCCCCGCGTGCGTCCGGCTCGAAGCTGCCGTCCCCGCGGTTGTGGTACAACGCGGACTCCCCCCGTCCGTCGAGCGAGGTCACGAACAGGTCGAGAAAGCCGTCGTTGTCGTAGTCCCCTACAGCCACCGCGCCCGCGTGAGAAACTCCGCCGAGGCCGCTCGCGGCTGTGGCATCTTCGAAGCGCCCCTGGCTCAAGTTGCGGAGCAGGTGGAGTCGCCCGTCGTTACCGACGATCACGAGATCGGTGTGGCCGTCCCCGTCGAAGTCACCGAACGCGACATCGCGACTGGCTCCGCCCCCGCTCGAGATCCCCATCTGAGCCGCCATCTCGCGGAACGTGCCGTCCAGGTTATTGCGGTAGGCGCGGGTTTCGGCCGGTGTCGCGAGCAGGAGGTCGAGATCACCGTCGTGGTCCAGGTCAATGAAGAGGGCCCGCGAGGCAGTCGTGCTCTCCGCGAGGCCTGCCGAGGCCGCAACGTCTCGAAATCGGCCTGCACCGGTGCTCTGGAACAACGTTCCGCGCCCGCTGGTCGCGACGTACAGGTCGACCCTGCCGTCGTTGTCGTAATCGCCGAAGGCCGCCGCTGTGGCGCGATCGCGGAGCACGATGCCGGCGCTCGCCGTGGTCTCCACGAAGCGCCCGAGCACGCCGCGAAACAGGTGGCCCGCGACGAACAGGTCTTCGGCCTCGTCATCGTCGTAGTCGCCGACGGCCAGGGCCACGCCCCGCTCGAGCGACCCCGCCAGGCTGTCGGGGAGCGCCTCCACGCGTTCCAGCCCGCTTCCGGTCGTCACGTCCCTGAAACGGATATCCGCCGCCACGGCACGCGCGTCCTGAGTGGGCACCGCGATGTTCTGGTTGAACGTCAGGACGGGATAGCCCACCAGCGGGGCGCTCCGGCCGCCCAGGCGCTGCAGGCTAGCCTGGTACGCGGCGGTGACTTCCATTGCGCGATGGAACTGTTTCGCGGCGGCCGCGGCCTCGGACGCCCGGCCCCCGCCCGCCCGGGCCACCCGGAGGGTACGGTGGAAGAAGCGCGCGGCTTCCGGAGGCAACTGCGGCAGTTCACGCTGCAACGCCTCGAGCTGGGCGGCCGCATCGTCAGTGGCGCCGCGCGCGAGCAGCAGGTCCACCAGCTCGAGACGGGCCGCTAGGTTCGCCGGGGCGCGGCTCACCACGTGGCGCAGGTAGCTCTCCTGGCCCCCCCGCCCCTCAGGATCGGATGACCGTCCGGCGAGCTCCGCGAGCGCGTACAGCGCCCGGATGTCGGTGGAATCGCGCCGCAGCACTCGCTCCACCTCGCGGCGCGCTTCCGCCTCCCGCCCGGTCAGCTCGTACACCCGGGCGAGCATGAGCCCGATGTTACTGTCGGCCGAATCGAGCGCATCCGCCCGCCGTAGCTGGGCCTCGGCCTCGCGGTAGCGGCCTTCCCGCAGGTACACCAGCCCGAGGTCGGCGTAGCCGACCGCCTGGTCGGGCGCCAGCGTCACGACCTTGCGGAACTCCGCTTCGGCCTGGGGCAGCTGGCTCTGCTGCAGGTACGCCAGTCCCCATGTCCGCGCCGTGACGGCCGCGGCGCTGTTGGCGACCGCATCGCCACCCGCCCCTCCCCCGCACGCCCCCACCAGGAGCATCCCGATCAGGCTCAGGCTTCTCGCGTGCACTGTCGTTCCCCTCGATGGTGTCGGGCGCCGGAGAAGATAACGCCTCCACCCACCCCTTTCCTCTAATAAAGGGGCCCACGCGCGGACCGCTTTTCGGGAGCGACCGCGGGCCGGAGGACTACTTGCTGACTTGCTTTTTTGGCTGCAAAATGGGCGAGGAAACAGTAACAAACGTGCAACGTCTCTCGGGCGAGCGAATGCAGTCACGTCTTGCTGCGCACATCGGTCTGCTTCTGGTCAGCACGCCGCCTGCCGTGTTCGGTCAAGTGGCCGCGACGCAGCGTGTCGCCACGTCCGATCCGATCTATCTCATTATCCGCACCGACGACGTCGGCATGAGTCACAGCGTCAACATGGGCGTGCAGCGGCTCATCGAGAACGGCCTGCCGGTGTCCGTGTCGGTCATGTTCGCATGCCCCTGGTACCAGGAAGCCGTGGACATTCTCAAGCGGCATGCTGACGTCTCGGTGGGCATTCATTTGACGCTGAACTCCGAGTGGCGATTCTATCGCTGGGGACCGGTGGCAGGCCGCGAAGCCGTGCCCACTCTGGTCGACGCTGATGGATACTTCTTCCAGTCCTCCGAAGCGTTGTACAAGAACCACGCCGATCCGAAAGAAGTCGAAAAGGAGCTGCGCGCGCAGATCGAGCGGGCGCGGCGCTCGGGCCTGAAGATCGACTACGTCGATTTTCACATGGGCACCGCCACCCGTTACCCCGAGTTCCGCGACGTCACCGAGCGGCTGGCGCGGGAATATGGACTCGGCATGTCGGAATACTTCGGCGAGGCGATGGACGCTCCCCAATATGCCGCCGCTCCGCGCAGCAAGGCGGACAGCCTGGTGGCGATGATCGATCGACTGCGCCCGGGCGTGAATGCGGTGGTCACGCACGTCGGCGTGGACGATGCGGAGCTCGGCGCGTTGGTGGACATGAACACCGACGAGCCGCTCCCGGAGATGAGCAAGAACCGGCAGGGCGAGTTGGATGCGCTCACCTCTCAACGATTCACCGGGGCTTTGAAGGCCCGGAACGTGGTGCTCATTACGTATCGCGATGTGATCACAAAGCACGGCCTCAAGGCCATGCGACGACCCGCAGGATGAGGGCGCCCCCATGAACGACATGCTGCAGGGTAAGCGTT
>Ga0137418_10007087_pt1 | contig 10302 bp, 10 predicted proteins | sample CZODoug3_1_2_16f_FD_122242 | JGI IMG/M metagenome (GOLD analysis project Ga0137418, IMG submission 122242) | Vadose zone soil fungal communities from Angelo Coast Range Reserve, California, USA - CZODoug3_1_2_16fungal (Hybrid Assembly) | ecosystem: Environmental > Terrestrial > Soil > Vadose... | reverse complement strand
GTCGGTGACTCGCTGAATCAGGTGCTCGCGGGCGCGCCGTCCACACAGTCGGCGACGCTCGATCAGATGATCTATCACACGAAGATGGTTCGGCGCGGAACGGAGCGCGCCATGGTCGTCTGCGACATGCCGTTCCTGAGCTACCAGATCTCGCCCGAAGACGCGCTGCGAAACTGCGGCCGGGCAATGAAGGAAACGGGTTGCAACGCTGTGAAGATCGAGGGCGGTCAGCCGATGGCGGCAACCGTGCGGCGGCTCGTGGACATCGGCATCCCCGTCATCGGACACCTTGGCCTCACGCCGCAATCCGTGCACGCCCTGGGCGGCTACCGCGTCCAGGGCCGTGACGACGCGGAGGCGGGACGGCTCAAGGCCGACGCGACCGCGCTCCAAGACGCGGGCGCGTTCGCGGTGGTGCTGGAGCTCGTGCCGGCGCCGCTCGCGTCGCAGATCACGAAGTCGCTCTCGATCCCGACCATCGGCATCGGCGCCGGGCCGGCGTGCGACGGGCAGGTCCTCGTCCTGCACGACATGCTCGGACTGAACGACCAGTTCTCGGCCAAGTTCGTCAAGAAATACGCGGCATTGGCCGAGGACGTGCGGGAGGCGGCCCGGGTCTTCGCGGCGGAGGTGCGGGAGGGTCGCTACCCCGGACCGGAGCATTCTTTCGGGAAGTGATATTAAATTGGAGTGCACCTTCTCGGGGGGACCGAAGCAATGTCGAAGTCAGAAGACGAAAAGCTCGCCAAGCTGATCAAGAAAAACATGGCCAAGGCCGCGAAGGCCAAGCCTAAGGCGCGCAAGCGCTATGACCCGACGCTACCGCCGGACAGCACGGACGATGACATCGAGCGTCGCGACTTCTTTTCGGAGATGAAGAAGCGCGAGTTCTAGTTGCGCGAGCTATCCAGCCTGCCCGAGATGCGCACCTGGTCTCGCGCCGAGCGCTCTCGTCGTCACACCATCGGCTTCGTTCCCACCATGGGATATTTCCACGAAGGCCATCTGCGTCTCGTGGACCGCGCGCGCGAGCTCGCCGACCGCGTCGTCGTCAGCATCTTCGTCAATCCACTCCAGTTCGGCCCCAGCGAAGACCTCGCCCGCTATCCGCGTGACTTGCCGCGCGACCGGCAGCTCGCGGAGGCGCGCGGAGTCGACTGCCTGTTCGTGCCGGACGCGGGGTCGATGTATCCCGGCGAGCCGGTCGTCCGAATGATCCCCGGTCCGGTTGCGGACACACTCGAGGGCGCGGCCCGACCGGGCCATTTCAGCGGTGTGCTCACCATCGTCGCCAAGTTGTTTCACCTCGTCGAGCCGGACGTCGCGGTGTTCGGGCGCAAAGACTTCCAGCAGGCGATGCTGGTGAAGCGGCTGGTGCAGGATCTCGACTTCCCGCTGGCGATCGACATTGCGGCCACGGTTCGTGAGCTGGACGGCCTCGCGCTGTCATCGCGCAACACCTATCTGAGTCCAGACGAGCGGCGATCGGCGCTCGCGCTATCGCGCGCGCTCAGGACCCTCGAGCAGACCTGGCGGGGCGGCGAAGCCGACCCGGCAAGACTGCAGCGCGCCGGCCTCGAGGCAATGCGGGTACCCAACGTCACCCCGGAGTACTGCGCGCTCGTCGACGAAACCGTCCAGCCCGTCAGCCGCATCACGGCCCACACCGTCGCCGTGGTGGCGGCGCGCGTGGGGAAGACGCGTCTCCTCGACAACGTTGTCCTGGGCGAAGGCATAGGCGCGGATCCGCGAGTCACGCCGTGAGCTTGCCAGCATGGGCGCAGGTGTCACCCGAGCGTCGCGCCCATATCGAGCGGGTCGTCGCGCTCTTGAACAGCTGGGCCGACGCGATGCACGTCGGCGGCAACGAGCGGGACCGTTGGCTGCGCGCCGGCTGGCTGCATGACGCGCTGCGGGACGCGCCGTTTCCCGATCCCCTGGCGCATGGGCCGGCAGCCGCGGATCGTGCCGCGGCGAATGGGGAGCGGGATCGCGGGGTGCTGGACGCGGTTCGGTTCCACACCGTCGGCTCGCCCGATTGGGACGACGTGGGGCCGATGCTGTATCTGGCGGATTTCCTGGAGCCCGGGCGCGACCGCATCGCCCCTGATCGCGCCGACTTGGCGCGGCGTGTCCCCGTCGAGCGGAACGCCGTGCTCGGGGAGGTGGCACGCCGCAGAATCGAGTGGCTCCTTCGCTCCGGGTGGCCATTGCCGCTCTCAACGGTCGCGTTCTGGAATCAACTCGTCGGACGGTCGGCCGGTCGGACGGCCGGACGGTCATGAAGACCCCGGTACTCCTCGTCGCTGTGATTGTCGCTGGCTGCGGTGGCGATTCGACGCAGACTCGTCCCATACCGGGCGATCGCGGTCCCGCAATCACCGTCGAGGTCCTGAACGCCAACGGGCGGGCTGGTGACGCGCGCATCGGCACGCGGCGGCTGCGTCAGGCGGGAATGGACGTGGTCTACTTCGGGAACGCGACCGAAAACGGGCTGGATTCGACGCGCATCATCGTGCGACGCGGCGCGGAGAAGGTGGGCGAGCGTGTGCGGGCAGCGCTGGGGCAGGGGCGCGTCGAAGTTCAGCTCGACAGCGCGAAGCTACTCGATGTGAGCGTGCTCCTCGGCCTCGACTTCCACCCGTAGCTGACCGCAGGCCGCGCTGATATCCAGGCCGCGACTGCGCCGCAACACCGCTTCTACGCCCCGCTGCCTCAGGCGCCGCTCGAACGCGAGCATCTGCGCCCGCGTGCTGGGCGTGAGGTCCGGCGCGCCGCCGGGATGCAGCGGCAGCAGGTTCACCAGTGCCTCAAGCGGCTGCGCGAGCCTCGCCAGTTGATCTGCGGTCTCGAGTGAGTCGTTCTTCCCCCCGATCAGCACGTACTCGAGGGTTACTCTGCGCCGGAACTGTTTCAGCGCCTCCATCAACTCGGGGAGCCCGTACTTCTTTTCGATCGGCATCAGCTCGCGGCGCAGCGCCGGGGCGGGCGCATGCAGCGACACCGCCAGCCGGAATTGCTCGCTCCGCCGCGCGAACTTCGCGAGGTTGGGAAGAATCCCTACCGTCGATACGGTGATGTGGCGGGCGCCGATGCCGAGTCCTTCCGGCCGATTGAGGATCGTGAGCGTCGCGTCCACCGCATCCCAGTTGAGCAGCGGCTCGCCCATCCCCATGAAGACGACGTTCGTCGGCTTGAGAGCGGGATCGCGCAATACCAGCTCGCGCGCCTGCCCGGCGATTTCACCCGCCGACAGATTGCGCCGAAATCCCATACGTCCCGTGGCGCAGAATACGCACCCCAGCGCGCACCCGGCTTGCGACGAAATGCACAACGTACGGCGTTTGCCCTCTGGGATCAGGACCGATTCGATCGCTTCACCGTCATCCAGCGCCCAGAGAAACTTCTGGGTGCCGTCGCTCGACACCTGGTGGGTGCGGAGCGTCAGACGCTTCAGCGGGAATGCTTCGTCGAGGGCGGCGCGCAGCGGCGCGGGAAGCTCGGTGGCCTCGGCCCAGCTGGCCACCGGCCGCTGCCACAGACGCGGAACCACCTGGCGCACGCGATACGGCGGCTCGCCGCGTTGCGTCAGCCACTCCGCCAGCACGGTGCCCGCCGCGTCCGGCGTCAGACTCAAGAGATCGACGCTCACCGAAACCGCATGTCCACGCCGACTCGGTATGTCGACCCGAGGTCGTTCACGCCCGTGTCGCGCGCCAGCGTGACGCGATACTTGCCGATCACCAGCCGCAAGCCGGCAACGGGCCGCCAATGCGCGCCAGCGCTGTAGCCGCCTTCCCGAGCCAGCATGAGATCGAGTGCTACCGTCTTCGCGACCTCGGCACCCACGCCAAACTGGTGATCGACGCCGAATCCATGCGCAAACGAGATCCCGTAGCGCCCGCGGATGACGACGCGGTCGCTCGGCAGCGGACCCTTCCAGATCCGACCCTCGATACCGGCATAGATGTCCTGTGCGGGATCATTGGTCTTGAGTGATGAGAAGAAGTGCGTGGCGGCGGCCACGCGCAGCCGGTCTCCGGCAAACGGCCGGCTCGCGCCGACGTCGATCGTCCACCGGTCCGCGCGAGCGAGGTCGAGACGCGTCTCGTGAAACGCGAGTGTCGCGCCCACACTCGTCGCGCCAACAAGGCGCGACCACGTAGCACCTATCGCGAACGTATAGACTGGCACCACACTCCCCGTGGGATCGGGGCTATCGACGGTTTGCGTAATGTCACTCAGACCGACGCGGCCGTAGAGCAGTCCCAGCTGTCCAATCGAGCCGGCAGGAATGCGAACCGCCGCGATGAGGCCCGTGGCATCGACTGCGGCGGGCGTCTGAATCGCCTCCAAAGCGAGCTGGAGCCGCGCGCTGTCCTGCGTCTGCGCGGGATTCCACATGACGGCGGCGGGACCCAGCGTGAGGGCAGGGGGAACCGGAAGAGTCGTCGCGGCAACGCGCCAGAGCGTGGTCCCCATCGCCTGCTGTCCGGGCGCTCGCGGGGGGGCGAGCAGCAGCAGTCCAACAAACAGCAGGCCAATGCGTTGCATGCCGAACGTTTACTCAAGGCTGTGGCGCAGTCAACTCAAGTCAACTATCTTCAACCGGTTACGGCACTTGGACATACTCCATTGCGGCTTTCCGAACTGCTAACCCCCGACCGCATCCGGGTCCCTATCAGGGCCCAGAGCAAGGAGGGCGTGCTACGGGAGTTGGTCGACCTCCTGGTGGGGGGCAACGGGGCGGCCCCTGATGTTCTGCAGGCCGTGATGGAGCGGGAGCGGCAGTTCCCGACTGGCATTGGCTACGGCGTAGCGGTTCCGCATGGCAAGACCCCAGCCCTCGCCAATCTCGTAGCGGTCGCCGGCACAGCGCGCACTCCCGTGCCTTATGAAACGGTGGATGGTGAACCGGTACGGTTGTTCTTCTTGCTCGCCGGTCCCGAGTCGCAGGCGGGCGCACACGTAAAAGCATTGAGCCGAATTTCGCGGCTCGTGCGGCGCGAGCCGATCCGCACCCGGCTGCTCGAGGCTCGCGATGCGCAAGAGTTCTATCGCATCCTAGTTGATGCAGAGAGGGGAGGCGCATAAACGCTAGCGTGACTCAGACAACCCTGCGAACCCACCGCTGCGGCGCGCTGCGGAACGAGCACGTGGGGCAGCGGGTTCGGCTGGGGGGCTGGGTCCACCGCCGCCGCGACCTCGGAGGAATCGTCTTTCTCGATCTCCGCGATCGCGACGGCCTGGTACAGGTCGCGCTCGGGCCGAGTTGGGCGTCGCCCGATCTCGTCGCTCGCGCCCAGACGGTGGGGACGGAGACCGTCGTGCTCGTAGAGGGCGAGGTCGTCGCCCGTCCTCCCGCCATGCGCAACACTGAGCTCGCGACCGGCGATGTCGAAGTACACGCCACATCGCTCCGGATCGTCGGGCCGGCGGAAACACCTGCGATTCCGGTCGCGCGTGGCAAAGGCGAAGAGCTGCCCGCCGAGGAGTTGCGCCTCAAGTACCGCCACCTCGATCTGCGGCGCCCCGAGCTCCAGGCCAATCTGATCCTGCGCCACCGGCTCCTGCAGCGCGCGCGTCGCGCGCTCAGCGAGCTCGACTTCCTCGAGATCGAGACGCCGATCCTCACCAAGCCGACGCCCGAGGGCGCGCGCGACTATCTCGTGCCGTCGCGCGTGCATCCGGGCGAGTTCTACGCGCTCCCGCAATCGCCGCAGATCTACAAGCAGCTGCTGATGGTGTCGGGGTTCGATCGCTATTTCCAGATCGCACGCTGCTTCCGGGACGAGGACCTGCGGTTCGATCGCCAGCCAGAGTTCTCGCAGATCGACATCGAGGCGTCGTTCGTTGGGCAGGAGGACGTAATCGGGTTCGTCGAGACGGTGCTCGTCGCGCTCTGGGACGAAGCCGGCCACAAGATCGAGCGGCCGTTCCCGCGGCTGACGTGGCGTGAATCGATGGAACGCTACGGGACGGACAAGCCAGACCTGCGCTTCGACTTTCCGATCACCGACTGGACCGCGCAAGTCCAGCCGCTCGGCGTGCCGTTCTTCCAGGGCGCGACCAACGGGTCCCGGGTGCGCGGCATCGCGGTGCGGGGTGGTGGTACGCTGTCCCGCAAAGACGTGGACCAGCTCGCAGAAACCGCGAAGACCAACGGTGCACCAGGCCTCGCGTGGGTGAAGCGCCAGGGCGAGCAGTTGTCCGGCTCCGTCGGCAAGCACTTCACCGCGGAAGCCCTGGGACGGATCGGCATCGGCGATGGCGACGTGGCGTTGATGACGGTCGGGCCCGATCGCGTGACGTCGCCCGCGCTCGACAAGGTGCGGCAGGAAGTGATCCGGCGGCTGGCGCCGCAGCCGAAGGTCGCGCACGCGTTCTGTTGGGTGGTCGACTTCCCGCTGTTCGAGCCGGATCCGGAAACGGGGAAGCCGGTGTTTGCCCACCATCCGTTCACGTCCCCGCATCCGGACGATGTGGGCAAGCTCGACAGCGACCCGTTCGCCTGCCGGGCGCTGCACTACGACGCCGTGTACAATGGGAACGAGCTCGGCTCGGGCTCGATCCGGATCACCGATCCGGCGATCCAGCGGAAGGTCTTCGCGCACCTCGGGCTGTCGCCCGCCGACATCGACGCCCGCTTCGGCTTCCTGTTGACCGCCCTCGCCGCCGGCGCGCCGCCACATGGCGGCTTCGCGGTGGGGTTCGACCGCACAGCGATGCTGCTCGCCGGCGCCGGGTCGTTGCGTGACGTGATTGCATTCCCGAAGACAACCGCGGCGCGCGCCTTGTTCGAGGGCGCGCCCACGCCGGCGCGGCCCGAGGATCTCGCCGCACTTCATATAAAGGTGGTGCCATGAGCGATGACGTCGTCCACCGGCTATCCGTGGAGGGGGTAGATCCGCTGGCGTTGGCCGGCGTGAACGATGCCAACCTGCTCGAGCTCGCGCGCCGTTTGGGTGTGCGGGTCTCGCTGCGCGGCGACAACCTCTCGCTCGCCGGACCTGCGGCCGCGATCGAGCGCGCCGGCCCTGTGGCCCAGGCGTTGATCGACCTCGCGCGCATCGGCGAGAATCTCGACGTGCACGACGTGGAGCGCCTGGTGTCCGACGAGGCGCACGGGGAGCTCGGGCGTCAGGGCACGTCCCCGGATCCGGTGAAGATCATTCTGCCGGGGTTGCGCCGCGTCATTCAGCCCAAGACCGCCGGGCAGCGTGAATACCTGCGGTCGATCGCCGAGCACGACATCGTCATCGGCATCGGCCCGGCCGGCACCGGGAAGACCTATCTCGCCGTGGCGGCCGCGGTCGACGCGCTTGCCCGCAAGCGGATGCGCCGCATCATCCTGGCCCGGCCCGCCGTGGAGGCCGGCGAGAACCTCGGCTTCCTCCCCGGCGATCTACAGGAAAAGGTCGATCCCTACCTGCGGCCGCTGTACGACGCGCTCGAGGACATGATGCCGCGTGAGCGGGTGCAAAAGGCGCTCGAGACGCGCACCATCGAGATTGCCCCGCTCGCCTACATGCGCGGGCGCACCTTGAGCGATGCGTTCGTAATTCTCGACGAAGCACAGAACGCGACCGGCATGCAGATGAAGATGTTCCTCACGCGTCTGGGCGTGAATTCGCGCGCCGTGATCACCGGCGACAAGACGCAGATCGATCTCCCCAACCGCGAGGACTCCGGGCTCCTTCAGGTCGAGCGGATCCTCCCGGGGATCGAGGGAATCGGCTTCTGCTACCTCGGCGATGCCGACGTCGTCCGCCACCGGCTGGTGCGCGACATCATCCGCGCCTATGCCGAGGACGCGCAGGGTTGAGATGAAAGCGCCGACACAGGAGAAGGTGCGCTATCACCTGGTGCGCTGGGTGTGGGTCCCGGCGCTCGCGCTGGTCGCGCATATCGCCTTCCCGTCGGGCGGCGCCGATGTCGCGCCGCTGCTCGAGCCGGGCGCCCGCAGCGACAAGGACATCGTCGCGCCGTTCAACTTTGTCGTCAACAAGTCGGAAGACGAGCTGCAGCGCGAGGCCGAGGAGCTCGCCGCCTCGGCAAAACCGATCTACGAGTTCCGCCAGCGCGCCTACGACAGCTCGGCGTCGACGATGGCGGCGTTCTTCAGCGCCGTCGATGCGGTCAGCGACCAGGGTCCACAAGCCATCATTCACGCCGCCGCCGAGTACGGGATTCCCCTCTCGCTGCAGGAAGCCGCATACCTGAGTAAGGGGGGGAAGCGGCGCGCGCTGCAACAGGCGCTCCAAAAGCTGTTTGATCGCACACTGGCACAGGGTGTGACTGGCCCTGGCGTCCTCCAGGGCGAGCAGTCGCGCGAGCTGATCGTGCGGCGCGGATCCACGGAATCCTCAGTGCAGCGGGATCAGGTGCTGGCCTTCGCGCAGTACCTGAACCGCGCCAAGCAGTTGCACCCCGATCCCGGCTCGAGTGTGGGTGACGTGCTGTACATCAAGCTCCAGCGGCAGTTCTTCCGGCCGACCCTGATTCCCAAACCGCTGGAAACGGAGCGGCGCCGCAACGAGCTGCGGGGGAGCGTCGATCCGAGCAAATACATCGTGCGCGCCGGCGATCGGATCGTGGGCGCGAACGAGATCGTGACCAACGAGGCCCACGAGCGGCTCGTCACGCTTCATCAGGAGCTGCTGCGCCGCGGTGCGGCGACCACCTACTCGATCCGCGGCGTCATCGGCCCACTGCTCCGCGACTCGCTGATCATCGCGATCTTCTGGGTGCTGCTGGTGTTCTACCGGCGCGAGACGTACCGCGATCTGCGCCAGGTCGCGCTGATCGGCGGGCTGTTCGCGGTGCTGCTGACGCAGGCGGGACTCGTCGCGCGGTTTTATCCGGCGCACCCCGAAGTCATCTTCCTGCCGTTCCTCGCGATGATGATGACGGTGCTGTTCAATGGCCGGGTTTCGATGATTGCCGCGATGATTCTGTCCGTTGTGATCGGGCAGCAACCGGTACTGCATGACGTGCCCGCGACGTTTTTGTGCATCGTCGGCGGCGTCACTGCCGCCCTTTCGGTGAAGACGCTGCGCAGCCGCAGCAACTTCTACGCGCCGGTGCTGATCATCGCCGGAGGATACCTCACCGGCGCCCTCGCTCTTGGGCTCTCGAGCGGCTGGCCGATCGCGGAAATCGGAGTCCGCGGCCTGGGGGGCGCCCTGAACGGCCTGGTCTCGGCGGGACTCACGTTCTTCCTGCTGCCCGTGGCCGAGTCGATCACGCACATCACGACCGATCTGACCTTGCTGGAGTTGTCCGACCCCAGCCGCCCACTGCTGCGCCGCTTGTCGCTCGAGGCGCCAGGGACATACGCCCACAGCGTGGCGATGGCGAATCTCGTCGAGGCAGCCTGCAACCGCATCGGCGCCAACGGCCTCCTGGGGCGCGTCGGGTGCTATTACCACGACATCGGGAAGGTCAAGAATCCACTGTACTTCGTGGAGAACCAGATCCCGGGCAACAATCCCCACGACCGGCTGAAGCCGCTGCAATCCGCGCAGATCATCAAGGCGCACGTCACCGACGGGATCGCGCTCGCCGCCGAGGCCAAGCTTCCCGATTCGGTGTCGGCGTTCATCCCCGAGCATCATGGGACCACGGAGATCACCTACTTCCTCGACAAGGCGAAGAAGTCCGACGGCGGCCAGACGCGCAATCCCGAGGACTTCACCTATCCGGGTCCGAAGCCGCGGTCGATGGAGACCGCGATTTCGATGATCGCCGACTCGGTTGAAGCCGCGCTGCGCGTCCTCGAGGACCTGACCCCGCAGAAGATCGAGGAAGCGATCGACCACATCGTGCGCACCAAGGTCAACGCGGGCCAGCTCGATGAAGCCCCGCTCACGCTGCAGCAGATGGAGCAGGTCAAGGCCGCGTTCCTCAGAGTCCTGAGCGGGATGTACCACAATCGCATCGATTACCCGGAGTCCAGTGGCGGCATCAGTGCGGCCTGGCACCCGGCGACCGCGCGCTGAGGAGCTGATGCGCGTCGCGGAGCGGGTGATGGCGTGGGAGCGCGCGCCCGTCGGGTCGCGCGTCGAGATCACGCTGTTGCCGGCCACCGCGATGCGACGCGCCAACCGCCGCGCCACCGGCCGGCGCGGCTTGACCGATGTGATCGCGTACACGCTGCCGCAGCCTGATGGACGACTGCTGGGCGACGTCTACATCTGCCCGGCGGCGGCGGCGGCCGCGGGCACAGCGCCGGGCGGTGCCGGATTGCGGGAAGAGCTCGTCCGGCTGGCCGTCCACGGGACCCTGCACGTGTTGGGATAC
>Ga0137418_10007085_pt1 | contig 10307 bp, 15 predicted proteins | sample CZODoug3_1_2_16f_FD_122242 | JGI IMG/M metagenome (GOLD analysis project Ga0137418, IMG submission 122242) | Vadose zone soil fungal communities from Angelo Coast Range Reserve, California, USA - CZODoug3_1_2_16fungal (Hybrid Assembly) | ecosystem: Environmental > Terrestrial > Soil > Vadose... | reverse complement strand
TTCCTCAGGAAGCATCATTTTGCACCGGAAAGTAGCTAGGCGTTGTCCGCGGATTTGCGCGTTACTGGGGCGCATGCGACGCAACAACTGAGATCACGCCTGACGGTCTGCTACCGCCCCAGCCGCGCAAAACCCTACCTCTATTCCGATGAACAGATTTATCAACTACTGGAAACAGCTAAGAACATGTCAGCCGCTCAAACCCTGCAGCCCTGGACGTACCACTGCCTGCTCGGTCTTCTGGCCGTCACAGGCCTACGTATCAGGGAGGCACTCAATCTACGGTCGGCAGACATCGACTGGTCGGAAGGCGTGTTCACGATCCGCGAGGCCAAGTTTCGAAAATCTCGACTGGTCCCTCTGCACGCTTCGAGCCTGAAGGTTCTCTCCGGTTACTCTGTTCGCCGGAGACATCTGTTCGCGAGCCGGGGACAGTAAGACGAAGATCATCCACACGGCGGTGGCGACTGCGGCCAACGTAGCCGACTCGGCGGTGCTGCCGGATCTGTTACACGGCGAAGAAACGCGCGTGTGGGGCGATCAGGCTTATCGCGGACAGACCGAGGTGATCCGGCGTGCGCAGCCTCAGGCCCAAAGACTTACCCATCGGCGCTACCGCTACAAGGATCGCATTGAACGAAGTGGTGCGGGAGAAGAATCGAACCAAGTCGACGGTACGTTCCAAGGTGGAACACGTGTTTGGGGTGATGAAACTGAAGTTCGGATTTGTGAAGCTACGCTATCGAGGACTGAAGAAAAACGCCAATCAACTGTTCGCGGTGTGCGCGCTTGTAAATCTGTACTTGGGGAGGAAAAAACTGTTGCTTCTAGCACCGGCTTAGCCGGGGCCGAAGGTTGCTGATCACACGCGAGCCGCCCGAAGCCGGCCAGCTACCGGGGAACAACCGAATCCGCGCGCTTGCATCGCACGGCTAAACAGCTACTGCCCCAAACAACGAGGCTTATTCAGAGTTTCCTTAGGGATCAACAAGCCAATCTTGTCTCGTTCAAGTGTACCGAAGTTGTACCGAAAACGGTCGACCATTTCCGAGAGAACCCAGCCCTCTCGTGTGGTGTCCGCGCGCGCCACGCTAGCCCCCCGAATGCGGACTGGGGACCTGTAAGTCGGAACAAAATTGAGATTTTACCGGCGCCGAGGCCGAGTACCGCAAGGCTTTGGAACTCGATCCCAACGACGCCACTGCTCATCAGCGGTTCTCCCAGTATCTTTCCGCCATCGGCGGCAGGGCACAGGAATCGATCGTTCCAGGTCTCGCGCTTTGCCATGTTCCCTTCATCTTTTCAGCATTCGATTGACCGCGGCGACCAGCGAGTCAGGGCCTTTCCCCAGCATAGAATCGGACTTCTCGAAGAAGCCGCTGGCACCGTCTTTCTCTAGCTGCTTTGCATTTTTCTGCGAGAGACCAGTCAACATCATCACTGGAATCGCCGCTGTCGCCAGGTCTTCTTTCAAAGCCTTCAGTACATCCGGCCCGCTCATCTTGGGAAGCATAATGTCCAGCAGAATCAAGGCGGGCGCATGCTCGCGGGCCAGGCCCAAAGCCTGTTCTCCGTCGCCGGAGGAGATCACCTCATACCCGGCAGTTTTCAACGCCCGCTCAGTCGAGACTCTGAGGAACTTGCTATCTTCCACCAGAAGTACTTTCACGACCGCACTCCTTAGCTCTACCGTCTCTAGTATGCGCCCGTCGAGTATCGTCTGCGACTTTAAAATGACCACCACTAACCCGAACGCCCTGCAGAAGACCCTGGCCTTCACCCGCTTATCGCGGGCCGAGAAGGAGGGCATCGACGCGCGTGTGTACGTCGAAATGCACTACCGCAACTCGGACCGCGCCGCTCGACCGCGGCTACTTCGGTCTCCAAGGCCTCTGCCCTGGACAGCGGACCGGCATTCTTGCGGACGGTCGCTCTGTAGCGTATTCCGGCCTTTATACAGACGGGTGGACCCGCGCCTGCGGGATCAGGGCCCGGTCGGACGAGTCCGCCATAAGGAAATACTTCCAAATGAAGATATTTACGGACTTTTTATGCACTCCTTATGCGCATTTTACGGTTTGCGTCATCGAATGTAAGTGTTGAGACAGCGAGTTCAGAATGTCTTCGATCGATCGTACATACGAGTCCAATGAGCTTCGTAATGACTTGCAAAGGAAAAGAATAAGGTGATAACCAAACGAATGAAAATTGTGACAGCGTTGAGTTGGATCGTCTTACCCGCTGCCTGGTCCAGCGGCGTTCAACCAAGTGCATTTTCCCAAACCACAGGGCAGAGAGAGAACTCAGTCTCGGATTCATCTGGCAGTCCAGGGCCCAATGCCTCATCCACCAATCGGGTGAACGCCGAGGTTCTTCAAGAACTTGAAAGGATGCGGGCACGGATCGAGGAGTTAGAGACACAACTGAAACAGTCGGGTGGCGCGGCGATAACCGGCACGACGGAATCAAGGTCGCAGAGCGGAACGACCCAGAACGTCACGAGCCCTGCGCCCCTTTTACCCGTCGCCGGGCAATCGTCCGAAGCTGCTACGGTCAAACCGGCGAAGGCGGAGCCATTCGCATTCGCTGACTGGACCTGGCTGAACGGCAACCCACGCACAAAACAACCCGCCTTCGACAGCAAATTCTTCACTCCGGAAATCAGAGCGGACGTGGACTATGTCTACGATTTCAATCATCCCAAAGACGACACCATTGGCGGATCCAGCGAAGTCTTTCGATCGGACGAAGTCCACGTCACCCAGCTTGGCGTCGGTGGCGATTTCCACTATGAGAACGTCCGCGCCAGGCTGATGACACAGTTCGGCCTCTACTCACAGACGACCCCGCGAAATGACGCCAGCCCGGCGCGTGGCCAATGGAACCTGGACAACGCCTATCGCTATCTGTCCGAAGCATACGGCGGATACCACTTCAACGCATTGCATGGGATCAACGTCGACGCCGGAATTTTCATGTCGTACATCGGCCTCTTCAGCTACTACAACTTCGACAACTGGGCTTACCAACCGTCCTACGTTTCCTCCAACACACCGTGGTTCTTCAATGGGGTGCGGGTGCAGATCTTCCCCACAGCGAAACTGAAGATTGAGCCGTGGTTCATCAACGGATGGCAGTCCTATGGCCGGTTCAACAACCGGCCGGGAGTAGGAGGACAGATCAATTGGCGGCCCAATGGATCGATTTCAATTATTTCTAACAATTACGGAGTTGGCGCTGATGCGCTAGGAAATCCGAATCGTACGCGCCTGCATACCGACGACAGTATTGAGGTGAAGTACTACGACAAGCCGGAAAGGTTTCTCGATAGGATGGCATTCTCGTTGACCGGTGATGCGGGATGCGAAACCGGAGGAGGAGTGAGTTGCCTTGGCAATCATGGAACTGATCGGAAGCAGAGTTTCCTGGGGTATATGTTCTACAACCGCTTCTGGTTCCACAAAGACCTCTATGGCCTGACTCTGGGGGGCGGGAAGATTAACAATCCCGGACGCTATCTGGTACTGTTGCCGCCCATCAATGGCGCAACAGCGGCGTCGGGAACCCCATATTTCACGGAGAACCCCGGGGACCCGTTTAAGGCGTGGGATGTTTCGGGGACCTTTGATTACATGCCCAGTCAGTACATTACATTCCGCTGGGAGTTCGATCATCGAGCTGCGAATGTTCCATATTTTTCAGGTCCCGGCGGCATAACCCCACCCGGCGGCAATACCGGTGCACCGGGATCTCTGGTCCAGGGTTTCGCCCCGGATCTTCGCAACATAGAGAACCGGATCGATCTATCCATACTGGTTAAGTTTTGATCAGTAAGGTTCGTCGGCCAGCGGCGAGCCATGACTGTCACCGCTTTAGGAGGTTCGTATGTTCAGCACCAAAGCAAGAGACCCAAGGGAGGCTGTATGAGTAAGGTAGTAGTTGTCGCCGGTTTATATATCGCAAGTGTTACAGCATTTCTTTTACCGGTTCAAGTTCACGCGGCTTCAGAAGCGCCGTCAAACAATAGTGTTACTTTCATTGGAACAGTGAGTTGTTCGCGGTGCCAGGGATACCCGCCGTTACACAAGGGATATACGAGATGGACATGGGCCCTCCATTCCGTCGGTGACGGTGACGATATCGTGCTCGTACTCGGAAACACCATTTACAGGCTCCAAGGCGACAAAGATCAACTCTTGGAGTACATGGAGGATAAAGCGGTAGTCACCGGGCATGTGGAAGGACGAACGTTGACCGTGCAAACGATTGCTCGGCCGGCCAAAACCCGAGAGCATTGAAGGAGAAGCCTTTCCCTTCGCGCATCTGGAAATTGCCACTATTGGTAGCGGCGTTTCGATGACTCTTCGCATCTCAACAGGAAGGTGGCCGATCCGCTTTCGCCGCCGTGATCTGCGACTTTTAGACCCTGGTCGAGGATCAGATTCACCCGAGCACCTTCGACTGCGGTTTTGGGGAAGCCGAAGAAACGCGGCCCAGGCATCTTGAGGCGGGAGCTTGCCGCCTCCGGCTCGGAGCCGTAGAGAACGCGACCAACTCCAAGTTGCCGAATCCGTGTGGCAATGAGTGTCGCTTTTTCAGTCCATTTTGACTCTAGCGCAAGCCCCTTGCGCCTTCGACAGCGTCCCCTGGAAACAAAGCCGCGCCCGCTTCACAATGTCAGCCGTCCAGATCAGTCAAAGTGTTTGAAGCTGCTGTGGTTTCCGTTTGTTGCATGCTTAGGTTAGTCGTGCAGACGGTCTCTCATTTTCAGACCCTTTCGCAGTTCTTCTCTCGGGATACAAAATCTCGGCGTCAGCGGGTACAAGTCGGAAGAAACCCATCTCTCCTTTCCGCGTGCATCAGTAATAGAGTCATCAAAACATGAAACCTGCTTCAAGAACACCGCGCGGTTGGTTAACGTTCAGACCGGCGGGACCGAAAACGGCACCCGGCGTGGAGTTGGTAGCGTGAACAATCGCGAAGTCTCCGCGAAGGAAAAACGCATCTTTCCGATAGGTGGGGGTAACTGTGAACCCAAAGGCACCGCTGCCCGGACCATACAGTAAGTTGATAGCACCGTTGTTGACGCTTCCCGTGGTCGAAATGTATTCAGGCCGGGCTGCCAGTGAAAACCCACGCGTGAAATTGTAAGTGAGCAAGAGCGCCCCTCCCTTGGTGCCCGCTCCCTGGAGTATTCCGATCTTCGGGTTCGTGGGCACGTCGGTGTATTGAAAGTATGGCTGGACTACCCAACGCCCGTGGCTATAGGTATAGATCAGGTTATAGATCTGCTCATTGTTTAGATATAGAGGTGTCACCAGCGTATTCTTCGCGTACGCACCTGCATTCCCGCCGGCCACAAAGGCAAAGGTATTCGAGGAATTGAAAGCGTAAGCCAAGGACCCCCACAGCCACGTATAGCGGTTGGAGTAAAAGCCATCATTCCAGCTAAACGATGTGCTGAGCTTCTTGTGGGTCCAATTGAGTTGTATACCCCGGTTGACTGCGTTTTCCTGATTCCAGAGGAGACCACGCTCGACGTTCATGTTTTCGAAGCTGAACGTATACTCGGCCCCGATCAGTGTTGGTAACGCGCCTACCTCTACGTTGAAATTCCCTTTAACAAGCTTTAGATAGCCTTGCGGAAAGGGTCCGTAAATGTTTTTCACGGTGTCTGCGGTCGAGAGGAACGGTACTCCGATAGCTGGCAAGTTGTAGGCACCGCCCTGCAGATAAAATTGCCACCATCCGGTGGTCTTTTGGACAAAGATCTGAGCATTACTAACATCCCAGTGTGTCGGCGCGTCGCCTGGAACATGATTTCCCTCAGTCCAGCCTATGCCGCTCAAAATGCCTGTAACCGCTAGTTTTCCGCCCTCAACCTCATGAGGTACCGCGGTTTGTAACGGCCCTGACATCGAGGGCATGGGCAGAGGTTGAGGGTCGGCGGGCTTGGTCTGGGCAGCAGTGCTATCCGCGGGATTGGAACTCGACGCACCCTGAGAGTCCGAAGGAGCATTCTGTCCAAAAGACGGAAGCGCCGCCAGCACTACAAAAAAGAGAGTAATGAAACACACCAATCGTATGCGCAAAGTTTAATCTCCTTTTCGAAAGCTTGGTCGTTTAGCAACCTTCTGTAGCGCGTCAGCGTGAATCCGCGCGAAGTCAGAGTGACACCGATTCAAAGTTTTCTGACGGAACGCACTCAAGACTTTTTACGAGCAACGATTGCAAAAGTATCGCGTGCAAAAGTATTGCGTACGGAAGGGATTGTCCAATTGATTGTTTTTCTTGCTGCGATTAGAGAAATTTTGAGAAGAGAAATCTATGAGAGCAATAAATAAAATTTATGTGCAATGAAAACAAAGGGCCAGCCCAGTTTGTTTCATCGCCGGGCCACCAAAATGCGAATCCGGCAGATTCGCTTTGTGAATCAGTCTTTCTGAATAGAGCCGCAGTATGTCATGGGTTTCGCTTCCATCCGAAGATAGTGAGGGCAACTTTTTTATCTCGTTCTTTCCGTTGGAAACAATATCTCCTGTAATGATTCACACTGTGCTTTATCGCCACACGAACGAAGGGCATCGTCGGCCTCGACCAGTCTGGGGTTCATTGGTTGATTCAGTCGTCGTAATTCCCTCACGACATTCAGATCTACTTTTCGCCAAGCCCGAAGTTCTTCAGCAAGGCGCTCTTGAAGAATTGCGGGATTGGCGGTGTTATCCTTCTCCAAATGGAACCGTTTCGTGAACGAGACCAAGGGCGAAGTTGTTTCGTTGTCGCTGAGTGAAGGGCGGTGACGTCCGTCCACCTTCCACCAGAAGATCCAAGAACCTCGGCCCGGCTATCACAATCATCGGTTTCCCTTCGACAATCCCGGAGGCCATTAGGTCCTCAAAGTATACGTTCGTGTTGTCGGTGTTTTTGAGGAGGATAATGGATAGCTTGCCCGCGTGCCGCTGGGTGGTGATCCATAGGATCCTTTCCGTGGCGAATTCAGGGAGATACTTATTTTCAGGGAGTGAGGGGCTAACTGAAGAAAACAACTGGTTCACAGCCGCGCTGAGATCGACATCAGTGTATCCTCCTTTGGACTGAGATGCAGTCGGCGGAAGAGAAGGACGGTCGGCCAAGCCCTCGGCGGGTTTGAATTGGTGCCGGACAATTGTCCAAGCGAATATGGCGATGAGAGCGAGAATCACCGCCGCTGAGCCAACGCGCATACCTCTGCTGAACCGTTTTGACGAGCGACCGCCTTCACGTTGTGAGGCGAGGTTTTGCCGCCCCGGTTTCTAGCCATCACCCTGTCCTCAGAATGAAACCCTCTCATTCAAAATATCCTTGACCACTTCGTCCAAATGCTTTCGGCTGGCACCGCTTCCATGTCTGAGAAGCAGGAAGTCGTGTTTTGTCCGTCCGAGGGGCTTCCTCCAGGCCGGCCTGAACAGATCGTCTGCGGTTCGCATGGTCACTGCTCTTCCTGCCCTGCCTGTAAGAACACAGGGCGTGGATTTGGAGATAATGAATGCAGTACCCGAATGCTGCCCGATTTCCCGTTCTTATCCAAGACGCTCCAAGTAACTCTGAACCACACATCGTCATCCGGTGGATGTGTTGCAGACTCCACACGCAGAGTTTCGCTAGCGATGCAGGCAGAGCGGTTCTTCGTCGTCATCACCAGCGGACAGTCCTCAACAACTCTTGCGTAGAGATGTATGAAGTGAGCCCAGCCCTCATCACGGTTTTGTGCCTAATCATTGTACTTAGACACGCGATCGACAATGGCAAACCGTTGCGTAGCCTCTTGATCCTTAGCATTGTTCCACCTCTTGTGGCTCCGTTCCCGAAGTCGTGGGCCACTTTTTCTTGGGCGCCGTGACTCTGCGATCACAACAGCGCTGATGGCAGCACAGTGTCATACGCGTTGAGCGCTGTACCTTCAGGCCGCAGCCGTCTAAGCCCGAGAGCAGGACCTCAATTGAACGGTTCGGCGCTCTGACATTACAAAACAGAAGTTGGTTCTCAAAAAACCGGTCCGCGAGTCAAGGATTGCGCGTGCCGGCGTCTCGAGCTGCAGTTCCTTGCGGACCAAGCCCAGAGCCATCCGGAGGATTTCACCCAGCTCCGAGACAGGCGTCGCAAGCGCTCTGGGTCGCTGCGACTAATCGTGACTGTTCGCGTTCAGTCCTCGGCCCTTTGCAAAAGGAAACCGTGCACGCATGCGGTGGTGCACGCCGCGTGGCAACGGCGTCGCGGTAGTCTCCCCACAACACTGCCATTGGAGTTGATGCCGAACGCCCGTGCCGCCAGAGCCCCTCCGGGATCGACCAACCATGACCCAGTTCAGCCGTAGAGCGAGCGCTCTAACAGATGTGATCGAATTCCAAACGGGTCAGGAATATCTCCGCTTCGTGATCCACCATCCGCTGATCTGGAAGCAAGCCAGTGCGACTGTCATGCACCACAGCATTGCCCCGTATGCCGCTTGCCGTTTTTCGATATGCTGGTAAGCAACCGTGTGAAGAGTCGTGAGCACCACGGCGGCATACGTCCAGCGCTGCAGCGATTTCCATTTTTGTGTACCCAACCGCCGCAGCGACAGGTCGTTGGAGATTGCCAGCAGCAACAGAAACAGTAGGGCCGCGATCAGGCCCGTATCGTTGCCGAACCCGAACAGATCGTGTCTGACATGGTGATCCTGATCTACGAAGTAGAGCCATGGCCGCCCGCGCAGATGCACGTTTAGCCCTATGGCGGTGTGCAGAAGGGCCATGGCGCCGGCCCAGATGCCTACATCGCGGCGCAGATCGAAGCTCACCGGGTTGGCGCGGAGGCGCAGTACATTCCAGGGGCCAAGAAACAAGGCCGCCGCTGTGAGGAAGAGCGCTGGATATGCGGTGGCGATACTGAGGTGCGAAATCAGGTCGCGGCGGGCCGAAAACAGATGCCAGAATAACCCACTGCACGCCAGCGCCGTCAGCGCAAGCGTCAGGTGGCACGCGATTCTCCGCTGCCAGTAGGAAAAGCAGCGGTTCGGCGGAGCTTTTGTCGAAGGCTGTGGGGACGCGGGGAGAGTCGTCATTTAATTGGCAGATAACGGCCAAGAGCGCCACTCTGGACCGTTGCTGTTGCTGGAGCTTCCTTCTTAAATTGTAAACTCCGAGCGATGTAAGCGATCCACGCCGCCCTCGGGTACCGCACTGGCAAGGGCGGGCTGAACCACTCTTTCGCGCGGCCTTCGAGGGCTACCACGTGACACGCGACAGCCATATGGACACAGGGTACCTGACTTCATTTCCAAAGTCTGGATCATATTTGCTGGTGGGGCATGGCGGTTCCAGAACCGCATAGTCGATAGAGATACACTCTCCCCGATCTCCGCCCCTAGTGAGCACTCACTGGTTGCGCTAAACGATGGTTGAGGCCGTGTGCCGTGTACGTCAGCGCAATCCTTGGAGAATGCCGGAGCCTAAGTTGACCACTTCTCGGAGCCGGGCATCCCGGCACCGTACTCCAAAGCGCCAAGCGCGGCTCCGAGCAGCGGTCCCGCCACGTACCAATTGGCCGAGCCACGGGTAAGCAACACCGCCGGGCCGATGTACAGTCGCAATAAGTAAAACGTCAGACGAGCTGCCCATTTGGAGAGACCGAGCTCTCTCAACTTGAACGCCGCTGGTCCCAAGTATGGCGCACACCAAAAAAGTGACCAGCCCAATCAGTGGCAAGAATGATCGTGATGTTCATAAACTCAACGCCACATCAAAAAAATTCTATATCTTTCGTGCTCCAAAGGTTCCTTTAGACCGATTTGCATGCAGGGCCGTCCCAGCAGCTTTAAGATCGGCCGTTCTCGATTGAACCCCTGGCTTGGGACTACCATTCGAGGACTTACATTTGGCCCAGAATGAGGTGATCAAGCAGGAATGAGATGGTTGAAGCATCACTCTTAAGAGATTGAAAACGTTCAGCACGACTCCCGAATCCCTTTTTCGGGACCAGGGGGTCGGAGGTTCAAATCCTCTCTCCCCGACCATCTCTTTTCAATCTACAATCGAGTCAAGGCCCAAAAAATGCGAACCCTGTTAACCCACCAGGGGGTCAATTTCATTTTCACACGGCTTTACTTTCAGCGACTTAATGGAGGCACCTTCACGAACTGACGGTGAAATGCCTGCGAACCAGCACAGGGTTTACACAAAAAAATTTACATTCTTTCGGACGCCGATTTCGCTGATCATCCGCGGGTTTACAAAGGCTCCAAACTGGCATGATTGAGCATGAATGAGACGGTTGAAGACACGAGAAGA
>Ga0137418_10007084_pt1 | contig 10307 bp, 10 predicted proteins | sample CZODoug3_1_2_16f_FD_122242 | JGI IMG/M metagenome (GOLD analysis project Ga0137418, IMG submission 122242) | Vadose zone soil fungal communities from Angelo Coast Range Reserve, California, USA - CZODoug3_1_2_16fungal (Hybrid Assembly) | ecosystem: Environmental > Terrestrial > Soil > Vadose... | reverse complement strand
ACAGTTCTCCTGGATGGCGTTTCACCCGGTCGCGCCACTGGCACTGTCCCAAAACTGTCCCAAAATGCCTTAAGAGCGACCATTCAGAAAACAACAGCGATCCAGGAAACTTCCTAGATCCTTGTTCCCGCCGACGTTTCTGAATGGTGGGCGGTACTGGGATCGAACCAGTAGCCCCTGCCGTGTGAAAGCAATCTAGCAGCATTTTGGCATCCATGCGCGTCTATGCATGTCATTGAAATACCTTAAATACTAGGGTTTCAGCATTTGGCTGTCTAGGGCTGTTCTGGCTAAACTATGCCGTACTTATGCCGTACTCGGCGCCCCACGGGGAGGGTTCGAAGTGGTACGAATCGATACCAAGCGCGGGCGGGATGGACTTCAAGCGCGTCGCGAACCCTACTGGTACAAACTCTCCCGTGATCGACATCTTGGCCTGCGCAAGCTGAGTGCGCTGAGTGTCGGGTCGTGGATTGCGCGCTTTCGTGATGAAGCGCGTCACCGCCAATACAAATCACTCGGAGAATGTTCTGCGACTTTTGATTTTGACGCCGCAAAGATTGCGGCAGAAGTCTGGTTTCGCGATCAGGAGCAGGGGGTGCGAGATCGCGACGAGGAGGGCCCCGCGACAGTCGCTTCGGCGTGCCGTGACTACATCCGCTCCCTTCTCGTTGAGGAACGCAGGGAGGCCGCACACGATGCTCACATGCGATTCCGGCGCACCGTCTATGGTGATTCGGTCGACCTTGAGTTTGGACCTCACCCGCGCCGAACAGCGCCTGAGCTCGCGGGGGACGAGCCTAGTCACCCGGCTGTGGCATTGAAACGCAGTCCGCGCAAGACTAAGCGCCGCAAATGGGAACCGGTCGCGCACCCTATTGCCAGCCTACCCTTGTCTCGGTTGCGGGCGCCGCGGCTCAAAAAGTGGCATATCGAGCTGGTATCTGCGGGGCTGTCCAAGGCAAGTGCCAACCGCACCTTGACGGCCCTCAAAGCGGCACTGAACCTCGCCGTTCGACACCGCGTGGTCAGTGCCATTGCCGCTCAGGAATGGGCGGACGTTGAGCCGTTGAAGGGCGCCTCACGTCGACGAGAACTCTTTCTGGACGTGACGCAGCGGCGCGCACTTTTGGCTACGTCGGAAGGGGCAGTCCGCCGGCTGATGCAGGCGGTGATGCATACCGGCTGTCGCGCTGGCGAACTCACGAGCGCGCGTCGCTCGTCATTCGATGCCCGCACAAAGTCGCTCGCGGTGACAGGGAAGACCGGTGCGCGAATGATTCCACTCACGCCAGCAGCGGTCGGCATTTTCAGCCAGTTCGCGAAAGACAAGCTGCCCAACGCGTCGCTGCTGACTCGCCCGGACGGCAAGCCCTGGGCTCACAGTGATTGGGATGAATTTGTGAAGGATGCTGCTGCGCGCGCCGAACTGCCGCCCGGAACGTGCCTCTACACGTTGCGCCACAGCTTCATTACGCAGGCACTTCTCGACGGCGTCAGTACTCTTGAAGTCTCAAAAATCGTTGGAACCTCGCTTGCGATGATCGAGAAGCACTACGGTCATCTTGTTGAGGATACGGCGCGTGAGAGGCTCGCCAAGGTCCAAATGATCTGAGGTGGCTGGGCCGGAAACGTAAGTTCGCGCACGCGCCCCGTTGAGGATTGATCCTGGAAGGTTTCAGTGTACGTTGATCCAACCACCTCAATTTGTGGAGTTCCAGCACTCCGCGTACGAGATTCACTACGCGACGTGGCACACATGCAGGTGAGCGCGGCATATTTTGCTGATCGCCTCAAGATCCCACCTCGCAAAGCGGAAAGACTCCTTGTGGCCCTTGTTGAGAAATGTCTGCTGCAATTAGCTTCATCGCTGTGTGAGGGAGGGAAGTGGTACGAGTTGACTCTGAACGGTTCGACCTTTGCTCTCGCTTCTGGAGCGCGCCCGATAGCACGTGCGACGGCCGAGAAGCGCGTTTCTGAGTTTCTTCAGCGCGTAAAGCGAGTCAATACAGACGACTACTATCTTTACGCGGTTGAAAAAGTGATCGCTTTTGGGAGTTATCTGTCGGATGCGGATCGCCTGAATGACATCGATCTTGCGGTCGAATTGCGACCGAAGCACGGCGATCGAGGTATACAAAAGTTGAAGGAGAGCGCTCGTGATTGATCTCCGCGCTCGCCTGCGATTTGTGAAAACGTCTAACTTTGCCCCTGCCTTGTCTGCCGTCAAGTATCGCGCGCCGTAGCGCATGGACGGTGTCCAAATGCAGAGCAGCAGACCCGATGATGTGTCTTGCCTCAATCGCCCCCCTTTTCTTCTGATCCGTCGTCTGCTCCATCATAGTCCCTGTTTCGCATTTCCCTTGCCGCCTCTGCCGGCCGATGCTCGTTTGCAATCTGCTGATCCAGCTCAGCGATATGCCGAGCGGCAAAGCCCCTGACCGCTGGACGCTCATCCTCTAGCCGGGGCGCTAACGATGCCTTCCGCTCCCGCCAAGCGTCAGCAAAACCCAGCTCACCCCTGACGACACCGGTGCTTTCGATGCTGATCTTGACCGCGCTCATCCCCTTCGGATCATCTACGTATTTCGCTACTATTTCCTTGAGCACCGCGTGCGTCGAGACCTCACCCTCATAGTTCTGCAGAATGGCGAGCGCGAAGGTCGCTTCAGCGTTACCACCATCCCTGACCAATTCCGCAAGCGCTGCGGCGAACTCCGGACTGCATTGCGGGAAGGCACTGCTGAGCAGCCGCCCACCGCGGTATTGAAACAGGGCTTGATTGTGACTGAACCAAGCGATGCCTTTTAGGAGAGCCAGTCCTGGATCCTTCGGTTCAGATTCGTCGACAACCCACCATCCGCCGAGACGTTCAATGCCTTGTTGTCGCAATTGTCCTATGCCGAGGAGCGCGCTACAGGACGTGAATACCTACCAAAAACTAAAGCTCTGGAGGAAGGCAATTCACTTCCTTCGCCCACGCGAGCAAACCGCCTTCCAGATGCGCAACCGATTGCAAGCCGGCACGCGACGCAATTGCACAAGCGGTTAGACTGCGCGCGCCGCTGCGACAAATAAATACCGGCATGCGATTCGACGGCAGTTCATCAAGTCGAGTCGCGAGTTGTGCCACGGGGACATTGATCGACTCCGGTAGAAAGCCGCCTCGATACTCGTGTGGCTCGCGTACATCGACCAGCAACAATGTTGGATCATCCAGCCGCGCCTGTAAATCGCGAGGAGATAGATGGAGCACATGCTGCAACATTTCGGCGCTGCACAGCTCCGGCGCATCTTGCAGCTCCGTGATGGTTGGCTTAATGCCGCAAACCGCACAATCGTCGCGGCGCGTAAATTGGAATTCTCCAAAGCGCATGTCCATTGCGTCGTAAGTCAAGAGTCGCCCGACCAACGGCTCACCAAAGCCAACGATGAGCTTGATCGCTTCGGTCGCTTGAATCGTGCCCAGCACGCCCGGCAATACACCGAGCACTCCGGCCTCTGCACAATTCGGCACCAGGCCGTCGGCCGGCGGTTCGGGAAAAAGGCAGCGGTAACAGGGGCCGTGACCCGGCACGTAGGTCATCGCCTGCCCCTCGAAGCGATGGACCGCTGCCGACACAAGAGGCTTGCCGAGAATCACGCATGCATCGTTGGTGAGATAGCGAGTACCGAAACGATCTGTGCCATCGAGCACAATGTCATAGCTGTCGAAGATCTCCCGCACATTGCTCGCGCACAACTTCACTTGATGCGCGATCACTTTGATGTCTGGATTCAGCGCCAACAGCCGCTGGAGCGCAGCTTCCGTTTTTAGTTGCGCGACATCCGCAGTAGCGAACAACACCTGCCGCTGCAAATTGGAAACATCGACGCGATCGAAATCCACGATGCCTATCGTCCCTACGCCCGCCGCTGCCAAATAAAGAATCGACGGTGAACCCAGCCCACCCACGCCGATCACCAGTACTTTGGCGGCCTTGAGTTTTTCTTGACCCACGACGCCGATCTCGTGCAGAGCGAGATGACGGCTATAACGAGCAAGTTCTGCCGACGACAAGCTCAGATCAGCCTCCGCTCAAAGCGCAGATCAGGTGCACTGTATCGCCTGCGCCAACGTGTTCACTCAATTGTTTGGCCTCACGTGTGTTCACGAAGATACGAATATGACGACGAATCTGTTCCTGCTCGTCGATCATTCTAAAGCGCATACCGGTAAAGCGACGGTCCAAGTCGGCCAACACTTCGGTGACCGATGCACCTTTCGCGTTCACACTTGCCGCACCGTTGGTGTACGAGCGTAACGGGCTGGCGATTTTTACGGTGCAGGACATTGTTCAGACCGCATGCGTGATGGCAAATATCTGCGGCAAGTATCGCGCAATGCATTGCCACGATTCGCCCTCGTTGGCACTCGCCCACACTTCGCCCTGTGTATTGCCAAAATAAATTCCGGTGCGCTTGTGTGTATCGGCGCACATGGCCTGCCGGTACACGGTGAACCACGCCTGCGACTTGGGCAAACCTTTGTCTTGTCGCTGCCAGCTTTTGCCGCCATTGCGGGTGACATGCACGGCAGGCTTGCCGTCGATCGATGTACGCGGCCACACGGAGGTGCCATCCATTGGAAATACCCACGCGGTATCGGGATCGCGCGGATGCAGCACGATGGGAAAGCCAATATCGCCGATTTTCTTCGGCATCGCTTTGCCAATGCGCTGCCACTCGCGTAGGGGACGATCCAAGCGATAAATGCCGCAGTGATTTTGATGATACAAACGATCCGGCTGCAATGGGTGTTGTACGACGAGATGCGGATCGTGACCGAATTCAACGCTGGCATCAGGTAAGAAATCCGCCTCGATACCTCGATTCAACGGCTGCCAATTTCTGCCGCCATCGAGCGATTCGAAAATGCCGCCGATGGAAACACCTAAATACAGATGATTGGCATCTACGGGATCGACCAAAATCGAATGCAACAATTCGCCGCCGGGAGTCGCATTGCCAGGCGCCCATTGCGGCCGCATGGGATGATCGTTGAAACCGGCAACAGGTTCCCAATGATCGCCGCCATCTGCGGATAGAAATAGTCCCGCCGGCGAAGTGCCTGCGTACCACACGCCCTTATCTTTTGCATGGCCCGGCGTCAACCAAAATACTGCTTCTACTGCTCTATTCGCCTCGCCCTCCACTGCTTTGCGAAACGCCGGCGGCCGTTTCACTTCGGTCCATTTGCGACCGCGATCGGTGGAGCGAAACATCGTCGGGCCAAGGTGACCGGTCTTGGCCGCCATCAGCACTACTTTGGGATCGCGCGGGTCCTGTACGATGTGGTGCAACACATGCCCCAAGAATTGCGGACCGCTTAAATTCCATTTGCGGCGACGTGCATCGCTCTTAAGAGTAAACGCCCCTTTGCGCGTAGCTATCCAGAGGGTGTGCGACATGGAGAGTTTCTGATGCACCGGGACAGCCTCTTAAGATCGCGCTCGCGCGTCAACCTGTCAACTGGCTTGCCAAGCGCCTAAACCGTTGTCGGCATTGACATGCGCGCTTCGCGTCCTCTAAGGACCTACTGTGTATGGTCACGCTTGGTGCTTTGATGTCCACTGCGCAAACGCGCTGAGTGAAAGTCAATATCCTGGCGTCGGCGCTCGGGGATCTGGACCGCGGGCGACGGTTCTATGCCCGGCAAGGAAAAAGCGTCGGCGACAGCTGCATCGTGTTTCGCGTATTTGATTGCAGACAGGAGCCGGAGAAACCACGAATGCTTTGACATAGGTGCACGAAAATTGGTGACGAGCTGACGGATGGCTCCGTCTACTGCCAGCTTTACTGCCAGCGATGGGGAAATAGGGGGAGGGAAGGGGACGCTATTTGCCAGGAAATCAGCAAGTTAATGATTCTTAAGGGTCCACCAGGAGGTCGAAAGCCCTTCGAGGGTTCGAATCCCTCTAAGCTCGCGGGGGTCAGGGAAGCGTGACCGCGCCGCACTTGGACAGACTAGCGGACGTGATTCTGCGCCCGAGGCGCGAGCGATGATCTTTTCTACAAGCGTGGCGGGCATTGGCGTCTCTAGAATTGGTAGCGGATGTACGCGTTCCAGGTGCGCGGCGGGTTCAGATAGATCGAGGTCGCCGACAGGAATGAAACGGAATACGTGCGATCCGCGCAATTCTTGCAGCCGACCTGCAGCGAGAGGTTTGGCACCGCCGTAGGCTCGAACCCGACGCTCGCGTTCCACAGCACCTGGCTATTGGTCCACGCACCATCCGTGCTATCGGGGTTGCCCGCGTTGCCGATGGCGTAGCCGTCGTTGTAATGCAGGTCGATGTTCGGTTTGATGATCACGACAGGTGTGTCGAACGCGTAAGTCGCGGAGGCGACCACGGACACGTCCGGCGCGCGCACAGGCGTCGCGATCCGGCCCGCGAAGTCGACAAAGCCGCGATTGCAGTTAGCAGCGATGCTAGCGTTGTTGCGGGTGGCGAGTGCAGCCTGGCAGGCCCTAATCTGCGCCTGCACGTCGAGTGAGATGTTTGTATAACGCGCGTGCTGCAGGCCCAGCATCGTCTCGATCGTCAGCCTGTGGGTGGGCATCCAGGTGGCTTCGATTTCTCCGCCATAATTTCGCAGATCTGCCGGATTGGTGGTCGTGAAGATCCGCACGCCGTTGTTGGTGTACGCAGCGGAGATCTGCACATCATGCGTGTAGGCGTAGAAGCCTGTAACGTTCAGGCGAAGGGTCCTATCGAAGAGCTCCGTGCGCATGCCGATCTCTTGCGACCAGACCTTCTCCGGTTTGAACGCGAGGAACAGGTTGTTGGCAAGCGCCCGGCCATTCCAGCCGCCGGACTTTGCGCCGCGCGTGGCCGAGGCGTAGAACATTACGTCCGGCGAATACTCATACGCCAGCGCGAAACGGGGCGTCACGAAGCTGGCATCCCGGTTGAGCGGAATTCCGGCAGCGGCAATGGCCGCGCTGCTGAAATTCGCTCCCAGGGCGCCGGCGTTCTTGTAAACGTCGAGGTCCTTGCTTTCTTTCGTGTAGCGCAGGCCGAGAGTTGCCGTGTAGCGATCGGCGAACTTGTAGTCCACTTGTCCGTATGCGGCGTATGTATCGAGGGTGTTGAGGATCGTGCGGTCGCCCGTGACCGTGAAGCTAGTGGCGGTGCCTACGCCAGTACCGAGGTCCGTCGTATTGCGCTCGTGCAGGTAGTAGAGACCGAATACGTAGTTGAGCGCGGCGCTCAGCGCCTTGCCCGTGGCTTTGAGTTCCTGCGACCACTGCTCATGCCTCGAGTCATTCAGGATCGGCGACACGCCGGTCGGGATCGGGTTCGGAGCACCGCTGATCGAGTCGATGTAGTAGAGCTGGTGGGTGTCGCGGTAGCCGGATATGGAGTTGAGCGTCAGATCGCCGAGCGTCCACTGGACATTGGCAGTAGAAGACCACGTTCGTGCTTCTGCTCCCGGGTCATTGAAGCGCTTGGCGCCCGTGAAGTACTGCGCCAGCGAGTTCTTTACTATGCCGGTCATAACGATGCGGTCGCCCGTCGTGGGGTCGACGACGTTCAGGAGATTCGCATTGGTGTCATCTATGAGGTCGGCCGTGAGGTCGACGATGAGATCATCGCTGGGCAGCAGGCGCACGGCCGCGCGGCCGCCCCACGCGTCCTCGCCGTTCATCATGTCGCCGGTGGAGATCTGGCGGGCATAGCCGTCATCGCGATGGCGAAAACCGGAGAATTTAGTCAGGACCTTGTCAGAAAGGGGCACGTCCACCGAGCCCCGAAAGTCCAGAGCATCGTAGCTGCCGGTGCCGCCCTCAAAGTAGCCCTGGAACTTGTTGGCAGGTTTCTTCATCACTACATTGATCGCTCCGCCAGTCGTATTGCGGCCGAACAGGGTGCCCTGCGGACCGCGCAGCACTTCGATACGCTCCACATCGAACAGGCCGAAGTTGTTGGCGTTCTGGCGCGAGATATAGACGTCATCGACATAGGTCCCGACTGGAACGTCCTGCGTAGCGATGGATTCGGTGTTGCCGACGCCGCGGATGTAATAAGTATTGGAAGTTCCGAGGCCGACGTTGTTGTTGCCGATGAGGTTCGGTACCTGCTCGATCAGATCGATGGTATTGCGAATCTGCTTGCGCTCGAGGTCGGCAGTGCCGAGCGCCGTCACGGCGATCGGAACATCCTGCAACCGCTGCTCGCGTCGCTGCGCTGTGACGACGATCTCTCCGAGCACGGCCGGCTCGGTCGCTGTCGATGAGCTCGGGGCGGGCTCCTCCTGTGCCCATACGTTCGATGCGGCCGTCAGGGCCACGGTCGAAAGTACCTTGAAAGTCGTACGCATAGTACTAATTTCCCAGAAGGTGCGATGAGGAGGGCTTACCAACAAAGAGGTCCCGGGGCGACCTCGCCTGCGTAGGCTGCGAGATGCGTGGGAATGACGGGATCGTACTTCGGCCACCAGCGGAACGACTGCTCGGGACTCACGTAGTTGGTCGAGAGCGCGCCGCCCTTAGTTCTGAAGAAATACAGGTTACCGGTCAGCGTGCCGTAGGGGCCGTGCGGCGCGTCGGCTGGACGCCAGAAATAGGCGCCGGGCCGCATGACACCGCGGTTACCGTGTGTCTCACCGCTGATGAGATACATCTCTTCGACGGTGGGATGCACCTCGGCCGCTTCCGCCCAGCGCAGCGGCAGGGTTCCCAAGACCCACGAGGTGTCCTGGGTGTAGGGGTCCTGATACAACATCTTGCGGCCGGCGCCCGCCGGGAATTGTGGATGAAAGTTACCGGTGTAGGGCACCTTGTAGGCGTCCACATGCTCCACGAGTCGGGCGGCACCATACTTCGCAGGGCAAGAGGCGAATTGCGGACGAGTGGAGAAGAAAGTGAGGACGACCGCGCCGTTCTCGCTTGCGAGACCCTCGCTCGCGTAGCCGGCCGGCCAATGACCGTAAGCGAGATGTCCGTAAGAGCGTCCGCCTACGTTCAGCGAGCCGCTCAAAACGAGAAATTCTTCGTCAGCCTTGAGGGCACCGCCCGATGCGGAGAAGCCTGGTGGATACCGCACGAGCAGACTCGATGCCTCGCTCTGGTCGTCGGCGCTCAGTATTTTCAGATCGACGCCGGGTCTGATCCCCCACAGATCGTGGGGGCGCCACGGCAGCCGTTGCGATTGCACGAATTCGATCCACGGTCACACGGTTTAGGGCCTTATGACTGTTTGAATGAATCAGTCAGCGCCTGCTGCCGCAACGGCACGCGCGGATCGCGGTCTTCCGTGAGCACTTGCATGAGCTTGCGCATCGAGTCCTGGAGCATCGTCTGGGTGTGCTTGCGCACGGTCGGATCGCTGCCGGCCGCGCAGATGGCCTCCTGCGTAAGCACGCCGGCAGCCGCAAGCGCTTCCTCGAGCGCGACTCGGCGCGCACGCTCGATGTGAAGCTGCGAGCCGAGCTCCATCAACAGAGCGGCGAGGGTCTCGGTATCGAGAGTGACTTCAGAGATGCCGACGGTTTTCATAGGGGCTTCTCCGCTTCCATTACGGCCCACGGGAAATGCCATTCCGCCCGCCGCGGCCAGTGCAGTCCTTCGAGCCGGCCAGCCCCTCTTTCGTCGAAAGCGGTCCAGCGGGCGCCCGTAAGTCCCGCCGCGTGCGCCATCGCGCTCAGGTCCGCCGCCATCATCGGCGGCATGAAAGGCTCGTTGTTGCGCGCGCCGTGCTCGAGCATCGCGAGGTCGCGAAAAGCATCGCCGGTGAATTGAAAGTCCAGGAATCGCAGCACGCCGCCCGGTGTAAGTAAACGTGCGCTTTCCGCAAAAATGCGCGGCAGCACAGATAAGGGCAGTTCGTGCACGAGCATAGTCGAGGTGACGAGGTCGGCCGACCCGGCCTCGAGACCCGTCGAGACCGCGTCGGCCTGTTTGAAACGGATCTTCAGTTGCTGCTCGTCTGCGCGACGCGCAGCGAGGCGCACTGGGCGCAGCCGTGCGTTCGGGTTGGCGCGTTCACGGGCGCGGGCGACGGGAAGAAACTGGATAGTTACGATTACGTGAAGAAGTCATTCCTTTTCCTTGACGGGCAACTCGCCCGCATGCACAAATACTGAACGCGGAGATCAAATGCCGATCGATACGCCGAAGCTCGTCGCGCCTCCGGGATGAGGGTCTCAACTCCGAGCTTGAAGCAATCGCCTTCGCGACCCCAGACCAGATCGTGAAAGTTTGCTGTGCGCTCCTCAACCGCTGCATCAAGTCCCTTTGAAACGTGTGTGCTCAGAAAAGAGAC
>Ga0137418_10007082_pt1 | contig 10309 bp, 7 predicted proteins | sample CZODoug3_1_2_16f_FD_122242 | JGI IMG/M metagenome (GOLD analysis project Ga0137418, IMG submission 122242) | Vadose zone soil fungal communities from Angelo Coast Range Reserve, California, USA - CZODoug3_1_2_16fungal (Hybrid Assembly) | ecosystem: Environmental > Terrestrial > Soil > Vadose... | reverse complement strand
CCGGTGAAATATTTCGGCCGAAATCCGCATGCGCGGAACAATTCCTACACGCCGAATCTTCATCATGTTTGGGACACAGAAATTCCGGAAAGCCAGATGCAGGGAGCGGATCCCATCGAGTTTGCAGACACGTTGGATGCCGCCTTCGCGACTTCATTCGCAGCCTGGCAGCAAGGCGGGATCCAGTTGGAGGCGTGGGCCTGGGAAAGCCACGATCATGCAGTGGAAACAGCGTATGGTGCTTTCAGCAAACCAATCCCGGTCGAGCCGGACGTCCCGGTAAGCAGTTGCGCGGACGATAACAATATCGGCCAGCGCATGCTGCATAAACACCTTGTGATCGGGACGGTCTACCGTGATCAGGCCGCCTCAGTAGTTGAGGAGCGCCTGGCGCAAGCGGGGATACGGCTGGCAGTGATCTTGAATGAAGCAGCCAAAGCGGGCCTATAACGAGGTGTCACTGTGGAATCAGAGCAACGGTTTCCTACGGTTTTGTCAGAACGTTGTCCACTGCTTCCGAAGAAACTACGCCAAGCGATTTTATGTAGGAAACAAGTTGCCAACGCTGTGGCTCTGGCAATTTCGACCACACCGGCATGCCCCGGCGAACCACACCATTGGTCAGAATCCAGAACACGGCTCCCGGCGTGGCACTCTGGACTTCGACAGCACGCAAACTGGGTGCTTTCTTTCCGCCGAGCGCTGCGTCCCCATGGCATTCGGCGCAGTGTTGCTCAAACAGATTTTTCCCTGCGGCAATGGCATCAGGATTTTGCTCGAAAGGGTTACGCTTCGCGCGAGCTTTCTCCGGCGCCTTTTCAATTTCGCTGTACACCGAGGACTTTGCCGATTTAGGAGATTTATCGACATCCTGGCCTGCCACCGCGGACCACGAGGCAAGAGTCGCCGAAATACAAAGCGCTGCCAGGCAGACCTTCATCTGCCCCTCGCAAGCGCCTTTCATCGGTTCCGTCCAAAGAGGTGGCTGACGCGCTCGCCGAACCCAGCAATCTCGTAAGACAGTCCCCACCGCAGCAGAAATCCGTGGCTATTGCTGTTAAGGCCAAATCCGGGAGAAACGCGCAGACTCCAGCCTGACGGCAAATTCCACGCGGCCACCGGCGCCAGGTATTGCGAAGTGTCCTTCAGGCCGAAGCTATGGCGATCGCCCAGGCCGCCGTACATCTCGATGCCAGCAACAAAGTTCTGCGCGCAAAAGCTGCATCGCTCGGACGAGGCGGCCAGCTTCAATGGGCGGCTCGTGCCAAGTGTGTAACCGAATTCCCAAGGTTGATTCGAGAGATTCTTGGCCGCGATAATGTTTTCGCTGACGTTCCATCCTTTGAAGGTGCTGGACAGGATGAGTTTGAATTCGAGTTCGTGGACATGCTCCTTGCGAGCTACGGCGTTCGGAGTAAGAAAATCCGATGCAACGTCGTGACCTTCTACTTCCCTGAGGATTTTGTCGGCGCCATTCTTGTTTACGTACTCAACGTAGAGGATGGGATTGACGATGTGCTCGTGCTTAAGAGGGCGAAAGCGATTCTCCCAACGAATCCCGGTGAAGAGAGTGCTGTCGCCAAAAGTGGTCTGGCCATCCAGATAAAGCTCGGTGGTCCACCAAGCGGTAGCACCGTACTCCAACTCAGCCCAGAACGCATGAAAGTCACCGCCGCCGTGCTGGGGCCCGAAAATCGAAAAGTATTCAATCTCCAAATTGCCCGGCTCCTCTAGATAGTGATCGTAGGTAACGAAATAGGGGCTTTCCTGACCCCTTGCGGAGGCAGGGGCAAACAGCACAAACAAGGAACATGCGAACGTAAGAAGGAGCGGGTAGCGAGCGTTCAAGGCTAAGTCCCCTTTGCAAATGAGTTGCAACAGAGGGAAATAAGACTAACTTAGTCCTATATCGATTGCAACTGAGTTGCAACTCCGGAGGTAGTTAGCATTTTCGTATAGTCACGATTCGTGTCTCTTGCTATTTTGATTTGCGGTGATAACCTGACTCTGGAATGGGCGCAGGCGTTCTTGCTGAACGATGCGCCCTGTTATTACCTGCTTCGGCCCGACCCTCTTGCCGACGGGAAACCTTAGTCTTACGCGAACGCCCTCTCCGTTCTGAAAGCCGAGTTGCCGAATGCCGCCCAGCCTGCGGCCAGAGCACTTACTTGCGACCATACTGTCTTCCACAGAGGACGGTCTACTCTCCTTTTCACTGGAGGGAACGATCCAATGCTGGAGTTGCGGAGCAGAGCGGCTATATGGATATCCGGCAAAAGAAATCACGGGACAGCCGATCAAGACGCTGTTGCCAATATACGAATTACCTGCCTGTGAAGACCTTTTGCGGTCGGCCAAAGACGGCACTTTGGATTGCTGCGAAAATGCGGAGCGTGTGCGGAAAGATGGAGCAAGGATCCGAGTCGTATTGAAGAGGACTGCAGTTCGCGACGAGAGGGGCGCAGTAACGGGAATCCTGGAGACCGCCAGCGCTACGAACTGGCACGCAGAGGGCTCCGCGGCTAGCGATCAACTACGGCAATTAGTCGAGCAAATGCCTGCGATCCTCTGGACTACGGACCAACAGCTGCGAATCACCTCCAACTGGGGAAAAGGGCTGGGCTCATCGAAAGTCAAAGCAGGCGATTTGGTGGGGCGAACGCTTTACGAGTACTTGAAATGCCAGGACCTGAAAGCTGCTCCCATCGTACAGCATGCCGATGCATTGAGAGGAGTTGCTTCTTATTTCGAGTATCGACACGGCAGCCGCCACTTTGCTGTTCAGCTCAGTCCCTTGCGCGGGGCTTCGGGTGAAATCACAGGTTGCGTTGGCGCGGGCATTGACATCACCGACAGGAAAAGGAGCGAGGATGAGATCCGCTATCAAGCGACGCATGATGCATTGACCGGGTTAGCGAACTACCGGGAATTTATCGATACGCTGGAGCGCGAAGTGCGACGCGCTGAGCGCAGCAAACATTCCTTCGCATTGCTGCTATTGGATTTGGACGAATTGAAGGCAATTAATGACAAGCACGGACATCTGGCGGGGAATCGAGCGCTAAAGAGATTGGCCGGGGTAATCAAGGAACACTCGCGTGGAACCGACTTGGCGGCCCGGTATGGAGGCGACGAATTCGCAATTGTGCTGATCGACGCCGACCCGGGAATGGCAAATCGAATCGCGCAGCGCGTGGAGCGCGCGTTGCGCAATGACCAGGAACAGCCCACGCTCAGCGTTAGCGTCGGCATCGGTGTTTATCCGGAAGACGGGCGGACCGCGCAAGAACTCTTGCAAGCCGCAGACCGGCAGTTGTACAAGCGCAAGAAAACAGCACACTCCAACGGGGTCACCGCCGGTTGATTCCGGTCTCGCGCGAAAGCACCCACACTTGGACAATGGATCTGTTTCGCCTAATGACAGGCAGTAACTGTGGAAGTGCCTGCGGTGTGCATCGATAGCGCAGCATGGAGTTGATTGACTTGCACCCCCACGCAGCCTAAGATTCGTCCCATCGCCGGACACGGCGCAATCCCTGCGCTGACCTTCCTGGCAGATTCTGCGTGGTCCCACGGTGGTGCACGTTGCCAAGCTCCGTAGTGTCGCATTACCGGCTACTTAATCCGCTGGGCAGCGGCGGGATGGGTGTAGTGTACCGGGCGGAAGACACCGCTTTGGGGCGCACGGTGGCGCTCAAGTTTCTTTCCACACAAATTGTGCAAGATCCGAAGCGCGTCGAGCGCTTCCGCGACGAGGCGCGCAACGCGTCTTCGCTGAATCACCCCAATATTTGCACCATCTATGAAGTCGGAGAGCAGGAAGGCGAGATGTTCATCGCCATGGAGTACGTGGAGGGGCGGCCGCTTTCGGAATTTTTGCGCGACGGCGGGATGGCGGTGGAGACTTTGCTGCGCTATGGGCGGCAGATTTCCGGCGCCTTGGAGCATGCGCACGAACGGGGCATCGTGCACCGCGACCTGAAGCCAGCGAACGTGGTAATAACCCCCGACGGCACCGCGAAGATACTGGATTTCGGGTTGGCTAAACGCCACGATCCCGAACAACTGCACAAGACGACGCAGGGCGTGCCAACAGAGACGAGTGTGGGCCTGACCGGGACGCTGCCTTACATGTCCCCGGAACAACTGCAAGGAGATGTAACCGGGCCGCGCAGCGACATATGGTCGTTGGGCGTGATGTTGTACGAGATGGCGTCCGGAGGGCGGCCATTCGGCGGCGAGAATTTGTACCGGTTGTGTACGGCAATTATTCAGGAGCCGATGCCGCCGCTGCCAGAGAACGTTCCTGCGGGGCTTGCGGCAGTGATCAAGCGCTGCTTGGAGAAGGAGGCGGCACGCCGTTACCAGCGCGCAAGTGAGTTGCGCGCGGCGCTGGAGGCGCTGGAAATCAGTGGCACGGCCCCAGGTGCGGCTCGGCTCGCAGCGGAGAGGGCAGAAGTTGCGCGGAAGCCATTGTGGTGGATTGCGCTGGGTGTGGCAGCGGTGCTGTTGGCCGGCGTCGGCATCGGTGCGCTATTTCGCAACCGAACGCCAAATACGAATAGTGCAGGCAAGGGCGGGGTCAGCGTTCCGGAAAGAGTGCAACTGGCCGTGCTGCCTGCCACCGGAGCGACGGGCTCGGACGACAGCGCATTTAATGATGGCTTGGTAGAGACACTGACGTCCCGGCTGACTACGTTGACGGAAAAGCATCCGCTGGCGGTGATTCCAGCGAGCGAAGTGCGGGCGCGGAAAGTGGCTACGGTGGACGCGGCACGCGCGGAGTTTGGCGTGAACCTCGGGTTAGTGATCAACGTGCAGCACGCCGAAGGGCAGGAGCGGGTGAATTATTCGCTGGTGGACGCCGCTTCGCACCAGCAGTTGCGCGGCGGAACCATCACCGCACCGCGTGGCGATCCGTTCGCGCTCCAGGACCAGGTGTCTGAAAGCGTTACTCAAGCGCTGGAACTGCAACTGCAACCGCAGGAGAAGCGCGCATTGCAAGTCCACGGGACGACGGAACCCGCAGCCTACGATTTTTATCTGCAAGGTCGCGGCTACTTGCAAGATTACGTCAGGCCCGAAAACGTGGAAAATGCCATTAGCGTTTTCAACTCTGCGCTTAAAAAGGATCCGGCCTTTGCGGCAGCCAGCGCCGGGCTTGGCGAAGCTTACTGGCGGAAATACGAACTAACGCACGATAAAAAGTGGGTAGCTGCGGCGCAAGAGAATTGCCGCCGGGGCGCTGAACGGGACAGCGCGCTTTCTGCTGCGCACATTTGTCTGGGCCGAATTTTTGGGGGCACCGGCAACTACGAGAAGTCTGCCGATGAATACCGCCAAGGGGTCCAGTTGGAGCCGACCAACGATGCCGCTCATGGCGGTCTCGCTTATGCATACGAGCACCTCGGGCAGTTGGACTCTGCAGAAAAGACCTTCAAGCAGGCAATTGCAGTGCGCCCCAACTATTGGGCCACCTACAACTGGGTTGGCCTCTTCTACCAGCGGCATGCGCGTTATGAAGACGCCATAGCGATGTATTCGCAGGTAGTGTCGCTTGCGCCGGACAGCTTCACCGGCTACTCCAATCTCGGTGGCGTCCGCATTTTGGAAGGCAAATATTCGGAGGCGATCCCGCTGCTGCAACGCTCCCTGGGAATCCGAAAAACCGCAGATGCGACCTCCAATCTAGCGACCGCCTATTTTCAGTTGCACGCCTATGCAGAATCCGCGACAGCGTTCGAGCAGTCTACTGAACTCGACCCGCAAAACTATTTGATCTGGGGAAATCTAGGCGATGCGTACTATTGGGCCCCGGGGAGACGCGCGGAATCAATGGGAGCGTACGCCAAGGCCATCACCTTGGGAAACGAGAAACTACGGGTGAATCCGCGCGATGCAGAAGTGCTGAGCAGCCTGGCGATGTACCACGCGATGCGAGGGGAGCGGAAGCCTGCCCTGGATAAACTAGAGGGCGCGCTTGGTGTCAGTCCGAAAAATCCCGCGCTGCTTTTCAATGCGGGGATAACGTACGAGCAGCTAGGTGACACGCAACACGCCATTGACGCGCTGGAGAAAGCCGTTGCCGGTGGCATATCGGCGGCAACGCTGCGAGATACGCCGAATTTTGATGGTTTACGGGCCAATCCCAGGTACATGAAACTGATCGGAAAATGAAAAGAGTGAAGGAGGCGAAATGTTTCAGATTGCCGCAGGGCGGCCTTTCGCAAAGGGAGCGTTGTTGCTATTGATAACCTTGGGAGCGGGCAGCTGCTGTAAAGACTATAATCTGAATCCCAATGTTCACCCAGCCAAGACGCCAAAAAAGAAGACACTGGTTCCGTGCGACACAACGATAACCGCCGACGTCAACACTGGTGGAGTCGATTACGACGCAGCGTTCTTATGTGAAAACGATACGGTGACTTGGCGGATACCGCCCAATCTGCCGGACAAACATACTTTCCACGTTAAATTCGACAATGGCTCGCCGTTCCTTCACGGAAAGAGCGATTTCACTCAAGACGATGCCTCGGGAACGGTCAAAGACAAGTATGACAAACTGGAAGTGTATAAATACACGATAACGGTTGATTCTAAGAAGTCAGTGGATCCCCAGGTGATTGGAGGCGGGAATCCATAGAGAGCTGATGGAGCCGGCGGACCGTAACGAGGGGATCGCGCGCATCCTGAAAGAGGCGGATGGCGGCGACACCTTCGGCTCCGACGACGGTGCAGGAGGCAGCATTTTCGAGAGTTATTCCGCCGACCCCTAAGACGGGGATGGATACAGCGCGGCAGACTTGCCGCAAGAGTTGGGTGCCTTGCGGCGGTCCGAAGGGTTCCTTCGAAGGCGTTACGAATATTGGGCCGAAGAAGATGTAATTGGCGCCATCGCGCTCGGCGGCTTGTGCTGCTTCGATGGAATGACAAGAAGCGCCGATCAGGAATGATTGTTCGATCGTTTGCTTCCGAATCGCGGACTCGACCAATCGCTTGGCTTCCATAACAGGCAAGCTTTTTTCGCCGAGATGAACTCCGTCGGCGCGCTCCGCGATGGCTACGTCGAGACGGTCATTCACTAGCACACGAACGGGGGAGGAACGTTTTGCGGAATATTTGGCCGCGATGAGTAGAGCTTGCCGCGTCAATGATGCTAGCTCTCTGGCTGGCAAATCCTTCTCGCGGATTTGGACCCAGTCGATTCCGGCGGCCACGACTTCTTCGATCTTTTGAATTAATGCGGCGAGCGAGTCTGCGGGATTTGCAATGCGCAGCGCGGGGCGGTCGGTGACATAGCAAAGCAGCGGAGAATTGCGCGCGCTCAGAGGATTATTGTGGGTTGACACGGGAAGCAGCGGCGGGAGCGGGATCAGCGCCGATCATGTTGATGGCTAGAAAGATGTCCAGGACGCCAAGACCGCTGACGGCGCCGCGAAATGCAGGATGGAGGAGGATGCGCATCAGCGATGGGAAATGGCTCAGGAAGTAGTTCTTCTCCCAGATGGAAGTCCACGGGAGATAAAACAAGATGGCACCCATAATACAGAGGATGACCACCAGCAGCGCGCTAAGCATTCTATTCATGAAAGAAGGGCCGATCCGACGGCGGATCGGAAAGTCACCGGGTTGGCTTCTGAAGAGCGGCGATGCGCTCACCCACATCGCGATAATCGATATTCATCGCGTAGACTTGGGAAAATGTCTTCAGAGCCGCGACCGGCTCGCCCGCCGACTCCTGGGCCACTCCTAAATCATACCGCAATGCGAGAATGCTTTCCGGGTCGAGGTCGGGAGTGCGCAACGCGCGGTCGTACCAGATCGCCGCGACACCGGGCTGACCTTTATCCATGAAGGCGAGCCCTAGCAGGGTGCAGCACTGCATGGTGTAGGGAAAGGGACGCCCGCGATCGGTGGCCTTGGCCACTTTCTGAAATTCGCTGATGGCCTCTTCGAGCAAGCCCATTTCGCGAAACGCAATTCCCAGATTGTAATGGGTCTCCAGGTCTTCTTCTTCTTCCGCGCCCATCTCGCCCAACTCTGAGCGGAACTCGTCGAAGACGTCCTTGAGTGGACCGCTATCCATAGAGCTGGATGGAGGTTTTGGCGGGGACGGTGGCTTGGATGAATTCTTTCCCGCTGCTGCGGGAGCCTCGGCTCGCGGACGAGACGCAGGGGCTGGCGGCACCGGCTCGGCCAGGCCAAGTTGATCGATTTCATTGGCCAGGTCGGCGAGGAACTGATCCGAGGCGAACGATTCGGCGGCTGGCGCGGCGTTCTGATGAACCGGCTCGGGAGTACGGCGCGAGGGCGGAGGAGCTGGCGGCCGCTGCTCGTGCGCAGGGACGAGCGGCTCCGCATCGAGAACGAGTTCGTACTCTTGATCGACCTCGAACTCAGGCTCCGGCGCCTTGGGTTTTTCCTTGGCCGGCGGCTTTTCCTTGGGAGGCTTAGCGGTTGAGGCGGGCTCCGTTCGGAAGACCGGCTCGGCGGGAGCAATGGAGGCGGCCTCTTTCTCGAAGATTGAGGCGGTCTCGTGAGCTTCGCGGCGAATAGAAATCTCGGGCAAATCCTCGACGGCGGGGTCGCCTGAAATTTCGGCGAATGGATTGGTATTTTCGGGCACTACAGCTTCGACCGGGATTTCAAATTCGGCAGCGGCGTCTTCGCGAACTGGCTGTTTGGCGACAGGCGCAGCCGGTTGGGTGTCGCTGAGCATGGAAGCCCATTCGTCCGACAGGTCGACCTCGTGGACCTCTTCTTTGGACTCGGCGTGTGACTCAGCTCTGGTCAACTCTTCGGGTGCGGCCGGAGCTACGCTGGACTGGGGTTCCGCGGCAGCGGGCTGCAGCGGTGCCAAGTCTTCATCACTCAAACCGGCGGCACGTTGGAAGCGCCGGCGGAGTTCCTCGAATCGCTCCGCGCTGCGCTCGTCTCCGCGCTCTTTGTGGAGTTGCTCCAATTGCCCGGCGAGTTCGGCGGTGCGGCGATCGTCGCCGGCGCCGAGAACGAAATCCAATAGTTTTTCGAGCGTGGGAGCATGGCGCGGAGCGCGCCGCAGGATCGCTTCCAATAAACCGATAGCTTTCTGGGTCAGCCCATAACTGGCAAAGAGATCGACATCGGTCAGCGACTGGGCGATGAATTTCTGCGTTTCGTCATCGAGCTGGGCATCCGCGGAATCTCCTGCGGGCTTGGCCCTGACTTCCGGCATCTCTATTTCTGTGGGCAACTTGGGAGCAGCCTTTTTTACCAATTCGACCGGCAACCCTGCTTCTTCTTCGCGCTCGTGATGCTTTGCTACCGGAGCTTCTTCTTCAACGGCGTGGCCCAGTTTGCGAAGAACTGCGTTCAGCTTGCGCTTGGGAGCATCGCTTTCCGGTTGTCGAGCGACAAGTTGCTCATAGACTTCTTTCGCGCGCTCAAATTGCTTGGCACCGGCAAGAGCGTCGCCGAGATGGGCGAGGGCATCGGCCAGGCGGAAAGAATCACTGGTGCGTCCGTAGAATTCGACGAGCCATTCCAGAGGCTCAATGCGGCCGGGTAATCTGGCGGTCAGGTCGTGCAGCAGCCGGCCTACGTTCTCCTGCTCTCCGGCGTCCACCATCGGGACGCGGATGCGCTCCAGCAACTCCAAGGCGCGCTCGCCTTCGTCGGCGTGGAGAAGTGCTTCTGTGATTTTTTGCGCGGGACCGAAGTTTTTGGGATCGGCATCGAAGACTCGCGACGCCAAAGCCGCCGCTTGCTCCCAATCGGAATTCTTCAGATACATGTCCAGCAGCAACTCGGTTTGCTCGCCGCCCTTGTCCAGGTCGGCGACTTGCTCCAGGGCTTTGGCGGCCTCGGCTACGTCGCCTTTGGACGAATGAATGCGCGCCTTGACGATTACGGCGGCCATGTTCTTGGGGTCGAGCTTCAGTGCGCGATCGGCCAGCTTTTCGCACTCCGCGGAATCACCGCGAGCCAATGCGCGCTGCGCGGCGGCGACATAGGCCTCAATGGCGTCCGCGGTCTGACCCATGGCGGTGTAAAGGTCGGCCAGACGGATCTGGATGCGGAGGTTATCCGGTTCGGCCATCAACAATTTTTTCAGGAGTGCGACTGCTTCGGGTTGGCGATGGCCCTTGAGATGGATTTCTGCGAGTTGTAAGAAGAGCGGGCGGGCTTCGCTCATGACGCCCTGTTGGACGTAGAGGTCAGCGAGTTTTTCGAGCGGGCGAATCTCTTCGGGAGCGAGTTTGGCGATGCGTTTGTAAACGGCGATGGCCTTGGTCAGGAAACCGTCGCCTACGAAGATTTGCGCCAGACG
>Ga0137418_10007080_pt1 | contig 10311 bp, 6 predicted proteins | sample CZODoug3_1_2_16f_FD_122242 | JGI IMG/M metagenome (GOLD analysis project Ga0137418, IMG submission 122242) | Vadose zone soil fungal communities from Angelo Coast Range Reserve, California, USA - CZODoug3_1_2_16fungal (Hybrid Assembly) | ecosystem: Environmental > Terrestrial > Soil > Vadose... | reverse complement strand
TGCTCGATCACGCCGCGGAAACCCGTGATATAGGTGAACTGCCGGGAATCGTTCGACAGCGTAGATTGCAGGCCGTCCACCGAGTAGCCCTGATGCGCGGCCTTCCCGATGTGTTCGAGATAAATCGCGGACCATGGCACGTCGGCGCGCCATAGGCGCGAGTCGGCGTCGGGCAGCCCGAACAGCCGATTGAACCGGAGGTAGACCAGATTGCATTCGGCGACATAGGCATGCTCGCGCAGCCACGCGATTTGCGCATCCACCGCGAGGTCGGGAGCCATGGGAATGTCCAGTTCGATTCGCCATACGGCTTCGGAACTCTGCTCGATGAAATTGTGATACCGCTCGCCGCTGGTACGCAACAGCTGCACCGTGTTCCGCATCTCGAGAAGCACGATCGTCAGCATGAAATTGATCACGACCAGGGTCGCCAGGTACAATTGCACGGCGCCCACCCGCACGAAGGGACTCGGATCGCCGGCGAAGGGGCCCAATCCGCGGCTCGCAAAGTAGGACGCCATCAGCGCGGCTGCGGCCGCCAACCCGGTACACCAGCGCGGCGGCAGGCGAAATGCCGCCACGATGACCAGTGCCAGCAATATGAACGGCGTATCGAGGATGGTAGCGACGGTGCCGGGCGGCGCCGAAAACGCCCAACCCGTCATGCCGAGCAGCGCGCACCCGATCAGGACCAATTCACCCGCGGGCGCCGACGGAACCGAATGCTCGCGCGCGTGCCACCGAACGGCCCAGCACATCAACACCGGTGCGATGCATAAGGATCCCAGCCAGTTCCCCGCCCACCACAGCTGCCACTCGCGAAAATAACGGGCGGCGCCCAACGGCTGCGCGGCACCAAGCGCGCCGATGACCGCGCTTGCCGCGGCGCCGAGCGCGACCGCTGCGAAGAACTGCAAAACATGCCGAATCCGGGGAATTTCCGGAGTCGCCATGAGTCGACCGGCAATGAACGCGCCGACGATACCGTCGATCGAATTGGCGAGGATGAAGGGCCCGTAGTGGAGCCACAGGAAATGCCCGGACCGCGCGGCGTCGATCACGATCTCCGCAGCCACCTGCACGCCCAGGATCCAGATCCAATTGCGCCGCGGCGCAAACCAGAGCGCAATGAACAGCAACCCGGCGGCCGGCCAAATGATCGTCAGCTGCTGGGAACTCTCGCGCAGCACCAAGCCGAGGATCAGCAGGACTGAATAGATCACGCCGAAAGCGCCCAGCGAGGCGACGCGGCCTGCAATATCAAGGCGCATGAAATCCCAGACGAGCGCGGATTTGCGGTCTCCATCCGACACGGCCGGCATCGTCACGTTTGAGACCTCCCTGCTCTTCGAACCATCCTGTGGGCCGAGCGCGGTGTAAAATTCAAATGAGAGCCTGTTTGGGCGCTCGTCGGCGGATACTGCAAATTACCGATGAAATAATTGTGCGCCTAATTGCTGCTAAATTACAAAGAACGCCTTCTCCATCGAGCTAGCTTAACGTGCTGCAAACGTCGGACAGTGTCGATTGCGCATCCCGGTTGCGGATCGGGATGGGAACGATCATTGCGATCAGCGCCGAGGCCGCGTCGGCGCGGTGCGCCTTGTCGGGGATAGAAGCGGCATTCGAGGCCATCGCGAAAGTTGAAGGACTCATGCATCCCACACGGCCGGGCAGCGATTTGCTCGCCATTCGTCAAGGCGCGCTCGGGCGTCCCTTGGCCATCCATGGCTGGACTTGGGACGTCCTCTCGCTGTCGCTGCGGCTGAATCAGGCATCGATGGGAGCGTTTGACCCCTGCTTACCCGGCGCGGCGGGGCGCTTGCCGGATCTGGAGTTTGCGGCGCCGTATTTCGTGATCCCGCATGTCCCTCTGCACATCGATCTGGGCGGCATCGCCAAAGGTTATGCAATCGACCGCGCGCTCATCGCGCTGCGTGCCGCCGGTTGCCGCGGCGCTCTCGTCAACGCGGGCGGCGACTTGGCCGTGTTCGGCGACCGCAATTACGCCATCGTCATCAGAAATCCAGGCGCGGGTGACCGCGCGATCGAGCTCAAGAACGCCGCTCTTGCCACCAGCGAAGTTTGCAGCGCAGCACGGCCGGCGGAGCACTCCGGCTATTATCACGGCATGACTCGCCGGGAGATCAGAACGGGCAAGGTCAGCGTGAGCGCGGCGAGCGCGGCGATTGCCGATGCTCTGACCAAGTGTCTGCTGGCCGGCCGCGGTGAAACGCATGCGGCGCTGCTCGCGAGCTTCGGTGCACGGCTGCTGGCGTGCGAATTCAATCCATGACCGGAGCAAGCACGACGCGCACATTTGGTCCCACGGGGCGCCGCATCGCGGCCATCGGCCAGGGATCGTGGAAAATCGAGGACGCGGAGGCGGACTCTGCCGTCGCCGCCATGCGCCGCGGCCTCGATCTTGGGCTGAACCACATCGATACCGCCGAAATGTACGGTTCGGGCGCCGCGGAACGCATCATCGCCGAGGCGATGGTGGGTCGGCGCGACGAGGTCTTTTTGGTTTCCAAGGTGCTGCCGAGCAACGCCTCGAAGCGCGGTACGCTCGCGGCGTGCGAGAAGTCGCTGGCGCGGCTGCGCACCGATCGGTTGGATTGCTACCTGCTGCACTGGCGCGGTGCGTATCCTTTGGAGGAAACGATCGGGGCCTTCGACCGGCTGGTGCGCGACGGCAAAATCCTGTCCTGGGGCGTGAGTAATTTCGACGTCGCCGACCTCGACGAAGTGGCCGCGATTGCCGGCGCGGGACATCCGGCCTGCAATCAGGTGCTCTACCATCTTCGAGAACGCGCGATCGAACATGCGGTGCTGCCCTGGTGCCAGAGACATGGCACTGCGGTGGTCGCGTATACGCCCTTCGGTGAATCGAACACCCCGTTCGATGCGCGAACGGAACAAGGCATGGTGCTCGAAGAGATCGCCGCAGCTCACGGGGCGACCGCCCGGCAGGTGGCGCTGCGATTCCTGCTGCGCCATCCGGACGTGTTCGTGATTCCCAAGGCGTCGAGCATTGTCCATGTGGCGGAGAACGCCGGCGCAGCCCGCGTCGATCTGAGCGCCGCTGAGTTGGCGAGAATCGACGCGGCTTTTCCGCGCGGACGACCGCGGCGCGGCTTGCCGACGATTTAGGCCGGCATCCGCAAAATGTGCGGACCCACGGCGCCGATTGTCGATGTTCCGGTCAACGCCAAAGTCACGCGCAGCTCGTTACGCATGATGTCGATGGCTTTGGTCACGCCCGCCTCCCCGGCGGCGGCCAATGCATAGAGAAATGACCTGCCGATCAACGTGCCGCGAGCGCCCAACGCCAGGGCCTTCGCGATATCCTGCCCCGAGCGGATGCCTCCGTCGAACATCACCTCGCAGCGGCCGTCGATTGCCGCGACGATCTCCGGCAGCACCGAGATCGAAGAAGGTGCCCCGTCGAGCTGCCGTCCGCCGTGATTCGATACCACGATGGCGTCTGCGCCCGCGGCGAGTCCAAAGCGCGCATCGTCGGCATCGAGCACACCTTTGAGGATCAATTTCCCGGGCCAGCGGCTTCTGACCCATTCCACGTCGCGCCAATTCGCGGATGCATCGAACTGGGCCGCGGTCCACTCCGCCAGCGTGCGAAATCCGCTCGATCCGCCGATCCGCCCGGCCAAATTACCGAACGTGCGCCGCTTGCCGAACAAGACCTTGAGTGCCCAAGACGGTTTCGTGGCCATGTCCCAGGTGTTGCGCAGCGTGAGCCGCGGCGGGATCGTCAGGCCGTTGCGGGGGTCGCGCCGGCGCTCGCCCAACACCTGCAAATCGAGCGTGAGCATGAGCGCGGAACATTGCGCGGCAGCCGCCCGATCGATGAGCTCTTGATTGAAGCCGCGGTCCTTCATGAGGTACTGCTGAAACCAGAACGGCTGCGGGGTCGCCGCTCGAACGTCTTCGATCGAGCAGATCGACATGGTGCTCATGCAGTATGGGATGCCGCAGGCCGCCGCGGCCCTCGCCGCGAGAATCTCGCCGTCCGCGTGAAACAGGCCGGCAAGCCCGGTGGGGCCTATGGCCAAGGGCATCGACGCCGGCGTGCCGGCCATGGTCGTCGCCAACGACACCTTCGACACATCGATCATGACCCGCTGACGAAAGGTCATTGCATCGAGGTCGGCGGTGTTGCGCAACAACGTGCGTTCTGCGTACGCGCCGACGGCGGCATAGTCGAAGATGGCGCGCGGAATGCGCTTCTTCGCGAGTTCGCGCAGGTCGTCGATGCTGAGAATCATGGGCATGCTCTGGCTCGTCAGCTTGCGCCGGTGATCGATTGGAAATGCTCGACCACCGGCGGTGAATCGAGATAGGGGCCGATGTGTCCGCGCCACTCGGCGAATGCCGGCGAGCCGCGAAATCCCACGGTATGATCCTCCAGGGTTTGCCACTGCACGATCAATGCGTAGCGGTTGGGCGTTTCCATGGAGCGCCGCAGCTCGTGCGACAGATACCCCTTGCTGCCGCCTAGAACTCTGATCGCAGTGGGAAACACCGCCTCGAATTGCCGCTCACTGCCTGGACGAATGGTCAACTGCGCGATTTCAATGATCATGCCGACTCTCCTGGCGCCGCCCGCCGATGTACCGCATCGCTAGTGGTGATAATCCGGATATGCCGGCCGGGCCGGCTGAGCGGTGGGATGCGCCGCCAGATCGCGCAGCGCAATGGCGACCGCCGATTCCAATTGCGGATCGTGTCCGGCGCCGACGGCCTTCGGATCCTGCTCGACCGTCACATCCGGGTCGACTCCGTGATTTTCGACGTCCCATTCGCCCTTCGGGGAATAGAATGCGACGCTGGGTGCGGTCACGTGGCCGCCATCCATCAGGACCGGAATGTCGCTGATGCCGACCAGGCCGCCCCACGTTCGCTTGCCGACCAGCGTGCCGATCTTGGCTTGCTTGAACAGCCAGGGAAGCGCATCGCCGCCCGAGCCGGAGATTTCGTTGGCTATCATCACTTTGGGCCCATAGATGGCGGCATTCGGCGTGTGTTCCACCCTGCCGTACCGAGGCGACCAATACGCTTCGATGTGCCGGCTCATGACCTCGACGATGTAGTCCGCCATCTGGCCGCCCGCATTGAAACGCTCATCGATGATCGCGCCCTGCTTCTGGGTCTGCGCGAAATAATAGCGATTGAAATTCGTGAAGCCCTCCGCACCGGTGTTCGGCAGGTAAATGTACGCGAGTTTCCCGCCGGACATCTGCTCCACCCTGCGCTGGTTGGACTCGATCCAATCGATATGACGGAGGCTGGCCTCGCTCGCCATGGGCACGACGGTGACGTCGCGAACCTTACCGGCGGCGGCGACCCGCAGCGTAATGGCGTGTTCGGCCGTACCCTCGAGCGGCTGTTGGATGTCCACCGAACTCAATAACTCCTGCCCGTTGATGGCGAGGATGCAATCGCCGGCACTGAGGTTGAGTCCGGGCTGCGCCAGAGGAGCCTTGTCGTGCGGATTGAACTCGCCGCCGGAATAGATTTTCGCCAGACAGTAGCGGTTGTCGCGGATGACGTAGTCGGCTCCGAGCAACCCTCCGGGCACGCGGCGGGCCCGGGGAATCGCACCTCCGCTGCCCCGCAAATGACCCACTGAGAACTCTCCCAGCATTTCTTGAAAGACATAGTTGAGATCGGCTCTGGAGGCGATCGAGGCCACATACGGCTGATAACGGCGTTCGTCGGCAACCGTAGGAGCACCGTGGAAATTCGGATCGTAGAAATACGACCGCTCGATCCGCCAGACTTCGCGGTACATCTGGCTCCATTCCGCCGCCGGATCGACGCGCACCTGCAAAGCGGTCAAAGAGAGCGCACCCTCGCCGGGTTTCCACGGGACATTCGCGGGCGCGATGACCCACGTGGGTCGCGCATCGTCTCCGTTCGCGTCCGGCGGCGCGTCGGGTTTGCGGTTGGAGATGGCCAGGAGCATTTTTTCCCCGTCCGCCGAGAGCTCGAAATTCTCGATGCGTTCGGCCAGCCTTTCCGTCTTGCGCTCTTCCTGCGTCCAGCGGCTCAAGGTCGCTGCCCGATCGTCATATCGGCCGGGATCGGATCGCACCAGAAAGTACAGGCTCTCATGAGTCCCCGCGGCGAGGGCGACGTAGGCGGCGCTGGGTAGCGGCAAGGCCACGGCCCGAGACCCGATGCCGTTCAAATCGACTTTGGTGGGAGGGGCAGTCGACGCGGCGGCTGGCGCTGCTCCGGGGGCCGGTGCCGCTCCGGCGGGAGCCGGCTTGCGCCCGGCCCGATTCTTGGCCGGTTCCGGCTCCTCGGACCGGTCGCCGGCATCGGGGTCCTTGCCCTTGGCCTGCTTCGATCCCGGCGCCTTCTCATCGTCCAATTCGGGAGCGATCGGCGAAGCCTGGTCCGCGGCGAGCACCAGGGCGTAGATATTCGAGCGCACCTCATACAGGTCGCTGGTCATATCGAGCCCATCGGAACTGGCGCCGGCATTCGTGCTCGCTGTGTAGTAGAGAAATTTTCCGCTTCGGTCGAAGGCCGGCAGCCGGGCATCCCCCATTGAATTGGTCACCTGCGTGGACGTGCCGCGGTCGACCGAGTAGAGGTACAAGGCGTGCAAGTGATTGTCGAGCGAGCGCGGGTAGGCAATCCACTTCGAGTCGGGCGACCAGGCAAGATCGTAGCTGGCATCGGAAAAACCGCCGTACACATTCTTGTCGTTGATGACACTGAGTTTGCCGGTGACCGTGTCGAGCAGGTACACGTTCAGGCGGTTGTCGTGGAATGCGATGCGTTTCGAGTCCGGCGACCACTTCGGCGCAAAGTAATAGGCGGGTTCCGGTGCCAGGGAGAATTTCCTGACCGCGGCGGCGCCGGTTTGGGCGGCGCCCGTCTGTGCGGCGACATGCAGCGCGTACAAGCCGGATTCGTCGGAGAAATAGGCGATCGATTGGCCGTCGGGAGACCACGCGGGCGAGCGCTCCATCACGCCCGGCGTATTGGTGATGTTGCGGATCGGGCCCGCCTTCACCGGTATCGTCAGAATCTCGCCGTGCGCCTCGATTGCCGCACGCAGGCCGGTGGGCGAAATCGCGGCGTGATCGATTTCCGCGGCGACGTTCTTGATGCTGGGCCGCACTTCCGGCAGGTCGGCTTGAACTTCGATCGGTACCCGATGATCATTGCCGCCGGCGGTATCGAGTAGATGGATTTCTCCCAACTGATCATAGGCCAGGGTGTTTCCGTCGCCGGCGAGGCTGCGAATATCGGGACCATCGTTGTGCAGAGCCTCCGTAACCGCCTGCGTGGCGAGATCGTAACGGAAAATCCCGACGTGACCGGCGCGTCCGGAGAGGAAGAAGATCTGCCGGCCGCAGTAGACGGGGAAGAAGTCGGAAGCTCGATCGTGAGGAATTTCGACCGAGTCCAGGCCCTCGAGCGCGGTGATCCAGATGGTGCTAGCGCGTCCGCCGCGGTAGTTTCCCCACGATACGAACGCGGTGTAGTCGAATCCGAAGGCCGGAGCCAGCGGCGAGTAGGCGATGTGCGAACCGTCCGGCGACATCTGGCCCTGATGCGCCATGGGGAGCGGTAGGCGCGTGGCCACGCCGCCCTCGGCGGGAACGGAAAATAGTTGCGTGTACCGGCTCGCCGACTCGCGCGCGGAGCGAAACAAAATCCGCTTTCCATCCGGGGTCCATCCGACGGCGACGTCCGGAGCCGGATGATAGGTCACCCGATGCGGAATGCCGCCCGTGGCGGGGATGGTGAACACATCCGTATTGCCGTCATATTCCCCGGTGAAGGCGATCGTGCGGCCGTCCGGCGAGAACACGGGCGCGCTCTCCAGACCCACGCCGTTGGTCAGGCGTACGGCGTGGCCACCCTCGCGCGAAACGGTCCAGAGATCGCCGGCATAGCCGAAAGCGATCAGCTCCCGGCTGAGAGCGGGCGATTGAAACAGGTGGGGCTTCTCCGCCGCATGCGCGGCGGACGTCAAAGTCGACAGACACGCGAGTCCCAGCGTAACTGCCGAGCGGCGGATGCGATGCAAGAGCGGCTCCGGTGATCGGTTGGGCAACCAATCCCCATCTTGCGGGACGATAACGTCCTTGCGCAACCGGCGCTTGCCGCCCGTTTTCGCTCTTCGAACGTTACGGCAAATGCTTGCCGAACGTTACGGCAATGTCCCAAAGGCTCGTTATTATGACCAATGCCCACATGATCCGGTTGGCCCAGTATTCCACCGTCTCTTGGCGGCTTGTCTTCGCATGATTGCTTCGCTCAGGTCTGCCAATCGTTGCCGCCCGGATCCCGAGCGAACTCCTCAATGCACCGACCATTGCGTTCATGCTGCCCGTCGCGTTTTGTTCCGACATCCCTTGGTTCTCTCAAACTCCCCTAATATGCCGAGATTCCATGAAATGGGTGAGAATGGCTATTCGTAGTACACCTCATACGATCGGGCGCATCGCCCCATCCCTGCCGACTGCTGGATGACCGGGCCGTCGTACAATAAGGCACGAGCAAAGGAGGTTTTCATGAAATTGATCAATCGGCTGTGCGGCGTCGTTGCGGTGCTTGCCGTCACCCTGCAATTGAGCGCCGGCGCCGAGGCCGGCGCACCCCGGCAGAAGACTCAGGCTCCCGGCTACTATCGGTTGATGTTGGGGGAATTCGAAGTGACCGCACTATCCGACGGCACCTTCCAGATGGATGCAGGCAAGCTCCTCACCAACGTCACGCCCAAGGAACTCGACGCCGGCCTGGCGCAGTCCTTCCTCAAGAACCCGGCTGAGACTTCCGTCAACGGCTTCCTCATCAACACGGGTTCGAAACTGGTGTTGGTCGACGCCGGTGCCGGCATCCTCTTTGAGCCTACGCTCGGCAAGCTGCTGTCGAATCTCAAGGCGTCGGGCTACCGGCCGGAGCAAGTCGACGAAATTTACATATCGCACATGCACGGCGATCATATCGGCGGATTGACGGCCGATGGCAAACCGGTCTTCCCCAATGCCATCGTGCGCGCCGCTCGGCAGGAAGCCGACTTCTGGCTCAGCAAGGCCCACATGGATGCAGCGCCCCAGGACGGCAAGGATGCTTATCAGGGCGCCATGAACATGCTGAATCCGTACGTGTCCGCGGGCAAATTCAAGCCTTTCGACGGCGACACGGAACTCGTGCCCGGCGTCCGGGCCGTGGCCAGCCACGGCCACACCGCTGGCCATACCCTGTACGTGGTCGAGAGCCAGGGCCAAAAGCTCGCGCTGTGGGGCGATTTAATGCACGTTGCGGCGGTCCAATTCGCCCATCCGGAAGTAACCATTCACTACGATACGGACCCCGACATGGCTGCAGCCCAGCGCAAGAAAGTGTTCGCCGAGGCGGCCCAACAGGGTTACTGGGTGGCCGGCGCGCATCTATCTTTTCCCGGCATCGGGCATCTGCGCTCCGCCGGCTCGGGATACGCGTTCGTACCGGCAAACTACAGCGCACTGCCCTAGTCAGCTCACTGCCAGAGTAAGCTGCGAGAAGAGGGCGGCATGCGCCGCCCTCTCATGGCTGATGACTTGACCTCAACGCCAATGCCGACCCATCTCAATCGTCGAGTGCGCGACACGGATTCCGGTTGAGCACTCGGCGGAAATTGTTGTAGCGGAATGAGGGCCCGTTGGGCGCTGGGTATGCCAGTTCGAGTAAGGGGCCGTACTCCGCGGCCGAGGTGCCGCCAAAGGTTTGCGTGGTCCCCGCCAAATGCGGGCCTCCCAACTGCCATTGACAGCGATCATCGCCGGTCTGCCGGGTCGTGTAGATCGGATAAAAGTCGGCGCCCACGGGGGGGTTGACGCAGCCAACCCCGGGTTGCGGATCGGCGGGATTGGAAATATGCCGCTGGCAGGGAGGGGTGGTGTTGCTTTCGATTCGCGGCAGATCCGCCTCAAAGGCGACGCGGTTGTAGTCACTGGTCTCGCCTCGGCCGCCTCGAAACACCGGGCTTTCGAAGATCACCGGCTGAGCATGCAAAACGCGATCGAGGCTGCGGTCGGCCAAGCTACCCGGCCACACGTTGCGGTAGGGTACCCCGTCGAAGTCGACATCCGCATCGGCGCGGCAGGGGCTGCGCGTTGTCCAGGTGCTGCCGATCAACGAGACCGGCAGCGACAACAGCCCGTATAATCTGCTGAGCGCCATGGCGATCGAGCCATCGACCCTCGCCGTGACTCCCGAGGCGTTGCCCGATCTGACGGCGGACGATTTCGCGAAAATCACCGGCAGGTACGACCTCGGGGCTCT
>Ga0137418_10007079_pt1 | contig 10312 bp, 9 predicted proteins | sample CZODoug3_1_2_16f_FD_122242 | JGI IMG/M metagenome (GOLD analysis project Ga0137418, IMG submission 122242) | Vadose zone soil fungal communities from Angelo Coast Range Reserve, California, USA - CZODoug3_1_2_16fungal (Hybrid Assembly) | ecosystem: Environmental > Terrestrial > Soil > Vadose... | reverse complement strand
GCTATATCACTGCTATATGGATCAAACCCACAGGCTCCATGGATGCTACAGAGTGCCTCATATTGATTCTGCTTCCAGTAATAACCACGAGGGTAATACTTGATTGCAGGTCTTTGTAAGCACAAAAAAGATATCATTGAGGCCAATAGTGGTCTATGGCCCTCTGGATCACCAGCCCAGTAGCTTTGGGGAAAATGACAAAAGCCTTGGGTATCCACTTGTGGATCTGGGACAAAGTAATACACCTTGTCAGGAACAGGGGTATCTTCAAGTTTGGAAAACTGGTGTAGAGATGAAGCAGGTGTAAATGTTGGGCTAATCGTCATCATAAACCTGCCACCATCAACTGATCAAATCTTAGCAAGTTGATGTGAGACACTGCAATGCTCAACTCACCAAGAAATGGAAATTGAACATTATCTCTGAACTTCCATTGAGTCTGAATGAAATTTGCTTGGGCTAACCAGTCTGAATACATTGTATCACTTGCAGGCATGTCCCAGAACAAGGATGTTCGGACAGTTGAAAGATAGGAGTTTGGGCAAATGTCTGGCAAACATGTAACCCTACAGATAGTGGTCTCCTCAGAAAGATGATTTTAGTGGATCAATAGATCACTTACGTTGTCCATCCTTTATGTCTGTCAACATTACTCGTCCAGCCAGATTGACTCCACATCAGCAATTGGTTGCTGGAAGGTATTTGGGCCAGAAGTAATGGTGACGAGTATTCACAGAACCCATAAATACCATTACAGGGCGAAACAGCCATCCCACCACCCCCAGTCCTTGGGACTTCCAGTGTGCTGAGGTCACTGAATTTGGAAACATGTTGCAGTGGTTCAGTAACATGAATCTTCCGGCGTACAGCCCAAAGGAGGTTGTGATATGCGAGTATAATATCCCGCTTAGAAAATGCCGACCATCTGGATAAGGTAAAGGCCTCATCAAATTGAATCGACACATCCGGGATATGTGATCGAGGTTGAGAGATACGAGACGAATATTTATTAGTCGGCGCAAGTTCAAGGATGTCCTTAACGGCACAGTGATTGACATGCAGTCAAGTGTGAGAGAATGCATCACTTACCGGCCCCATGGATACTCTTCCATGCTCGTTCACGGATATTGAACTGTAAAACGCCTATGCACGAAGGTTCAACAAATGAAGGCGCACATGGTGCGTAAAAGGGTACCAAAAGTTGATCCCAAACTCCTGGCCATATGCAAGCATCAGGCACAACCCTGAACCGCTGGGAGAGATAGTCTGCAGCTGACTGGATGACCGTGAGAATACAATTCGATCACGAAAGGTAGCATTCCATATACCTCAATATCCTTGATCTGTGAATATAATATGCATCAGAGACGTCCAGATATCTGAAGGTGCCATACCAGGAAATATTCAAATTGTGTTCTCGCAACTGGTCCCAAAACCTTTGATTCCAGATATTCTGTAGCTGTGCTCAACTCTGCCTCGGATGGGTCAGTGTCAATTGAGATACGGAAATCATACGGGACATACGACCATGGAAAACCAAAGCGGGATGAACGGAAGATTTGCACATCGCAAACAGCTGAATCACCAGCGGATGTCTACATGCACCAGAACATTATTGGTTATACCACCTCCGAAGAAAGAGACCATACTTGGCCCTTGCAAAGCCCTCAAGATCACGGCGCCAATACTGCGAGAGATTGTGAGCAGACTGCATAATAGGGTAAAATACCCCTCACGGTATGAGCATTGCGACCCTCGTACATTCTGACCGTCTTCAGTGAATCAACACCAACATAAGCTGTGTAATGTGTGACAATGACCGTATCATCTTCGTTGCTTGTAGCGTCGAAGCGCCGGCCGGGTTTCCGCAGATAATGAGTTCGTCCCACTTGATGGAGTAGACGCAGATCTCCTTGTATGAGTGAGTGGTACTACGAGCAGCCAATCAGCAAGTGGAACCTGCCAAATTTGAAGCACTGACCTCGTCATCGAATGGGGTCGAATCGTAACTTTGCCTTGTCGGAGACACTATGAGAGAATTGACATCTGAACGCAATGCTACCACGTCCTGATGGATAATTGAGGTTTTGGAGTTCAATGAGACAACTTGCTCGTGAACGGTTGAAAGACAGAGTTTCGTATCCACCGCGGCCACCAGCTTGGCTAATGTTAGAGAGAGTGCCAAGTTGAAAATGAGACAGCAAGGGTTTTACCGTGAAGTTGGCGCGTATGTCATGGACATTCTTCTGGTACCTGTTGATTGCCTCACGAATTCTATTGGAGTCAAGGTACTGCTTGATCCGTTTATGATTACCGCGTTCTATTTCATTCAGCTCAACCGTCATGCTGCACAAGTATCTGCCGGTACAATACCATGGTAAACATAATGTGTGTGGGTTAGGCATTCGTGAATACACACCGGCTGAAGTCCTCGCACATGCTTTTAAACCGGGCACCAGACCCCTCCCCATGAGCAAGCACTTCGTCGCGTATAATGACGGTGATGTCGACGACAGCTTGAGCTAGATCTTTCAAATCATCATTGTTCTTGCCCACCCTCTGTATAGTACTCATTGGTAAATATAGTACATGGAGCCCAGAATTGTAATTTACCTCAATTGCCTGCAATACTTCCACAATTGCGCGGGTCGCTGCAGTAATATACGGGAATGGGGCAAAGCCACCAAGGGTAGATAGTACTTTTGTACTGTCGATGAGCCCTCCTAGCCAGTCGGCCCGCGAATTACGGGTAAAATTAAAACCCTTCAGGGCAGATGGAACACGCCAGGCGATTATTCTTCCGCGAGACATGGGGATGAAAGTTGCAGGAGGGTAGGGATCTTCGTGCTGACGAGGAGTAGCGAAAGTACCAGTAATAGGGCGGCACCTGGGCGGCACGCCAAAGACCTGTCTGCAGCTGCAGGTTCATTCTAGGTGATGTAATTACAGCAGTTCCACCGGTCGACTTGTAAGTAACCGTACCTCCTGGGGAAGGCGGTGAACGTTTGAACTAATGCTCCTAAGAATTGGTCAAAAGAGGGACAGGAACCAAACGCGTCAGGACTCAGCACAAGCCAACCATCATGTCTAAAGTCAAACCAAACAGCGTCTACGGAGTCGGCTCTATTGAAGTTGATTCGAACGGCGAAAAAGCTCGCAGATTGGCGATAACAGCTGATAAACTCGTCAACCAGCCGTCCGAGGGCGTTCAAACTGTCACTGACGTTCTGGCGTACGCCGCCCGCACCCATGGTACAAAACGTGCTTTAGGTTGGCGGGACATTGTTGACGTTCACGAGGAGGAGAAAGAAGTGAAGAAGATCGTTGGAGGGAAAGAGGTGACCGAGAAGAAGATTTGGAAATATTTCCAATTGAGCGACTACAAATATATCAGCTTCGTCGAAGTCCAGGAGAGGGTATCAGAGGTGGCCCGGGGACTTCATCATTATGGCGTCACAAAGGACGATGTATTCAATATCTACGCCGCAACTAGGTGAGTGGGAGAGCGTTTCATCCACAAGTTGTCAATTCTGATTTTTTTTACAGTGTGAATTGGCAGCTCATGTCGCATGGTTGTGTATCCATTTCAACGAGGGTTGCTACTGCATACGATACGCTGGGTGAAAGTGGATTGGCTCACTCGCTTAACGAGCCCGAATGTGTTGGTATATTTACCAATGCGGATCTTCTCCCCATCCTTTCTCGAGTCCTCAAGGACACGCTGACGGTTAGACTTGTTGTCTACGATGGGGAGCCTAAAGCGTCAACTCTCACAGACCTTCGCAACATCCGTGATTCCATCCAGGTGGTTCACATTGACGAACTGCGCGAGACTGGGAGAGGCCAGCTGACCGATATCCTCGAAAGCAGACGGCCTGGGCCCGACACAGTTGCCTATATCATGTACACAAGTGGTACGACCGGTCCTCCCAAAGGCGTCATCCTCACAAATTCCAACCTCGTTGCCTCCGTCAGTGCCGTGATGACTTTCTTTGGCCAGATTCTCAATTCTGAGGATACTTTCCTAGCCTACTTGCCTCTCGCACATATTCTGGAATTCGTGGTGGAGCTGACCCTCCTTTACAACGGCTCGACCCAAGGCTTTGGCCGCGTCAAGACCCTCACGGACCAATCTGTGCGAAAATGTAGGGGCGATATTATTGCGTTCAGGCCGAGTATCATGATCGGTGTCCCCGCCGTATGGGAAACGATCCGCAAGGGTATCGTAGCGAAGGTCAATGCCGGTGGTGTCCTGAAGAAGAATGTGTTCAATGTCGCGTATGCGGTGAAGAAGGCCGGCGTTCCTGTGTTGAGCCAGATCGCGGATAGCGTTGTCTTCAGTAATGTCAGAGCAGCCACGGGTGGTAGGCTCCGGATTGCTCTCTGCGGTGGTGCAGCTTTGAGCAGGGAGACTCAGGAGTTCTTGTCAATTACTATCGTGGCGATGCTCCAAGGTATATCTTTGCGATTGGTTGTCTTCCTATGAGCGCGTGTTGACCATCCGTTAGGTTACGGAATGACCGAATCATGCGGCATGTGTACCATTTTACCTCCGGCAATGATGCAGTATGTCACAGTCGGTCTCCCATCGGCTTCCATCGAAATCAAGCTTCTGGATGTCGTTGAGACAGGTTATTTATCCACGAACAATCCACCTCAAGGCGAAGTCTGTATAAGGGGACCCTCTGTCACTAAAGGGTACTTCAAGCGGCCCGACCTGAACAACGACGAAACGGTCTTCACTAAAGATGGATGGTTCAGGACTGGTGATGTAGGCCAATGGAATCCAGACGGAACTTTGACTTTGATTGACCGGTGGGTGTCCCAGTCCCTCAAATGTGAGACAGATACTTACTTTAATTTGTAGCATCAAGAATCTCGTCAAACTCTCTAGCGGAGAGGTAAGAGACTAATGTCTACGTCTTGTTCTCAGATACTTAGTTTCTACTTAGTACATCGCTCTTGAGCGTCTCGAGTCGACTTTCAAAGGTTGCATTTTCGTTAGCAACATTTGCGTCCACGCATCACCCAACGCCAAGCAACCTATTGCCATCATCATTCCTCACGAAGCCAATCTCAGATACGCCCTCGAAACGAGCGCCATCGGTGTTGACGCGAACGAACATATGCCTGTGCTGTGCCACAACGAGAAAGTGAAGGAGCTCGTCTTAAAGGAATGCAATGCGGTTGGCAAGAAGAATGGCTTCAAGCCTATCGAGATTTTGCAAGCTGTGATATTGACGGCGGATGAGTGGACGCCTGAGAGTGGACTTGTCACCGCTGCTCAGAAGATCCAGAGAAAGAAGATTGCGGATGTTTTTAGTGCAGAGATTCAGGTGCGTTGGGTCTTAGTCACGCAGCCCATGTTATCTTATTGATTGGCTCGAACACAGGAGGCTTACAAGGATCAATAATCGTACCCCGGTCACACCAGATATTTTAGATTCGCGCATGTATTTTTTTAATTCTCTTACCATGTTACTGGTTACTACTGTACATAATTTCGTCGCAGTCTCAGTGAATAAGTCATACCTCTTTCCATTTCGCTCGGTTAATTATAACTGCTCTTACATCAGAAAAATGTGCCTGCCAAATATCACGAGTGATGATCTGTGATTACATTCATAACCTGTAAAAAAACCAAGGGAGTCTTGTCAGAGTTCACGACAATGTCAACAACAGTTTCAGCGAGAGATCAACCATGATAAACTCAAATGCAGGCAGTCATATTCTGTGATAACTTGGCAAATATGGCATCAAAATTAAGTATCACTGTCAACAGTATTTGTTATAACCGAGAATCAGAATGCAGGGGGCATATTGTGACTAAATATCAGTCTACATTGATTTGTTATAAACCATGGTTCACACATATGCCTTGTAGTCGTTCATCTTGTCAACAAAATTACATAATTTAATAATTGATTTAATACAAATATCTGCGCGTCCGCCAGCATTGGAACTGATACACCACATCCCAGGACAAATCACCCTCACCTTCCTCCTCCAGCCTCATTACTTCGGCTTTCCGTGATATCTATGACGGGCGATAACCAATCGAAGATGAGCGGAAAGGCAGGGATGCCGTTTGCGAAGAAAGTTCAAGGTAGAGATTGGTAAAAACTATAACAGGTCACCTCAACACCATCGTGTATGCTTCACCACATACTCACCATACCGTGCACTTCATCGGTGATGGCAGAAGGAAGAAACAACACGTACCCAGCGAGCAGCGATGAGACCGACTTTCTGTCCAGGAACAGCGGAGCGCGCAATTGTCGAAGCTTCTCCAATGTGTTGATGGTTACCACCACCGTGGGGATGGTCTACGGGGTTATAGCCACACCACAAGTATGGGGCCAGCTGCAGTCAACATGTCAGGAATTGTATATCAACAACCTGAAAGACCGGTATGCAGAACTAGCTTTAAGCAAAGGCTTATTGATACATCCACCAACAGCAACAATACCAATAGTGGCATGTGCTGTGCCCAATACAGTTTTTTTTTGCACCACTCTGCAACCAGATACAAGTCTTGTTCTCTTTGGGTGAGTTGCCAATAACGATAGCGTAGTTGCCCAACATATGAGTGAGGTCACCAACTTTCTGTTCTCTATTGCAGACAATAGTACCTTCAGGACATTGGCCTACAGGGAGAATATTGCCAATGGAAAATGCGGCTTTCTTGCCTGCATAGACAAAGACACCTGTATGGAGATCTTCAGTTGCGATAAAGGTTTCTTTGTGGAGTTTGCAGCACTGGCAGTAAGGGTCACGGAAAACGACACGGGCAAGGAGAGCACGGCAGTGACGCGGATCCGATAACTCATGATTTGGCCAGGGGCAAACAGGAGGACGAATGCATGAGCATGGAGGACAGGAATAAAGAGTGACAAACAAATGCGTCATGGCGTTTGCCAGATATAATCTTGGAGCTATTACATTCTCACACCACAGGCAAATCACATGAGGCGGGCGCAAAGTTGGCGATTTCACATTTGGCTGGCAGCAGTGGCACAACTGCGGAGTTTGATACACGATAAATTTTTCTGGAGTGCATTTGCATTGAGTTTGCCATTTGTGCCAGTGTCGACGCTGCCCAAGATAGCAAGCTTGTAGTGAGCACATCATTTTCATATTTTTTATAGATCTGGTGACTGTGCATATTCAGGCAGAAATATAATCCAATCTGCCTAAGGGACAAAATTTTAGAAATTTTGTTGTTTTCGTTGTCAAGAACAGTGATGAAGGCAATTGGTAGCTGTTGACAAAGACGAATATTTAACTGACATGTCACTCAGGCAGGGAAGACACCCCTGAGGCTCAGCCAATTAAAAACTCTGCTGGTTTCCGCTGGCAAATGTGACAGATGCAATTCAGATGTGCCAACCTTGAGCCTGCCTCTTAAAGGCTGTTGATATTGAAGACACACCATTTTATGTGATGATGCAGTGAAAATCCGTGACAAGCCTGAGTAAACTTTGTGATAACTTGTCCTCATAGGTAATCTTGGGTCACAGGATGTTATCAAGGCTTGTCACAACTGGTTGAAATGTTACCACCAATTATTGAACTGGCATCACACAATGATCATCACTGCTCAGTCAGGCTAAGAGGTGCCATAAACATGTTATAACAGGAATTTTGCCATAACCAGTGTACAATTTCAATCAATTGGTCACCTTGGCCAGATTTTCAAAAAATTTGAGCCTCTGATCAATGATCAGGCACGAAATCCGGGGTCAAACCTTATTTTTTGATCCCTCTGTGACGCGTGACTGATTAATTGATCGACAGTACCCTCTGGGGGTTTTGGGACCACCCACCACCTCTATGGCGGAATCTGGGGAAATTTGGCTAGTGACCTGCCAAAAAATCCAGCTATTTCTTGTGAGTTCGGGAACATGGATTTTGGTTGGTAGTCCTGCTGGCCGAGTCTACCAGCCATCAGCATGGCCTCCGGGGTAGCTTTTGGACAGACAACTTTAGACGCGGTGAGCTATTTATTGTGAAACCGACTGGCGTGCGAGTCTACATCCGGGGATCAATTTGTCCCTGGTTAAGTATTATATTTCAACACACCGCAGGCCTATAAAGTATGACCATTTCTCCCAGGACTACTACCATCGATATCCCCCTTTTACGACTATCATGAAATTCATCTCCGTCGCCTTTGTTTTTACCCTGGTTTCTGCCATTAACGCGAGAGCCATTAATGATGCAGGTCGGTTTTGTGCCAATGTATTCCTTCAATTTTGTGCTGATGTAACCTCAGGCATGACGAAAAGATCGCCGGCTTCGATGCTGGAGCGTCAAGTCGCGAGCCGATGTGGACGCAGTTGCACGACCAAGTGCATTGCCCGAGATGGATCCGCCCCAACCAATCCAAGTGACTGCTCGGCTCTTGCGAACCAATTGTCATCTCAAAACAGTGCGCAATAGTCCGCCTAATGGATTTCATAATTTTATTGAGACATGACTCTTCTTTTTGTTGAAGGCGTCATCACTGTAAACCCGTCAGGTACGACTCAAGGGGGCAGCTATGGCAGTTGCAAAGTCGAAATCTACAACTCAGCTAGTTCTTTTACATATTGTACCTCAGACTTGGTACTTTTATGCTCTATATTGTCTAACCCTTTCTCAACGTGGCCTCGTAACAGGGCAGTATTCTCAAATGGATAGCCGGCGGATCGGGCTGTAATGGTTACGGCGGATGTCAGGAAGACTCTGGCCAAGACGCCAACCAGTTTTACATTTAGTGAGAAATCATGACTTATGATTTATCAGAGCGAAATTAATGTCTTGTGCAGCTCCACTAGCACAGGTGCATCGGGATGATTTATGCCAACGCCCAGCCCACATGGCCCTATTCGAACCTTTATATTTCTGCTATACTATATCAACATTGTTACGTATTTACTCGCGTAGATATGCAACTGTGGACTTTTGCCCTTCTCCGTTGTGATGGTCATCCAATTCCATAGCTTCTCATCGGTAGGTTAATGGAAGTATCGGTCCTTTTCGTACATGCTTTGAAGCAACAATGGCTTAGAGAATTGCCTGCGCTAAGTATGTCTCGCAGGCTTGGCGGCCATTTCCAGGTTCATCCGAGTCAACCCCTCTTTTTGATGATGCTTCTGCCACAGGTCAAGCTCCGGTGCTGTTTCTTCGAGAAGCCGCAAGATTGGCTGGTTTCTACATACATTTGCAGTAGAGTTTTTTCAGGCTAATTCTGGTGGGCAAGTTTGACGACCAAGGTGGTTCACTTGCGCTGCACATGATGACATCATTACATGCATCACATGTGACAGTGACACGTTAGCGGATTGTACGCGTTGTCAGATCAATGTCAGTCTCATGATGCTACCAGTCACGAGTTTGTCAACTTGACCCTCCGAGTCAATTCTGTGGTTATTTATCTTCCATTCGTTGCCATGCTCTGCCAACACCAGTCCATATAACTGGCACTTCAAGATCAAACAACAATCGTCAAAATGGAAGCAACCCAACAAACACGAACTGGACGAACGCCTAAAGAGGCGGAGAAGATGGTGTGAGAGAGAGATTAGCGATTCTTTATAGGCACGGGCTGATTATGTGGCAAATATTGCGGATAATGTGCGCCTACACTATTACTTAGCGCGTGTAGGACATAATCATACGGAACTGATCATGATGCTGTTGTTTAGCGCTGTTGGCTCTGAAGAGGATTGATGTTGCGCAGTTCTGCATACGACCGAATGAAGTTTGCGCATATGTCGCATAGAGGAAGATGTGCGATAATAATACAAATCTATCGAATCGCGTTGCAAGCAAATTGGAACTACTGTGGCCCTAATCGGAGGGCCTCCACGAACCATATACACGCGAGGGGGAATCAATGTTGTCATCTGCTAGGTACCGTGTTTCCGATACTTGTTAGGAGTAAGTGGGCGGTACCAGATGTAACACCAGAACTGGGTGAGGCCCGACCTGTGTTCAGGTCACCTTAAGTCCTCACTGATGATAATCCTAGCTGACTATTCATGATGGCCTAACGCTCCCCTCACTCCGATCTAGAATACACAGCGGGACGAGAATTTTTCTACTGTATAGTCTTTTTATAGGCGGTTTCAATCAACTGGGAGCTAAACATGTAGTGGTCGTCTTCCTTTCAAATCGTTTCGCTTTGGAAAACCGATATACTTGTTGTCTGGTCAAGTATAGATGAAACATAAGAGAATCATACAGACCCGAGGGACCAGATAGACAATAAGATCTTAAGTAACACGAGCTGGGAGCCATGCACCATACATCAAAACATTTCATGAAA
>Ga0137418_10007078_pt1 | contig 10312 bp, 10 predicted proteins | sample CZODoug3_1_2_16f_FD_122242 | JGI IMG/M metagenome (GOLD analysis project Ga0137418, IMG submission 122242) | Vadose zone soil fungal communities from Angelo Coast Range Reserve, California, USA - CZODoug3_1_2_16fungal (Hybrid Assembly) | ecosystem: Environmental > Terrestrial > Soil > Vadose... | reverse complement strand
GCTGCTTCATGTCCATTGCCATGGGTAACCCTCAGCGAAGGTAAGGAAGCTCACATCACCATCCCGCCGTCGACGACTATAACCTGACCCGTAATGTAGCTGGCTAAGTCGGAGGCGAGAAAGAGGACGGCGGACGCGATTTCGGAGCTCTGCCCCAGCCGTCCCAGCGGAATGTTGTCCAGGAAGTACTTGCGGGCTTCTGGAGTGACGCTCTGGGTAAGCTCCGTCGCGACAAAGCCAGGAGCGACGGCATTCACCAGCACGTTGCGCGAGGCCAGCTCCTTCGCGACGGACTTGGTGAAGCCGATAATCCCCGCCTTGGAGGCGGAGTAGTTGGATTGCCCCTTATTGCCGTTCAGTCCGACGACGCTGGTGATATTGATGACCCGTCCCCAGCGCCGTTTGATCATGCCACGCGCCGCGTATTTGGTCATCAGAAACGTGCCCTTCAGGTTCGTATCCACGACCGCGTCCCAATCCGCTTCGGTCAGCAGAAACAGGAGGTTGTCCTTGGTGAAGCCGGCGTTGTTCACGAGGACGTCGATCTGGCCGAAGTCCTTCTCCACCGCCTTGGCGAACGCCTCCACCTGCGCGCTCACGCCCACGTCGCACACGTAGCCACGCGTGCCCTCGCCGAACTCGCTCGCCGTCTGCTCCGCCACCGCGCCGTCGCGGGAGCAGAGCGCGACTTTGGCTCCCGCGTCGATGAAGGCGCGGCAGATGTCGTGTCCGATCCCGCGCGTCCCGCCGGTGACGAGCGCGACTTTCCCGGTCAGATCGAGCTGCATCCGATTCCCGGTCTGCGCCGCAGGATCTACGTCCACGCGTCGGGTTATGGTCATGCTGCTTCCATAAACTTGGTCACCTCATCGGCAGTTCCAAGGCTGACCACGTTCGCCTCCGGTACGATTCGCTTCAAGAGGCCCGCGAGCACGGCGCCGGGGCCGATTTCGATGAACCGCGCGCCTTCGCCTCCGAGCCGCGCCGCGTGCTGCATGCATTCTACCCACCGAACCGCCGCCGTGAGTTGGTCTGCCAGGAGGCGCCGCGCCCGGCCGGCATCCTTGACCGCTTCCGCGGTCGCGTTGGCGACCACGGGGAACGCGGGATCCGAGAACGGGGCACGCTCGAGCGCGAGCTGGAGGTGATTCCGCGCGGGACCCATCAACGGCGAGTGAAACGCGCCGCTCACCTTGAGGGCGATGACGCGCTTGGCGCCCCGCTTCTTGCACGCTTCACCCGCGCGCGTGACCGCCTCGGGATCGCCCGAGATCACCGTCTGATCGGGCGCGTTGATATTTGCGGCGACCACGACGCTCCCCTGCTGCGACGCCTCCTCACACGCCGCCTCGACTTCTGTGGTCGGGAGTCCGAGTACGGCCGCCATCGTGCCGGGCCGTTCCTCCCCCGCTTTTTGCATCAGCTCGCCACGCCGGCGGACCAGCTTGGCCGCTTCGGGTGGGGCCAGCGTCGCCGCGGTGACGTACGCCGAGTACTCGCCGAGCGAATGGCCGGCCGCGGCCACCGCCGCGCCCGCCTTTGTCCCGACGATGGCGAACACCGCCGCGCTGTGCGCGAGAATCGCCGGCTGGGTGTTCTGCGTCGCGGTGAGCTCCTCTTCCGGTCCCTCGAACATCAGCTTCGACAACTGGGCGCCGAGCGCTTCGTCGATGGCGCCGAACACCTCGCGCGCCGCCGGAAATCGCTCCGCCAGATCTTTGCCCATGCCGACTTTTTGCGCGCCCTGCCCCGGGCAGAGCCAGATGGTGGGCGCAGCATGCTGCGCCCCTACCACCGTACGACCATGCTACCCCACGTGAAGCCGGCCCCGAACGCGCAGAACATCACCTTCATGCCTGGTTTCAGCCGGCCGCAGTTCACCGCTTCGTCGAGCGCGATCGCGATGGATGCCGCGGAGGTGTTGCCGAAGCGGTCGACGTTGACGTAGACCTTGTCCATGGGGAGGCCGGCGTGTTTCGCGGTCGCTTCGATGATCCGGATGTTGGCCTGGTGGGGGATGAGCAGATCGATGTCGCCGGCGGACAGGCCGGCACGCTCCAGCGCGTGATCGCAGGCGTCCGCCATCGAGAGCACGGCCGCCTTGAAGACCTCGCGGCCCGCCATCTTGATGTAGTAGCTGTGATCCTTCAGCAGCTCTTCACTGGGCGGATGCGTCGCCCCGCCCCCGGGCCGGTACAGCAGCTCGGCGAGCGTGCCGTCCGTCTTGAGATAGACCGACAGGATCCCGCGGCCGTTCGTGCTCCTGCGGACGATCGTCGCGCCGGCGCCGTCGCCGAACAACACCGCCGTCGTCCGGTCACTCCAGTCCATGATGCTGGTGAGCTTCTCGGCGGCGATCACCAGCACGTGCTCCGCCTGCTCTGCCGCGATGATGCCCTCGGCTGTGCTGAGCGCGAACACGAACCCGGAGCAGGCCGCGCCGACATCGAACGCGGCGGCATTCTTGGCACCCAGGATCGCCTGGAGATCACAGGCTTGCGACGGGAGGAGCCGGTCGGGTGACGCCGTCGCATACACGATGGCGTCGATGTCGAGCGGCGTGAGTCCTGTTTCCTGCAGGACCTGCAGGGCTGCGGCCTTGCCCATGCAGGCGTTCGTCTCGTCCTTGCTCGAGACGCGCCGCTCGCGGATGCCGGTGCGCTCTTGAATCCACTGATCCGACGTATCGAGGATTTTCGAGAACTCGTCGTTCGTCATGACGCGCGGCGGCGCGTAGCTGCCGGTGCCCCACAGCTCGGCGAAGGGCCGCTTCACGCGGGGACCTTCCCTTCGGAGAACTCCGCCGCGATGTCGTCGGAGAGATGACTGCGCACCGCCTGGGCCGCGACGCGGATCGCATTCTTGATGGCTTTTGCGGGCGACGCACCGTGGCAGATGATCACGACACCCTTCACGCCAAGCAACGGAGCCCCGCCGTACGTCGCGTAATCCAGCACGCTGAGCACATTGCCCATCTCGGGCCGTTGCAGCACATCCGGTGCTTCGCGCTTGATGAGCGACACGAAGACGCGTCCTGCGGATTCGTAGAACTTGAGCACGACATTCCCGACGAAGCCATCGCACGCCACGACATCGAGGCGCTGACCGCGGGCCTCGCCGACGGGGATTTCGCGGCCTTCGACGTTCCCGATGTAATGAATCCCGGGGGTCTGCTTGAGGAGCTGGTGCGCTTCCTTGACGACCGCGTTTCCCTTCTCGTCTTCCTCGCCGATGTTCAGCAAGCCGACGGTGGGATTGGAGCGGCCCAGCACGTCGCGCGCGTACACGGAGCCGAGATGGGCGAACCCCACGAGCTCGCGCGCATCACAGTCGACGTTGGCACCGGCGTCGACGACCAGGACCGGCTCGCCCGCGCTCGGAAAGAGCGCCCCGATGGCGGGCCGCTGCACGCCGGGGTGCAAGCGCAGCAGCAGGGTGCTTGCAGCCATCACGGCCCCGGTGTTCCCCGCCGAGATGAACGCGTCGGACTTGCCCTTCTTCTGGAGCCCGAGCCCGACGGCGATGGACGAGCGTGGCTTGCCGCGGATCGCCGCGAGGGGTTTGTCGCCCATCCCCACGACTTCGGGTGCATCGACGACCTCGATGCGTGTGCGGTCCACCCCGCCGACGCGGCCCAGCGCGGCCTCGATGTCCGCCTTCCGTCCGACGAGCTGGATCTGGAATTCGCCGGGCAGCTCCTTGAGCGCCTCCGCCGCGCCCTCCACTTCGACTTGAGGGGCGTTGTCACTTCCCATCGCGTCCAACGCGATGCGGATCATCAGTCCTCGACGGTCACTCGCTGTTCGCCGTTGTAATACCCGCACGTCGGGCAAACGCGATGGGGCTGTTTGCTGTCGCCGCAGCGCGGGCAGGGCTGCAGCGTGGGACGCACCGCCTTGTAGTGGGTGCGGCGCGCGCGCTTCTTGCGCTTGGAGGTTCTGCGCTTCGGTACGGCCATTACGATCGTCCTTTAGTTAAAACGGAGTTTGTCCTTCAGCGCCTGCAAGGGCTGCCAGCGGGCGTCGGCAACGGGTGCACATCCGCAGGGCCCGGCGCTCAGATCGTTTCCGCACTGCGGGCAGAATCCCTTGCAATCCTCACGGCATAGCATGTACCGCGGCGCGGCGAGTAACAGCTCCTCGCGCACGGCGAGCGTCACGTCGATTTCCGCGGCGTCCGGCGCCACCGGATAGGAATCAGGATCGTCCAGCGCTTCCGGGTCCTGTGTGAACAACGCCCCGATTTCCAACTGCAACGGTGTCGCCACGGGGGTCAGGCAGCGCCGACACTCGCCCTCGACAACCGTGCGGGCCGTTCCGTGCCAGTAGAATCGTCCCTCACCGATGGATTGCAGCCTGCCCGTGACCGACACGGGCTCCCGCAGGCTGATATCCACGCCTTCCAGCGCCGGATCGTCCTGCTTGAGCTCGCCCTGGGTATCTACGGCCCCCCCCCCACCTTGGGCCAACTCCCGCAGATCGACTCGCAACATGGTGAGCGAAGCTAAACCCTTGTGGCACTTGCGTCAACGGCGTCAGCGCTTACCGCGCGCCGGGAAGAAAAACGCCACTTCGCGCGCAGCATTCTCCGGCGAATCGGACGCGTGAATCGCGTTGCGCTCCTTCGATTGGGCGTAGAGTCGCCGGATGGTCCCGGCCTCGGCCTGGGCTGGATCGGTGGCCCCAATGACTTTCCGCAGATGCCCGACCGCCTCGTCACGCTCCAACACCAGGGCCAACGCCGGTCCGGACGTCATGAACGAGACGAGCGGCCGAAAGAATGGCCGCTCCCGATGGACTTCGTAGAACGATTCCGCGCGTTCTTGAGTCAGGCGCACCATCTGGGCCTCGCGGATGTGAAAGCCCTCGGCCTCGAGGTGGGCGATGATCTTGCCGGTGTGTCTGGCCGCCACGGCGTCCGGTTTGATGATGGCTAGGGTCAGCATGCTGCTACAGGCGCTCCTTCAGTAGGGGGACGACATCGGCGGGACGCTTCATGACGCTGATGCCTGCCTTCGCCAGCGCGGCCATCTTCTCGGCGGCGGTGCCCGATGAACCGGAAATGATCGCTCCGGCGTGTCCCATGCGACGCCCGGGCGGTGCGGTCTGGCCGGCGATGAATCCAACGACCGGCTTCTTGACCTTTTCTTTCACGAATTCAGCCGCCTGCTGCTCGTCCGTGCCGCCGATCTCGCCGATCATTACCATCGCCGCGGTCTCGGCGTCTGCCTCGAAGGCCGACAGGCAGTGGATGAAGTTCGTGCCGATCAAGGGATCACCGCCGATGCCAACGCACGTCGACTGTCCCATCCCGTGCGTCGAGAGCTGGTGGATGATCTCGTAGGTCAGCGTGCCGCTGCGCGACACGACGCCGATCTTCCCGGGCGTGCAGATGTTGCCGGGGATGATTCCCACCTTGCTCTTGCCCGGCGAGATCAGCCCGGGACAGTTCGGTCCGATGAGCCGCGCGCCGCGCTCGTGCACGAACGGCAGCGCCTTCGTCATATCCAACACGGGAATGCCTTCGGTAATGCAAATGATCAATCCGATTCCGGAGTCCGCGGCTTCGAAGATGGCGGAGGCGGCGACGGCGGCCGGAACGTAGATGACCGATGTATTGGCCTGGGTTGCGTGCACGGCCTCAGCGACCGTGTTGAATACGGGGACGGTGCCCTCGAACTTCTGGCCGCCTTTTCCCGGGGTCACACCGGCGACGACGTTGGTGCCGTACTCGATCATTTGCTTGGCGTGAAACGATCCGTCGCGGCCCGTGATTCCCTGCACCAGTAGGCGAGTGGACGTGTCGATGAAAACGCTCATGCCACCGCCTGCTTTACCGCCTCGTCCATGTCGCTCAACGCCTTGAACCCTGACCGCTCGAGGATCGCAATGCCTTCCTTCTCGTTCGTGCCGGTCAGTCGGATCACGATGGGGACCTTGAGCGGAAACGCCTTCGTGGCCTGAACGATGCCGTTCGCGACGTCGTCGCCTCGGGTGATCCCGCCGAAAATGTTGAAGAGGATGACCTTGACTCGCGGGTCCGACGTCATGATCCGCAGCGCGGCGACGACTTTCTGTGGGTTCGAGCTGCCGCCGATGTCCAGGAAGTTGGCGGGTTCGCCCCCGTAGTACTTCACCAGATCCATCGTCGCCATCGCGAGCCCCGCGCCATTCACGCAGCAGCCGACGTCGCCATCGAGCTTGATGAACGTGAGCCCGGCCTCCCGTGCCGCGACCTCTTCCGGTGCCTCGGACGAGACATCGCGCAGCGCGGCGATATCGGGCCGGCGCTCGAGCTCGTTGTCGTCGATGGAGATCTTGGCGTCGAGCGCCTGGACACTCCCGTCGGGAGTGGTGACGAGCGGGTTGATCTCCGCGAGCGATGCACCGACGGCATAGACCACCTTGTAGAGCTTCTGCATGATGTCCGCGGCGGCACGCGCCTGCTTCACGTCGCTGTAGAGCCCGAAGCCGAGCGTCAGCGCTTGATGGGGCAGCAGCCCATATCGCGGGTCCACCGCCAGGCGATGGATTTTCTCGGGCGTCTTGGCCGCGACTTCTTCGATGTCGATGCCGCCGGCGGAACTGACAATCAGCACCGGCCGTTGCGACGCGCGATCCACGATGATCCCGACGTAGCTCTCGCTGGCGATCTCCGCCGCCGGCGCGACGAGGACCTTCTGCACCGTGAGACCCTTGATCGTCATCCCGAGGATGGCGGACGCCGCCGCCTTGGCGGCGTCCGCGCCGTCCGCCAGCTTCACGCCGCCCGCTTTCCCGCGGCCGCCGGCGTGCACCTGCGCCTTGACGACGACCTTGCCGCCGAAGCGCTCGGCGATCGCCCGCGCCTCCGCCGGCGCCGTCGCGACCTCGCCGGGAGGCACGGGGATGCCGTGCTTTCGCAAAATGTCCCGTGCCTGATACTCGTGCAGATTCACGCGTGCTCCTTCGCGATCGTCGTTCCGGCTTCGCCGCGGAGCGCGGCAAGTCCGTCGGCCAGCTCGGCGATGATGGCCCGCTCGCCCCCGGTACGCACAAATTCGGCGGCGGCCTCGACCTTCGGTCGCATGCTGCCGGTGCCCAGCTCCTTGCCGGCGAGCAGGTGCTCCGCCTGCGCCAGCGTCAGCCGCCGGATCGCTTCCTGGTGCGGCGTGCCGAAGCCGCGGTAGACCGCATTCACGTTCGTCAGGATCAACAACACCTGAGCCCCGATTTCCCGACCGAGGATCGCGGCGACGCGGTCCTTGTCGGCGACTGCATCGATGCCCTCGAGGCCCAGCTTGGGGTCCTGGTAGACTGGCGGCCCTCCGCCACCCCCGGCGATCACGATGTGGCCGGCGGCCGCCAGATCGCGCACCATCTGCTGCTCGACGATCCCGGCGGGCTTGGGACTGGGCGCGAGCCGCCGCCCCTCCCGGACTGGAATCCCGCGAGCCACGAGCCGCGCCTGGCGGACCGAATCGAGCACGTGGCCGACCGGTTTGGACGGCGTGCGCAGATCGGGATCGTCGGTCCGACACAGCGTCTGCGTGATCAGCGTGACGACGGACCGCTGCACGCCCGCGCGCGCGAGCGCGTTCTGCAACGACTGCTGGATCATGTATCCCATCCAACCCGCCGTTCCCGCGACCAACACCCCAAGTGGCAGCGGCTCGACCTGATCGGCGGCGATCTCGTTGCGCGCCAACTCGTCGCCGACCTGCGGTCCGTTGCCATGCACGAGGACGATGTGCCAGCCCGCCGCCGCGAGGTCGACGATGGGGACGAGACTCGCGCGCGTATGCCGGAACTGATTGCTGATCGTCGGCCGCTCACCGGGTGGCGCGACGGCGTTTCCTCCGAGTGCGACAACGATCGTTCCTGGGGCCGTCACGGCGGCGCAACCTAGCGGGGGCGCTGGACCGGAGCAAGCTCACCGATCAGCGACCGCCACAAGCGTCCGAACTCCACCAGGTCTCCGACGCCCAGCGCTGAATCCGCGCGGACGGCCAGGCGGCGCGCCCGTTCCCACCGTGCCGCGAGCGTCGTATCGGTAATGATTTGCTCCCCGCCCAGCAGCGCGGTGCGGGACGTCAGAGCATGTCCGCTGCGCCCGTCGAACGTCACGTAGACGTCCGTGACGCGCGGCGGCGGTGGCGTCCGTGCGGCGACGGGATCGAGGATCTGCGCCTGTACGGTGATGATGGTATTCCCGACAGGCCATACGCTCAGTTGGCCCGGCCGCAGCAACGTCGAGCCGACCAGCTCGCCCGGCAGTCGCTCGATGAGAGGATTGGCTGGAGACTTTCGCCAGAGATGGAGCTCCGGACCACGCGGTGTGATCGCCGCCGCGCACAGCCCCACAAACCGCTTCGGGGTGAGTAACCCCGACTCGAAGGCCACGCCGGTCCAGATGGCTCCGTCCGGTGCGCCGAGCTGATACGGCTCTCGCGGCCGCATGAGCCACCCGGCTTGAAGGGCGGAGTCGGCGCTGGCGCGCAGCAATTCGGCAACAGCGAGCTTGAAAGTCTCGACGGGATACGCAAGCTGCCCGCGGAGATCGGCGGGAAGCCGATCCGCGGGCTCGATCAGCGGCTCGAACCGTCGGGCCCACGCGGCAGTGAGCGAGTCGTACCCCAGTGCCAGCCAAAGATGCGTCTCGCCCGTCGCGACGCGCACGGCGCCGATGAGACCGGCGCGCAGAAAGCGCACCTCCCCGTCCCGCCACGGGAGGGGCCGCACTAGCGGAAACGCCTCGTGTGACACGTAGCCCCAGCTCACCCACCACAGGGCGCCGTTGCGCAGCACCGGCGCCGGAGCACCGAACTGTGCGAACGGAGCGAGTCGCTGCAACCGCTCGGTGACGTCGCGCCGCCACAGCAGGACTCTGCCGTTGGATTCGCCGCGGGCCAATCCCCAGGACTGAATCGTCCACGCGATCGCGAAGCGGCGCCATGCGCCGGTGAGCGGAACGGCTCCCCCTCCCGCCCTCGAGCCGGGGGGAGCGGGCGGCGCGCTGTCCGCCGACGTCACCACAGTTCCCGGCAATCCCGGACCGAAGAGCAACGGGGCATTCTCGGTCGGCAGCGCCGTCACCGCGAGGCCGCTGTCCGTCTCTACCGCGAGGCGTACGGGACCTGGAGACGTGGTGGGAGCGATCATCCAGACTGCCCCGCGGTGTTCCGGCCGCAGCGGGGGGGAGGGGGGCCGCAGCGCGACCGCGTACGCGGGGGCGCCCAGCGCCGCGCCGACATGGGCGGGATCCCACAGCGGGATCGTCAGCACGGCCGCCTCCCCTGTCGGGAACGGCGGCGGCGAGCCGGGATCCACGTCGACAAGCCCGAACGCGACGCGCTCGAGCGCCGCGCGACGCCCTACCAGCTCGGCGCTCTCCGGTCCGTCGCCGGAAGACGCGCGGACGACGCCGGGAATCACGAAATAGCCGGCGCTGAGCGAGACAAGCAGCGCCGCCCAGCCGGCGATAATCAGCGTGGGCCGGTCTCGCCACGCCCAGGCGAGCGAGATCACCGCCGTCACGATCGCGACCGCCGCGACGATTCTCGCCCCCGGTATGCGCACGGTGAGAGCAGCCTGATCGACCTCCCCGTGCAGGCCGCCCACGATTTCGCCGGGATCGAGCGCCGCGCCCCACGCAATGACGAGGGCGAGACACGCGAGCAACACCCCGAGGTGGGCACGGGCATAGTCGCTGGCGCGGATTCGGCCGAGGCGAATGCGCAGCGAGCCGATCACGCCGTAGAGCAGCGCCACAATACCGAGGGCGCCGACCACCAAAATGAGCGTGCGGTTCTGGAGTACGGCGAGCCAGGGGAGAACGCTGACGTAGTACCCAGCGTCGTGGCCCAGTCTTGTCGAATCCGGAACGCCGAAATGCGGTGGCGACGCCGCCAGGACGGCATGACGCCACCAGTCCCCCGTGCCCAGCGACAACAACGAGCCGAGGATCACGCCGAGCAAGACGGTGGCGGCGAAGAGCGTGCGGCGGGGCACGGCTTCGACGATTTCCAGGTCGCCGAGCCGGCGCGGCATCTGCACGGAGCCGATGGCCCGATAGACGATCAGCAGATTGCCGGCGATCCACGCAATCGCCACGAAGAGGACGAGGGCCTGCAGCAGTCGGCTGAGATCGCGGGCGGCAATCAATGCCTCGCCTCCCGCAAAGGTGCGGTCCCACGCGCGCTCCGCCGTCTCCACCGCCAGCCAGCGGCCGCCGACCAACGCAACCACCAGGAGACCGGCGCCGATCAGGTACAGCCTGCGCCGGTTCGAACGTGTCACGCAGTTACGCCGTGCGCCGCCAGCCAGCCCTCGAC
>Ga0137418_10007077_pt1 | contig 10313 bp, 8 predicted proteins | sample CZODoug3_1_2_16f_FD_122242 | JGI IMG/M metagenome (GOLD analysis project Ga0137418, IMG submission 122242) | Vadose zone soil fungal communities from Angelo Coast Range Reserve, California, USA - CZODoug3_1_2_16fungal (Hybrid Assembly) | ecosystem: Environmental > Terrestrial > Soil > Vadose... | reverse complement strand
CCATCAACGGGCAGACGGGTGAACTTCAGTCACCGCCGGAAATCGTAACGCGCGGCGTGCGCGGCTTTGACTCAACGAACGGTTCCTTGAAGGACGCCCAGCGCGTTGTGGCTGCGGCGATTGCCGGGGCCTCGCGTCAGACACTTGCAGATGAGAGCCTGCTCAAGGAACATGTTCGTGTTGAGCTGAAACGCTTCATACAGAAACTGACGGGCGCGCGGCCGGTGATCATGCCCGTCGTGGTGCAGGTTTAGTTTCAAGTTTCAAGTTTCAAGTTGTCCTGATTTAAGAAACACCCTTAGCCGCTGGATTTTTACTGCTGAGGAGGTGTGCAATGGCGACGTTTAAGACCTTTGAAGAGATTTCTGTGTGGCAGAAATCCAGGGAGCTGACGAAACAGATATACGCGCTGAGTGCCAGAGGTGCTTTTGCGCGAGATTACGGCCTCAAAGACCAGATTCGAAGAGCTTGTGTCTCAATAATGTCCAACATCGCCGAAGGATTTGAACGTAGCGGTACTGGCGAGTTTGTTCAATTCTTAAGCCACCGCCAAAGGTTCCTCTGGCGAAGTGAGATGTCAGCTTTACGTAGCTTTAGATCAAAATTATGTTCAGAAGGACGAATTTGAGACTCTTTGTGGAAGCGTAACGGAAATAAGCCAAATGATCAGCGGTTTGATTTACGCAGATCGGGAATCAGAGGAACTAAGTTTAAGCCGCCTGAACTTGAAACTTGAAACTTGAAACTGTGACGTTCTGGCAAGACAAAGTTGTGATGATTACGGGCGCGTCTTCGGGGATCGGAGGCGCGCTTGCGATTGAGGTTGCGAAGCGGGGAGCAAAGTTAGGTTTAGTGGCGCGTCGCGCTGAAGCGTTGGCCGAAATCGCGGAGCACATCAAAGCCGGCGGCGGCCGTGCCCTCATATTGCCCGCTGACGTACGCGATGCCGATTCCTTGCGGCAGGCCGCTGAAAGATTGCAATCGGATCTCGGCCCGGTCGACGTGCTGATTGCGAACGCCGGAGTGGGTCCCACGCGTGACGGGTCGGACCTCGATGCCGCTGAAGTTTCCAACGTCATCAACATCAACGTCGTCGGAGCAGCGAATAGCGTGGCCGCAGTCATCCCTGAAATGGTAGCGCGAGGGCAGGGGCATTTGGTGGCCATATCGAGTTTGGCTGGTTACCGGGGGGTGCCAAAGTCCGCCGCCTACTGCGCCAGCAAGGCCGCAGTTTCGGCATTCTTTGAAAGTCTTCGCCTTGATTTGGAACCAAAGGGGATTGCGGTAACGATTATTCATCCCGGCTTCATAAAAACTCCGCTTACCGCAGGCCGCGAGGCGCAGATGCCATTCTTGATGGAACTCGACGACGCGGTGCAGAAAATCGTGAGCGCGATCGAAAAACATAAGAAGTCTTACGCATTTCCCTGGCAGCTGGCGACCATCGTGCGCGCGGGCATGATAATGCCGATCTGGATGTACGATCGGATTGCAAGAAAGAATTCGTTTAGGGAATAAAAACGGGCTTTGGTCTTGGGTTTTTGGACTTTGCGACATTCCAATACCTGACTGAGTAGGAGAACTAAGCTCAAAGACCCAAGACCAAAGACCTAAGACCAACGCCAAAAACAAGGGCCCGGGCCCATCCAACCACAGCTTTCATGACTATCCTTCAAGCCATCATCCTCGGTATCGTCCAGGGGTTAACCGAATTCATTCCCGTCAGTTCAACTGCACATCTGGTACTCGCCGCTCGCCTGATTGGCCTGTACGGAGGAGTCGATCCAACGCTTAGAGCGGAGCAAACGACGGCCACGATGGCGGTGGTGCAACTGGGAACATTGCTGGCGGTGCTGATTTATTTCGCTCGCGACATCGTAAACATTACGCGCGCGTTTGTGGGCGATCATGTGGCGTTGCTGACGAGGGATCGCGGAGACAAAGGCGCCGGCGCGCGATTGTCGCAAGACGCATGGCTGGGATGGTTAATTATTATCGGATCGATTCCTGTTGCCGTCGTCGGCTTGTTGTTCAAACACCAGATCGAAGGCACGTTCACCAAGAATCTTTGGGTCATCGCCACGATGATGATTTTCATTGCAATCCTGCTGGCATTGGCAGAGGCGGTCAGTAAAAAAAACCGCAACCTGGGGGAGCTTGGTATCGGGGACGCGCTGGCGGTTGGTTTCGCCCAGGTGCTGGCATTGATTCCCGGCTCAAGCCGTTCAGGCTCGACCATTATGGCCGGGCTTTTTGCCGGCGAAACGCGCGAAACGGCCGCAAGATTTTCTTTCCTGCTTTCGATGCCTGCAATCGCCGCCAGTGGACTACTTGAACTTAAGGAAGCGACGCACAAACTTCCCGACGCGAGTTTTTTGCCACTATTGGTTGCTACAGTAATTTCAGGGATTGTTGGCTATGCGTCGATTTGGTTCTTATTAAGGTTCTTACGAACCCATTCGACCGCAGTGTTTATCGCTTACCGGCTTATTGTAGGCGGTCTAATTTTGGCAGCATTAGTAACTGGTTATATTTCCGCAAATGCATGACCTAAACTTCTGGAATTCTTTTGCAACGTTTCCAGAATTAAAGCACTACCAAAAAGTTTAGAGATTCAGGTACACTGTTTTGGCCCTCTTCCTCCCCGACCCGACATTTCGGGGTCATCTCATCAATCGCAAAAAGGGCGGTGAGTTTAATGAATGAAAAAGACCCGCGAGGCGCGTTTGTGCCTTCGCAGCGTCCACGTAGTCCGCGAGTTCCGGTAGAGTTTGCCCTTGAAGTCGAAGGCAAGACCATTAACGGCGAGTCATTTAATGTTAAGGCGCAGGCCGTCAAGATTAGTCGCGGCGGCGCAACCATAATTCTCGATGCAGAAGTTCCGCTGGGAGCAATTGTAAAACTAACGCCGCCATTCGGTTCCGAGCTCAACGCTGAAGTCAATGGCGCGTGGACTGATCAGCTCGATGGCCGCAGGCGAATCGGTGTCAAGTTACTCGATCACGATGGCTGGTTTGCTGAATAAGCATGACGAAGTGATAATCCTCACATGACGGTAAAGCGTTGGATTGTGCGCGAGCACGATGCGCAAAAGGTCGACTCACTAGCTAACGCAATTAATGTTTCACCTACGATTGCGGCGTTGCTTATCTCGCGCGGTTGCGCCGACGAAACATCAGCCCGGAAGTTTCTTAAACCTGCTCACGATCAACTTCACGATCCGTATCTGATGAAAGGCGTCAGCGAGGCGGTCGCGCGCCTGCTGAAAGCGATTGATGGGGGCGAGCCGATCCTTGTCTACGGTGATTACGATGTCGACGGCACGACCGGAACTGCAGTTCTTTTGCGGGCGTTGAATCTGCTCGGCGCGCGCACGGGCTTTCACATTCCACATCGCTTCACCGAAGGTTACGGCGTTCAACAACCGGCGCTGGAAAAAGCCTGGGCCGAAGGCTACAAAGTTGTGGTCAGCGTCGACTGCGGCATACGCGCGCACGATCCGCTCTACTGGGCGCGAGAGAAGGGGCTCGATGTCATCATTACCGATCATCACCTTCCCGACGAAGGCGAGGGGGTGCCGCCGGCCTACGCCGTTCTCAATCCAAACCAGGAAGGTTGCAGCTATCCGGACAAAAATCTGGCCGGCGTCGGCGTCGCTTTCAAACTTGTTCATGCGCTGTTTCGCGAACGTGCACGCGAAGCGCAGGTTAACTCTTTCTTAAAAATCGTCGCCATTGGAACGGTCGCCGATGTCGCGAAATTGACTGGAGAAAATAGAGCTATCGTTGCGCTCGGTCTCCACGATCTTGTGAAAGCGACGAACCCAGGGCTGCGCGCGTTGATGGAAGTTTGCGGCTGCGGCGATGGCAGCGGCATGACTGCCTACGACATTGGTTTTCGCGTTGGGCCAAGGATCAATGCAGCCGGGAGGATGGACGCGGCGCGTGCCGTCGTTGAACTTTTCAGTACTCATGAACGCGCAGAAGCGATGCGACTGGCCACGCACCTGGATACTCGCAACCAGGAGCGACAGGAAGTCCAGCGCCAGATCGTGGAGTTGGCGGTCAAGGAACTAGAAGCGGGTGCCCAGGACAAGGCAAATTCTTATGTGGCGGTGATAGCGGGTGAAGGATGGCACCGTGGCGTCATCGGCATCGCGGCGTCGAAGATTTCTGAGCGTATCAATCGTCCCTGCGTAGTTCTTTCAATCGAAGATGATGTCGCCCATGGCTCAGCGCGCAGCATTGAGCCCTATCACCTGCTTAATGGGCTGACGTCGTGCGCGGATTTGTTTGACAAATTCGGCGGCCATTCGCACGCGGCGGGCATTACCTTAAAGCGGGACCGGATTGAAGAACTGCGTCGCCGGCTAAATCAGCATGCAGCCGCCCACTTGTCGGAAGAAGATCTGCAACCGTGCCTCTACATTGATGCGGAGTTGCCGACCGACGAGATTAGTTTTGAATTAGTTGCACAACTGAACGCCCTGGAGCCTTACGGCGCGGGCAACACGCGGCCAACGTTTTTGGCTCGCAACTTGTGCATCGTTGCGGAACCGCGTCTAATTGGAGAACGTCATTTGAAGCTAAATGTGCGTGGACCGCAAGGCCGTCCACTCGAAACGATCTGGTGGAATGGCGCTGAAAAGATGGCAGCGCTGAAAAATGGCGTGGAAATGGTCTACACCGTTGAGACCAGCAAGTGGAATGGCGAAACGTTTTTGCAGTTGTCGGTGCAGGATGTGAGAAGTAGTCAGTAGTCAGTCGTTAGTAGGCTAGTAACAACTGACAACGAACCACTGACAACCAACCAAAGATGCAAGAGATCACCAGAAAAAGAGCTATTGCCATCGGGCTGCGAGCGCGCGCGCCGCTGGTTGCGCGCGCCACGGCGCTTTTGATTCTGGTCGCCGCGGTCATCTTTGTGGCCGTTTCTTACTATCGCCTGCGCAACAACAAGCCGTTTCGACTAAAATCTGAGACGCCGGAACTCTCCAAAGAAATCACCGGCATCATCAACGGGTACGAGCAGCGCGTGATGAAAGGCGACCGGCTTTACCTGTTAGTGAAAGCCGCGCGCGACGTCACTTTTTCGGATGGTCATCACGAACTTGATCAAGTAAGTCTCTCCGTGTTTCCGCCGGTTGGCGACAAGCCGGATCAGATCACTGCCAACAAGGCGATATACGACCAGCAAAACTCCGTGATCACTTTTCTAGGCAGTGTCAGGGTGGAGACGAAAGATGGTTTGAAAGTTAATACCGAGTCAATTGCTTACGATCAGAACAACGAGGTGGCCCAGACTGATGCGCCGGTTTCTTTCGAGCGCGAAAATGTTTCCGGGCACTCAACTGGCGCGATTGTTTATTCGAAGACCAAGAAGGTCGACTTAAGAAGGGACGTGGAGATAACCGTCGTACCTGAGGTTTCGCAGGCCGCCAATGTGAAGCCGTCGTCCAGCCGCGCGCAGCCAGTCACGGTTCGTTCAGCGCAGGCCACTTTCGAGCAAGAGTCGATGAAACTGATCTTTGCCGGCGGCGTAACCGCGGAACAAGACCGCGACTTGATGAGCGGCGAGAATCTGTATGCCACTCTTAACCAGCAGAAGAAGATTCAAAAGCTGGAAGTGCGTACGAATGCTTATCTGCGGTCGATGCAGGAAGGCCGCTCGGCGGAGGTTCATTCCGCCGACATGGATTTCTTCTTTGACAAAGACCAGCGCTTGGAGCGCGCCGTGGCAATGCGTGACACCATAGCCAGGACTCTCGACGCAGATTCAGATCTACAACTCGCCGGCGCAAGTTTGATCGAGGTCTTGTTCCAGGCACAGGGCGACCGCAGCTTGCTCAAGCAAATGCGCACCGAAGGCCGCTCGGTTGTGAACTTGTCTGCGCCAAAGTCCAAAGCCAACGATCCGCGAGCCGCAAACAAACGCTTAACTGCCGATACGGTAAAATTGATTTGGCGCCTTACGGGCCGCGATCTGGACAAAGCCGAGGCCGTCGGTAACGCGGAACTGTTTGTCGATCCGGTAATCAGGAATGCGCAGGCTGACAAGAAAACCCTGACGGCACCACGTATCGATTGCGACTTCTTCGAAAGCGGAAATCTGGCGCGCACTTTTACCGCTTCCGGCGGTGCCAAAGCTGTGATTGAACCGGTGCAGCCAGTTGCTGATCGCGGTACTCGCGTTCTCACTTCGCAAAAAATGGCGGCGGTTTTTGCGAAGGACACACAGGACATTGAACGAATGGACGCTCAAGGCGACGCGAAGTTCAACGAAAACGACCGTAACGGCGTGGCAGCAACTATCTCGTTCACTGCGGCCGACAACACGATCCGGCTGCGGGGTGGCGAACCGACGGTTTGGGATTCACGCGCGCGGACAAAAGCCACTGAGCTGGATTCGGACCTGACCAATAATGTGTCGTACAGTCGGGGCAAAACTTCGACGACTTACTACAGTCAGGAACAAACCAACGGCGCCACACCTTTTTCTAAAGTGAAGAGCCCGGTTTACATCGTCGGCGACCGGGGCGAGTTTCACCGCGACAGCGGCGTCGCTATTTACACCGGTAATGCCCGCGCCTGGCAGGATGACAATTTTGTGCGCGCCGACAAGCTGACGATCTATACCAATGAAAAAAAGATGACCGGGGACGGCCACGTGCAAAGCGCAATCTACAATGCGCGCCGGCGCGTCGAAGGCACCACCAGCACCATTCCGGTTTTTGCCGCTGGGGACTCCATGTCATATTCCGATCCAAATCGCCTGCTCCATTACGAGGGCAATGTTGATATTCGCCAGGGAACTGACAGGCTCACCGGCGGCGTCGCGGACGTTTATCTTTTGCGGGACTCGAGCGAAGTAGAAAAAACGATTGCGCAACGTAACGTCGTCATGACCCAGCCTAACCGCAAAGGGACGGGGGACTGGATTCAATATACGTCGGCGGATGAGGTTGCGATTCTAAAAGGGAATCCGGCGCGCGTGGAAGACGTTGAAAAAGGCAGCACGGAAGGCGGTCGTTTGACCGTCAACATGCGAGACGGTAGAGTGATCGCCGACGACGTAAGAGGGCCACAGTCTGCGGGTCGCGTCAGGTCGACCCACAAAGTTAAGAAGCAATAGACACCCAATGAGTTCTGGTCAGTCGCTGTCCTGCGCACACTAATGAGCATTCGATCAGAAGGCGTGAGTATCGCAAACGACCTCAACGACGAGCGCGCCGCCAATTCAAACAACATTCAGCGAGCAAACGAAACTGCTTCCGCTTCCGCGTTAGCGGCATTCGAATTACAAAAATCGTACGGCAGGCGCCGCGTTGTCGATAACGTCAGCCTGCACGTGGAGAAAGGCGAAGTGGTCGGATTGCTTGGTGCAAATGGCGCCGGCAAAACAACAACGTTCTATATGATGGTCGGTCTGGAGCGTCCCGACGCGGGAGTCGTGAGTCTGGGCGAGCGCGAGGTGACCAAACTGCCGATGTATCTGCGCGCGCGTCTCGGTCTGGGTTATCTCCCGCAGGAGCCGTCGATTTTTCGCAAGATGACTGCGGCGCAGAATATTCTGGCGGTACTCGAGACCATGGGCTTGAGACGGCGTGAACGGCTAACACGACTGGAAGAGTTGCTGGAAGAATTCGGAATCGCTCACGTTCGTAACACGCGTGGCGATGCGCTCTCGGGCGGCGAAAGAAGGCGCACAGAAATCGCGCGCGCGCTGGCTACCGAACCGCAATACATCCTGCTCGACGAACCTTTTGCGGGCATCGATCCCAAGGCAGTTGATGATATTCAAAATGTCATACTTTATTTACGTAATCGAAGCATCGGCATTTTGATTACCGACCATAATGTACGCGAAACACTGGGGGTCACCGACCGGGCCTACATCATGGCTGATGGTCGAATTTTCCGCTCAGGAATTCCGCGGCAGTTGACGGAAGATGCTGAAGTGCGACGGCTTTATCTCGGCGAGAAATTCCGCATGTAAACTCAGTTGGGCGCAAATTGCGTACAATCGAGTATAATCTCCCTGCGCTTTTCGATCGCAAAAACAATCAGACAGAACGCTGATTTAAATTGAGAAATGTCTCTTAAACTAACTACCAGCCTCTCTCAACGACTCGTGTTAACGCCGCAGTTGCGGCAGCGCATAGAGATGTTGCAGATGACTACGCTCGAGCTGACTGATCTGATTCAGCAACAGTTGCTCGAGAATCCGGTGCTGGAAGAGGTAGCGACGCAGGAAGAAGCGCAGGAGCTGGCCGAAAAAATTCTCGATCATCTGACGAGCGCCGACCCGGGCGCGACGCCCGAGCAACAACCCGTCGAAGCCGCTGAACCTGAAATGGGCAGTCCGTCAGCCAATGGATCAGGCGATACCGGATCTCTGCCACAGATTACCGGAGAAGGTGAAAGTGAAAGTGAAACTGCGGAGGCTGCCGGCGCCGAAGCGGGCGAAGAGATCGCCGGTGACGAGGCGAATTTAGACGAAGCGTCGCGCGATGCTTTTGAAGAGATTGATTTTGGCAGAGAGTTTCAAGACTACCTCGATCCTGGTTACAAGACCCAGGAAATTGAATACAAAGAAGATGCTCCTACCTTTGAACAGTTTCTAACGCGGCCTCCTTCGCTTGCGGACCATTTGGAATGGCAGCTCCACATGAGTCCTATTGAAGAGGAGGTTTGCGATGCAGCGGTTAGTGTGATCGGAAATCTTGATGCTGATGGGCGCCTCAATGCTACCAATGAAGAGATTGCGGCCATGGGAGGCTGGAGCGAGGAGCTGGTGGAAAAGGCACGGCAAGCCGTGCTCCGTCTCGATCCGGTGGGTTGCGGTGCGCGTGACGTCAAGGAGTGTTTGCTGGTCCAGCTTGAGCTGGGTGGTGAAAGCGACCGGCTCGCCGTACGATTGATTAGTGAACATCTGGCTGAGCTGCAACAGCACAAGCTGCCGCACCTGGCCAAACAGATTGGTGTCGACGTCGACACGCTGCTTACAGAATTACAATTCATTCGCACTCTCGATCCCTATCCGGGCCGGCGCTACTCTTCAGAAGAGCCGGTGCTCATCGCGCCGGAAATTTACATTGAAAAATTGGATGAAAACGACCAGGAGTACATTATCTATTTTGCCGACGATGGCAGTCCGCGCCTGCGCGTGAGTCAGCAGTACCAGCAAATGCTGGGGCAGTCGGACGTCAGCAATGAAACGAAGAGTTTCATCCGCGAGAAGATGCGTTCGGCAGTCGACCTGCTGCGCAACATCGAGCACCGGCGGCAGACGATTTATAAAGTGGTGGAATCAATCGTGCACCGGCAACAGGATTTTCTCGACAAGGGCGTGCAATACATCAAGCCGATGATGTTGAAGGACATTGCCGAGGACATCGGTATGCACCTTTCAACCGTCTCTCGAGTGGTTAATCGGAAATATGCCCATACGCCGCAGGGCGTAATCGAGCTGCGCCGGTTTTTTACCGAAGGCATGATGAACGAAGACGGCGAAGAGATTTCTACGCGGATCATTAAGCTGAAGATCAAAAAACTCATCGAAGAAGAAGATTCACACAGCCCGATTACGGACGATCAAGTGGTAAAGATTTTAGCTAAAGACGGAATCAAATTATCGCGCCGGACGGTAGCTAAGTACCGCGATCAGATGAGCATCCCGGGATCGCGCGAACGACGGGCTGTAGTCTAGACTGTCCTTAATCGCGCTGCACGTTCGACCAGTATTCGCCCCCCTGACTTAACCGATAAACCAGCCAGACGCATTCGAGGTTTGGCAAGCACTACTATCAACAGGCCTAAGAAGGGAACCGCGATTATGAGGTTTGAGTACACCGGACGCCACGTAGAAGTTTCGCCAGCAATTCGCAAGCATGTAGAAGATCATTTCAAAAAACTGGAACACATTTTTAACGGTACGACAGCCTGGACGCACGTCATCATCGAAGTGGAGAAGAACCGCCAGATCGGAGAGTTGATCGTCCACTGGCGCGATCATACGTTGGCCGCAAAAGACATCAATGCTGACATGTACATGGCACTCACGCGCGCCATAGCAAAGATTGAGAAGCAGGCGCTAAAGCTCAAGAAGAAAACCATAGACCGCAAGCAGGGCGCCCGAGCTACGGCTCAAGTGGCCCCCAGCCCCGACGGCCAGTTGGAAGCTACTCCCCGGCCACCGCGTATTATTGCCGCGCGCCGCTACTCGATTAGACCAATGACCGCCGAAGAGGCGGCGCTGAGCCTCACCTCGCAAACGGATCAATTCGTCGTCTTTCGCGATGCCGATACGGATCG
>Ga0137418_10007075_pt1 | contig 10314 bp, 8 predicted proteins | sample CZODoug3_1_2_16f_FD_122242 | JGI IMG/M metagenome (GOLD analysis project Ga0137418, IMG submission 122242) | Vadose zone soil fungal communities from Angelo Coast Range Reserve, California, USA - CZODoug3_1_2_16fungal (Hybrid Assembly) | ecosystem: Environmental > Terrestrial > Soil > Vadose... | reverse complement strand
TTCCCGTTCGAGGCTTTGCCACGAAGCTACAAGGCCGCGGTAACCAAATTCGGAAGGGCGAAACTGGATGCCAACGGTCTTCTTCCCTGGCAGATCGGCGTCTACAGCGAAAAATTGACTGAAGCGATGAAGGCCGGCAAGTGGGACGAAGCAAGACTGGACGCAGCCATCCTGGCGAACTACGTGGCGGAGGCGCACGATCCCTTCGACACCACGGATAATTTCGACGGCCGCCTAAGTGGGCAACCGGGTGTCAACGAGCGCTTCGGGACCACGCTGATCGACCGTTATTCCTCTTTTTTTCCGATGCGTCCGAACGACGCGATTTTCATCAACGACCCCACCGATCGCGCTTTCGAGGCCTGCCTCAGCTCTCATAGCTGGCTCGAAACGATTCTTCTCGCTGACCGCAACGCACGCCGCGGCGAGAATTCCTTCAATGACGAGTATTACGACCGCTTTTACAATCAAGCGGCGGCCATTTTGATTCGCCAACTCTCCGATGCTGCAACGGACGTCGGCTCTTTCTGGTTCACGGCGTGGAAAAACGCCGGCAGCCCGCAATTGCCACACTGATCTTTCGCGGATGACGCCGCCCTTGCTCTCTGACCGGATTGCTTCCCTGCCAAAAGCCGAGCTGCACCTCCATCTCGAAGGCTCCATTCAACCCGCGACTGTCTCCGCGCTGACAGCTCGTCACGGAGTCATCATGACCGAGGAGGAAGTCCGTCAGCGCTACGCTTACCGCAACTTCGGCGAATTCATCGAGGCCTTCAAATGGGTGACCTCGTTCTTACGCGAGCCAAACGATTACGCGCTTATCGCCCGCGACTTGGCCGAACACCTCCTCACTCAACGCGTGGTCTATGCGGAAATAACTTTGTCCGCCGGCGTCATGCTCCTTAGAAAACAGCGCCCTGAAGCAAACTTCGAGGCTCTTCTCCACGCCACCGAACCATTCGAAAGCCGCGGACTTCAACTCCGATGGGTGTTCGATGCCGCGCGCCAATTCGGCGTGGACGCAGCGATGGAAGTCGTCGAATCCGCAAACCGCTGCCATTCGAAAGCCATCGTTGCCTTCGGCGTCGGCGGCGATGAACTCGGTGTCTCCACCAAGGAATTTCGTCGCGTCTATGACCGCGCCGCGCAACTCGGTCTGCACCGGTTGATGCACGCCGGCGAAGTCGGCGGGCCAGAGAAAATTCGCGAAGCCATCGAATTGCTCGGTGTCGAACGCATCGGCCACGGAATCGCAGCGATCAACGATGTGGAATTGATGGATCTGCTCGCGGAGCGAAAGATACCTCTCGAGATTTGCCCTGCGAGCAACTTGAGAACCGGCGCCCTGGCCCGTCAACTCAGCCTCGAAAACGCAACAATCGAAGATCATCCGCTCCCCAAACTCCTGCGCCACGGCATACCCGTGGTTCTTTCCACCGATGACCCAGCCATGTTTCACACCACGCTTCACGAAGAATATGCAAACGCCGCGCGCATGGGACTACAGGAAAAAGAACTGGCCCGCATTGTCGCAATGGGTTTCGAACACGCCTTCCTCGCAGCTGGTGAGAGTCGCGGGACATGAAGCCGTCCGCGGCAATGTTATACTGACGGCATGAAAGCACACGTCTGGGTCATGCCAAAACGCACGGTGCTCGATCCGCAGGGGCAAACGATCCAGCACGCCCTCGCAGGGCTCGGCTACGCCGCCGTGCGCGATGTCCGCCAGGGCAAATTTTTCGTTCTCAATCTCGATGGCTGGAGCCGCGACGAGGCGCAGAAACAGCTCGAGCACATTTCAAAAGAAGTGCTCACCAACACGGTCATCGAAGAATACCGCTTTGAGATCGTTGACTGAGCTGTCTCAAAAACCGGCGGCATGCTACGTCGCTAAAAACTCTCTGAGGAGACGCCGCGCATGTGTGGAATAGTCGGCTATATCGGGCCCAAAACAGTTGTGCCCGTCATCATCGAGGGCCTGCGCAAACTCGAGTACCGCGGCTACGATTCCGCGGGCATCGCCGTCGTGGCGCAGTCTGGCAAACTGGAAATCCGCCGCGCCCCGGGAAAGCTTCGCAACCTCGAAGAGGTCATCGCTAAGTCTCCTCTCGAAGGCACCTACGGCATCGGACACACGCGCTGGGCCACTCACGGCCGCCCTACCGAAGAGAACGCCCATCCTCATCGTGACTGCACCGGCCAAATCGTCGTCGTGCACAACGGGATTATCGAAAATTATCTCGAGCTGAAGGAAAAACTGCAGAAAGAAGGCCACAAGTTCGCCACCGAAACCGACACCGAGATTGTGGCCCACCTGGTGGAGAAAAACTCCCAGGACGGTGCGCCTCTCGAAGAAGCGGTCCGCCGCTCGCTGAAGGAATTACGCGGCATCTACGCGCTGGTTTTCCTTTCCGCGAAAGATCCTCAGAAGATTGTTGCGGCGCGCCTCGGCCCGCCTTCGGTGATTGGCCTTGGCGATGGAGAGTATTTCGTCGCCAGCGACATCCCGGCCCTGCTCCAGCACACGCGCGAAATGTTTTTCCTGGCGGACGGCGACATCGCCGTTCTCACTGCCAAAGGCGTGCGTGTGATGGATCACGACGGCCGCCCCGTCGAACGCCCCTCTCACCATGTCGCCTGGGACCCCATCATGGCGGAAAAGGGCGGCTACAAACACTTCATGCAGAAGGAAATTTTTGAGCAGCCGCGCGCCGTCCGCGATACCCTGCTTGGCCGCATCTCGCAGGACACCGGAAAAGTCTTCCTGGATGAAATGGCGATTACGGAAAAGCAGTTCCGCGAATTTCAACAAGTGCGTATCGTCGCCTGCGGCACCAGCTGGCACGCCGGGCTGGCTGCAAAATTCATGATCGAGCGTCTGGCCCGTCTGCAAGTCGAAGTCGATTACGGAAGCGAATTCCGCTATCGTGACCCGCTTGTAGATTCGAAAACACTGACCGTGTGCATCAGCCAATCAGGCGAAACCGCGGACACTCTGGCCGCCCAGCGCGAGGCAAAACTTAAGGGTTCGCCTTCGCTTGCAATCTGCAATGTAATCGGCTCGATGATCACCCGCGAAGCCAACGGAACGATTCCGACGCACGCCGGACCGGAAATCGGCGTGGCGTCCACGAAAGCTTTCACATCGCAATTAACGGCGCTGCTTCTGCTCGCTTCTTATCTCGGCCAGGTTCGCGGCAAGCTAACCGAGGACGCCGCCCGCACCCTGATGCAGGAATTCACGCGCATTCCCCACAAAATCGAAACCGTTCTGCAAGCGGATGAATCCGGATTCTACGAAAATCTGGCGCGGCAATTTTTTCGCCACACCGATTTTCTCTATCTGGGCCGGGGCATCCACTACCCCATCGCTCTCGAAGGTGCGCTGAAACTCAAGGAAATTTCCTATATTCACGCCGAAGGCTACCCCGCCGGCGAAATGAAGCACGGCCCCAACGCGCTGATCGACGAAAATCTGCCGGTCGTGGTTTTGGCGACGCGCGACGATTCCGACCCCGAAGCCATGACCCGCTATGAGAAAAGTGTCTCGAACATTAAGGAAGTCAAAGCTCGCGACGGCATCGTCATCTCCATCGTTACTGCGGGAGATCATCTCGCGCGCGAAGCCTCCGATCACATCATCGAACTTCCGCCCGCGCCGGAGCTGCTTGTGCCTTTGCTGGAAATCATCCCTCTCCAATTGCTCGCCTATCACATCGCTGTTCGCCGTGGTTGCGACGTCGACCAGCCGCGCAATTTGGCCAAGTCCGTCACCGTGGAGTAGCCGGACCCGTTTCCGCTAATATAGAAACATGCTGCGCTATCTTCGAGCATGCCGTGCCCTTCTTTTGTTCCTCCTTTCGCCGGGCGGATTCTCGGCATCGGCGCAGTCTCCGGACGCCGTCAACGCGCCATTGCGCGAAGTCCACGTCGACGGCGAGAAAATTCTCACTGAGGCACAAGTCATCGCCATAACCGGTTTGGTTCCTGGCGCTCAAATCGGCCGCAATGATTTGCAAACCGCTGCCGACAAGCTCGTTCAAAGCGGCCTCTTCGCCAAAGTGAGTTACAATTTCCAGACCAAGCTCGCCAGCGTCCTCGTGACTTTTCACGTGGAGGAATCTCCTCGAATTCCCGTCTACTTCGATAACATTCCGTGGTTCGCCGATTCAGAGCTCGGTGATGCCATCCGCAGCAGGCTTTCCTTCTTCAATGGGACGCTCCCGGAAGCCGGTGCCGCCGTGGATCAAGCCGCTGACGCGGTGAAGGAGTTGCTCTCTTCGCGCGGACTGCAAGTGTCCCTTGACCACGCCGTCATCGCAAATCCCATAGGTGAAGGCAATGTGCAGGCATTTCGAATCGAAGGCGCCGCGCTCCAAATCGCAAAACTAGAATTCGGCGATCCAGGGCTCCTGGCCTCCAAAGCCGTGCAGCAGCACCTGTCCGAGATCATTGGAAAACCATATTCACGAATGGCCATCGACCTCTTTCTCTCTGAAGCAATAAAACCCGTTTATTTGCAGCAGGGACACCTGCGCGTGAAGCTCGGGCCGCCGGAAGTCCGGCTGACGGGCGATCCCAATCAGAAGCTGCCCTCGCAAATTCCCGTTTACGTACCGGTGGCGCCGGGCGGGATCTATCATTGGAAGGAAGTTCATTGGACGGGAAACACTCTCGTATCGGAATTCACGCTGAGCGCCCTGCTCGGGATCAAGCGCGGGGAAATCGCGGATGGCATGCAGCTCGAAGCAGGGTGGGACCGCGCTCGTGAAGAATACGCTCATCGCGGTTACCTGGAGGCCAAGCTCGATCCAGTCCCCGCGTACGACGAGCAGTCGCAAACGGTTTCCTACTCCGTGAGCATCCAAGAAGGCCCGCAGTATCGCTTCGGCAAAATGATTCTCACTGGAATTTCTCCTGCCGCCGAGCGAAAGCTGCGCGCCGCATGGTCGATCTCCGCCGGCGACATTTTCGATAAAGCAAAGTTCGAGGAACTCTTGGCAAAACTCCAGGCGCGCCAGGAGCAGGTCTTCGGCGAATTGCCGGTGCACTACGATAACGTCGGCCATTGGCTGCAAACGGATGCAGGCAAGGGCACCGTCGATGTTCTTCTGGATTTTAAGTGACTCCTGGCACGGCGCAATCTTCGATGCCAATGGCACTCTGAGATATACTCAGCACTGAGATGAAACAGCTCATTCATATTCGCAATGCGGAGAGCGCTGCCGTACCCGCAGAAGAAAAAGAGAATCTTCTGCTCGCGCGACTTGCCGAAATTCCGTCCCTTATTGTCGCGCTCTCGGGTGGTGCAGACTCTGCCTATCTTGCCTGGGCCGCCGACGAAGCGCTCGCCGCCCGCGCCCTCTCCGTCACCGCGCTCTCACCGAGTTACTCCGCCCACGATCGCGCCGTCGTGGAAGAATTCGTAAGCAAACTGGGCCTGCGCCACGAATTCGTCGAAACGCACGAAATGGATAATCCCGCCTATCGTGCCAACGCAGCCGACCGCTGCTATTTCTGCAAAGACGAACTCTTTTCCGTGCTGGACGATTTGGCGAAGACGCGAGGCTTTACCGCCGTCGCTTACGGTGTGAACGCCGATGACACGCTCGACTTTCGCCCCGGCCATCGTGCCGCCACCGAGCACCAGGTTCTGGCGCCGCTTCTCGATGCCGACCTCCACAAAGCCGAGATTCGCCTGCTTTCTCGCCGTGCAGGCCTGCCCACTTGGGACCGACCCGCCTCCGCTTGCCTCGCTTCGCGTCTGCCTTATGGCACGGAAGTTACGTCCGAACGTCTTGGACTGGTCGAGCGCGGCGAAGCCGCATTGCGCGCTCTTGGATTCCACCAATTCCGCGTGCGCCTCCACGACAAACTCGCTCGCGTGGAAATCTCCCCCGACGAAATGCCTCGCGCTCTCTCGCCAGAAATGGCCGCCGCCATCGCCGACCGGCTGAAAGCAGTAGGCTTCGCATACGTTGCCCTGGATCTGCAGGGATATCGTCAGGGCTCACTGAACGAGACTCTTTCACGCGGCGGCCCGCGCTCTGCCAAGGCTGCTCGGGGAACATAATTCCCAGCTCTTGCGTAACTATTAGTGGGACTGCTCACGGTAAGTCTCTGCACTGTTACGGAGGATGAATGGCGCGCCACCACAATTCTCGCTTACCGTTCGTATTCTTTTCGGTCATCGTTGTCCTGGCGGGTTGCCACAGCGGACCTTCCGTTAGCGGCGCGTTCGATCGCAGCTACGTCGTGACTGGCCCCATTCGGCTGGAACTGACCAACGCCTCGGGTGACGTTGACATCACCGGCAGCGTCGACGGCAAAGTGCACGTGCGCGGCGAGGTGCGCGCCTCGGGATTCGGCTTTGACAATCCGCAGAAGCGCCTGGACGACACGCTCGCGAATCCTCCTATCGAACAACGAGGCGACACCATTCGCATCGGTAAGGACATGTCTCGCATGCGCCACATCAGCATCGCTTACACCATTCAAGTTCCGCACGATACCGAAATTAGCGCCACTGTCGCGTCTGGCGCTCAGACCATTCGTAATGTAACCGGTCCCGTAACCGTGCGCGCCGCCTCTGGTTCCATCCGTCTCGAAAAAATCGATCGTGATGCCGACATCACCACGGCAAGCGGGACAATTTCCGCCAGCAATGTTGGCAGTGACCTCCGCGTTTCAACCGCTTCGGGAAACGTAAACGTATCAAGCGTCAAAGGCGACGTGCGCGCCAATGCCGTTTCCGGCGTTGTCCGCATCGCGAATCCGGGCGCGCGCGTGGAGGCCAGCGACACGAGTGGAGAAATCGAGATCCAGGGCGCTTCGAACGACGTGAAGGCACACGCGATCTCCGGGCTGGTTTCCGTGCAGGGGAATCCCAGCTCCGGCAGCTATTGGGACCTGAAGACCGTTTCGGGCGGAGTGCAGCTGCGTGTTCCTACAACAGCAAATTTCCATTTCTCGGCCGAAGCGGCTTCGGGTGAAATCCGTACTGATGTTCCCATCGTCATCGAGGAGCAGGGCAAGCATTCTCTTCGGGCCCACATGGGCAGCGGTGGCGGACGCGTGGAGGTCCATACTGTCTCCGGCGAGATTCGCGTCAGCGGCACGAAATAGTTCTTTCCTCTACAAGTTTGGACTTTCTGGCCAGCCAGGCATTCTGAGCCGCGGCCTAAGAACTAGCGACAATTCTTCCCGATAGCTTTAGAATCCCGGCTATATGCTTTCCAGATCCTGCTCGGCCTGCGCGATCTCAATTCTCTCCCTTTGTGCTCTTGCTTCGCCGGTCCGCAGTGGAGGCGCGGCGCAAAATGAAAAGGGTCAGAAACCGGCGTCGAAAGCCGCCGCCAAGCAGGACGCTTCCGCCAAACAACCTTCGCCGGAGGAACAATTGCAGCAGGCCATCAACAACTCCGGAAACGACCGTGCGGCGCTGGTCTGGAACTTGGAAGCTTTCTTAATGCAATATCCGGATTCGCGTCAGCGCCCTGAGATTTACCGCGCGCTGGTGGAAGCCTGCCTGCAGTTGCGGGACAATGCGCGCGCCGCCGATTACGCCGAACGTATTGTGGCGCTCAGCCCGGACGATATTTCCATGACCATTCTGACCATCCAGTTGCTCGAACAGAACGGGGACGAGGCCGCTCTCCGCCGCGCAACGCACTATGCCACCCGGGTGCTCGAATTTGTCGAGCGCACCTCTTCCGGAGAAAAATCTCCAAAGATTTCGCAGGAGGAGTGGACCATCGAAAGGAAACGCGATCGCATGTCCGTGCTCACGTTGCGCGGAAGGCTCGAACTGAAATTGAAGGACACAGTTTCCGCTCAGAAAGACTTCGAGGCGAGTTACGCGATCCTCCCCAGCTCGGCAGCAGCAGAGCAGCTCGGCGAAATTGCCGAATTGAAAAAAGATTCGAAAGCCGCGATAGAGCAATATGCTCGCGCCTTTGCCCTGGCCGATGCAACGAATGGCGCCGCGGCTCGCCGTGAGATCCGGCAAAAACTCGGCAACGTGTGGCGGCTTACACACGGCTCGGACGTCGGATTAGGCGAGTATCTGCTTCTCACTTACGATGAAGTCTCGCATGCATTCATCATGGCAAGGCCGAAGAAGAATGCGGACGCCCGCGAACCCGCCGATTTCACTCTCAGGAAAGCTCCCGAAGGCGCCGCGTTTCCACTGAAAGATACGAAGGGAAAAGTTCTAGTCGTCAATTTCTGGACCACGTGGTGCGGCCCTTGCCACGCGCTCGAACCTTTGTTCGCTCACGTCGCCGTGGATTTCCAGGCAAATCAGGACGTGCTTTTTCTGGCTGCCAACTGCGACGAGGATGAATCTCTGGTGAAGAGCTACTTAGAAGCGGACAAGCCGCGCACACCGGTCGTGTTTGCGGACGGCCTTGACCGGTTCTTCGCCGTCAATTCCTTCCCGACCGTGATGGTGATTGACCGCGTGGGAAGTATTGCCTACCGCTCGGACGGTTTCGAACCCCAATCGTTTGAACCCAATCTGGCAGCAGCCATCCGCCGCGCCCTCGCTCCGGCGAGCGCCTCATCGCCAACCGGAAATTCCGAGCCCTAGTCTCGCGAAGTCCTAGAATCTCTCATCGATGAACTGTGTGGATATTTCTCCGCCACTTCGTGAGCGGCCAGGATCGTATTGACGTGGATTCGAATGGTGTCTTCCAAACGGCGCGCGTAGCCCCCCGCAAGTGCCGTCGCGACAGGAATGCTGCGGCGGCGCGCTTCCGTGAACACTTGCTGATCGCGCTGCTTTAGACCGTCCTTGGTCAATGAGAGTCCACCCAACTGATCTTCGCAGTACGGATCGGCGCCACCAACGTAAAAAAGTATATCCGGCTGAATTTCGTCGAGCGCCTTCTGCACCACTGGAATCAGCGCGCCCAGATACTCATCGTCATCCACGCGGTCGGCCATGTTGAGGTCAATGCTCGAAGGCGGCTTGTGGGCCGGATAATTGTTCTCCTGATGAATCGAAATTGTGAAAACCGTAGGATCGTTTCCAAAGATGGCAGCGGTGCCATTCCCGTGATGCACGTCCGTATCGACGACCATCACTTTTTTCACAGTGCCGTCTGCTTGCAGCTTTCGAATCGCCACCGCCACATCGTGGATCGCGCAGAATCCTTCTCCATGACCCGGATGGGCATGATGGAATCCTCCACTGAGATTCGACCCGAATCCGTCGCGCAGCGCCGATTGCCCCGCCAGAATTGTTCCACCGGCCGCGAGCCACACGGCTTCGGCCAATTCTTTCGAATACGGCGCTTCCAGTTTCATCACTTCGCTGGCCGTGAGCGTTCCGGTCTTCAGTTTGTGGACCCAATTCGCCGTGTGCACGCGCAGCAGATCCTCGTCAGTCGCGGGGTTCGGACGCAGGAAATCCTCCTGCGTTGCGATGCCTTCGCGAAGCAGCATTTCGTAGATAAGCCGGAATTTCTGCGACGGAAAAACGTGCGGGCCGAGATTCAGATCATATCGCTCGTGATACACGAGCTTGAATGGAAGAAGCGCTGTCATTAATCGGAATCTGGACTCTCTTTTGCCTTTTGCCTTTTGCCTTTTGCTTTTTTGCTTTTAACCTTCGACTGTCAACTTTCTTCAGTTCTCCCTTTCCAAAATAAAATCGGGGAGCGTGGCAAGCGCGCGCGCAAATTCGGAATCGGAGCGGCCATTGAGGCACGCCTTCGCGCGTTGCGCGTAGTCGTGTGCGAGATTGCGGGCGCGGTCGAGCGCGCCGGATTCGTGAACGAGCGCAACGATTGTTTCTGGCCGAACGGAATTAAATTCCTTTTCCGCGAGAACGCGAGCCACCAGCTCGCGCGCGTCGCGATGGCCGTTTTCCATCGCATAGATCAGCGGCAGCGTAACTTTGCCTTCTTTCAAATCGCTGAGAACGGGTTTGCCAAGTTGCTCCGCTGACGCCGTGAAATCCAGCAAATCGTCGACAAGCTGGAACGCCAGGCCCGCATATCTCCCGTAGTCCGCGAGCGCCTGCTCTTTTTCGCCTTCAAGACCGCCGAGCACCGCTCCGAGCCGGGCGCAGCCGCTGAACAAGCATGCAGTCTTGTACGTGGCCAAACGCAGCGCGTCTTCTTCGCTCACATCGATGCGTCCGATTTTTGCGAGCTGAATCAATTCACCTTCGACCATTTTTTGCGTCAGGTCGGTCAGAATGTCGAGGATCCGAAAATTGCGCTCTTCCAGAGCCATCTGAAACGACTGCATGTACAGCCAGTCGCCGGTGAGGACGCTGCGATGATTGCCCCATTTTGAATTGGCGGA
>Ga0137418_10007073_pt1 | contig 10317 bp, 10 predicted proteins | sample CZODoug3_1_2_16f_FD_122242 | JGI IMG/M metagenome (GOLD analysis project Ga0137418, IMG submission 122242) | Vadose zone soil fungal communities from Angelo Coast Range Reserve, California, USA - CZODoug3_1_2_16fungal (Hybrid Assembly) | ecosystem: Environmental > Terrestrial > Soil > Vadose... | reverse complement strand
CAGTTGCCCCGGGTGGAAGCGCGCGGCGGCTTCCTTGGCCGCCGCGATGACGTAGGAGATGTCGGGCTCCTTGGACTTCCCCAGCGGCGTCGGAACGCAGATGAGGACGGCGTCGCTGTCCGCCAGGACCGCGGCCTCCGTGGTCGCCTGATACCGTCCGGCTCGCAGCAGCGCCTGCAATTCCTCGCTCGGAACGTCGGGCACGTGGGACAGGCCCGTCGCGAGGGCCGTCACGCGCTCGACGTCGGTGTCGAGCCCGGTGACGGTGAAGCCGGCGTTGGCGAATGCCACCGCGAGCGGGAGTCCTACGTACCCTTGGCCGATGACGGTGAGACGCGCCGTGTGAGTCGCGATGCGACGGCTCAGGGTTGCGGCGTGATCGGCGGGCGTGGGCAAGCTGTCGGACACGGGAGAGCCTCTCTCTTACTCGACCGTTACGCTCTTGGCGAGGTTTCGCGGCTGGTCGACGTCGCAGCCCCGGAGCACGCCGATGTGGTAGGCGAGCAGCTGCAGCGGCACGGCGAGCAGGATGGGCTGGAGCCACTCCAGCGTCGGCGGAACGGGAATCATGACGTCCGCCTTCGCCTGGAGCTCTTCGTCTCCCGCCGTCGCCACCGCGATCACGACGCCGTCTCGCGCTTGGATCTCCTCGATGTTGCTGGCCATCTTGTCGTAGGTCTCGCCTCGCGGGGCGATGGCCACGACGGGCATCCGCGAGTCGACGAGGGCGATGGGACCGTGCTTCATCTCGCCGGCCGCGTAGCCTTCGGCGTGGATATAGGAAATCTCCTTGAGCTTCAGGGCGCCCTCGAGCGCGATGGGGAAGTGCGGCCCGCGGCCCAGGTACAGAAAGTCGTCGTGCTGGGCGAACCGCTCCGCGACCCGCCGGATCGCGTCGCTCTGCTGCAGGACGACGGACAAGAGGTCGGGCAGTTCCGCGAGGGCCTTGACCATCTGCCGCGCCGTGGCGGGGTCGAGAAAGCTCCTGGCGAGTCCGAGCTTGAGCGCCATGAGCGTCACGGCGACGAGCTGGGCCGTGAACGCTTTCGTCGAAGCCACACCGATCTCGATCCCCGCCCGGGTGTAGACGACCCCATCCGCTTCGCGCGCCAGCGAGCTGCCGACGACGTTGCAGATCGCGACGGCTCGCGAGCCGTGGCGGCGCGCCTCGCGTAAGGCGGCCAGGGTATCGGCCGTCTCGCCCGACTGCGAGATCGGGACCGTCAGCACCCGACTGTCCACGACCGGGCGCCGGTACCGGAATTCCGACGCGATGTCGACCTCGACGGGGAGCCGCGCGAACGCTTCCACGAGGTATTTTCCGACGAGCGCGGCGTGCCACGAGGTGCCGCAGGCCACGAAGCACAGCCGGTTGAGCCCGGCGAGCTCTCGATCCTTGAGGCCCAGCTCGGGAATCTGGATGTCGGGTTCCTGGGGGTCGAGCCGCTCCCGCAGCGTGTTCCGCACCGCATCGGGCTGCTCGAAGATCTCCTTGAGCATGAAATGTGGATAGCCCGACTTCTCGGCCGTCTCGCCGTCCCACGCCACGGTCGTTGGATGTCGCCGGATCTGAGCGCCCTCGAGCGAGCGCAGGCTGACGCCGTCGGAGGTCACGACGGCCAGCTCGCCATCGTCCAGAACGAGGATCTCGCGCGTTCGGCCCAGGAGCGCGGGGACGTCGGAGGCGACGAACATCTCTTCCCGACCGAACCCGACGACCAGAGGAGAACTTCCGCGTCTGACGGCCACGAGCGTGTTCGGGGCATCGGCGGCGACACAGGCGATCGCGTACGCGCCGCGCAGTTCTCGCGCGGCGCGGAGGACAGCGGAGACGAGGTCGTCGCCGTGGTAACGCTCGATCAGGTGCGCGATCACTTCCGTGTCCGTCTGCGAGCAGAACCGATGCCCTTCTGCGGCCAGCGTCTTACGAAGCTCCCGGTAGTTCTCGATGATGCCGTTGTGGACGACGGCCAGCCGGGAGCGGCAATCGACGTGGGGATGGGCGTTGGCATCCGAAGGCCGACCGTGGGTGGCCCATCGCGTGTGTCCGATGCCGAGTGTTCCGTTGGGCGGATCGGAGGCGAGCAATGTTTCCAGCGCGGCAATCTTTCCCGCCCGCTTGCGGATATCGAGAGACGCTCGGCCGACGGTGGCGATTCCCGCCGAGTCATACCCCCGGTATTCGAGCCGTCGGAGGCCGGGAAGGACGAACGAGACCGCCTCCCGGTGGCCGACGTAGCCGACGATTCCACACATCGCCGTCAGTTCCTCAGGCGGTCTCGAGGGCCGTGCAGTCGAGCTGGACGGCGATGCTTCGCCGGAGCAGGTTCACCGAGACCACGAGCAGGCCCTTCTTGTGATTCATCCTGATCACGATTCCTTCGACGTCGGCGAGCGGTCCCCGGGTGATGCGCACGCGCTGGCCCTCGCGGAGGTACGGGTGGGGAAGCATCGGCAATCCGGAGCCCATCAGTCGCTGCACCGCATGGATCTCTGAATCGGGAACGACGTCCAGCTGGTCCCAGCGCTCCCCGAGCACGCGCACCAGCCCGCGCGCCTTGGACACCTCGAGGTACGACGCCTTGTCCATCGCGTCTCGCAGGAAGAGGTATCCGCGGAACAGGGGGAGACGGGACAGGCGTCGGACTCCACCTCGCCTGCACCATGCCTCGACCGTGGGAAGGAAGAGGTCGAACCCCTTCGCGGCGAGCTGGTCGTGAACGAGCTGCTCGCAATTGCTGTGGGTCCAGAGGACGCACCAGCGAGGGATCACCACGGTGGAAACCGCTTCTGGCAAGGCTTCGCCCCCTTTGGTTGCCATCCCTTTCCGGGACGCAAGACCAATGACCACAGCCTGTGACGTGCGCGCCGGAACTCCGGCTCGCACGCCCCGCCCGCCGCCGACGTCAGCTCGCCTGAGCTGGCGTCAATCGTCCGAGGCGGAATGTCTCCTGTCGCTTCGGGCCGACGACCGCCTCGAGGGATACGTGTGCCTCGAGAGATGACGATCGTCGCCGTTGAAAACCAGACCGACGATCTTGGCCGGCTCCGTCACTTTCAGGGCTTCTTCCAGCAGCTTCCGGGACGTTCGGTGAGCGGTCACCACGATCAGGAAGCCGTCCACCCATTTCCCGATGACGCGACAATCCGGGACCGACACCAGTGGCGGGGTGTCGAGAACGATGTAGTCGAAGCGCCGACGGGCCTCCGCGAGCAGCTCCCCGAGCCGGGGTGACTTCAGCACCTCGTACGGCGCCGCCGGAAGCTGGCCCGCCGTCAACACCGAGAGATTGAGATGGGGACGCGTGTGCACGACCTCCAGCAACGAGAGTGTCGGATCCAGGATCGCGTCTACCAATCCGGGGCCGGCGACGTTCCCGAGACCGAGACGAGTGGCCAGGGCCGCTGCACGCAGGTCTCCATCGACGAGGAGCACTCGGGCGGCCGGCGCTTGGGCCAGCGCCCCCGCGAGGTTGATGGCCGTGGTGGTCTTGCCATCGGCGGCACCCGGACTCGAGACAGCGATGACCGAGAGGTCGGTCGACTTGTTTCGCTGCTCGATCAGGTGGCGCAGCGCGCGATATTGCTCGGCCTCGAAGGAGCTCGGCGCCAGGAGGCTCACGAGATGCTCGTCGAGGTCTTCCGACGCGTCGGGGGGGAGTTCCGCTGCCGAGGGCAGGGGCGCCTCGACCACCCGCGCATAAGCCGTCGACGGTTCCTCGCTCATCGGCTTCCGCGGCGCCGCCTGTCGACGAAGTGCCTGATCGTGCTCGGCTTGCTCGAGTGCCTGCAAGAACTTGCTCATGGGATGAGGAGCCGCCGCACGGATTGCACGAGGCCCCACGCGGTCATGTCGAAGCGGACGGCGAGGGTCACCACAGTGCTCACAAGGGCCAGCGCGGCCGTCCCCAGGCCCCATCGGACGAGACGGTGTGTCGTCGCGCGTCGAAGTGGTCGGAGCTTGCGCGGCGAGGACGTGCCTTCTTCCAGATACGTGATCGCCTGGTTCACGGTGTGCCGATCGAGCCGGCGCTTCTGGTCCGCATAGCCGAAGACCAGGCAGTGATCGCAGACGATGCTGATGAGGCGGGGAACGCCTCTCGAGTATTCGGTGATCCGCTCGACGGCCCTGTCGGTGAACACGCCCAGGTCACGCGCCCCGGCGACGCGCAGCCGGGTCCGGATGTACTCGCGGGTCTGTTCCCCGGTCAGCGGTGCGATCTGGCAGCGTAGCTCGATGCGTTGCTTGAGCTGCTGCAGCTGGGGGAGAAGGAGCTTGGCCTTGAGCTCCGGCTGTCCCGCCAGGACGATCTGCAGCAGCTTGTTGTTCGGCGTTTCGAAGTTAGAGAGGAGGCGAATTTGCTCCAGCGTCAGGGGATCCAGGTTCTGCGCTTCGTCGAGGACGAGGACGGTGTTCTGACCGGCGCGCTCCTGCTCGATGAGGAAGTCGTTGAGCGCAATGAGCCTTTGCGAGCGCGACTCTGCTCCCTTGGCGATGCCGAGATCCTCGAGCATGAACTCGAGAATGCCGTCGAAGGAGAGGCTGGAATTGACGACAAAGGAGATCGCCGTCTGTGGATTGAGGCGCTGGCGAAGGGCATGAAGCAGAGTCGTCTTGCCGGTGCCGACCTTGCCGGTGAGGACGATGAAGCCCTTCCGCTCCTGGGCCCCGTAGACGAGCTGAGCCAGCGCCTCCCGATGCGCCGGACTCAGATAGAGAAACTTCGGATCGGGGGTGGCGTTGAAGGGCTTCTCCTTGAGTCCGTAGAAGCTCAGGTACATGGCGTGGTCCTCACGACCCACCACCCCGCCCGAGAAACGCCACCAGGCGCTCGTTTCCGTGGGCGGCGACGTACCCCGTGCCGACGATCAGAACGAGCAACACGAAGGCCGCGGCGACCCCGAGTCGCATCCGCCACCGGTGCCGCCGGAGAGCGCTCTGGGTCACGATCAAGGGAATGCTGACGAGCACCGGCACGGCACTGAACGATCGCAGGTCGTCGACGGCGTGGAACGACGTGTCGACCTTTTCGGCGAGCATCACGACCGCCATCGCGAGGCCGGCGCAACCTGCCAGCGCGATGGCAAGGAGCTGCACCCGGTTCGGGGCTGCCGGCGCGGGGTTGGAGAGCGCGGGGTCGAGCACTCGGAACTGCTCGCCCTTCTGCCGCTGCTCCATGTTCTCCGCGAGCTGGGCTTCCTCGTATCTCTTCAATAGCGTCTGGTAGAGCTCGCGCGTGCTGTCGTAATCGCGGGACAGCTCCCTGAACTCCTGCTCGCGCCGCGGCACGTTCTCGACGCGGCCTTGATAGGCGGTGATCCCGTCTCGGAGCCGCTTCTCCTCGCCCTTGAAGACCTTGATGTCCGCGTCCACTTCGCCCAGCGCCTCTTTCAGCCGGAGCACGTACGGCGTCAGCGGGGCCCGCGGGGACGTCGTCGACTTTTCATCGGGGTTGGTCTCTCGCGCCTTGGCCTCCGCAAGCTCGCGCTCGAGCGCGGCAACTTCCCCGGCCACCCGGACGACGTCGGGGTACTTCTCGCTGAACTGCGTGCGAAGCCGGGTGAGATCCTCCTTGAGGCGGGTCAGGCGGACTTCGGGGCTCTCTGGCGCCGCCGCCGGCGCCCCGGGCGCCCCCGGCAACGGAGACACGGACAGGAGCGACTCGGCCTCCGCGAGCTGACTGGACAGCGACAGCCGCCGTTCCGCCGCGCGGGTCTGGTTGTCGGCGTTCAGGCGAAGCTGCGTGTGCAGCCGCTCGAGGGTGCCGAGATTCGTCTCCAGCTGCTGGGGCAGCTCGCCGAGGTGACGGCGCTTGAACTCGCTGACCCGCTGCTCCTGCTCGTCGAGGCGGTGCTTCGTCTCCCCGAGCTGGACCTTGAGGAACTCCGCGGTGCTCGTGGCCTGCCGCTCGCGCGTCTTCAAGTTCTCCTCGATGTAGAAGGACGCGAGGGTGTTCGTGACGACGGCGACCGTGCGCGGGTCACCGCCCTGGTAACTGATCGTGAACGCCACCGTCGCCTCGCGCTGGCCTCTCGCCTCGACGCTCTTGAGATCCAGCTTCGTGTCCGCCCGCATCCGGCCGATGACGTCCTCGAACGGGACTCGCTTGCGCAGATCGGCGTAGAGCCCGAAGCGGTTGATCAGGTCTTCCAGCCGCGAGCGGCTGAGGATTTCCTGGCTGATCGTGTGGAGCCGGGTCTCGAGCGCGCTGGTCACGGTCGACCGCACGAACGTCTCGGGAATCTGCTGGCGATCCACGAGTACGGTGGCGGTGGAGCGGTAGACATTCGGCAGGAACGCGATGACGCTGACGCTGGCCGTCAGAGGGAACACGAAACCGATGATGGCCAGCCACTTCCGCCGGCTCCATACGGCCAGGACGGTGTCCAGGCCAGACCCTTTTCGCGTCTCGTCCGTCATCCCGCGATCGTCCTCGCCGCTCTTACGGCACCAAGATGATGTCGCCGGGCTGCAGGTAGAAATTCGCCTGATCCGCCTCGCCGGCGATCACCTTGTTGTAGTTGAAGGGAATCCGTGTGACCGTCGTGCCGCTCGGGCGCAGGACGACGATGCGCTGCCGCCCGTCGGCCGATCGTGGGTCGGCGCTCCCCGACGCGGCGCCTGACGCGCCTCCCGCGGGGCCGGTGCCGGCGGCGGGCGCGACGGCCGCGGCGCCGCCGCGCCATCGCATCAGAAGGATGTCAGGCGCGATGACCTCGATGCCCTTCGCGGGGATGACGGATGAAGGCGGTCCGGGGAAAGACCACGAACCTCACCCATGTCGGACCTACCGGCGAAGCCCACATGGTCGATATATCGGCCAAACCGGTCACGAACCGGGAAGCGCGCGCGCGCGGGTCGGTGAAAATGAGCGCCGCGGCGCTCGACGCGATCGTGCGTGGCAACTTGCCGAAGGGCGAGGTGATCGGAACCGCCCGCATCGCCGGCATCCAGGGGGCCAAGCGGACCAGCGAGTTGATCCCGATGTGCCATCCGCTGGCGCTCACCATGGTCGACGTCGAGTGCCGGCCCGACAAGGCGCTGCCCGGCATCCGGATCGAGTCGGTGGTCCGCTGCGAAGCGCGCACTGGCGCCGAGATGGAAGCGCTCACGGCCGTCGCGGTGGCGGCCCTGACCATCGTTGACATGGCGAAAAGCGTGGACCGCTGGATGACGATCGGAGATATCGAGCTGGTGGCGAAACGCGGCGGCAAGAGCGGCGACCTGCGTCGCCCAGGTTAGCGGCCGGTCTTGATCGTCTTCATCGCCGCGTCGTACGCCTTCTGCATCGGACCGAACGTTTTGCTTTCGTAGTCCGCCGGCAGGGTTTCCTCCGCGCTCGACATCGCCTTCAACGCCACATTGGTGGCATCGGTGTATTTCTTGATGCCCGCCGGATCCTTGGCCTGGATCGCCTGAATCAGGCTCTCGGTATTGGTCAGAACGTCGTTGAAGCTGCTCACCTGTTTGGCGATCTGCGGCGCCAACCCGGGTGCACCGGAGAGCGACACCGCCAGCTCGATTTTCTGCTGGGCGTCGGGGTAAGGCGCTCCGGCCCCCACCAGGTCGTGCTTGGCCAGTGCGGCGCTCATCTTCGCGTAATCGATCAGCGCATCGAGATACGGCTGGATCACTTTCGATTCGTTGACCGCCGCCGTCATCGCCTTGTCGGCCTGCTGAAGCCCGGCGAGCGCAGCGGCGAGCCGCTGCCGTTCATTGGTGATCTGCGTCCCCTTCGACGGGGCGCCCCACTTGATCAAAGACAGGCGCTGGTCAACCTGGTTGAGGGCGGCTTCGTCGGATTGCACCAGGGTGAGGCCGTCGTTGAACGAGATCGCCAGTTTGGCGACCTGGGTCTTGAGCGCCGCCGGATCGGTCGAACTGTTGGACGAGCTGATGATCTGGGCGAACACCGCGTCCACTTTGGCCTGGTGCGACGCGGTGGTCGTGAGCGTTTGGTTCGCGGCTGAAATCTGGCTGGTCGCGACCGCCGGCATGACGCCCAACAGCAGCACCAGCAGGACGACCAGGCCGACAGTGCCGGCGACAACTTGGCGCTGGTAGCGCAGCAACTGCGGCGGCAGGGCGACGGGCAGGGTCAAGGTCTGACCGAAGACCCGAAGGGTCGTGCCCGGGGCGGCGCCCGGGGCCTGGCCAGGCGCGTAGCCCGGGTACCCCTGACCGTAGCCGGGTTGCTGCGGGTACCCCGGCTGTCCATATCCTGGCGGGGCATAGGACGGGTACTGGCCCGGTTGGCCCGGCTGGCCCGGTTGGCCTGGATAGCCGGCGGGAGCGCCCGGATACTGGGGCTGCTGCGGGTAGCCCTGCTGGGGGTAGCCCGGCTGCCCATAAGGCTGGCCTTGCTGGCCGGGTGCGTAGCCGGGCGGTGCGTAGCTCGCCTGCGGCGGGGGCAGCTGGTTGCGGCAATTGGCGCAGGTCTGGGCGCCCGGTTGGTTCCAGGTTATGCCGCAGTAAGGACACGGAGCCGATTGGTAGGCCTGCATGAAAATGGCGCCGCCGCGCTACCCATGCAACTGGCCGGCCGCGTGAACCTTTCGGCCGGAAAAGCGCCTCAGCGGAGGAGCTGACCGAGTTCCTCCGCGTTACGAACGGCGTAATCCGAGTAGCAGTTGTTGAAGATCGCGTGCACGTCCGTGGCGCTCTTGGCCATGGCCTGGAGCTTGGGCGCCCACGCCTGCAGCTCGTTCGGCTGATAGAGGTAGCGAAACTTTTCCGCCGTACTGATGCCCTTCTTTTCCCAGTTCTCGGCGTTGTGGCCATGGAAGCGCACCATGCCCAGCGGCGCGGTGGTGGCGACCACCGGCGGCACGCTGGAGGCGAAGCCTTGCGGCTCGTCGACCACCACGTAGGTGTAGTGGTGGTCCTTCAGAAACCCGATGACCCGCTCGCGCCGCGACTCCTTCATCCAGAGCAGCTGGCGAAACTCGATCGCAATGCCGAAGTCCGGCAACCACTCCCGCAGGTCTTCCATGAATCGGTACGCCGATGGGGAGGGGAGAAACCATTTCGGGAACTGGAAGACGATCGCGCCCAGCTTGCCGGCGTCCTGCAAGGGTTGCAGGCCCTCGCGGAACCGGTCCCACACGCTTTCCTTTTCCTTTGGTCCGAGGTCTTTGAAATAGAGGTTGGCCTTGGAGCTGGACACTTTTTCGCGCAGGTCTTTGGGCAATCGCGCTACCGGCGTGGGATGCTGCGTCAGCAGCGCATAGGCTTTGGCATTGAAGGTAAAGTCCTTGGGCGTGCGAGCGACCCAGAGCTCCGCGGTCTTCTCGTTGGGGATGGCATAAAAGGTACTGTCGACCTCCACCACCGGGAACTTCGAGGCGTAATAGCGCAGCCGGTCCTCGGCCGTGGTCGCGTCCGGTGGATACCAACCGCTCTTGATCAGGGTTGGCTCGGTCCAGGAGGAGATCCCGACTTTGATCCGACCCATCAGCTGGGACGGTGCGCGGCGGGAGCGTCGCTGACCTCGCCGCGCAACGTGCGCAGCCCGTGGGGCAACGCTTCCATCACGGCCTCGAGGCTGTCGACCACGCCCCGCGGGCTGCCGGGAAGGGCGAGCACCAGCGTCCGTCCGATCACGCCCGCCAGCGAGCGCGACAGCATGGCGTGCGGCGTCTTTCGCAGACCCGCGGCTCGCATTGCTTCGGCGATGCCGGGGACCGGGTAGTCGAGCAATGGTTCCACCGCCTGCGGCGTGACGTCGCGCGGGCCAAGGCCGGTGCCCCCGGTCAAGACGATGAGGTCGGGATCGGTCACCCGCAGCCATTCCCGAATCTGGCGCTGGATGTCGGCCAGCTCGTCACTGACGATGGCGCGGCCGACGACGTCTGCGGGGATGCGGGCCAGCGCCTCGCTGATCTTTTCGCCACTTTCATCGACGCGCTGACCGCGGGCACCCTTGGTGCTCACCGTCAACACGCAGGCACGAAAGCTCACTCCAGCAGTCTAGACAGCGCCGGCTTGACTCTCCACCGTTAGGGGCGTAGGGTCACAGGACGATGGCCGTTGCCGCTCCGACGAGCCAGATCATTTTCAGCTGCCGCCTTCTCCAGCAGCTGCTGCGACGGAACGAGGAAAACGTCTTCATCTCACCGGCAGGAACGGGCCTTGCCCTTGGTATGGTCGCGGCCGGGGCGAAGGGTCAGACACTAGCCGCTCTCGAACACGTCCTTGGGGTTGACGCTAAGCTCGCGGCCAGTCGGGCCAAGCGTCTGTTCGCCAGCCTCGACACTCTGCCACCGGGACTGGCGGTCCACATCGCAAACTCACTTTGGGCGGCTTCCGGGGTCCCA
>Ga0137418_10007072_pt1 | contig 10318 bp, 7 predicted proteins | sample CZODoug3_1_2_16f_FD_122242 | JGI IMG/M metagenome (GOLD analysis project Ga0137418, IMG submission 122242) | Vadose zone soil fungal communities from Angelo Coast Range Reserve, California, USA - CZODoug3_1_2_16fungal (Hybrid Assembly) | ecosystem: Environmental > Terrestrial > Soil > Vadose... | reverse complement strand
CGGCCGGCGCTGCTCGTGCCCTTCCGGCTGCCGAACATCGCCACGCGCGAGGTGGTGCAACGCTTCGGGCACGCCATCCGGCGCAACCTGCTGGACCGCAACCTTGGCGCTGACGTCGACCAGGTGCGCGGTGCGGACGCGGTGCCGGCCGCGGTGGAGCGGCGGGTGTACGCGCACATCGCCGCCAATCTTCCGTACTACTCGGCCACGATCATCGCCGCCGGCGACCCGGCGGAGCGGTTCTTTGCGCTTGCCAAGCTGCGCGATCCCCGCGGTCACCCGCTGACCGATGTCATCGAGAACATCGTGGTGGACCGCGTGGGGAATTACGTCGCCTTTCCGCTCCGCTCCGTCGCCGACACGACGCCGGAGCTGCGCAGCGCTCTCACCTCGAGCTCGTCCCAACCGCCGCGCACGTCAACGGAGTTCACCGTCACGGTGCCCGTCCCCGGCGTGTGGCTGCGCTCGGAGCTGTTGCCGGCGCGTGTCGCGAGCGAGAGTGACGGCGGGACTCAAGAGGTGAAGCAGGAGGGACGACCGGAACGGCGGAAGCGCGGCTAGCGCTTCACCGGGATGTCGATGTAGCTCGCGCCGAACCAGCGGATCTCGAGCGGCTCGCCCGCATCCGCGACCGATTCGTCGTTCACTTCCTTGCCACTTCCAAAATTGATCTGCTGGCCCGGTCCCTTGAGGGGGCCGACGACGGCCACGATCCGACTGCCCCGCGCGACCTGGCGGCTCACCAGCCGGATCGCGGTGAAGTCGAGCGTCTCCCGTGCGCCAGGCGTCAGGAGGTGCCGGGTCGAGAGATCGCGCGCGTAGCTCGCACGCATCTGGAACGGTGGAAGCTGAAAGTATTCCCCGCGGGTCGTCAGCTCGAACAGCTGCACTGACAGATCGAAGTCCTTCTTATTGATCGCGAGCTCGAGATGGCCCGAGAACAGGCCACTGAGCTCCGTGGGCTCGTCGAGCGGATCGCTGACATACGTCAGCGCCGCGTACGTGTTGAGCGCAGTATCACGCGCACCGCCGCCGGGGAAAATGCTGTCGATGTCGCCGCGGTAGGCGAGATCGACACGCAGCGTCGCAGCTGAATCGGGCGCAGGCAGTGCCCGCGCGAGACGAAGGTTTGGATTCAAGTAGAAGCGCAGCGTCCCATTCGACATCGCCGCGATCGATGGCGCGTGCTTCCACACGTTCGCGCCCATCACCTCGTAGTTCACCCGGTCCGCGAGCAGCGCGGGCCGTGGCCCTCCCTTGAGCACCCAGTCGAACCACTGGTAGCGCAACTCGGCGACGATGTCGATCCGCGCGACCGGATCGGTCTCGTAACCGGCGATCATAGTCGCGGTGTCGCCGAGGGCACCCACGACGCCGCGCTGCGCCTGCGGATGATCGTAGGGTCCGATGAGGAGATAGTGCTGTGCGTTGGGATCGTGCGCGTAGTGCTGCGTGAAGTAGTACATGGCGGCGCCGGGACCGCCGAAGTAGTAGCCCGCCGTCTGCAGCACCGGAATCTTGATGCTCGCGAACTCGGCGCTGTCGGGAATCATGGCGCGCCAGTAGTCATCGAACGACGGGTGGGCGAGCCACTCGGCGAACACGGGATTCGGCGTGCCGTCGATCTTCTCGAGGTCGCGATAGGGGCGCCCGCTCACGTACCATTCGCGGCTCAGCCGGAACCAGCGCGCCCGGTCGGAATACGTCGCATTATCGAGGGTCTTGTTGTTTGTGGTATAGAAGGGCCAGGGATAGAGAAAATTCCACACGATGTTGCCTTCCATCGGGACATCGAGGCCCGGCCCGACGGGCGCACCCACCATGATGGCCTTGAGCGCCTTGGGCATCTGCTTCGTCGCTGCCCACGTCGTGAACCCGTTGTAGCTCCCGCCGTACATGCCCACTCGACCATCGCTCCACGCCTGGTGCGCGATCCAGTCGATCAGTGCGGCGGCGTCCGCGCCGTCGTGCCGATATGGGACGGGAGCTTGCGGGCTGCACGCCTTGCCGCGCGTGAACGCGGTGACGCCGATGTACCCGTTCGAAGCCGCGCGGCGCGCGTCCGCGACATTGGCGGCAGAGTCCACGTAGATCGTGAAGGTCAGCAGCGCCGGGAGTCGAGCGGGACGTGCCACACGCGGCCGGATGATCAGGGCGCACACGATTGCGCCCTCAGGAGTAAAGACCTGGACGTTGCGGTCGGTGATGTAGCGGCGCGCATCGTCCTGAGCGATGAGCGGGGCGATCGCTCCTTGCACGCTCGGCTGCAGCGTGCGCTCGAGTCGCTGCATCGATGCCGACAACTCGCGGATGGCCAATGCCGCGCGGCGATCGTCGAGCTCCGCCAGGCTCGCGCCCAACGCAGTCGCTCGCGCCAGCGCTGCGGAATCGCTGAGATTGGGTGGAAAACGAAAGTTCTGCGCGGCTGCGGTGCAGGCACAGCCAATGAGAAGACAAATGGTCGCCCACGACGTCCGATGCACAAATCCCCCGTACGTAATTGCAAATCCACGGTTGCAACCGCGGCGTCTAGCTCCCAGGCGCCAATGCGCCGATCAAAGGTACTCAGCATGACAGAATGCACATGTTCGACAGGGCAACACCCGCCGCGATGAGGGCACCGAGCAGGCCGAGACCAACGACGGCCCCAAACGTTCTCCCACCACTGACTCTGCGGATCGCAAGCTGCTTGACGTCCGAGGCAGCGACGCTGGAATCCCGTCCATGGACGACCCCCGCCACGCTGTCGCCTGCGATGATGGGCTGATGGAGGACGATCTGCGAGCTGTCGGGCAGGGTCACCCGGACCGCGTCTGGCCGCCGGGCGGCGATCAGTTGCTGCGGTGTGATCCCTTGCTGGACCTGCCATACCGTACATGCGGGGAGAAAACAGGCGAGAACGGCGAAGGCGATCGGACGGCGACGCATGAGTGGCTCCGGTGGAGTGAGCGCTCAGGTTCGCTGCCCATCGTCAAGCTGCCGTCAAGGACCTCTTGACGTCGAGTTCCGACGTGTCTAGTTACCTACTTGATGGCCTACACGATGTGCCTCGCTTGTCGCTGTACCATGCCCCGTTTGCCCGGGAGGCGGCCGTAGTGTAGCGCGAGGAGTTTTGGAGTGTCACGCGGCTGTGGTCCCGGAGGATTGAGGACTGCAGCCCTTTTTTTTCTACTGGAGGCAACATGCCGCAAACCCTGACAGCTGTTACCGACATCTCAGCGCGTGGCTATGCGCGTCCTGAGGTGCTGGTCTCCACCGACTGGGTGGAAGAGCATCGCAACGATCCGAATGTCCGCCTGCTCGAGTCAAACGAGGACGTGCTGCTGTACGAGACGGGGCACATTCCTGGAGCGGTGAAAATCGATTGGGTGACGGACCTGAACGACCCGCTCCTCCGCGACTACGTCGATCGCGCGCGCTTCGAGAAGTTGCTCCGCGCCAAGGGAATCAACGACGACACCACGGTCGTCTTCTACGGCGACAAGAACAACTGGTGGGCGACGTACGCCTTCTGGGTGTTCAAACTGTTCGGCGTGGAGAACCTCAAGATCCTCGACGGCGGCCGGCTGCGCTGGGCAGAAGAAGGGCGCGAGCTCGTCACCGCGGCCCCCAGGTATCCCGAGGGCAACATCACGATGCGCGAGCGCGACGATTCACGGATCCGCGCGTTCCGGCCCGAGGTGGAGCAGCATGTTAAGCGGCGCGGGAAGCTGGTGGATGTGCGCAGTCCCGAGGAATATCGCGGTGAGCGGCTGCACATGCCGGAGTATCCGAACGAAGGCGCGCTGCGCGGCGGGCACATCCCGGGCGCAAAGAGCATTCCGTGGGGCCGGGCAATCACCGCCGAGAGTCACACCTTCAAGCCCGCTGCCGAGCTGCGGACGCTGTACGAGGCCGAAAACGGACTCCAGCCAACTGACGACGTCGTCGCCTACTGCCGCATCGGCGAGCGGTCGTCGCACACCTGGTTCGTGCTGACCTATCTCCTCGGCTTCAAGAACGTGCGCAATTACGACGGCTCGTGGACCGAGTGGGGCAACCTCGTGCGGTCGCCGATCGAGAAGCCGTAATGGATCGCGAGACCCGCATCGCCTGGCTGGTCGATCATTACCATCGCCCGCGCCACAAGGGCGCGCTGGCGGACGCAGACGCGCGCGTGCCAGGCGGCAATCCGGGGTGCGGGGATATCGTCACGCTGTATCTCAAGGCTGAGCAGGGAGCGGATCGCATCGCCGCCGTCAGCTTCGAGGGCGTGGGGTGTACGCTCAGCCAGGCGGCGGCGTCGATTCTCGCAGAGCGAGTGAATCGTGAGCGGACTTCGTTCGAGGAGATCCTGTCGCTTCCACCTGAAGCGATGATCGATCTACTGGGCCGAGATATCGCGGAGGCTCGGCCCGGCTGCGCGCTGCTCGCGCTGGGGACGCTGAAGGCAGCGGTGAAGACGGTCGAGATGAATCGCAAGCTGCGCGAGGCAGGGCATACCGACGAGCAAATTCGCGAGCTGCGGCGTGCGATTGCGGCGCAGGGGGAAGAGACCGGGGTGGTGGTGGGGGAGGGGGCGGAGAAAGCGGCAGTGGTTGCGGATGGGACGCCGCATCCTGCAGCGTTGTGACGTAGGGGCGCAGCATGCTGCGCCCCTACCTCATCATGCATTGGCTGTCGCAGGTCTTCGAAACGCGCTATTTCTGAAGCACCTATGATTCCACACCTCTTGACCCTCGCGCTGCTCGGTTTGTCGGCGAACCAGGCCGCTCCCTCCGACACCTTCCGCTACATCATCCTCCAGGCCGGCAACCCCGCGGGCACCGAGCTCGCGGTCCGCAATCCTGACGGCAGTCTGTACTTCTTCGAGGAGTACAACGACCGCGGCCGCGGGCCCAGGCTCGAGACGCGCATCACGCTGACGGCGGCGGGGACGTTCCAGACGCTGGCGATCACGGGGCACGACTACTGGAAGCAGCCCGTGGATGAGCGCTTCGCGCTGCGCGGCGACTCGGCCGAGTGGTCGTCGAGCCTCGAGAAGGGCCGCCGGCGGCTCGACGCACCCGCGCTCTACAGCCCGTTCTTCGGACCGGTCGGCGCCATGCCGCTGCTGATCGGCGCGGCCGGGCAGAGCGGCGAGGTGGCGCTGCTGCCGTCGGGACGGGCGCGGGTCACGAAGGTCGGTGAGCGCACCGTGTCCGCCGGCGGGCAGTCCGCGCGGATCTCGCATTACCAAGTCGAAGGGCTCGGCTTCACGCCGACCGACTTCTGGGTCGATGCCGACAACCGCCTGTTCGCGTTCGTCGCGAGCGCCTGGTTTCGCGTGCTGCGACCAGGCTGGGAATCGATCGGCGACGCGCTCGCGGCCGCGCAGGATTCGCTGGAGAAGCAGCGGGACGGGACAGTCGCGCGCACGCTCGCCGATCATCCGAACGGCGCGGTCGTGTTCCGCCACGCGAGCGTATTCGATGCGCCGAACGCGCGCCTGGTGCGCGATCAGGTTGTCGTGGTGCGGGACAACCGCATCGAGTCAATCGGCCCGGATAGCGCGATGCGTCCACCCGTGGGGCCAGGGGCGCGTGTGATCGATGCTCGTGGCAAGACGCTGCTGCCCGGGCTCTGGGACATGCACACGCACAACCGCGCGCTCGATGGCCGGATGCACATCGCGGGCGGGGTGACGTCGGTGCGCGACATGGCGAATGACATCGACGACCTGCGCCGGTTGCGCGTGGCGTGGGATTCGGGGAGCGCGATCGGGCCGCGCGTCATGATGGCGGGGTTCATCGACGGCCCCGGGCCATACGCCGGCCCGACCAAGGTGCTCGTCTCCACGCGCGATTCCGCGCTCGCCTGGGTCGATCGCTACAAATCGCTCGGCTACGAGCAGATCAAGCTGTATAGCTCGCTCGACACTGCACTGGTGCGGCCGATCGCCGAGCGCACGCATGCGCTCGGGCTCAGGCTGTCGGGGCATATCCCCAATCACATGACCGCGGCGAAAGCGGTGCGGGCCGGGTACGACGAAATCCAGCACATCAACATGCTGTTCCTGAATTTCGAGGGTGATTCGATCGACACGCGCACGCCCTCGCGGTTCAGCGCGCCGGGCCGCTACGGCGCCGATCTCGATCTCAAGTCCGACAGCGTGCGCGCATTTCTGCAGCTGCTCAAGGATCACCACACGGTGATCGACCTGACGCTCGCGACGTTCGAAGGGATGTACACGGTGCGGCCGGGGACGATGGACGAGGGCGGCATGCGGATCGCGAGCCGCATGCCGGCGGAAGTGCGGCGCGGGTTTCTCGCGGGCGGGATCGCGCAGAACGATTCACAACAAACACGCTATCGCGCGTCGTGGGCGAAGATGCTGGCGTTCGCGAAAACGCTCGACGACAACGGCATTCCGATCGTCGCGGGCACCGATTGCATGGCGGGCTTCTGCCTGCAGCGCGAGCTCGAGCTGTACAGCAAGGCGGGGATTCCCAACGCGCGGGTGCTGCAGATCGCGACGTGGGGCGGCGCCACCGTCATGAAGCGCACCGACCGGCTCGGCGCAATTCGTCCCGGCTATCTCGCGGACCTGATACTGGTCAATGGGAACCCGGTCGCCGACATGACCAATATCGAGCGCGTCGATCTCGTGATGAAGAACGGCGTGATCTACGATCCGGCGGCGATTTATCGGACGATTGGTGTGCTGTCGTGGCGCGAGGGACAGCGGCCCGTGCCGTGAGGTGAGGCGGCGGAGGCGGCGAAGGGCTGATGTAGGGGCGCAGCGGGCTGCGCCCCTACATTTGGTTGGTTTAACGGACCGCGATAAAGTCTTCCCACTGCTTGGCCGTCACCGGCGACGGAAGCCAGCTCGCCAACGTCCCGTCTCCCGGATACTTGTTCCACCGCCACGCCTCGCCGGTCGCACGGTCCCCGAGCCACCCGGATGTCTCGTCGATCGCGCGAAGGGGATCGGAAGGCGTGGCCGGCAGGCGGCGCCTCAGGATGGTGCGGATCCAAGTGATGGTCAGCTGCCGCTGGGCAGGCGAGAGCGAAAAGTGGATCACGCCCCGCTCCATTGCCAGCGCCCAGAGCGCACCGGCCCGCCGGTTGGCCTCGAATGCCGCGGTGACCGCCCCATTGTTCACAAAGACGTCGAGCTCGGCCAGAACCATGTAGGTAGGCACCAGCAGCGCGTCCCCGCTCGTCAAAGCTTCCACCTTCGGCGGGACCTTCAGGAAAAGACCCGCGACTCTCGAGGCATTCCGGGCAGTGAACCCGGAGGCTTGTGGCGCGCCGCCGGACATTCCGTACATGACCATGGGAGCGCTGGGGAGCTCGGGATGGCCGCTCAACTCCGCACCGGTCCGGACTGCGTCGAGGAGGAGCCGGTCGCTGTCGGGTCCGTTCGGCATGACGCCCCGCCTCCCAAGCACCGCAAGCCCCTTGGTGACTGCCAAACTCCGAAGCTCCTGCCCGAACGCCTGCAACGCCGCCTCGACCTCAGGAATCGGAGCGCCGAACGGTTCACCGGTCACGAACGCGCGCGTGTCCGGTCCCCCCAAGGCGATGAGGAGCGCGCGGGAGGACTGGGCACATGCCGGCACGTACAGCGCGTAGTCGCCGAATACGAATACTTCGATCCCCGACAGGCCGACATCGCCCGGGATGCTGCCGGAGGCTTCGCAAGTGGAGGAGTGACTCACCGCACTCGTTAGGGTGGGGGGAGGCGCCAGCGCGTCGTCGCGACAAGCCGTGACGAACAGCAAGACAGATACACATAATGAAAGGCTCAGAACCAGCCGCATACAGCACCTCCGGTTGACTTGTGCTCTCGTTGAGTTCCCTTTGCAGACGCGTAGAAAGGCCGGCAATCATGCCAACCGAGATCACCGACGCCTTAATCGCGTTGCGACAGGGTTCGTCCGGCGCAATGGACCAGCTGATGCCGCTCGTGTACGACCAGCTCCGACGGATCGCACACCGGCAGCTCGGTGCGGAACCGGCGGGACACACGCTCACGACCACCGCCCTGGTGCACGAGGCCTACCTCAAGCTCGTGGACCAGACCCGGGCCCAGTGGCAGGATCGCACCCATTTCTTCGCGATCGCCGCCCGGGCGATGCGGCGCATCCTCATTGATTACGCCCGCCGCTATCGCGCGGCGCGCCGCGGCGGCGGGGCGGATGGGTCCCCCGCGACACGGGTCTCGCTCGATAGCGTGGAACTTCCCGTCGCCGAGCGCGCGGATGCGCTGCTGGAGCTGGATGAGGCGCTCGATCGACTCGGACAGGTCGATGCCCGGCTGGCACAGGTGGTGGAGTGTCGCTTCTTCGCCGGACTGAACGAGGCGGAGACCGCGGAAGCGCTCGCCGTGTCGCCGCGCACCGTGGCCCGCGAGTGGGTGCGTGCGAAGGCGTGGCTCTACCAGGAGCTTGACGGTGAAACCGGCCCGGCCGTGCAGTTTGCGGCGCCGCTGGTCACCGAGGTGGAGGAGCAAGGCCTGCGCGCGGCCCTGGCCGGTCGCTACACGATCGAGCGGGAGCTGGGGCAAGGCGGTCAGGCCACGGTATACCTCGCGCGCGACGAGCGTCATGGCCGGCTCGTTGCGCTCAAGGTCCTGCATCAGCCTTTACGCGGGGCAGCGTGGTTCGAGCGCGAGATCGAGTTCGCCGCTCGTCTGTCGCACCCGCACATCCTGCCGTTATACGACTCGGGCGAAGCCGCCGGACGGCTCTACTACATCACGCCATACGTGGACGGCGAGAGCTTGCGGGACCGCGTCGCGCGCACCGGTCGCTTACCGCTCGCCGAGGCGCTGCGCATCCTGCGCGACGTGGCGCGCGCGCTCGCCCACGCGCATCGCCACGGCGTGGTACACCGCGACATCAAGCCCGCCAATATCCTGCTCAATCGCGAAGGTGACGCGCTGGTCAGCGATTTCGGCGTGGCGAAGGCGCTCGCGGCGGGAGGGGCGGGGGGGGCCGAGCTCACCGAGGGAGGCCTCGTCATTGGCACGCCCGCGTACATGGCGCCGGAGCAGGCCGCTGGCGACCCAACCATCGACACCCGAGCCGACCTCTACTCGTTCGGCGTCGTGGCGTCCGAGCTGCTCATCGGAGCGACGCTGTCGCTTCCGCTCGCCGCGCTGGTGGACCGCTTGCTCGCCGAGCGTCCCGCGGATCGGCCAAGCGATGCCGCGGAAGTCCTGCAGCTCCTCGATGCCGCGATGGCCCAGCCGGCGCCGGAACGCGGCACCGAGAATACGGAAGCGTATGAGCTGTATCGGAAGGGACAATACCTGTACAACACGCGGCAGCGTGACGGCCTGCTGCGTGCCCTGCAGTTTTTCGAGCAGGCGGTCGCGCTCGATGCCGCCTACGCGCGCGCGTACGCGGGGATCGCCGACGTGTACACGCTCCTCGGAGCGTTCGGTCATCTTCAGACGCGCGACGCGCTGGCAAAGGGCCGGGCCGCGGCTGAACGCGCGATTGCGCTCGACAGCAAGCTGGCGGAGGGACACGCGGCGCTGGCGCATCAGCTTTTCGTGCTGGACTGGAACTGGAAGGAGGCAGGGCCGGCGTTCGAGCGGGCTATTGCCCTGGACCCTCGCTATCCGACCGTGCGCATGTACTACGCCTCGTATCTGCATTCCATCGGGCGCTCAGAGGACGCGCTCGCGCAGTTGAACGTCGCGCAGGAGCTCGATCCCCTCACGCCCACGGGCATGCTCAGCGGACGAGTGTACGTGGATACCCGCCGGCCCGACGCGGCGATCCGGGTGCTGCAAGAGCTGGTCGAGCTGGATCCGCGCCGTGACCTGGCCCACCAGCTCCTCGGCCACGCTTATCTCCAGAAAGGAATGCATCAGCAAGCCATTGCGTCGATGCAGCGCGCCGCGGCCCTGAGTGGGGCGCGGGACTCGGCACAGCTCGCATACATCTACGCCGCAACCGGTGACCACACCGAGGCCCGGCGCATCCTCGGCCGGCTGATGGACGGCGCGGACCGGTCAAGTCTTGGGTTGCTCGGGTTTCACATCGCCATGGCCTACGCCGGCTTGGGTGACACGGAGGAGGTGTTCCGCTGGCTCACGACCGCGTACACGGAACGTGTTGGGTTCATGAGTCTCTTGGCGGTGACGACCGGGTTCGAGTCGGTGCGCGCCGATCCGCGCTTTGCCGACTTGCTGCGGCGAATGGGACTGGCGGAGGCGGCGGCGAGGTGAATCCGCACGAGTCAGTCGATAGGGTTCATCCACTCCATTGACCAGTTGCCGCTCGGAGAGTAAATGCCGAACGCTCCAAAAGTCATAATCCTTCGCTGCGCGCGCATCTTTTAG
>Ga0137418_10007070_pt1 | contig 10319 bp, 7 predicted proteins | sample CZODoug3_1_2_16f_FD_122242 | JGI IMG/M metagenome (GOLD analysis project Ga0137418, IMG submission 122242) | Vadose zone soil fungal communities from Angelo Coast Range Reserve, California, USA - CZODoug3_1_2_16fungal (Hybrid Assembly) | ecosystem: Environmental > Terrestrial > Soil > Vadose... | reverse complement strand
ATCTTCTTCCTGCACATCACGACGGCACCCGACAATGCCAACAACGTCCTCGCCCTGGCCTTCGGCGTGCTGATCGTATGCCTGATCGTGTTTGGCTCGCTCTGGGTCATGGGGCACCTCAATCACATGATGGTGCCAACGGATCAGCTGATGCGTATGCAGAGGTAACGGAAATGCGAATCGCCCTCGGCCGACGGCCTCGGCGCCGGGGGAAAAACGGGGGAAAGAGCGGGTACAGCCCGGAGAACGAGCACTGGTGCGGACTATCTGAAATCCGGCTCCGGCCACGCCTTTGCGAATCGACGTCTATGGTAAGGCTTCCCTGCGCCCGACCCGCCAGGGCAGCATCGAACCAGCAGGCGCGCGCCTATCACGAGAAACACGTCGAACCTCCGCGAACTTTCAAGCACGCGCGGCAGTGGATCAACCGCATCGAGCAGCACGTGCCCGCATCGCTGCCGGACATGTCGATCGACCGCGTCACCGCAGTGTTCCCGAGGAAAACGAGTTCGACGGACGTAGGTTCCGCCAAAAGCCTATCGCGTAGTGTCTCCGTGGCAGTGTCGTCTTGGCCGCTTGCGCGCGGCTCTCGTCCCTAGGCTACGCTGCAAGCGCGAGTGTCGACTGCAATAGACTGGCGCATCCAAATAAACGTTTCACGAACGTGACAACGGAGGCAGCCCATGGCAATCGTCTTCTACTACGGCTCGGGTTCACCCTTCGCGTGGCGCGTGTGGCTGGCGCTGGAGCACAAGAAGCTGCCGTACGAGCTGCGCGTGATGTCGTTCGATAAGGGCGATCTGAAGCAGCCCGCGTTTCAGGCGCTCACCCCGCGCGGCAAGGTGCCGCTGATCCAGGATGGCGACTACGTGCTGTACGAGTCGACCGCGATCATGGAGTACCTGCAGGACGCCTACCCCGGCTCGGGGGCGTCGCTCTTTCCAGCTGACCCGAAGCCACGCGGTATCGCGCGCCGCCTGATCCGGGAGGCCGACGAATATCTGATGGACTCGCTGGAAGAACTGCTCGAGCAGGTACTGTCCCTGCCGCAGGACAAGCGGAACGACGCGGCGATCGCCGCCGCGAAGGACAAGTTCCTTGCAGAGCTGCTGCACTGGAAGCGCGCCGTCACCGCGGCGGGGAAGGACTTCCTGGTGGGAGCGGTCGGCGCGGCCGATTTCACCGTCTATCCGTTCTTTGCGCTGGCGCTGCGCGCGCAGAAGCGCCATCCGTCGCTCGAGCTCGATGCGGCGTTCGGTCCGCAGCTCACCGCCTGGATGCGGCGCGTGGAGGCGCTTCCCTATTTCGAGAAGACCATTCCGCCGCACTGGCGCACATGACACCGTGCGGCCTCCCCGGCGGTGCTGCCGGACCTCGAGCGTCCGCCCTGGCCGCGGATTTCGGTCGGTTATGGAGCAGGTACCCGACACTACGCAGATGCGCTCGAAAGCGGCCGTCTTTTGACGAGGTCGACCCATTCCGGTCCACCGAACCAAAGTGGGGCTCGAACTCGAGACTTCCTGCCACGATAATGGAGGCGTAATGGAAGTCTTTGTGTTCGCTCGCCTTCACGCACTTCCGGGGAAGCAGCGGGAAGTGCACCAGGCGATGTTCGAGGTGCAGGAGCCCACGCGGATTGAGCCATAGCTACAGCGTCAGTAATAATCGACGATCTCTACGTCTTCTGGTCTAGCATCGGTCCACACGAAGCAGACACGCCACGATATGGCAAGCGTATATCGTGAAGCGTTAAACGCTAAGCAGTAAACCAACCTGCTTCAAGATCTCGACTTGGCGTCTTTTCGAGGGGCCTGCTCTCGCAGTTCGGCAGATCAGACATCGTGGGCGCCGCTGCACGCACGCCGGCGAGTCCGCAACGTCATCCCGCGTTTTCGACCTTGCGTGCGACAGTTGACCAGACTGCGGCACATAGGGAAGCCTGGGCGCGATCGCGGTAAGCTTGCCTCCGACAGCGGTTTCGCCGGCAAAGCTAGCTCGTTCATTCAAATTGCAAGCGACAGTTCGCTCGAACTGACCATGGAGCACCGATCATGACGCTGAGATCCGACCGACGCGCATTGCTCACGGGATTGGGCGCTCTCGTGAGTAGCTTTGCAATGAAATCAAGGCCAGCGTGGGCTCAATCGGCGACAGGCGCGGCCGACCTGATCCTCCACAACGGAAGAATCACGACGCTCGACCGACAGATCCCTGAGGCACAGGCGGTCGCGATCCGCGGCGGCCGATTCGTGGCAGTCGGAACCGATCAGGAGCTGATGGCGCGGGCGGATGCAGCGACGAAACGAATAGATCTCAAGGGCCGGCGCGTGATTCCAGGCCTGATCGACAGCCACATGCACATTATTCGTGGCGGCCTGAACTACAACATGGAGTTGCGCTGGGATGGTGTGCGGTCGCTCGCCGACGCCATGCGGATGCTCAGGCAGCAGGTAGATAGGACTCCCGCGCCGCAGTGGGTTCGGGTCGTCGGCGGGTTTACCGCCCATCAGTTCGCGGAAAAGCGGTTACCAACGCTGGAAGAGATCAATGCGATCTCTCCCGATACGCCGGTGTTTATCCTGCATCTCTATGACCGCGCGATCTTGAACGCCGCAGCGCTGCGCGCCGTCGGTTACACCAAAGACACGAAGGAATTTCCTGGCGGACAGATCGTCCGCGACGCCGGTGGCGAGCCGACGGGTCTGCTCGTCGCGAAGCCCAACGCCACGATTCTTTACGCCACCCTGGCCAAGGGGCCAAAGCTGCCGGCCGAATATCAGAAGAACTCGACTCGTCACTTCATGCGGGAGGTGAACCGCCTGGGTGTGACCGGTGTGATCGACGCCGGGGGCGGATTCCAGAACTACCCGGACGACTACAGGATCATCGAGGAGCTGCATCGCGATGGGCAGCTGACGGTCCGCATCGCCTACAACCTGTTTACCCAGAAACCGAAGGAAGAACTCAAGGACTTCGAGAGCTGGGCCACGCAAGTGAAGCCCGGTCAGGGCGACGACACCTATCGCAACAACGGCGCCGGCGAGATGCTGGTCTACAGCGCGGCCGACTTCGAGGACTTTCAGGTTGAGCGCCCGGAACTGCCGCCGTCGATGGAAGGCGATCTAGAGCCTGTGATTCGTCTCCTGGCGAAGAACAAATGGCCGTGGCGCTTGCATGCCACGTACAACGAGACCATAACGCGCGCACTGAACGTCTTCGAAAAGGTCAATCACGATTTCCCGATCGACAAACTGAATTGGTTTTTTGATCACGCCGAAACCATCGACGATCGCAACATCGAGCGCATCGCAAGGCTCGGTGGGGGCATCGCCGTCCAGCACCGCATGGCCTACCAAGGCGAATACTTCGTTGCGCGTTACGGCGCAAAGGCGGCCGAACGGACACCGCCGGTTCGCCGCATGATGGACATGGGTGTGCGCGTGGGCGCCGGCACGGATGCGACCCGCGTTGCCTCGTACAACCCCTGGGTTTCGCTGTCGTGGCTGGTCACCGGAAAGACCCTCGGCGGGCTATCACTGTATCCAGCCGCCAACAGGCTCGATCGCGACGCTGCATTGCGGTTATGGACGGAAGCGAACAGCTGGTTCTCCGCGGAGACCGGCAAGAAGGGCCAAATCAAGTCGGGACAGCTGGCCGATCTCGTCGTTCTTTCCGACGATTATTTCTCGGTGCCAGGCGACGCGATTCAAGACATCACATCCGTGCTCACGCTGCTGGGCGGCAAGCCCGTGTATGGCGACGCGGAATTCAAAGATCTCGCTCCGCCGCTGCCGCCGCCCATGCCGGATTGGTCGCCGGTGCGCAGTTATGGTGGCTACCAGCCGCGCGCCGACCGCGGAGCAGGCGGAAAGCTCGCCTTTGTCGCGGGCTGCGGATGTGCCGGCGCATGTGCAATTCACGGGCACGCGCACGCAACCGCCTGGGCCACCGATGTTCCCGTCGCAGACGACAAGTCGTTCTGGGGCGCGCTCGGTTGCTCGTGCTGGGCCTTTTGAAACAGCCGACGCCAGTCGAGTGCCGATCCTGGAATCATTGCACGCGATAAGAGGATCCCGGGTGGCCATCAACCGCATCACCTCTGGTGCGTTGCGTATCGTGACCGCGATCGCGACCCACCGAATTGTGCGCTTCATCGCCTTACTGGGACTGTGCGCCGCTTACCTTCAGGGCGGGGGCCAGAAGCTTCTGGACTTCAATGGCGCAGTCAGCGAAGCGCAGCACTTTGGATTGGCGCCTGCGGTACCGATCGCCATTGCCACGATCGTGACCGAACTGGGGGCATCCGTCTTGATCCTGAGTGGGTACTATCGATGGGTCGGCGCGTTGTGGCTCGCCGGATTCACTCTCGTTGCAACGTTCGTTGCTAACCGCTTCTGGGAGCTCCCGATGCCGGACCGCTTCATGGTCGAGAACGCGTTCTTCGAGCATCTGGGCTTGATAGGCGGGTTTCTTCTGGTTGCTTGGCACGATCTCAAGCGAGGAAAGCAACCACACCCTTGATTCAATTTTTGCGGATCACAGGGAGGTGAAACAGATTAGAAGTCAAAAATCACGCTCTCTTACTCAGAGCGCAAGTTTCAGTACCACGGCCGTCAAGATGGCGCTCGCGTCACCTCGATGCGTTGAATGCGATCACTCGCCAGCAAGGTACCGTCCGGGGCTTTGTATTCAATGGCGAAGGCAAACCGCGATCCTTCGACCGAGCGAAAATCATGCCGGTCGATTTCGAGCACTGGTGAGCCTTGCGCATCGAAGATGATCTCCTTGACGATATCGCCAAGCGGACCTTCGACGGCTATTTGCGACGAGTGACCCGCTCAGAAGGCTCGCTCGCTCCCTGCAATGGTTACAGTCGCTTAAGCGGATCTCGCTTCGCACCCGGGCGAGCAGGCGCTCGAGACTGTCCGGACGGTTCATAGACGGTCAACAACGCGGCGGTCGCGTTTCCGTCGCAGGCGTCATCCTGACAATCTGCTGACGAAATTGTTTTCGAACAGTCATTCAACTTATAGGGCGCGAGTCGTCCTTTTTGCAAAACGGATTGATCAGCGAGTACGATGAGCGTGCCGGATGCGTGCAACGCAGTGATCTGAGCCCGCACCTATTCGGCACCCCGACGAAATACTCGCAACTTTGAAAAAGTATTCGCCAGTTCGGGAACGCTCGCACCACTTGCAAGGACCAAAGCTCGGGCGGGACGAGTACGTCATGCATGCGCAGCATGCATATGTCCAAGGAGGAACCATGAACAAGCAGGAACTCGTAAGGTTATTGGGAGTTGCAAGCGTCGCGTTGCCGGGTCTGTTACTGAGTGCTTCTATTGCCTCGGCACAAGCGATTTCTTCCGATGGATTTCCCAGTTCGGTGCCCAAGGCAATCTGTGGTCCTGGCGACCATACGGAAAGCGGATTACAAGGCGAGACGACGGTGGAAGAACGTTTCGGCGGCGATTCCGAGCGCGCCTACAACTGCCGCGTGTGCCCGGGGGGCGTCCGCCTTCGGTTATCCGCAGATCATCGATGTCAGCGACGTGACCAACCCCAAGATCGTCGCCAAACTCAGGCTGCAAGTGAGCGACCCTGCCAATTGCGCGGCGCTACTAGCTGAGACGCCGCCGGATGTCCCCGGAACGGCGCCCGGGACGAACTTGCCGGCCATATCGGGGACGACCAACTACAGCGAAGAAACATGTGTCGTTGACAATCCCCACAATGCCAAGATGATGGAATGCAGTTTTCAGCATGGAGGCGTGCGCGTTTTCGACATTCGCGATCCACAGCATGCGAAAGAGATCGCGTACTGGAAGCCAGGGGCCGTGCGGACGAGGGTCCTTCCGGCAGCAGGGAGCTGGGCAACGGGCGTGGATCGAACCGTGGATAAGACTCCTCATTGGATGCGGTGGGTCAAGGGCAAGCAGAATGACAACGGCGACGGCAACGGCCAGGGCAATGAGAATGGCAACGGAACCGAGCTGCAGCTCTGGACCGTCAGTGATGGCCACGGCTTTCAGGTGCTGCGTTTCACAGACAACTTCAAAGCGCAACACAAGGATCTATTCCAAGACGCGGACGAGTAAATAAGTCGGCAGAAGCAAGCCCGGCAAGCGCAATCTGAGATCAGGGCAACGGGACCCGCTTCGGCGGGTCCTCTCTTTGTGCGCCCCGCAGGGCGCACCTGCGCTGTCGACCCGACCCTAGGGTCAGCGCGCCAAGGCGCGCGGTCGTTTGCGGTTGCTCTCGCGAGCCAGTTCGCGGATCAGTGGTCCGCCATGCACCGATGTTCATGACGCCCGCGCCTGCGTTGTCATGCGGTCATATATAATTAATATATATATCGCTACGGCCGCTATCCCGCGTTGGAAGGTGGCGGGGTAGCGCCGTCGACCCTCACCACTGCTTGGTTTGGAGGCCAACATGTCTGCAAAGGCTCCTACGGCGTCGATGCCTAGGTCCCGATCCGTTTCTTCACGGCGAACTGTTTCGGCCAAGAAATCGGGGGCGCGAAAGCGAGCAGCCTCTGCCAAGGTCGCGTCGTCAAAGAGCAGAGGTGTCTCGCCCGGGAAGGCGGGTTTTCTGCTGAAGTTCCGGGCTGCTGACTCGAGCTACGGCGTTACCCGGGGCACGGTCAAAGCGATTTCCGACGCGCTCGGCCTGACAGAAACCCAGGTGGTGCATATCGCTCTGTCGAAGCTCGCTGACGAGGTCTTGCCGGCCTATGAACCCGACGATGGCCCTCTGACGCAGGAGCAGCTTGCCGCCCTGCGACGCGATGCGAAGGAGCGTCTGGCCAAGGGTGAAGTCCTGTCGAGGCAATCCCTTTTCGGATGAGTCGAACCTGGCCGACCCCGGCCGTCGGTGACATCGTCTGGTGCCGTTTTCCGGAGCTGCCCGACTTGCAGCCCGGACCGAAGCCTCGGCCGGCCTTGGTGATCGGCGTCGAGACTCGACCGGACGGCGTCAACGTGCGCGTGGCCTATGGAACCTCTCAGCGAGTGGATCAGTTGCTCGCCGGAGAATTTTCCATCACCAGGAATTTTCACGCGCAGGCGTTTTTGCTCGCCGGCCTAGCCGAAGACACGAAGTTCAATCTTGGAGAAGTCGTCGAGCTGCCCTGGCAAGATCGGTACTTCGGCGTCCCTCCGAGGCCAAAGCACGGGCAGACTCCGAAGCTTGGCACGCTGCACGCATCCGTGTACCAGGCCGCCGCAGCCGCCCATGCCGCCGCTCTGCGAGCAAGCGAAGATCAGGGGCGCCGATAGTGACTGCCAGTCGTAGTTTCCCGCGCATGCGCAAAACTTCGCTGGATGTTTGGCACACGATTGGGGGCGGAACTAGCGGCTTTCAAGCCGGTTGAAGTCGAGCAAGCCGAAAGTCACACTGTCCTGCTTCTTCATCGCGAGATGGGCCTCGTCGCTGAGCGCCCAGAATCTGCCGTTGGTGCGTCGAACACCGAATCGATCGATCAGCGCGCTGTAATCGGCTTCGCCGGCGAGCGTCGCGATCCGCCGAGTCAGCTCGGGTAATTCCGCTTCGCCCACGATCCAGAAGGCGTTCGGATACGCGCCAATGAAGCCCTTGGCGACTGTGAGAGTGTCCTCGTCGGGCAAGCGGCGGCGGTCCTCGAAGAAGATCTCGGCGACGTTCTTATGGGCGCTGTTGTTGAGCAGGCTCAGCCAGACCGGTTCGCCGTCTTTTGGACTGAGCCTGACGAGCACCAGTTGGGGCAGCCACTGCAGGCTCCTGCCACTTACGCCAGCGAGTCTTTGCAGCATCTCGCGCAGCGCGTCGGACTGGATGTTGCGCAGGTCAAACGAGTGCGGCAGCGCCGAGTCCACGCGCCGGCGCAACCGGCCGAGCAGCTTTCCGTAAGCTTGGTCCGGCGGAAGGCCGGCCAGCTCGAGGTCGGCGCGATCGCCCAGCGGCAGGTGGCTGGCCGCGACGTAGTCCAGCGTCCACCTGGGTGCATCGCGGTACCACTTGTGCTCGATCGCGGCGTGCGAGTCGTCCGGGAGCAGCGAAAGAAAGGCCTGCTCGCCCTCAATGCGCAGGAAATCCATGTACAGCCGGCTTCTGAGCTGGTGACCGATATTGCCGTAAACGTCGTAGCCGGCCACCAGCACGTAGTGAAGACGCTCAAGCAGCGGATAACCGATGATCCAGGCGGTCTGAGGGTTGTCGCCGATCAAGCCCTGCTCGACGCTCGCACTGTCGAAGTGCCGGAATACGGTCAAGGCGGCGTTCGGGTTGGGGTGCCCCTGCTCGCTGTCGCCATCCCAGATCAGCCGCGCTCCTTGCGGCAACGTCCGGATTCCTTCGGCCTTGACCAGGGCGGCTCTGGCGGCCAGATAACGGCGCTCCCCTTCCGCAAAGCTCAGCCAATGCCTCAGAACGGGGGCGTTGCTTTCAAGCGCCGCGGGCAGTTGCAGGTTGCGGCTGTTGGCGGCAAGGAACCGCGACTGTTCGGTGTTGTCCACCAAGGACGGGTCGTTGAAGAAGACCCAGAAGTAATCGTCGATGACATCCAGTGCCTGCTGACCGCGGCAGACTGGCCCCTTGATGAAACCCATGATCGTGAACTGCGCCTCATCGAGCATGAAGCGATACCGCGATCGCACGGGCAGGTCGGCAAACGTGATGAACGGGTTCGAAGCGGTCTGCGCCTGATAGCCGGGCAGCGCTTTCACGGAAAACGGCGGATCGACGAAGAGCTGGCGCCACAAACTCATCCGGGCCTCGTCGATGCGATAGGGCATGTGGGTCTTGCTGACGACCGCTTCCTTCAGCGGCACCAGCCGATAGTACGGATGGAAAACGCCGGGGTCGTCGAATGGGCGGCGCGTGGCGATCAGGTCCACCGCCTGGCCTGGCGGCGTGCGCGAGCGCACGAGCCGGAAATAGCTGTGATCGTCGCCGAAATACAGGTGCGCCAGGAACAGGTGCTCGTAGACGTACCGCGCGACCAACCGCCTCTTGGGCGAATCGGCGTTCAACCAGCTTTCCCAGCGGGAAATCTGTCTTTCCAGCTCCGGTCCGATCGGCGGATCGGGCTCGCGCGAGGCCCCTTGCTCGATCCAGCGCAGCAGCAGATCCCTGTCCTTCGCGTCCAGTTCCGGCAGCGCAAAGGGCATGCCCCACAGCGGGTACTTCTGTGCGAATGCCGGAAAGGCTTCGATGGTCGTGCACTGCTGGGCCCGGTTGATGGACAGGTCGAGCGTCTCCGGCAAGACTTTGGTTTCCGGCAGCGGGTGCTGCTGCTTGAGTAGCAGCATCTGAGCAAGAACGCTTCCGCCTATATTGTCCAGACCTGCACGCTCGCACAGCACCGGGTGAAATCCCTTGCGGCGCCAGGAGGATGCCTTGAAAGCATCTTCAAACAGGCGCGACGGCGGCGCGGCGTGCAGGCGCGTGCCATCGTAGACCCGGTCGGCGCTGGCCCCTCTGGCAATGCCCTCCCAGGCGGTCAGCTTAAGCTGACATGGCGCATCGTAGCAACCGTGACACACAACGCAGCGCGACTCGAGGATCGGTGCGACGTCGCGATAAAGGACGTCGTGCGCTCGTGGCGAACGCGGCGTGTCATAGCGAGTCGGCTCGGACCCGCCATGCCGATCATCCGATTGCTGCGCAAAAAGCGAACCACCGGCGCTGATAAGAGCTACCAGCACCATCAATTCGCTCGAAAGAATTTTCAAAGTTACCCTTTTGAAGCTTGTCACCGACGAGGCCAAGCTCATAACGTTGGCGAGATATGCGTCGACTATCCTCCACGTTCGGCCACGGTTCGCCTGGCGCTGGCTCTTGCAGATGCGCCTGGCTTCCGGTATCGGTCTTATCGTCGATGGCGTCATGGTACTGCGCGCTGAACCGCCGCTGGTACCCACGCTATTGCACTCCTTCTCGGCCGGTCTTGGACTTCTGCTCCTCGCAGCATATTGTGGACGCCGATCGTCGGAGCGGTCGAGGACTGAGTGGTCTCGGACCCATGACGAACGACGAATCGCGTGAGGTACCTTCCGATCGGTGCGAAGGGTGCGGACAGGTCACGCCCAACTACGACATCGTGCATTACGGCTCCATCGACAGCGGATATCGAGACCTATGCGGTGGCGATCCTGGCGCGCGAGAGTTCACAGAGGCATCATCCTGTATGGTGCGTGCTCGATGCGCTCGTCGCGCGGGTTCCGGAATGGGCCGAAATGATCCGCCGCGAGTCCGAGCGGCGAAGCGCGCCGTGAACGTTATGGCGGCACGCCGCGGGTAGCTCCGACCGATCGGTACAATTCGAGCGGCGCTCGAATG
>Ga0137418_10007069_pt1 | contig 10320 bp, 10 predicted proteins | sample CZODoug3_1_2_16f_FD_122242 | JGI IMG/M metagenome (GOLD analysis project Ga0137418, IMG submission 122242) | Vadose zone soil fungal communities from Angelo Coast Range Reserve, California, USA - CZODoug3_1_2_16fungal (Hybrid Assembly) | ecosystem: Environmental > Terrestrial > Soil > Vadose... | reverse complement strand
TGATGCGAGCCATTCATTGATGCGCAGATTGGACGCAGAGCCAAGGGAGGCCGGACTCGCGTTGGTTTGGGGCAAAGTGCGCAACAACTGGATCACGGCGTTCACCGGCCTGATAACTTCTGCTTTCGCTCTCTATCTGAGCTGGGTTTTCTGGCTGCTTCAGCTTTCCGTGGTCGGCCGATACACCGTCCAGGACTTCGATCTCGTCTTCCAGCCCATGACGGTGTGGGAGATCATTCAGCGGGTCCGAGGGATCGGCACATGGGGCACCTCGGGTGCCGAAGCCACACGCGGCACCGAGTTGACGGTGATCTGGTCGATCGAAGCCTTGACCGTGCTCGGGATCGCCACAGCCGCAGCAGTTGCAGTGCTTCGCAGGAAACCGTTCTGTGAGAATTGCGACTCCTGGTGTAACCGATCGGAGCGGCTGGTGTTCTTCCCGAGTATCTTCGGTCAAGATCTGAAACAACGACTGGAAGCAAAAGACCTTTCGTTCGTCGAAAAACTGGTTCCCACCTCGGAGAAATTCGCGCACATCCGTTTCGATCTGTTCAGTTGCTCCACCTGCAACATGGTGAATACGCTCTCGGTGAACCAGTTGTTGATCGCGCCCGCAAAATCAAGATGGAGTCAGGCAAAGGCCGAGCGCAAGGAGCTGCTTACTTTCTTGACCGTGACTCCGGAGGAGGCGGCACTACTGCGCCGCGTCGCTATGGGGGTTTCCAGTCCTCCAGCGGTCGCCGCATCTTCGGCGGCTGCAGCCAAATAACTTGCCTGAGTCGGCGATCGCCCTGCCCTGAGCTTCACGCTCTCATACTTTTCCGATATAATTTTTTATTCGCCTCACCGCACGATGCGCGCCCGTAGCTCAGCTGGATAGAGTACTTGGCTACGAACCAAGGGGTCGGAGGTTCGAATCCTTCCGGGCGCGCCATTCCTTAGCTCTTAGTCTTCTTGCGTGTCTCTGCGGGAGTTCTGGGTCAGTCGCCGCAATCGAGGAGCTTCCGATTGAAATTATTGACAGTGTGCAATGAATCCTCTGCTGCCGTCCGCATAGTCAGCGTATCCAATAGTGACCCCGTGCCCATTGTTAAGAGCAAAGCAACGCACACAGTGAGTCGAAAGTGGATTGCCATTCCCAACAGTCCTTTTACCTAATGAGCGTTGACGTTTATCGCCTTCGTCGTATGAGCACCATACAGGTCTACGGCCACGGCGGCGATCCGGTGTGATCCCGGTGCAACGCTAACTGTGGCGCGCAACTGATCATTTTTGGCTTCATATCGCTTCTTGCCGTCAACCCATAGTTCGATCCTCTGCACACCCGCGGGTGAATTTCCGGACGCCCTCACAGTGAAGGTTGTGGATATGGTGGTACCAGCCGAAGGAGAGCAAATCTTTGCGGTAAGGTTGGCTGATCCAGGTGGGACACAAATGACTGACGCGCTTGTATTAGAGCCGATAATTGTTTCCCCTGGCAGATATTCTGTGAGCTCTAGATCGTGACGCCCGTCGAGATTCAGGTCTCTCGTTGTGACTAGCCCCGGCGTGTCTGCGCCAATGCTGAAAGCGCTTCCAAAAGTGCCATCTCCATGTCCCAGCGCGTACGAAATACTTCCTCCAAAGTGAGCACCGTTGACACCAATTATGTCCTGGATGGAATCTCCATTTAGATCGCCGACTGACAGGATTTGACCTGCTAATAGCGTGCGGCTGCGAAGACCTACGTTGCCCGAACCATCATTGAGGTAAACAGCTGCGTACCAATTGCAAGGCTGGCCCGTGCATTTCGGGTCCTCGTAAGAAACCGCAAGGTCATACCAGTTGTCATGATTAAAGCTACCGGACACAATACTCGCGGCCCCTGGCACAGCTCTACTAGAGCCCGCGACGAATGTGCCGCTGTGGTTGAAGTATGTAGAAAAGCCTGCATCCGTGAGAATGGCGACATCAACGAAGCCATCATGATTGAAATCCGCAAGAGCCAGCGTACGGAAGCCATAAGAGGCCGTGTGCGTCGTAGAACCTACGACTACCTGACCAGCGGTGAACGTTCCGGAACCGTTGTTTCGATACTGTTGGATGGAACAAACAGGGGGTTGAGCGCTGTTGCACTGATGGACGAGAATGTCTGGACTTCCGTCATTATTCAAATCAGCCAATTCAAAATCGATTGCTGGCGCCTGCAAGGTAATTGGGGAACCTGGAACGAAGATTCCATCTCCAACCCCTAAGAATGTCGAGACTTGGGGATGTTGCGCATCTGAAACCAAGAGATCTAGCTTGCCGTCATGGTTGATGTCGGCGGTTTGAATCTGTTGCGGATCGCCGCTCGCAAACTCACTCTTGAGAGTGAATTGTCCCGATCCGGCGTTTAGGTAAATATCTACCACGCCATCAACGTTGGATGCTGCAGCAAAGTCCGGCTTGCCATCTCGATTGAAATCGCCGGTTATAACTGAACTCGCTCCGTTCCCGCTACCGACGGTATAGCCTTTGAAAGAAAAACTTACTTGAGCCAAACTGGGAATCACTGCGGAAAGGAATATTACCTGCACAAGAAACGATGTCCGAAGGTGCATGCACGTGACCTACCAGTCCGGGAACATGCCATTAGGTGCGGGCCGTAAAAGCCAAGATGCCATAGCCTCTGGCAGAATGCATTTACGCAACAGCTGAATTTATATCTCTGTCGACTGCTGGTAATTTTTGCTTCTCAGGTGGAATTCCTACGTCCCACTCCGCCGCGTCGCACGTTGAAAACGCTAGTGCTTACGCGTCTGGCGGAATGGCATTGCTTTTGCTCTAGCAGAGGACAGACGAAGTGGCGCGCAATTGGGGCGGTCGTGGAAAGAAACTTCGGCCAGAGGTTTCCACGAACGCCCCGTTGCATTTTCTGGCTCGATTCCACCGCTGATTCTTCCGACAACCCCAACACCCCTTCCTGTTGTGACTAAAGTACACACCCCGTAAGTGCCTGATTTTGGTGCAGAAAACTGTTGCACGGGCCCTAGGGCCCGGCTATTCTGACTGCGTTCTGGCCCCCGAAATTCAGGACGTTTCACATGTGGATGGAAAAAATCCGTCACGGCGTACTCCAGGTATCGAGCGATACCGGAACCCGTTATGTTTCACCCCGGCTTCTTGACCGTATCCGCCTGGTCTGGACCTTCCGCAACTTCACCGTGCTTCCTGAAGAAGTTCTAAGCCCACAGGTTCAGCATGTGATCGACGAACTCTGCCAGCACACCAAGCGCGAGAGCCGCACTACTATGTACCTTTCCGACCATCAGAACCAGGTCGTGATCGGCGTGGTGGAAAAGGGAACCATTACCCCCTGGATGCAAGCCGCCGCCAAGAAAGCCTGCGGCAGCGTATCTGCAACCGGCCGCCTCGCTACCAGTTCCGCTCGCCAGTAAATTTGCCGTAATTGTCATCCTGAGGAGGGCTTCAGCCCGACGAAGGACCCCCAAACTGCCCGCATACACGAGCCCGCTCGTATCGTTTCCATCTCATCAGCATGCCGCTCACGGCTAACGCGGAACCTTCGCTGCGGTCAGGATGACAGCGCTCTTGATTGTCGCCAATCTGGAGGCCTTCGCGTTGCCTCTTTCGCTCCCGCCGTGTTAATCTTCTAACGTAACCTAACGACTTGAAAAGACTAGGAGTAATCTGGTTCAGTGCTAGCGAGAGATCAAAAACAGAGCGTTATCCAAAAGTACCGAGTCCACGGTACGGACACGGGCAGCCCCGAAGTGCAGATCGCGATTTTGAGCGAGCGCATCGGTGAGCTTACGGAGCACTTCAAGACCCACCAGAAGGACCATGGTTCCCGCCGCGGCCTTCTCATGCTGGTCAGCAAGCGGCGTCGCTTGCTCGACTACCTCAAGCAATACGACTCCGAGCGTTACAAAGACGTCATTCAGAAACTCGGCATCCGCAAGTAGTAAGCGTGCCCAGTCTGAGATTGAGCGCTCCCGCGCCGCCGCCGAAGTGTAGGCTGCGGCCTTTGCTCTGTATCTAACCATCTCTCCGGACTCGGAACCCGTACTCCTGAGAAAGAGGAACTTTCCTTATGAAACACGAAGCCAGCGTTGAACTCGCAGGCGGCAAGACTCTCCGATTTGAAACTGGACATTTAGCCAAGCAGGCACACGGTTCCTGCATCGTCCGCATGGCGGACAACGTAGTGCTGGGAACGGCATGCGCCAATCCCGAGCCGCGGGTCGGCATCGATTTCTTCCCCCTCACGGTGGACTACCGCGAATACACCTACGCCGGCGGACGCATCCCCGGCGGCTTCATCAAGCGCGAAGGGCGCATGAGCGAGAAAGAGACGCTCACCAGCCGTATGATCGATCGCCCCAATCGTCCACTTTTCCCCGAAGGTTTCCGTAACGAGACCCAACTGATCGCCTTCGTCCTCTCCGCCGATAGCGAGAACGACCCTGACGTCTGCGCCATGAACGCGGCTTCGGCTGCGCTCGCCGTCTCCGACATCCCGTACCTCGGACCTGTCGGTGCGGTACGCGTTGGATTGATCAATGGCAGCTTCGTCATCAATCCCACGTACGCCGAGATGAAGGAAAGCCTGCTCAACATCGTGGTCGTCGGCACCTCCGACGGCATCGTGATGATCGAGTCGGGCGCGAAAGAAGTGAAAGAAGAGACGGTGGTCGACGCCATCGACTTCGCCCACACCGAGATCAAGAAGATCTGCGCCACCATCCGTAATCTGGCCGATCTGGTGGGCGTGACTAAGCGTCACGTTCCCGACGTCGAGTTCGACGAAAACTACTACAACGAACTCAAGGCGAAGGTCGGAACGCGGTTGGCCGATGCGCTCGACACCAAGAAGTATCCCAAGGCAACTAGCTACGAAAAGGTCCGCGAGATCAAGAAGGCTCTGAAGGAAGCGTTGCCGGAAGGCGACGACGAAGCCGCTGCAAAGCTCTCGCGTTACTACGAAGTCTTGCGCGAACGCTTGTTCCGCGAAGCTGTTACCAAGCAACGCAAGCGTCCTGACAGCCGCGCCTTCGACGAAGTCCGCGCCATCAGCATCGACCTTGGTCTGCTGCCCCGTGCCCACGGCTCCGCCGTCTTTACCCGCGGTGAGACCCAGGCTCTGGTCACTACCACGCTCGGTACCACCGACGATCAGCAGCGCATGGAAGGCTTCCAGGGTGAATCCAAGAAACGCTTCATGCTGCACTATAACTTCCCGCCGTTCTCGGTTGGTGAAGTTAGCTTTATGCGTGGTGCTGGACGCCGCGAGATAGGCCACGGTGCACTTGCCGAGCGGTCGTTGCTTGCAGTTCTCCCGCCCGACGACAAGTGGCCCTACACCATGCGCATCGTCTCCGACATTCTGGAGTCGAACGGTTCATCCTCGATGGCCAGCGTCTGCGGCGGTTCGCTCTCGCTGATGGACGCAGGCGTTCCCATCAAGGCCCCGGTCGCGGGGGTTGCCATGGGACTGGTGAAGGAAGGCGACGATTACGCCATCCTTACCGACATCGCCGGCGCCGAAGACCACTACGGCGACATGGACTTCAAGGTTGCCGGAACGCGTGACGGCATCACCGCCATGCAGATGGACATCAAGGTCCCGAACATCACCACCCAGATCATGCGCGAGGCGATGGAGCAGGCCCGTCGCGGACGCCTCCACATCCTCGACAAGATGGCAGAAGCCATTACCGAAGGACGCGAACACGTATCCAAGCACGCGCCCGTCATCACCACCATCACCATCCCGACCGACAAGATCCGCGAACTCATCGGACCTGGCGGCAAGGTGATCCGCGGCATCGTGGAAGCGACCGGCGTCAAGATCGACGTGGACGACAGCGGCAAGGTCAACGTCGCATCCAGCGACGGTGACGCCATGGCGCGCGCGCTGCAGATGATCGGCGACATCACCGCGACCGCTGAAGTAGGGAAGACCTACCTCGGCAAAGTGGTGCGGCTCGCTGACTTCGGCGCATTCGTCGAGATCTTCCCTGGCACCGACGGCTTGCTGCACATCAGCGAAGTCGCGGAGCACCGCATTGCCGACGTTCGCGATGAGTTGAACGAAGGCGATCAGGTACTGGTGAAAGTGCTGGCGGTCGAAGGCAATCGCATCCGTCTTTCGCGCAAAGCTGTGTTGAAAGAACAGCGCGCCAAGATGGGCGGCGGCGACGCTCCGCCGGCTGAAGGTGGAGTGGTCATCGAAGGCGGCGAAGGCGACTTCGACGACAACGGCGCTCCCCCCGAGGGCGAGCCGAACTTCAATCGCGTAGAAGGCGCTGGCGCCGGTGCAGGCACGGAGAGGACAGGCAGCGTCGGTGATGGCCCATGCATGACGGATTTCGGGTTGGAAGGGACCGACCGCTGCCTGCTGATAGATGGAATGGCCTCGACAGGCGTGGGCAAGCTAGCGGGGGAGGTCGAGAGAAAGGGTGATGCAATTGTCGAGGGCGAATGCGACAATGCAGCCGTGATTGGCGCCGGCCGAAGATGTGGTGGGGGCAGCGCGCAGCGTTGGACGAGCACGAGTGTGCTCAGCACATGCAGACGCAGCAGCATCCGCTCGGCATCGAGATCCTGCCGGCAGGAACTGAAATCGAAAGTGGTGTTGTCGGTCGTTCGGGAGTCACCCTTGGCCGTGGCTTTGCTCGTCGCCGAGCTTCCGTCTGCCGAAGCCGGCAGCGAACCCATCAACAAGCCCGAAATTCCCAATGCCAGCATGAGCGGCTTGTAAGCGAGGCGCAGGCCGGACATCGAAAATTTCCCCTGGAAATATTGTAGTGGCGATCGGTCAGACGGAAATCGGCGGGGATCACGACTTGCCGCTTTGATGCTCCCAAGACTCCGCCGCAAATGTACGTGTCTGTTCTGAAGCAAGGGGGTGTTCCAGCGCCGCACGTAGCTCTGACAGCCACCATCCTCTTTGATCGCCGGGCAGATTGGTATTGAGCAGACGGTCGATCATCCAGACGGTCAGGTGCGTCGGCTGGCGGCGAACAGAGTCACGCAATAGGGTCAAATAGCCTGGGATTGCCTCTAGCTCGTGAACCAGCGGTCCGGGCGAGCCGAACTCCGCATCGGGAAAGCCCTCAAGCAAACTGAACATTGCCGGCGCAACGCGATTCCGGTCTGGCAATGAGCGAAAGCCCTCGAAGAGCTGGCAGAGGCGATAGAGGTTATCCGTGTCGTCGCGCGACGGTTCAAACGAGTTTAGAGCTGCAATCACAATGGCGATCTGATCATGAGCTTCCATTGGCATAACCCCGAGCGGTGTTGAAGATGATAAGGCCATTTCCGCGTCGGATTAACCTACAGCTTCGGGGTAACGCAAGCGGTCCCAATTTCTGCTTCGGGTCATGGGCGACCGAGCGGCTACGCTGGGCATCACGGCCAGTATGCCCCAGATAGCTGACAAATTGTTGCAATGCCCAAGTCGGCAGAGCCGGGCCATGACAGGCTGAGCGAGGGCGAAGCCAGATCCCTCTTAACCTCGCGCCCACTGGGACTGCGCTCCCACTCTCGACGGGATATATTCGAAGCATGAGCGAAGAATGGAAAACGCGCGGTGCTCGCGCCCGTGCGGCGATGGCCGCCGGCGCTACCCTCGACGATGTCCTGGGCACGCACAAGCTCGGCGCGATCGGGTCGATTAGGCTGCTGCGCGAGATAGCGCCGATTCCCCTGTGGTGCCTGAAGATCCTCGTCGGCAACAGTGGCAGCTACGCCCACCTCACGCTCGCCGATCTCGAAATGCTCGGCAATGCCCCGCCTGACGGTGTCGACTCCTTCATACATTCTCATCGTAACGAGGCGATCATCGAACGCAAGCCAACCGGGCAGGCCGGTCCGGGGGAGGTACCCAACCTGCAGCTAGCCGGCAAAGCCGCACGGGCGAGGCGATCCAAGGGTGGCTCGGTCATCGCTCGATCCCGAGCACGGCCGTCTATACGGCGCTGGCGCCGAACCGGTTCAAGGATTTCTGGCGGGAGTGAGCGCAATTGGTGCCTGTGGCGGTCGTGGAACAGGCTTGGGCACCTGGGCGGGAGCTGGCTGCGGCGGAGGATCTGAGTTCTTGTAAAGGACGTACCGTTCGACCGCCTGAAATTTGGCGAGCTCGTGCGTCATCTGTTCCAAGCCAGCTGCGAGCTGATCGATGCTGCGCGTGGTCTGCTCTTGACTGGTGGCGATGCTGTTTCCGATGCTAATGGCGAGCCCATCGATACTTCGCCGCACCGCGTCGAGATCAAGCGACATACCGTTGAGCTGCTGCTGATCGGGAGTAGAAGCGGCTGGCGCGATTAGCTGTCGGGCCGTGTCGCCATAGGTCTGCCAAGCCAAAGTGGCCGCGACGCCAACGGAAAACACGATCGGGTAGTAGGCGAAAGCGAGTGACGCTCGCTTGCCGAGCGGTGACCGGCTGGTCGGGAGCTGGTCATTTTTGACCTTGGCCGGGTGACCGGCAGCTGCCTCGACTGACGGCTTGACGAGCAATGCGGTGGAGAATTCTGGTTGGGTGTGGTTCGGCACGGCGCTCATGTGCACCTCGCTCTCATTTTCTCAACAGCGCAGTCCCGGTCCCTTACATCTACCCGCCCGCCCGATTCGCCTCGTGGCTCCATCGAAATAGTCGCTGGCCACAGCATGTGGGGATGCTGGAGCGAGCTCCGGCTGATCGCCATTGCCTTTGCGTCAACCGTGATGACGAAACACTGCGAGGTTATTGTCTGTCGGCTTCTCGACAACTCCATAAAGATGCCACGCCCCGTCCCCGCAATTCTTCTTTCGCGTCGCCTGATTGCTACGTCGGGAACCGGACGTACTTTCCGACATTGGTGTGGTGTACTGGCGGGCATTGATGCAGGTTTAGAGCCTTCTGCAATGACCGACATTTTTCGATTGCTCGCCAGTGACTTTCGAGTACGCGCCGAAGACATCTTCGCTCGAGCCGAGAGAGTACGCGACGCGGACATTCGGGAGAAGATGCGCGGGATTGCTGTGGGCTACGAGAAAATGGCGCAGCGGGTCGAACAACACGCCCGCGACGTAGACGCCGCGTACCGTGGCTCGTACGCGGCGCGGTGCCGTCGCCGCGCGGCTAACCCTATTCCCAGATGGCTGGGAACGTGGCGTCACTTTCGACGTTTTGTGCAGTTGCGCGCGACCTCCCTTGGATCCGACGCGTGAACCCCGGTCCCCCCTGTGCCGCCGCAACTGGGGCCGGGGTTTTGATCCTCGCCCCTTCGCGCCGCGGCCTGCGCATACTCTAAGGCACTACCCTTCGGCGATTTGGCGCGCGGCGTGATCGGCGTCTCGCCCTCGCGGCCGGAAGTCGCCAGCGCTGTGGGCCGTGGCGGGAACTGCTACACGCGATTGATGGCTTGCCGGATTCCCGCGCAGGGACAAGTATGCTCCACGACACCGCCATCTCCGAGGGGGCTGCGACGGCGCATGGAAGGGAGCGGCACACAACTTACACCGAATTGTGAACTGAAAGCAGCTTATAGGTTGGCCGGCGACCATGTGCGGCGAGGGCGATTTCGAACTGGAAAGAACGAAGCGATCGCTTGCCTGGGAGAACGGTACCGCGGGTCGGGTCCCTACCAGAACGTCAAGAGGGGAAGTGATCGGACGTCAGCGCAGGGAGTCCAAATGGCGGCACCCCCTCGAAGAGGTCTCAACCCGATGCGACGCCGCGCGCTAGAACTCCTTGCTAGCCGTCCGAGCGGCATCACCAAGAAGCTGCTTATGCTCGGCCACGGGTTTGATGGCGACATGATCGCCGGTCTTGTCCGCACCGGGCTTGCTACAGCAGAGCGTGAGACCACGAAGGCCGGCGGCAAGACGATCGAGAACGTTCGCATCAGGATCGCGGACGCCGGCCGGAAGGCGATCGAAAGCTATTAGCCCTATTAGGAAGACGCTGACACGGCCAATCAACGCATGTGGCGGCCTGAGGGTGGCGGCTGGCGGGCGAGGCCATATGAGGTCGCGGTCGGCGGCGCTCGGTCGGCGGCTTCCGGTGGCAGTGACTTATCTCCGTTGCAGATGATCGTGCAGTTCGTCGCGCCGATCCCTCAATGCGGCCGATCCTGCCGGGCGCAACCCCGCTCTTGAGCTTGAGATTGCTGATCGGATTGTGGACGACGCGCGCACCGGCCTCCGCGATCTGCGCAATATTGCGCGGCGATAGCCAAACGCCATGCACGACGCCTAACCGGTCGTTCATCAGTCTCGCGTGCGCGAGCACGTCAAAGAGCGAGACTGATGGGTCAGAGCCCATGTGTGCCGCGGCCGCCTGGACGCGCGTTT
>Ga0137418_10007067_pt1 | contig 10321 bp, 7 predicted proteins | sample CZODoug3_1_2_16f_FD_122242 | JGI IMG/M metagenome (GOLD analysis project Ga0137418, IMG submission 122242) | Vadose zone soil fungal communities from Angelo Coast Range Reserve, California, USA - CZODoug3_1_2_16fungal (Hybrid Assembly) | ecosystem: Environmental > Terrestrial > Soil > Vadose... | reverse complement strand
CAGGTGGGGCAGATGAAGAATCTGCTGCAGGTTGAGTGATGTTGAATTTTACGGGAAAACGCCGTTGGATTTGAGAGTGGAGGCTCTTTTTGGGAGCGGTAGTGGATTTACTGAAGGCAAGATCTTTTTGTCGAAATAAAAGATCCTTCTTTAAAATGACGATACGGTGCATTGCTGCGGTTTGTTTATGCCATTGATACCGTCCACGTAGTTGAGCAATCTCCTCAGCATCGCGAATGGGATGATATTGAGGTGGTTCGCAGTGATGAGTCTCTCCCGCCTCGTCAATATATGTCATTTTCTTGATCATCTCGAAAGGATCTTCCGAAATGAGGCCAGCATATTGACCGAAGTTCCAGTACATATACACAACCTCCCTCGCCATACGATTGTAATAAGAGCGAGCGTCACCGAGGATGTGTCGACCGTGATCCGCAAAATTTAAGTGCTTTAATTTGTATAGAACCGGTGCTCCGTGATTACCGAACGTAAGGGGGCGCGTCAAGGACAGCTGCGCTTCTCGTGTGCATGCTGGTCGATTGGGGTATGACACATAAACGATTCGGTTCTCCGGGCCAACGTGCATGCCAAGTGTGTTCAAGACCTCAAAGAACTGCTGACACTTCAAAGGATCCACGGAGGGAGAGATGCCAGTATGGAGGTCATTGCCTTTGATGAGGAGGAACACCACGTAAACATCACCTTTGATGCGTGTATATAGGCCTGCTCTTCCTAGGCAGAAAGCACCGATATCACTTCCTATATATGATGTGATCAGGTACAACCAAGAAATCATGTTGATCCTCCTTACCTGGAGGCAGACGAAATAGCATAGTCAATAAGGTCCAGCGTGTTGGATCGTCCTGATTGTCTGGGTGCCAGTAGCCTTGAAGCCGCCCGATGACCTCCATTAGTGTACCACCACTAAACGAGGATGAGACATTCATCTGGCATGACGTTGGCCCAGGTTCCAATCCACCAAAGCTAATGATATTATTATCAATAGCGTCAAACTGTGTGACTTTGTACTCCTCTTCATGTACACATTTCGGTATAATTTTAGCACAAAGTGCATGAAGAAGGCTATTAATCTTCGAAAATGACTTGACTGCAGACTGCGTGAATGATTGGACACCTGGCATAAAAACGCCTTGGCCAATGCCCTTCATGTTAACCGATGCAATGTTGTATGAACCGTCTCGTGAGTTTGGTCCCGGTTTTGCAGAGCGGTCGTTTCGTTTAAGCCCTTCATGCTGATAAATTGGAAGAATTTCTGGCAAATCAGCAGTTGCACGGCGACCCCAAGACCATAAGCGTATCCCTTCCACCAAATCATTGATCTCGCCAAAATCAGAGTATTCGGCGAGCGAGTCCATAGTGTGAAGGCAGCCAACCGTGAATGGCCTATTGGGATCCCCATTGACGAAGTTTACATAGGGGATTCCAGGCTCCATACAAACCATTGCGGGAACATCTTCATATACCCATTCCCCATCCTTCAAGATTGGACTGATATTCCGTGGAGTCCGAATAGATAATAGACCGCGTCGGATGGGCTCAGCCTGTGTGGGATAATACGGACAAGAGTACCGAAAGCCCCGGAGGAAGAAGGGGTCGGGTTCTGTGTTCAGCGTATACGTGGGTGCTTTCGGGAATACAAAACCGTCAGTATTGGGGTCAGCTAGGGGGGGGACAAGTATTTTCTTGGCAGGTGGTTGATTGTATGTAGATGCACGCAGGTTAGGATCCCATCCTGAGCGATCTGGGGGAGGTGGAATTGCCTCGACCCCAAGTGGAGTGCCGAACAGAAACTTCGGTTGTGCCATAGGTGACGAAGCATTTTCTGGCAGCTGGGACTCAGGATCATCAACTAGGGTTACATAGTGTCATCATTATGTTGTTAGTATAACATTAAAGAGACGAACCATCTTCCCAACCCTCTTCTTCTACGGAGGCATTGCCAACAAATGTGTCCGACTCCGAGTCAGGTTCCGAATCTTTCTTAGCTCGGGCTAGAGAGTGAAGCACTTTGGTTTTGACTTTCTTAGTAGAGGCCCTGATATGGCTGAGAAAGCTCCAGCGTTTTGAACTCATAGTGCTCAGACAAGAGTCAGGGGAAACTTGAATAGGCCGCTTGAGTGAGGAAAATTTTTAATCAGTGTGGCTGTGCAAGACGTCCTATGTCTCCCCGTCGGGCATCTCGGGCGGGGAGACATGGAACGTAGATTATGTAATCATACCCCAGTAACATGCTCACTCGTCACCCATTTACAGGCCTAGCTCTAAGTGTATGGCATGTAGAGAATTGAATTAAAATGAGGTTCCTGTGTGGATTTTTTGTTTGCAACCTAAAAAACATAAATATGGAAAATAAATGGTCTTAAAAGATTGAATTTAAAAAACTCTACGCTTCTATAGAGTGTATCTGCGCGGATGTTTTTTTACCATTGGGTTGGAGCCACAAATAAAATTATATGTTATTTGAATTTTATTGTGGAACCAATTCGAAGTAATTTCGCTCTGTCACGACAGGCAACACCGCGAACGGCATCCACTTGAGGTTCATATTGGGTTTTTGTGTTGTTTACATACCTCCACATCTAAGCACTGTGTTAAATAATTAGTGGAAGTTTCAATGTGTCTTTCTGCAATATTTCATTCAGTGGGGCTGAAAATTTCATTGGGTGGAGCTTCAAAAATATCAGCCATGGTCAATATTTGTGCAGATACGCTCTATAAGAACTTGTTATCATTAACTTAGTAATCCTATACCATCAAATAATTTTTTATAGTGTTTGTGTGCCGCTCCCATTTGTTGTGCAGAATACCGGTCTGAAGACCTATAACACGACCGACAGTAGCCTGTATGGAGAAAGCTCGCCATTAGCCAATTCTCGTCCAGAGTAGACAAATGAGACGAGCCAGATCAGAATGAGAATCATCATTGTAATTATACATACAATCAGCCACCGTTTCGTCGAATAGTATCTAGTCCGAATGATGAGATGTACAAGGAGTTAAGTGGAAGTCACCCTTCTCGCTGTTGCCCTCCCTCTCCTAAGCAACACGCCTTCGCTTCCGCACCCGATCATGCTCATTCCGGCGAGCCTCAAAGGTTGCAAGGCGCTTGCGCCAACCATCCAGATCATCCGACTTATCTACTTGCGTCGATGCAAGCGGCGACCTTCGTTGTCCATTGACCGTATCCCACGCATCTGAGTAGCGCTGATGAGCGACTTTATATAAGTCTAGCGAAAGGGCGCGTCGAAAGGCATCGACATTGAGGAAGGGGGTATCAGATGAGTCGATGTCGATCCGGTCGATCTGATCGATCTGGTTGTCGAATTGAGTTTCAACAAGGCACTCCCAAATGGCAGCAAGTTCTTCGTTAATTGTATTGAGATTCTCCTTGCTATCAAGAGGAACAAGGGACTGATTCCCATTAGCATTAATGGTGCGGCAGCTTAAGGTAATGACTCACCGCCCTGTACAACCTGGTGCTGCCGTCACAGCAGGACCAGTGAACCTCTATCTGGCAAGTATATACCCCTCCCCAACGATGACCCGCAAAATCTCGAGGCCCCCAACTCTCAACCTCGACACCACTCCAATCCTTGAATTCCACGAATGCACTACGTGAATCCCAATCATCTTGAGTGTTCGGAGCGGCGTAAGCTGGAGTCTCATCCAGGTTTAAGAGAATCCCCGCGATGACCGAGCGGCTGCTTAGATAGGATGCTATTTTGTTGCGAGCATGGGCAAGTCGCTCGGAATTAGCTATTTCTACAGCAAGGGTAAGGTCCCTAGTGACGCCCGAGATACCGCCATTGGGGGTGAAGGTTAAAGGCATTGGGAGCCCGGCATCGTCAAAGAGATGGAAACGTAAGTTGGTATCGTAGTTCCACACACCACCGTACTTGGCGGTTAATATTTCCATGCGTGGCTCGTAAAGGCGGCGTATAGCTCGCACTCCGCATTCGTGAGGAGCCGAGGCCATTGTGATGAGAAGATAATGTTGCGTTAGATCGTAGTCGTATCTGGTAATTAAACATAAATAAGAGCAATCTAAGAAATTACCCGATTTACCTGGCATGCGAACTCTCCAGAAGTTGTTCTACATCTGGAAGACTATCCAAATTAACATTGTTCAACCTCTATCTAAACATTGAGATGACATGAGAGTACCAGATCGATGGACTGACCTCTATAACTGTCTGATCAGACTTCATGCTAAGAATCTTCTTGAGGCGTAAGATAACAGGGTTTTCCTCGCTTGGTTGTGCCACGGTGACACTACCGTTTATCCTAGCCTCTGCTTCTGCAGAATCCCTTTCAACTATGTTGGTGGTGGCTGATGACTTCCTGCGGACTTGGCAGCTGCTCAAGCTGAACTTTGATGATAGATTTGGATGATCAACCAAGATTTTTGGCACAGGAGGTGTCTCTGTTTCAAGACACTCTCTGGAACTTCGATATACCTTAGTGAGCGACATGATGTGCAGTAGAACTGATGGGGGTTGATGACAGAGTGCGGTGTGTGAAACCAAGGTCCCAATTAGAGATCTTTAATTAATTATGGGCAGAGTTGCCTTTTTCGTTAGTTATGGGATCACAAGGTGCAGACACCACCAACTTTGTGCAAACAGTTTCCACCCTCAGATTTTCTGCAAATGCTCCTCTTGCCAGGGGGAAAAAAAAACCTCCAGAGTGATTTTTATTTGGATCAAAATTAACCCTAACCCACGTGGCCAGAAATTCCCTGAATCAGATTCACTATGCAACATATGTGCGGTGGTTATATTTGAGATGGGACACAATCCTAATTGGTTTCCCACTGCATGTAAAAAAATTGGTTGTGATTATGAAAATTATTTTTGGATGTTGTGGTTGTTTTTCAGCTTTTCCATGACATCCATTATTGTGTAATGTTCCACTAAGTAGAGGTTGTGGCTGAACATTGCCCACTCAAATTTGCAGAATCTGTTCCCCACTGTATTGTACCTTTCTCCTACAATAATTCTAAGGTCTGAACCTTATATTTTATCAGATTTTACAATATTTTAATAAGACCTATGCAGGGCTTACACTGCCCAAACAGGCAGTCAAAGAGCTTAATCAGGAAATTTCATAGTGTGGAGATGAATTGTCAAGCTCTAGAAAATTATTTTGACATTTTAACCATCCCATTATGCAAAGGGGAGGTTCTGAGACCTCACAGAGATCACTCAGCAAATCTGATGATGCTGAATTGTCCTATGGTGCATTCCAGCCCTATTTACTTCCATGCTGTTGTTGAGCTGGGTTAAACAATAATAACTGGCTTTATATTAATTATATGCAGTACCCAGTGGTATTTTAAAATTTTGTAGCACCTGAGACTAGCAAAAAATCGAAAATTTCCTGTTTTGGAGCTCCATTTACTCGTATGCTGCTCCCATAACATATCCCCAGCTAAGTATATGAGCAATAAATATATACTTGTAATGTAATAGTTTTTAAGATGCAGTACATGCACTATTTAAGCATTTTGAGCCGTCCGCCACCGCAAATGACTTTGCCACATGTCACGTGACATTGTTTGCTATCATAGGGCACTTAAATTCCCCGAAACTCTGCCGCCAGTGCTCCATCTGCCCTTGATTCAAAGTTCCTTGCTACCTCTTGTTAATTACCATTATTTACATTATTTCACCACCTGAATTACTTCAATTTCCCGCTCTCAATCTCTCTTCGGATAGCCTGTAGCTCCTCTAAACATTGAGCTGCAATTTCAGCCATCTTGGCCTCGAACTGAATGCGTCGACTAACCTCCTCCTGCATTATGCGCGCCACCTCAGTCTGTGACTCTTTCCCTTTGGACATCCTGAATCTTTTCTTACATGGACTCTTCTTCCCCTCATCGCTTGAACTGACATCATTTCGATCTAAGGAGTGTTTCTTTGGCAGGGTATTTGAAGAGATAGTGTTGGACTTTGACACATAAGCAATCAGCAAGATTGATAGGCTGTGAATTAAAGAAGCCTTACTGTGTCCCTTAGGGTTCCTTCTGCAGCATCTGTGGTGGCATAATTTGGTGGCTGAAGATATGTAGGATGCTGCTCGTATTTCGGATCCCCCAACTGGTTTCCCATGTAATAGGACTGAGTTTCCAGCAGCAAGGGACTGACACTACGCTCTGATGAACAAGGAGATGATGTATGCCATGGGTCTGGTGAGAATGAATTTATGGAAGAGGTTTGTTTTGGTTTGGGCTTTAGTGTAGTGGGTAGCATTCTGGGTAGAATAGATTGACATGGAAGTAGAAGCTTCATCTTAAGGGCAGATATTTCCGCCATATTATGACTCGCAACAGGTCCAAAGTTCTGAGTCACCCGTAACCGTAACTTCCACAGCCTCGCACGCAGCAGACAGAATGATAATTTGTAACATTTGAGATGTACGTGCGTCGTCTACATTTAGACAATCTTTCTATCGGAACCTACCTCCCATTACAAGTTCTTATCCCATATTATATGTCACTGGGAGATTATATTCGACATAGGGCAGGCTCACAATAGGCATAGGTCTTGGTGGAAAATCATTAAATAGTATAATGGTGAAAAGGTAGTAACTTACGCTCCCTCAGCAGCATGTTTCTTGACGGTTTCCTCATCGGAGGTCATGATAAAAAACTGCTCCTCACAGCGCGCTTTGAACTGTTCATTGTGGGTCAACGAGTCCACATAAGCACCGAGCAAATTAAGTATATTCTCGTAAGCTTCTTGCTTGAACTTGTGGAGGACCGAGAAACCGAGTGGGCGAAACGAGTCAATGGAGATGTAGCACTAAACAAATGTTAGACAGGCACCGAGACAAGGGGAAAGGGAGGCGAGATTTACTAGAAATAGAGTCCATTTATGCAAATGAAAAATATCGTCGATGGTCTTGATCATGTTTCTGCGATTGAAACGCCAGGCTATGAATATCATAAGCCATTCATACCTGGGATCTTGGAAGATCCGGATGAAGCCCTGTAAACTCAAGATGTTAATGTGTAGACTACGAATAAAGACAAAGGCCAGGGCTTACGGCCGGATCAATAACATGAGCAAACCTAAAATTTTCCAACAGATCGCGCACTGACGCAAGATTTTGAAGCCGAATGGCATCATCAGAATTCAAACTGGCCTCCTTCAACGGGTACGTTTGGAGCTTATCATAAAACTCGCCGAGTTCTTCGATGTCATCGTCATCGGTGTCAATCCCAGAGTCCTCGTCGTCATCACTGCCCTTCCCTTTCGTATCCGACCTGGCAACGAGGAACACGATTGCCTTGCGATCACTGTTCCGGATTGTAGCAGCGTGGGCACGGAACATTTGTATATAGTTAATGCGAGCAAAGAGGCCTGATGAGAACAAGAACATCATGAGTGGAAGAAAACAAGAAAATAAGAATGAGTACACACTTGCTGAAGCGACACCATGTGAGGCCGCTTCTGGGGATTTATTGTATTCTCCAATTCCCCAAAGGAGCATCTCCTCCAACCGTCCGTCGCCAAAATTAAATCCAAGTAGTACCACGGCCCATGAGATTAGGTCCTTGACGCGATCAAAGACACCCTTAATGCGGAGGTCCTCTCCCCAGTTCTTAAAACTCAGCGATTGGTCCTTCACTGGTCGTTGATGCGAGGGAATGTTTTTATAGTTGTAGGTCCTCGATTGACCCGTAGTTGCATTGAATACACCAGTCATGCAGTGGGCAGACGCAGAGCCATCCAAAGCCCGAGTAATGGCGGGTAATTCAAGAGCAGTCGGAGCTGGCGCCTCAGGGATTAATGGGAGCACGGAAGGAGTAGGATGGGATCCGGCTTCAAGGGATTGCCGAAATGTCTGGTCACAATCGTGTAAGGCATCAGTGGTTCGTTTAAGATCTTGAACCTATGCGCTTGTTACCAAACTGTATGATTGACAATAGCAGTAGAACTCACTTGGGCGGAGAAGAAACTGTTCTACAACATAAAGTGATATAAAATAAGCAGCGAGCTGTAATAAGCGTGAGAGGACTTACATGGAAATCGTTTCGACCTGGACCAGTGTCGGATATGTGATGGAACTGGTTCTGATTGCTATTCATAGTGATTGAAAGGTCAGGGACTCAGGGTAGAGGATCTTGCCGCCAGCTGCGAGCCGCTGGGTTAAAAGAGCTGAGTTTTAAAAAAAGGCATGTCAAGAGCTGGTGATCGAACGATTCCTCGAGGCCTAGGGTAGAGGTAATAGCTTACTTGCAGTTCCGTAGATGGTGAACATCTTTGCGCGCGCCAGTGAGATTTCCTAATCTGAGATAGTGCTGATCACGCCGATCAATGAATAGCACGGTTATTCCCATTTCTAGCAATTGGCTAGAGCTGAGTTTTAAAATGTGTGTCAAGAGCTATGATTCCTCGAGGCACAGGGCACCGGGAACTCACTGCAGTTCCATAGATGGTAAACATCTTTGTGAGCTAACGGGGAACTGAATCATTGGTGGATCGCTGAAGCGCCTCCTGAGCCGCTTCACCTCTCTCTGAGGCGCACTCTCAGTCGAAGTTGTTGATCATATAAATAAACAAATACTCGTATTTACATGTTGTCTAAGAATATCTTGGATTAAACTTGAATCATGTCCTCTTTGAATCGTTCAAAGGTGAAGGCTCTTTAACTCCGATTCAAGGGGTCAATCCCAGTCAAAATCGGACATAGAAAACAGGAGATAGAACGTAATAGCTCCAAAATTATCGATCCATCACGACTTTTGACAGGTTTCCCTGATCTGTCTCGATCCACTTTTGACTGGGGGTCAATTCATAATCAGAATCCCTCCCGAAGCATCCACCGGATCACTACTATCACTACCACCGCAAAAGCACATAGTAATGCAAAACGCGATGCTGACACCCTTCGTCCCAAGTTTTCTCCCTCTGGATTTTTGTGTTAGTTAACCAATGTATATAGTAATGTAGCATTAAATTTTGAGGTGCATATGAGCAGTGAAAATTGCACCACATTTTGAGGAGGGATGATTTGTGCAAATAGCTGCCTTGGAAAGTTGTGTAACCACTCTAAAAGCTCTTATAAAAAAGCAAAACATCTGAGAGTACTATTTAAGAGCTTTAGGACTCATCCGAACATATCAGCTAGTCTACGTGGATCTACATACAGAAATGCATCTCTGATCAGATGCGAGCAAGCGTGACAGACGTGTTTGTGTTTGCAAATTAAAACTCTGACATGGGAACCCGACACAATCAACATAGATGTCATAAGATGCCGAACGGAATTTGGATCGGCATCTGTGACTATTTCTTTGCAAATCCCTGGTTTTTGGATTGGTCAACGCGGATTCGTTCCGCTACTTCGACAACCTTTACGATCCTCAAATAAAATTTCTAAATAAGTACCTAATACCTATGGTTATCCATTTCAAAAGACCCGATCAAATTCCGTTGATCCTATGCGGAGATATTCGTGATTTGTCTCAGATTTTGCATTTCCCTAGTGGTGCCAAAAGCGGTCAAAAGCTGTGCAGCTGTGCCGCCAAAAAATGTCGCCAACCCGTGTAGCACCTTCCACAAAGTGAATTTCTTCAAAATTTTGATGTGTACATATATTCAGAGGTATATAGAAGAGATTTTTCGGCGTAGAATTTTTAAATTTGCCTTATTTCCTCAAAAATCAGCTCAAAAATACATATATATCAAGATCTGGGCCATTACAAACAATTCTACACCGAACATTGTGTTTAAAATGTTCAAAAACCCTTTTTTTTCATTACTTCATGCACACTATAGCTCGAGATATGGGATTTACCGCACACCGATGTTTTATGTCCATAATGAGGACCCATGTTTATATTGAATGAAAAATTGTCATATGGGAGGCTTAAACAATGTAAAGGTATGTCTGATCTTTTTTTTCTGATTTATTGTTCGGGTTTTGTGGGAAGTAATCGATAACACTGAAGGCAATTTGCCATGTTTTCAGCCACAATGTGGCCAATTTCCTTTTTCAGACCGCACTTGCCAGTCACCGGTCACCAATGATAGAGCTGATCCATGTGTCATCACTCAGTTACCATTATGGGATGAATAGCACATGTTTTCCATTTCTGGCAATTGGCTTGTAATGACCCGATGCCAGAAATGACGTGGAAGGAAAAAATGACATAGTTCGCGAACTGATAACTATGCACTGCCAAACACATGTATGTTATCAGTTCGCGAGCTCAAGTTGCAACCTTTCTGAGAAGAAGCTTCAAGCAAAGTGAAACAAGCCTAGATAAACAAGCCACAACAAAGTTTTATCC
>Ga0137418_10007066_pt1 | contig 10323 bp, 10 predicted proteins | sample CZODoug3_1_2_16f_FD_122242 | JGI IMG/M metagenome (GOLD analysis project Ga0137418, IMG submission 122242) | Vadose zone soil fungal communities from Angelo Coast Range Reserve, California, USA - CZODoug3_1_2_16fungal (Hybrid Assembly) | ecosystem: Environmental > Terrestrial > Soil > Vadose... | reverse complement strand
GACAGTCAGCTTCTCTGAAGCTCATTACCTCGGTTCCGCCCCGGTGCTTCAAGACTGTTTCTCGACGAGGCTTAATTATGGTTGGGCACCTCTCCCTCTCAAGTCGTTAGAAAGTGACTTTTCTCTCGTGCAGGCCCTAAAATCGATTTGGCAATGCTATGCCCCAACGCGAGACGTTCTGGGGCTGTTGGAGGTGTTTAGAAGAATGGTTAACGACTCAATAAGGGTCGGTCTAGCCAACGACCTGACGTCGCTGAGAAGGCTCTCGCTCCTCTCCTACAACCAGCTCGCTCATTACGATTCACCCAGCTATTACAAGCTCTGCGCCATATCTCGAGCAGCAGGAATACCTGCCGCTAGGAAAAAGTCTCTGAAGAGAAGCTTCTCGGCACGAGAGCCCTACACTGTCAGACCCCAACTCACGTCCTGCTACGGGTTCAAAATCAAGAATGGAGGGTTAGAGATTCCCATCGCACGAAGGAGACGGTTGAGCATACCCTTGACCAAGCATACTCAAGAATCTATTTCCCAAGCCGGCGCAACCGTCCGCTCATTCACTCTCACACGAACCAGACTGAGCATGTGCATCGCTCGTGACGCTGCCAAGATAGAATGTGTGTCGATGGTGGGGATGGACTGTAATCTTCGTAACCTCACTGTTGGAAACGACGATCAAACCCGTTACTACGACATTTCGGAGACGGTGAGAATAGCCAAAGTCACACGTCGGATCGTCAGCTCCTTCAAGAGGAATGATGTTCGGTTAAGGGAGGTGATAGCAGCAAAGTACGGACGCAGACGATCCGTCAGGACCAGACACATCCTTCACAATGTGACGAAGAAGATTATTACTGTCGCAGTTCAGGAGAGAACAGCGATCGTCCTAGAGAATATTGAGGGCATACGAGGTCTCTACCGGAAGGGTAATGGTCAGGGTAGAAAGAATCGTGGTCGGATGAACGGGTGGAGTTTCGGCGAGGCCCAACGACAGATAGAGTACAAGGCCCGGTGGGTAGGCCTGCCGGTTATCCGTTTGTCTAGGCGTGAGACCAGAGGTTCCAGTGTGACTTGTCCGAGATGCGGGGAGAGACTCCAATCGGACAAGCGACTGGCACGTAAGCTCTGGTGCGGAAAATGTCGAGTAGTAATGGACCGGGACAGGGTTGCAGCAATCAACCTGGCCCGGCGGGGACGGGTGAGGTTCGCACCTTCCCGGCCTCTGATAGAGGCGCAAGGCGGAGCAGTTGAAGCTGTGAAGGGGAACCCGACGCCTACGGTAATCCCCGGAGTCGATGCTCCGAAGCTAACTCAACCGACGAAGAGTTAACAGAACCCGGGTCTACCTCTTGTTAGTATTATTCGCGCATATACCGCTACTCTGTTCAAGGTTCAAGCTCTTCGGGGGGCTCAGTGTCGGGAAGAACAATTCCTTCATGGCGAATCGTCGTGGAAGCAGAAATTGCTAAGCTGAGAAAGTTCCAAGAGTTTCTTAGGACTGACGACAAGCTGGTGTTCCAGGATCTTCTGAACCAGTGCAAGCTCTACGCTCCCTACGCTAGTACCATGGTCTCTACTATCAAGGAAGTGCCATTGTTCTTCTCTATGCTGTTTGGCCAGCACAAGAAAATCATCGAGTTGGAAAAAAAGATCTTGATGCTTGAAACGCTAGCAACGAAGACTGAAACGACAGATCTTGTGCAATCTTCTCAAGGATCCGGCGAAAAACTGGAAGTCAAGACTGTTCAGACGAACTGAGTCCCTTGCTATGGTCTCTCCTTTCTCCTGTGTTCGCTCAACCAGTCGGGAATTATTACCGTTCTGAGCAGCTCCTGTATGGAGGCTCCTCTGTTCTTGGCCTCCTTCTGTAGAACTCGATAAGTCTGAGAGTCGAGCATCTGCATGAACTTCATCTTATTGCTCACTTCTTGCTTTCACCTTTCGTCGTGCACTCGCGCCGGGGACCCTCTAAAAGCCATGCGCATGTACCTCAATAGCGCGAAAACAACTTTACGAAAATAAATTCGCATCTAGGTAAACTGCGGCAGCACTTTTCCGGACCTAGCCGTGTAGGCAGGAACTCCCAGTCCGACCGCGATCATCGTGCTCTTTTCTTTCGCGTGAGGTGAGAAGAACTCGGTCACAGCGTCATCGTAGAACGTAGAGCCTGAAGCGCCTAGATCCAGCGAATATGCCGACAAATAGATCCCGCCTGCCACAATTCCACCCTCAAGCTGAGCGGCCCGGTATCCGCGATTGCCCAGGGCTGCAAGAACATCTCGTAAACGCGTCATCAGAAACAACACGACGCTAGCGTCTCCGAAGAGGGGTTGTCCGAGGCACAAGTATGCGGACATCTGTCTGAACTCACCCCGTTTCAATTGTTCGAGAGACTCTTGCTCTGCTGAGTAGAAATATGAGCCGGCATCAAGTCCTTCAACTGCATTCGCTACAAAGTATGTTTCGATCAGACTGCCGTCATCTCGAAGATAGTCGCGGGGAATAGGACCCGTCGAGGTTCTCAAGATTGTTGATAGCTGGGACAACGTGATTGGCGAGCGCGCGAACCTTCGAGTTGAACCTCGTTTCAGAATGACTTCTCCAAGCTTCCTGGAGTTCGCAGAGTCAGTCATTGGAGGTGGAAGGGGCATCATTGGGTAGGTCGTTTCCGGTAAATGCAATTGAGCCGGCCGTGCGCTAGTCCACTTTCCAACCTCTTCCCTGTTTTGGAGAAAAGAAGCTCGATGCGTCTCCCACATGCCGGCGTACTCAGTCTCTTCTGTTGAGAGAGGACGGACCTTGAGTAGGAGGGGATCGATTTCTCTTAACGAATGAACACTTGACGCTTGCCGTCCTTGGCCTACCGGTAAAAGACAAATCGTTGCCTCTTTTCCATATTGCAAGCCGAGGAGTTCGTTGACCGTTTGATCTACGAAGCCGCTGATTATTTTTGTCGGCAACCCCATGGATGCTGAGGTAGCTAGGAGATTCGCGGCGATTACTCCGCCGTCCCAGAACCAGTGTCTGTAAGAGCGGGCCTCGTACTTCCAGGCGTTCTTCCAAGCCAGTGAAGTGAATGCAATGGTCGCTGGGGCCCGCGCTATACTGTCGTTGCTTGCTGCGGCAAGCTCAGCTCTGTAATCACCTTTCCTTATTCGAGAGAGCTGAAAATCTAGAGGATCGAAGTGGTAGACTCCTGCCTCGAGTCCCGGAATATCTCCGGCGACAACGTATAGCTCGATTGGATAGAGTGCGCCCGTGGCTGATGCTGCGCGCATATAGTGAAGCTCGCCTCCAAAACGATATTTTCTGGTGAGTCCTGCAGAGAAGTAGAGCAGTTCGGCAAGTTCTTCGAGTCCAAGGTTCGACGCTTGCTTCTGAGACTGGCGTCCAGAGATGGCAATTAGCGGTTCTGAATCCGGTCGAGGAAAATTCTTTGGAAGTGCTATTGAGGCTAGATTCTTGTAGGTCTTGAACTGGGCTGGTTTGTTCGCCCAGTCGAGATAGTGTGCTGAAGTTCGCATACTAATTTCGGAGTGCTTTGTCGCCTCATGATAGTTCAAAGCGTACGTGGTATCGTTATTGAGTGATCTCATCATAAGCAACAGAAGTGTGCGACTATTGTTTCAATGCGTGGCTGGACCGACTCTTACGCTATTTGAGTATCGGTCTCTTTTCGTAATCTTCTTTCAAAAGACCAAGGACGACCGTGTCGTGGAACGCGTTGTTGAAGAAGTTGTGGTCTCGCAATCGTCCTTCTTCCTTGAATCCGAATTTCTTGGCGAGTGCTATGCTCGCTTTGTTTTCTGTGAAGGTCCACCATCCCACCTTGTGGAGGTTCAATTGTTCAAACGTCTCTCTCAGTAGTAGCTGAGTAACATCTGTACCGTATCCTTTGCCCCATTTGTCCTTCTCTCCGATGCATAATCCGAGGTCGGCATTCGTATACCTGCGTGCAAAAGAGTGGAATCTTATCGAGCACCATCCTATCGCCTTTCCGCCAGATTTCTCTTCGATTACATATCGGCGTACATCTGGGTCTTCTCCCTTCAGATCCTTCTCCCATTCTGCCTCGAGAGAGACCATTGACTTCACTTGGTCAGGCTGGGAGCGTGAAAGCATCATGAGCTCCTCATCATTTTGCCATTTGTGAAGTGACCTGAGATCTTCTCTTTCGGGAGCGCGAAGAAGGACCCGTTTTCCAGTTAGCATTACAGAACCAGACTCGCTAGTTCAGACAACGGATAATAGATTTTCACCGTGGCCTTTAGGAACAAGGTAATATCGTCTGGAGTTCTGACATTCCCGGCGATTGAATTTGGCAGTGGGACAGTCTTATTGTCCGAATTGTGGCACGTCTCTTCAACAGAACGCCATCTTCTGCCCCAATTGTGGCACCAAGAATATCGCCTCCCATCCTCAACCGCAAAAGTTACCGCCTGGATACTTTCCACCCGCAACGTCCATTCAAGCACCGGTATCTACCGGTCCCTACAAGGCTGTGATAGGCGTCCTACTGATTATCATCATATTATTGGGCGTTGGATTGTACAGCGCTACTTCAGGACACCTCTTCATGGGTTATCGATATCCGCTCCCTAACCCACCAAATTCTCCAAGTACTCTTCCCCTTCCCGCTCCAGCAACGCTGCCAGCCTCAGCCAAGACGATCTGGAATGCTTGCGGAACCAGCCCAAGTCAGGGCTGTAGCATGACGCTGAATAGCTGGAGAGAAGGAACGATACCCGACACCTACGACTATTATGTCTACTTCACCAGCAACGTATCGATCACGGTCTATTTCTTTACACTCGGACAGTTCGTACAGTACCGGGTCTGCAATGGTGATGTGAGCTGCGTATCTGGCGCTTACGACTCTCTGCCGGCAACAACTTCCCAGCAGACAACGGTGTTCAGGCTCGCTGAGGGATGTGGAGATTATGTGGCGATATATGTCGCATCGGCTAGTGGTATTATGAAACCGATCGTCAGTGTGAACCAAAACCCCGCTCCCTCACCGACAGGCTATTGCGCCCAACCTGGGGGCGGCTAGATCACCTTTCTTCTTGCTGCTCGTTGGAGCATACTTGTATCCAAGACCCGAACTAGCAGGGTAGACTCTCCTTTTTGCGAGCCAAGTACTTCTCAGGCCCAAGTAGCGAATAATGAAAAAGCGCCGCATGATCAAGCCCGGCGGATATCATAGTGGACCTGGGTTTCGACGTACACTAACTGTTCATGGTCGTGTCAGTCCGAGAATTTGCGCGCGATGTGGGAAAAAGACAGATAGTGCTAAACATGGTTTTTGTCCAGAATGTAGAAGAATACTTGGAAGATGGGCGTAGCGCTCTATTGAGCGAGGGTGACGGTTTCTAGCCGAGGCTTAGAGTTGGCCGATCTTGTCGTAGATGAGGACGTATAGGGATACGATGAAGATTACTGCCATGATCATCCCGAACGCTAAGTATCCGTATGCGCGCTTGGGACGATATGCATAGCGAGTACTCATGAACATCATGTAGAGACCCAGGATTCCCAATCCATAGATCAGTGTAGTAAACACTGCCTCCTGGGTCGTCTGATTGTTGATGTCTCCTGGATAGACGAATGAGTATCCGCTCGCCACGTTCAAGAGCCCTTGGCCACCTTGGGTGAGCACGAATAATCCGCCTGCTAATACGAATACGGTGAATCCGACGATCAGGAATTCAGCGATTGGCAGTAGTGGTCTGCTGGATCCGGGTGCGAGTCTGATGAAGCTCATTCTGAAGGCCAGATTGTTCAGTGACCTCTTCAGTTTCCAGAGACTTGTTTTCACACCCACGATGAACAGTCCTCGTAAGTCCAGTGTTCTATTTGCGTGACTCTTGAGATGCCCCAATAATAAGCCCTGCTTTCCTGCGGTTCGTCCTCGCTCGTCTTCTGGAACTGTTTTAATACCGGGCGGGAGAATTTACGCTCATCGTCGGGGGTCTTTGCAACTATTTGTCTCCTCAGAGAATAATATGCTCCAAGTGCGGCGACCTCCTCTACACCGGGCTTGAACTGGAAACGCCGAGTGAGATCATACAGCGGAACGGTGGCTACTGTCCCAAGTGTGGAAATAAGCTGGGTTTTATGATTGAGAAATTGAAGATCGGTCCCCAGACAGCTCCGCCTTCTCAATAAATTCCCTTTTCTACTCAGCGCCAAGGTTCCAAGGGAGGCCGACAATGCCGAAGAGAACGCAAGTCTATGATTATCACAAGAAACATGGCAATATTGTCGACTACGCTGATTACGAGCTTCCTGTCTGGTTCGAGGGAATAATCCCCGAGTGCAGGGCCGTACGAACGCACGCAGGGCTGTTCGATGTCTCGCACATGGGAAGAATTACGGTTGAGGGCAAGCACGCAGAGAGATTTCTCAACCGCCTCGTAACAAACGATGTCTCTACACTCTCAATCGGCCAAGGACACTATTCCCTCCTCTGCAATCCAAGCGCGGGAATAATCGACGACCTTACGATCTTCCGAACAAGTCAGGCGAAGTATCTGGTTGTCTACAATGCTGCCAATCGAGACAAGAATTGGGCCTGGCTCGAGAAGCATCGAGAACGCGAAGCGGAGCTGAAAGACATCTCCGACCAATCGGCGATGTTTGCCGTTCAGGGACCGAAGGCAGGGCAATTAGTACGCAGCATCTCCGGTACTAGGCTGGAAGAGATCGACAAGTATTCAGGCAGAGATGTTCGGGTGGGAGACCTTCCGTGTCTCGTAACGAGAAGTGGCTACACTGGTGAGGATGGTTTCGAGATCTATGTCTGGAACACGAGCAGCCAACATCCTGAGCATGCGTTGAAGATCTGGGACAGACTCCTTTCGGCCGGCAGGCATGACGGACTCAAACCGGCAGGTCTTGGAGCCAGGGATGTCCTGCGGTTAGAGGCAGGAATGTGCCTTTACGGAAACGACATCGACGAGAAGACATCACCTGTCGAAGCCAGACTCAATTTTGCTGTTCGACTGGACAATAAGAGGGATTTTGTCGGACGAGGACCTATTCAGGTTCAGAAGGAGCAGGGACCTGGTCGGGTCCGGGTGGGCTTCAAGATCAGAGACAAGGGAATCCCTCGACAGGGCCAAGAAATCGTTCTGGAAGATCAGAGCGTAGGAAAAGTTACGAGCGGGACGTTTTCTCCGACCCTCGGGGTTAGCATCGGTATGGGGTATGTCCCACCAAATATTTCGAAAGTGGGAACCGTTTTCGACGTCAAGATTAGAGATCGCAACGTTTCTGCGGAGGTTGTGAAGTTGCCATTCTATCAGAGACGATCAGAAGATGCCGTTGTCGTCATGGGACAGGAGATGGGGCTTCGCGATTTTCGGATGCAATATGGAGGGCCTCAGACTGCTGTGGTTCACATTTGAGCTAGGTCTAGTTGTTGAACTGTTACCTAGGTATTGAGTGATTTCCCCGGCGCTTTTTCCTAACCTGCGACTGCGTATTCTCTTGCTCGTAGTTTTTCGCAGTCGTGGCGGCCGCTGTGTTTCTCGCAGAGGTCTCTTGTGCAGTGGGGGCAGTTCTCTACTGCCAGTAGCTGGCACTCCGAGCAGACGACGCCCCATACCAACGCCAATTTTCTCTTTTCGCTTCCTGTATTTCTCTCGATCCATTAGCCCTGATTAGAAAAAAGGTATGGACTATTTTTACTCAAAAAGATACTTGAACCTCTACCTGACAAGACATGTAACAGGCAACGACCGGAAGCTTCGTAATGATTACTTATCGACGCGGCTTCTCTTTCTTACCCTTCAACAAGGCGTCCAGACTGACGCCATTGACTGTAAAGACGCGATATCTCGTCCCGGGCAAGTCTCCGTAAGCCTTTCCTTCCGCCCCCCCGATGCCTTCGATCTGAACCTCGTCGTGTTCGTCGATGAAGTTCAAAGCCCCGTCGCCTGGGAGGAATGCGGTTACAACCTTCCCATTCTTGATCAGTTGTGCGCGGACGCACTTCCGTACTGCGCTGTTGGGCTGGCGGCATTCAATCCCCACCTTCTCCAGAACAATCGCTCGGGCTTGAGGGGATCCTTCCAATGGGTCTGCCTTGTAGTCGAGACCCAGCATGCGCCGTTTGTAGGGAGCATAGGCCCACCTGAAGCTCTTGCGCCGCTTCTGCAATTTGCGGCCTGCAAACATTCCGCTTGAGGTCTTGACCATGCTCGAAGCCTTTGAAGGAAGAGCGGAGGCTCGGACTTGCTTTTTAGCATGACGCTACATCAGGAGCCAGCTCACCGATCGAGAATCGCCCAGAACACGCCCGAATGCCAGATCTGGCCAAGCGGTTCCGTAACCACGCTTCTTCCACGCCTCCCATAAGGGAAGAGTCCCGTTTCGAAGATCATGATTCAAGCCCATTCTGCGTTGTAAACGCGAATCGTCGCCGAGAAACGTTCCAGCTAAGGAGAGCACTCAGGAAAAAAAGGGGGCAACAATATTATTCTCGCGACGCGAGAGTGCGACTCCGAGTCTTACGATACTACAACTTGGTCAATGTCGAAGTAGCGCTTTACAAGCAATCGCGTCTTATCGATGGTCCGTCCGTTCTTCCCGATCGCAATAGCCTTGTCGCGCGGATCAACCTCGACAACGACAATCTTCTTGTCCGGTCTCTCGGTCACCCGGACCTCCTTCAGCCGCGCTGGAGCCAGACTATTTCGGATCAGAGCCTCCGGAGTTTCAGCGTACTCGACGACTTCTATCTGACGGCTCGTCATACGCCGCAGCATGTTGATGTTCTTCCCACCCTTACCGATCGCCAAGCCCATATCGCCCGGCTTGGCCACGAAAATGATCCTCTCCAACTTCTCGTCAATAATACAATCCTGGGTCGTCGCCCCGGTAATACTATCGAACAGGGCCATGTATTTCATCTCCTCGCTCGTCAGTTTAATCTTGGGCTGGAGCATCACTTTTTCTCAGCGACCAGCTTCAAGACCTCAGAATCCCCCTGCTCCCGGACGACGATCGCGGAGACTGGAAAAGGCTTCTCGCAGACCGCGCCCAGATCTAGACTAGATCCGGGAAAGACGTAGACTGGAATCTCTGACTGTTCAGCGTTGTGCAGAATCTCGTCCCGCTCAGCCTCACGACAATTCTTTGCCAGAATAATCATCTTCGCCCGAGCAAACCCAGTACTCACGACCGCGTCCTTGCTTCCAAACCCGACCTTTCCTGTCTTCACGGCCATGCGTATCTGTTTGTTGATGTCTACCGAGTCTACTTTCCTCCCTTACGCGGCATTATCATGGACACTTCAATCAGACCAGTGCCCATCGGTATCTGCTGGCCGACAATCACGTTCTCCGCCACACCCCGCAGAGTATCAGTAATACCCTTCACTGCAGCATCTACAATTGTCGGGATAGTGATCTCGAAAGCTGCCTTTGCCAGAGTGCTCGCTTTTTCGCCGCTGACTCCGTGGCGTCCCACTTGGAGAACGTCGCCTGAAGAGGTCATCATGTCCGCGACCAGCATGACGTGTCGAACATCAACGTCTAGTCCTTGCTCCTCAAGCACGCCTAGTGCTTCTTTAACGATGACGTTCCTCGCTGCTTCTATTCCTAGCACGACGGCTGTCTCGTTGATATTGTTGCTCACGGTCCGTGCCGTGTCGACCCCTGGAACGTCTAGTGCGAGTGCGAGGCTGGAGCCTTCTGTCCGGACGATCCATTCACCCTTCTCCTCAATCACCAGCGCCCGCTTCACTGCGGGTATACCCTTAATGTGAGCGACCGTCAGCTTACTAGCCAACCGTCTGAATTGTGGAATCTCCAAGTCCTTCGTCTTGATCTCAACCGAGTATGATTCGACTTTCACGTCTGCATTCGGCAAGACCAAGGCTTCTCGGGCTTCTTGAACGGTCACCTCTCTCTCCCTCATTGCTTGAGGATTCAGCTTGACATCGATTCTCATCCGGGTGACATCTGTCTCGAAAGAGCTTGCAATGTCGCCGAGGGTTGTATGAGTCAGGAGGGTGGCGACCTCTTGAGCCTTCTCACGGCTCGTGCGATGTTTCGTGTCCAGGTACACCGTCATGTTTGGTGTCGAGGGAATCTTGCGCGCGTCCACGATCTCGATCAATCGTGGTAGACCGAGAGTGACGTTCTGTTCTCTGACCCCCGCGAAGTGGAAGGTTCGCAGCGTCATCTGCGTACCCGGCTCACCGATAGACTGGGCTGAGACTATTCCGGCTGCCTCGCCCGGCTCGACTAGAGCCTGTTTGTAGTTCTCGATTGTTCCGGCTACAGCTTCGTCTACTCCCGTCTTGGTGAGCTTGGCACT
>Ga0137418_10007065_pt1 | contig 10324 bp, 12 predicted proteins | sample CZODoug3_1_2_16f_FD_122242 | JGI IMG/M metagenome (GOLD analysis project Ga0137418, IMG submission 122242) | Vadose zone soil fungal communities from Angelo Coast Range Reserve, California, USA - CZODoug3_1_2_16fungal (Hybrid Assembly) | ecosystem: Environmental > Terrestrial > Soil > Vadose... | reverse complement strand
GAGCTAAGGGGACTCGAACCCCTGACCCCCACACTGCCAGTGTGGTGCGCTACCAGCTGCGCCACAGCCCCAAACGTCGGTCCGCAGGACCGAAGAGTCATCGTACACAGGCGCCGGCACGCCCGGCCGACCGCGCGTCGAACGGTGCCGGTAATGGGGCCGAAGTGAGCTCGCGCGCCACGCCGGGACCCCGGAATACCGGGGATTCGGGGGCTTCGCTCATACTGGTGGCGGGTACGTACCGACAATCAAGGGAGATGTACGTGAACCGCAAGGAACTCGTGACCGCCGTCGCCGAGGCTGCGTCGCTCGAGCAGAAGGTCGTCGACGCGGTCCTGCGCGGCCTGCAGGAGACGCTGGAGGTCGCTGCGGCCAAGGGTGAGAAGGTCAGCGTGCCTGGCTTCTTCGCCCTGTCGGTCGGGCACAGCGAAGCCCGCGAGGGCCGCAACCCGGCGACTGGCGCGACGATCACGATCGCGGCGCGCAACACGGTCAAGCTGACAGCTGGCAGCGCTCTGAAGGACGCCGCCAACAAGTAGGGCACGTAGACCAACCGGACGGGCCGGCCGGCGCGGGCAGCGAATGCCCCGCCGGCCGGCCCGTCCGTCATTCGCAGCCTTACCCGACCTGACGTCCCGAGTTGTCCGCGCCTTGCGACGTCACCGCATCGCGAAGCGCGGACAACTCGAAATAGTCAGCCCAGCCCCAGCGCTCAGGGGCTCGGCGTGGCCGTCGAGCTCCCCGACCCCGACGGCGACGTCGCCGGCGTCGTCAAAGGCGTCGTCGTCGGCTTGGGCGCCTTCGCGGCCGCCGCGGCGATGGCGGCGTCGAGCGATGCCTTGTCGACGGTGCCGAGCTTCTTGCCGGCGACCATGACGGTCGGCGTGCCGGACACTCCGCGCTTGGACGCGTCCTCGGTGATGGCCTCGACCAGTGCCTTGTGCTGCTCGGTGTTCACGCAGGTCTGGAAGGTCGTGAGGTTGTCACCGGTGATGCCGGCCTGTCGGGCGTAGCCGATGAACTGGGTGTCGGTGCGGCCGTTGGCGTTCTCCTCGGGCTGCACCTGTTTCCCGGAGGTGTCCTTGCCGTACAGGATGTCGTGGTACTTCGCGAACGTGTCGACGTTGATGTCAGAGGCGCACAGCGCGGCGTTGGCGGCCCGCGACGAGTAGCGGTTGCCGCTGGACGCGCTGTCGAGGAACGCCATCATGTGATAGCGCACCTGGATCTGGTCGGCCTTGATCTTGGCCGCGACGTCGGTGTGCGCCGACTGCTCGAACTGCAAGCAGATCGGGCACTGGAAGTCCTCGAACACGTCGACCGTCACCGGGGCGGCCTTGCCCACCACGACACCGTTCTTCACGCTGGCGTTCGTCGCGGTGAGATCGCCCTGGATCTTCGCCCGGTTGGCCTGCACGCCGATACCGATCACGCTCACCAGCACGACCACGATCGCCAGCGAACCGGTCACGTACCGGGTGCGGACCTGCGCCTCCTTGCGCCTGGCCTCGAGCAGCGCGTTGTACTTGCGCTGGCCCTGGTCGCTGCGCAGGCGCTTGGCCGACGGCGGCTCGACGTAGTCGTTGCGACCCAGGAACTCGTCGAGCGAGATCCGGGTGAGCGGCCAGAGGACGAGGAACACCGCCAGCACGAGCAATCCGACGTCACGCAGGATGTCGAGCGTGTACGACGTGCCCCCGGTCGTCGTGCCGCCCCCGCCGAAGCAGCCGCAGGTGAGCTTCAGCCCTCGCGCGTCGGCCTGGATGATGCCGATCAGGAACACCACCAGCAGCGGCACCGACGCGATCGCGGCCACCCGGGTGACGATGCCGACCACGAGCAGCACGCCCAGGCAGATCTCGAGGGTCGGCAGGCCGTAGCCGATCGCCTTCGACAGCCATTCGGGCGTGGCGTCATAGGCACGCACCGCCTGCACGAAGCCGCGCGGATCGCCGAGCTTGGACCAGGCCGCCCAGATCCAGACGACGCCGAGGACGAGCCGGGCGACGGTGCCGAGCCACGGTCGGATCGAGGTCCAGGTCCAGGTCACGGGCGGAACTCCTAAGCTGTCTTAGCGATCAGCGGTAGATCGTGTGCGATCTGGTCCGCTTCGTTGTCGCTTTGCAGGTATTTGACGTGCGCGTAGTCGTCAGCACCGTAGAGCAACACGTCCGTGGCGTGTGTCTGGCCCCCGTCTTCGGCGAGGGTTACGTGAGCCGCGGCCTGGGCGGCGTCGATCTGTCCCTGGCTGCCGGTGAGCCCGATGAACCGGTTCGGTAACGCTGTGTCGAAGTGCCGTAGCCAGGTCGCGATCACCGGTCCCGTGTCGTGCTTGATGTCGGTGGTCACGAAGACGACGTCGGTCTTGGCCCGCACGGCGGCCGGTACCTGGGCGACAGCCTGGGCGATGTCGGCCATCGTCGTCGGGCAGATGTCCGGGCAGTTCGTGTAGCCGAAGTAGAGCACTGTCGGGCGCCCGGCGGTCTGGCTGAACGAGAACTTCTTGCCGCTCGTGTCGGTCAACGTGAATGACGGCCGGGGCAGCGGCGGCAGCAGCCCGAAACCCTGGTACTGCCCGACTTTCGGCGCGTTGTTCAGGTCGGACGGCTTGGGCTGGTCGTTCCCCGAGGACGAGCAGCCGGCCAGCACGAGCACGGCGAGAGCCGAGCCGGCGAGAAGAGCACGCCTCACCGCGTCGGTCCCACCGTCGGAGCCGGCGCGCTGATCGCGATCACCGGAGCCGACACGTTCACCGGCCCGGCGTTGGCGAAGGTCAGCTGCAGGTTGACGTACTGCCCCGGCCGCAGCGTCCCCAGCAGGTGCTCGATCATGACGTGACCCTTACCGGGCGAGAGTGTGACGCTGCTGTGCGCGGGCACGCGGAGCCCCGCGGCAGTCGCCGTCATCGACCCGTTGTCGTCGGTGTGCAGGACGGCGTCCGCGCCGGCCCCGCTGGCGACGCTGGTCAGCGTGTCGTCGGTGCCGGTCGTGTTGTAGACGGTGAAGTAGGCCGCGGCGACGTCGGGCGAGGCGGGCTCGCGGACGTAGGCGCCGCTGATCACGATCGGATCCGTCGCGGCCCCGCCGACGCTGGCCGCCACTTGGGGCACCGCACCGCGGATCAGCCCGGCCAGGCCCGCCACGGCGACGACGCCGGCGGCGAGAACAGAGGCGGACGGACGGCTCACGCCGCGCCGCCCCGTCCCCGGCTGCGCACGAACGCGACACCGCCGAGCACGGCCGCGATCACTGCCACGGCGAGTGCGATGCTGCCCAGAACCACGGGGCCAGTCTGGCTGTCGGTCTTGGAGCTCGTGAGCACCGGGGTTGTGGTCGTCGTCGCGGACGTGAGCTTCAGGGACGGCGCCGGGTGCTCGGGCTCGGCGGTGCTACCCGGGGCCGGTACCTCGGTCCAGTCGACCTGTGACCCGTCGCTGTAGGTCTGGATGGCCTTGAACGTCACGGCGTCCGCCTTCGGCAGCGGACCGGCGCTGACCAGGAACTGGTCGAACTCGCCGGGCTTGATCGCGGTCGCGGCGCTGTCCGCCTTCCAATCGATCTCGGAGACGACCTGCGAGATCTCGTCGCCGTCGTCGGTCTTGATCGCGGTGTCCAGCTTGACGGTCTTGGTGGTGAAGCTCCATCCGGGATGGGCCTGTACGAGCACCGAGGCAAGGGGGGCGTCGCTCGGCAGCTGCACCTTCAGCGCGGTGGTGCTGGCGGTATCGCTCTCGGTCGGGACCCGGAACGTCAACACCGCATACCCGCCCGGTGCCGCGCCCGGCGAGCTGACCGTGACGTGCGCATAGGCCGGTGCGGCCAGGGCGAGCATCGCCGCCGAGGCAACGACCGTACCCAGCAGGATGGAGCGCTTACGCATATGAATCCCTTTCAGTAGAGGCGAATCTTGGTATCGGCGACGACGGAGTCGAACTCCGACGTCCGAACGGTGAGCGTGATGATCCAGCGCCCGGCCGAGGGCAGCACGATGCCCGAGGCGCTGTACTGCGAGCCTTCGGCCTTGAGCGGGATGCTGATCGGGCCGAGCTGTTCGTCGGGCAGCGCGGCGGTGGCGGTGAGCTGCTGCGGCTTGGCGCCCGGCGAGAGCGCCACGGTGACCGTGACCGGGCCGCTGCGTCCCGGGTCGAGCGTGACCGTCGCGGTACGCCCGCTGCCCAGAGCCACCGTGGACGAGCGGGCCTTGGCGCGATCGGTGGCGAGGGCAGCCCGCCCCGGCGGCTCGGCGACCAGGACCGAGGTCACCGCGAGCACCCCGATCGCGACGACCGTCTCGGCGAAGACTGTTCGCCTCATGCGGGCGATCGGCGGTCCCGCGACGGCGACCTCAACGTCGGCCGGCGGATCGGTCATCGCGTACGCGACGGGACGGACGTAGCGGCGTTGCACGACCACCCGGGACAGGTTGGCCAACCCCAGGATCGCGACGAACAGTCCAGCCTTGACGAGAACGAGCTGCCCGTAGCGCGTGGACGTGATCGCGTCGATGGTGCCGATACCCAGCCAGGCTTGATAAGTGCCGCTGACCGCGAGCACGACCACGCAACCCATAGCCGTTCGGGAGAACACCGGCAGCACCCGGCGCAGTTCGTGCGGCTCATGGCGCGGCAGGACGGCGACGAGGAGGAACACCAGCCCGCCGAGCCATACGGCCATGGCGGCGAGGTGCGCTGAGTAACTGGTCATGGCCAGCCAGCGCGGGTCCTGCGATTCGGCGTGGCCGCTCGCCGCATACGTGAGCACCACGCCGATGCCCAGTGCGCCGGCCACCTCGGCCAGCCGGCTGCGCCGCGGGTCACGCAACTGGGCGCCGAGCACCGCGCCGAGGGCACCGAGCAGTAGTAGGCGGATCGAGTGGGCCGTGCCGTAGGTGGTGTGCAGGGTGGCGTCGAGCAGCGTCCACTTCGTGACGTCGCCGAGCCCGGTGCCCGCGACGTAGGGGCCCTGCACCAGGAGCTCGGCGACCGCCGCGAGCGCGGTCGCCAGCCAGCCACCCCACACGAGGCGGCGCGCCCGCCCCTCGTCGCGGCCCTCCGGCCACACCGTCAACATCAGCCAGCCGCCGCCGAGCAGGGCCAGCCCGGCGAACGCCAGCCAGCGCACGACATCGAACACCACACTCGTCGTACCGTTCACGGTGGACGACGACGCTGTGCTGGCGGCCAGTTCGCCGTTGCCCACGACGAAGCGGATCGAGCCCGCGACCGGGTGGCCGTCGGCCGAGATGATGCGGAAGCTGCCCGTGTACGTGCCGTCGCCGAGGCCGGACTTGACCGCCACGGCGATCTTGGACCCGACGCCGTTCGGATGGCTGGCTTGCCCGGAATCGACGCGCCGTCCGACCTGGTCGACCACCCGCAGGTAGCCCTCGCTGTTCAGCGTGATCGCCTGGTCGAACGTGACGCTCACCGTCGTGGGCGCCGTCTTGAGCCGCGAGCCGTCCACCGGGTCGGAGGCCACGACGGTCGCGTGCGCCGAGGCGGACGGCGCGGTGAACAGCAGCACACCGAACAGCCCGACGAGCAGAACCGCGAACTTCCTCACGCCACTCCCCGCAGGCCGCCGCGTCCGTCCTCGTCGCTGCGGTCGTCATCAGCGAGCGCGGAACGGCGCTCCGGCGGGAGGGCGCGCTCGGCCCGGGCCAGGGCGTACACGAGGACGAGTCCGGCGACGATGCCGAGATGCGTGGCGAGGCGTCCGGCCGCGACGGCGCCCCCGGCGACGTCCCGGATGCTCAGCGCGGCGAGTACACCGACGAACACGGTCAGCCCCGGCAGCAACCCGCTCGCGCGCTGCGGACGCAGGGCGGTGGCGAGGAAGGCGGCGCCCAGGGCCACGTTCCAGGCAGCCGTCTCATGCGCGGCGTGCATGGACATCGCCATGTCGATGCTGCTGCCGAACAACGACGGCATCGCGATGCCGACCTGGACGGCGCCCACGAGGACCAACGCGAACCGCAGCAGTCGGCGGCGGCGCAGCACGCGGCGCGCCGGCAGGGCGGCACCGGCCAGGATCTGCTCGGCCAGATCGGGCACATCAGCGGCACTCAGGCGGCTCTGCCGGGTGAGCCGGGTGGCCTCTTCGAGCCATCGGGCACAATCGGTGCAGGTCGTGAGGTGGTGGTCGAGCACTGCCGTCGACAGGCCGATCGGCTCACCGTCCAGGCGGGCCGACGCGGCTTCGCGGAACCGGTCGCACTTCACGTACGTATTAGTCGGCGGAGCCGCCCATTTGGTTCCCGAGGAGTTTCCTGTGGACGGGATCGACGCGATCACCGAGGCGGCGCTACGGGCCCGCCGCGGCGATGCGGCGTCGGCGAGCGCCTTCGTCCGCGCCACCCAGACCGATGTGTGGCGGCTGTGCGCGCACCTCTCCGAACGTGACTCCGCCGACGACCTGACCCAGGAGACCTACGCCCGCGCGTTCGCGTCCCTGCACCGCTTCGCCGGGCGCTCGTCGGCCCGCACCTGGTTGCTCTCCATCGCCCGGCGGGTGTGCGCCGACGCGGTGCGGGCGTCCGTCCGCTCCCGATCGGTCACGCCGGTCGAGCGATACGCCGCCGATCCGGCCGAGTCGGTGACGCTGCGGGCGCTACTCGACGCGCTGGATCGCGAACGGCGCGAGGCGTTCGTGCTGACCCAGCTGGTCGGGCTGTCTTACGCCGAGGCGGCCGATGTGTGTGGCTGCCCGGTCGGCACGATCCGCTCCCGGGTGGCCCGGGCCCGCTCGGATCTGGTCACCGCGTTCGGCGGCGGCGCTTCGCGATCCGCGTCAGGCTGACGCGCCGGCTGACCCGCCGCGGACCTCGCGGGTGACGAAGTGCTCGGCCACGAACGAGGCGAACGGGATCGTCCCGGCGATCATGACCAGCCCCAGGCGCAGTAGCGGCCACCGTCGCCGCACGCCGAGGTCGAGCGCCGTCACCAGATACAGCATGAACAAGAAGCCGTGGGCGGTACCGATCACCGCGACCGGCCCGTGGGTGCCGCCCCACCAGTCCAGCGGCACGGCGACGAACACCAGCGCAATCAGCAGCACGCCGGTGACGAAGGCCATGATGCGGTAGCGCAATAGCGCGCCGCCCACACGCATTCCTCGGCGAACGGGGGCGTCAGTGCTCATGCGACGACCGTACTTCAGCGTCCGCGCGCCGCGAACACCACGGCCGCGCCGCCCCGCACAATGCGAATCATGGCTGACCAATCCGCCGAAGCCCGGGCCCTCGCGATGGGCACGGACGACCGGCGTCCGGCCTGGCTGCGGACGACCGAAGGTGAACGCCGCTGGTGGGTCGCGCTCGCCCTGGGCGTGGTCATCGCCTTCCAGTTCACGCTGCCCGAGCGGTTCGTGCTCCATCCGGCCTACGTCACACCGACGGTCGAGGCCGCGCTGCTCGTCGTCCTGACCGTGATGCACCCGGATCGCCTCTCGCAGCGCACCCAGGAGCTGCGCATCGCCTCGCAAGTGCTGTTGGCGATCATCGCGCTCACGAACGCGGCGTCGGTCGTGCTGCTCGTCCGCATCATCACGAGCGGGCACGGGATCGCGGCGGTGACGTTGCTCGTCGGCGGTGGGGAGATCTGGCTGACCAACACGATCGTCTTCGGGCTCTGGTACTGGGAGTACGACCGGGGCGGCCCGGCCGAGCGCGCTCACGGCACAGAGGACGTCCCGGATCTGTTGTTCCCGCAGCTCACCGACGAGCACCTCGCTCGCGACTGGGAGCCGATCTTCCTCGACTACCTGTACGTGTCGTTCACCAACTCGACGGCGTTCTCGCCCACCGACACGATGCCGCTCTCGCGCTGGTCGAAGGTGCTCTTCGCGCTGCAGGCCGCGGTGTCGTTCGTGACGGTGGCGCTCATCGCCGCCCGCGCGGTGAACATCCTGCCCGGCTCGTGAGGCGCATTAGTGAGGGCCCTGACCGGCATCGGGGGGAATCCGGCCAGAGCCCCGCTCCCCAGCATGACTCGCCGACGCCGAATTCGCACGCGGTTGCGCGACGCCGTTTCCGGAGAACTTTCCGATCTTGATATGCATGTCCTGTCATAGGCGGAATTAGCTATCAAGATCGGCGGTAACCCGCCGGGTCACCCGGCGGCGGAGCGAGCGGAACAGGAAGAACAGCGGGGCCACCGGCAGGGCGAGGATCGTCGCGGATAGCAGGATCGCGATGTCGTGCCCGCGCCCCTGGGTGGCGGTCCCGGTGCTGTCGGCGGCGGCGGAGATCTGTTCGCGCGGTACCCCTTGGACGGTGACGGCGGACGTGGTCACCGAGGTGTCCCGCGTCCCCTCGCCCACGTTGAGCGCCCGCACGGTGTAGGTGTGGCTCCCGTCCGGGGCCGGGAAGGACACGCCGAAGCGGTGATCGGTGGCTCGGGTGGCGCCGGACGCGACCTCGGTGTCGCCCTGGTAGATCTCGACGTGGACCGAGGCCGTGGCCGCGTCCGGGTCGACCGCCGTGCCGGTGACGCGCACCGTGCTGCCGGTCGCCTGCACGCCTACCGCCGAGACGGTCGGGTTGTGCGTCGCGGGATCGTCGATCGTCGCATTCGGCATGAGTCGCCGGGCCTCGTCGGTGACCATCGCGCTGATCGCGGCACCGTAGGTCGACGGGGCACCGTCGGTCAGGATCGCCACGGCGTAGCGCCCGTCGACGACGTAGCCGGTGCTGTTGAAGACGGCGTTCGGGGAGTCGTTCCCGTCATCGCCCCAGCCCTGCTTGACGGCCGCACCGGTGGTGGCCGAGGGGATGCCGAAGGACTGGTCGGTGCCGTCCGCCGCGTACGTGGTGGTGTGCGCCATCGCGTTCATCAGCCACGGGCCGACCTTGGGATCCTCGGCGATCGCGGCGTAGAGGTACACCATGCCCTTGGCGGTGATCTCGGTGTTCCCCCAGTGGCCCGGGTCGGCGGGCGGGGCGCCGAGATCGGTGATGTGGAAGTACGACTCGGCCCAGGGCAGTACGTCGGCACCACCGACCAGGCCGTACAGCGCGTTGGCGTCGTCGTCGTCGGACTCGGTGATCATCTCGTAGGCGGTTGCCTCGGTCGATCCGGTCATCTGGCCGGTCGCGAGCAGCCGGGCGGCGATCATGACCTTGACCACGGACTCGCTGGCGAACTGCTCGGTGTCCTCGCCCGCACCGGTGTATTCGCCGGTCTGCCGATCGAGTACGGCGATGCCGGTGCGATACCCCTGCGACGTCGCCAGCGCGGCCGCCGCGGTGACGGACGAGCCGAGCGATGTCGGCGCCGCCGCCGCGGCCGCCGGGGCGCCGAGCGTCAGAACGCCGGCGAGCCCCACGACCACGGCGGCCGGCGCGAGCCAGCGTGCGCGGCACGAACGACGACGACATGGGAACACGCCGACCCCCCGGGGTGACGAACTGTGGTTCCCATGCTGGGACGGCAACCTGCCGGCCGGCTTGGAGAACGCTGATGATTCGCACAGGGTGCGACGCTGGCATATACCTCTGAAGCAGAGCTATCGTCGACGGCATGACTGCGCCATCTACCGCGTCCGATCCGGACCCAGCCCAGCTGGCCCTCGCCGAGGAACTGTTCACGGCGATGGGCCAGCTGCGCCGCCAGACGCGACGCCACGCCGGCCGCCCCTGGCCGGTCGACACCGTCTCCGGGGCCCAGGTGGACCTCATCCGCCTCGTGCGCCGCCGGCCCGGGACGTCGGTCGCGGAGGCCGCCGAGGTGCTCGGCCTCGCGGCGAACACCGTGTCCACCCTGGTGGGTCAGCTCGTCACCGCGGGCGTCCTGGAGCGGACCCCGGACCCGAACGACCGCCGGGTGGCCCGACTCTCGCTCACCGCCCCGGCGCAACGGCGCGTCGACCGGTGGCGCGACCAGCGGGCCGCGCTGCTCGCTTCGGCGCTCGGGGCACTCTCGGCGGACGACCGGGCCGTGTTGAAGCGGGCCGCCGGAATCATGGGGCGGCTGTCGGCCGACCTGCCGGACGGTCACGGAGCGGCCCCGGATGCCTGACGCGATCACGCTGAGCGGGGTGAGCTACCGCTTCGGCGACCATCAGGCCGTGCGCGACGTCGACCTGCGGGTCGGGGCCGGCGAGTGCTTCGGGTTGCTCGGACCGAACGGCGCGGGCAAGACCACGATCATCCGGCTGCTGAACACGTTGCTTCCGCTGCAGGGCGGCGATATCCGCGTGTTCGGCCTGGACGTGCGGCGGCAGGCGATGGCGGTTCGGCGACTGCTCGGGTACGTGCCTCAGCAGCTGTCCATCGAGGGCGCGCTCACCGGACGCGAGAACGTCGCCTGGTTCGCCCGCCTCTTCG
>Ga0137418_10007064_pt1 | contig 10327 bp, 6 predicted proteins | sample CZODoug3_1_2_16f_FD_122242 | JGI IMG/M metagenome (GOLD analysis project Ga0137418, IMG submission 122242) | Vadose zone soil fungal communities from Angelo Coast Range Reserve, California, USA - CZODoug3_1_2_16fungal (Hybrid Assembly) | ecosystem: Environmental > Terrestrial > Soil > Vadose... | reverse complement strand
GCCGAAAAGCAGTCTGCTCGACATTGGTTACAGTATTGGCAACCACGGACGTGGAAATAACGCCCTGTTCGTTTACTACGGAATCACTCTCTAATTTAGGAATAGGAGGGCCCCCAACCACCAAACAAAACAGCACCTTATCTGGTTTCAAGTCATGGCCGGTTGCTGAGCAGGCCTTTGCCCGCTCGCAACCCACCCATGAATTCTGTGCGTCATGCGATGGCGCGAGTCCCGCTGTCGCCTTTTATGAAAATCCTGTCAATAAATAAGGAGATACTTTGATGAGTGTTAAAGATGTATTGAAGTTTGCAAAGGATGAGAAGGCTGCCTACGTCAACGTGCGCTTCACAGACCTCGTTGGGGCCTGGCATCATCTGACTTTTCCGATTGATGAACTTAGCGAGAGTTCCTTCGAAGATGGCTTCGGCTTCGATGGTTCATCGTTACGCGGTTGGGCTTCGATTCATGAGTCTGACATGCTGTTGGTTCCCGATCCATCGCGTTACTGGCTTGATGCATTCATGGGTGAGAAGACCTTATGTCTCATCGCCGATGTAATTGATCCAATCACCAAAGAGGGCTACTGGCTTGACCCGCGCGGCGTCGGCCGGCGCGCGGAGAACTATCTTAAATCCACCGGCATCGCGGACACAGTTTACTTCGGGCCCGAGGCAGAGTTCTTCGTCTTTAACGAGGTCCACTTTCAAAGCGAAGGGCACACAGCGGGTTTCTCACTGGACAGCCCGGAGGCAATCTGGAATACCAACGGGCAAAACGGCAACGGCAATAAGGGATATCACATTCGAAACAAAGAGGGCTACGTACCACTGCCGCCTCTCGATACGCTGCAGGATTTTCGCGGTGAAGTTGCCACCGAACTCAAGAAGGTAGGGATTCAAGTCGAGTGTCATCACCATGAAGTTGCGACCGCGGGTCAATGCGAAATTGATTTTCGTTTCGCAACCCTACTCGGGACGGCCGACAATTTGCAGGTCTTCAAATATGTAGTACGCAATACTGCTTACCAATACGGCAAGGCCGCGACCTTTATGCCTAAGCCGCTCTTCGGTGATAACGGTTCGGGGATGCACTGTCACCAATCGCTTTGGAAAAATGACAAACCACTCTTTGCCGGCGATGGTTATGCAGGGCTGTCGGAGATGGCGCGCTACTACATCGGCGGGCTCTTGAAACATGCGGCGGCGGTGGTTGCTTTTGCTGCTCCGACTACCAACAGCTACAAACGTTTGGTGCCGGGTTTTGAAGCGCCGGTTAATCTGGCGTATTCAGCGCGAAACCGTTCCGCGGCAATTCGCATTCCGATGTTCTCGACGAACCCGAAGCTCAAACGGCTTGAGTTTCGTCCGCCCGATCCATCGTGTAATGCCTATCTCGCTTTCTCAGCAATGCTGCTCGCGGGCATCGACGGAATTCAAAACCGCATCGATCCCGGCGATCCGCTCGAGAAAGACATTTACGATCTGTCGCCTGAAGAGCTGAAGGATGTGCCGACGCTGCCCGGTTCGTTGGACGAGTCGTTGAAAGCGCTCGAAGCCGATCACGACTTCCTGTTGAAGGGCGACGTCTTCAGCCAGCAGTTGATTGATCGTTGGATTACCTACAAGCGTGAGAAAGAGATAACTCCATTACGAATGCGCCCGCATCCGCTGGAGTTTTCAATGTACTTCGATATCTAGATAGTGTTCCAGGTCGCAGAAGAATGCAGAACCGCGAGCGGTAGCGACCGGATGCCAGAGTCAACTTGCGTTCAAAGATGATGTAAAGCTATGAAGTTATTCAATTTCTCTGAAGTTGAAAGCTGACATCCGGTCGCTACCGCTCGCGGTTCTGCATGAAGCGCCCTTATCTAAGGCCCGGCATTTTTCGTTACCAGGGTTAAGGCGTTAATCCGTTCACTGGATTGCCATAGAAGCCCATCGCTTTTGCATTCACCGCATTCCACTTGTCCAGAGTCCCCATCACTTTCACGGGCAAAATGATTTTATTCGTCGTAAGATTATTCTGCTTGGCGATACCGTTGTCGGCGTAGGTGCCATTGCTGCCGATTGCGAACTTCGTCTCGCGCACCTGCTCGCCGTTGTAGTAAACCTTGACAATATAGTCGCCTGGCATTTGGTTGATGTACAACGAATTCTTATACGCTGTATAGTTGCGCTGTTCCTCTGTCATGATGAAAAGCGCAGACTTGGGCCAAGCAAAACTAAACTCGCGCCAAAAAAGCGACTTATCATCGCCGCGCTTTTTCGCATAGTAATCCTCGCCATGCTGGATGCCGCCTCTGTTTTCATCGTCATCGGTGGTAGCAATCTGTTGTCCGTTATGAAACAGCCGCACCTCAAAATTCTCATTTGGCAGATCGCCTTTGAACCACATGCGAATTGTCGGCACGGCGTAGTCTCGCTCGTAATCGAGATCGGCCAGCGCGATTGGAAGTTTCCAGTCGTAATCGACGTAATAATCGACTTCGTTACGGTAACGAGCATCGGAGTACTGTGGTTTGTATCTCACCACTTTGAACTTGCCCTGGAAAACGGTCGAGTTGTCTTTGATGTTCGTAATCTTGAACGGAAACACACCGCCGACTACGATTGTTTTCTTGTCCCTGTTTGAATCATCCTGGCTATACATACCGACGATGTGATGACGTTCGTCGGTGATGCCGCGTTGGTCTAAAGGTTCACTGAACCAGAGCGAACCATCCGGCATGTAGTAGTCGGCTTTAAAACGTATTCGGCTTGAGCCTCCATAAACGACGTCAAACCTGAGCCGCGGGGCCCAACTGGTGTTGTGATTATCATTGGGAATCTTCCAGTAGTAATCCCACGTCTCAACCTGAACTTCCATAGTGTCCGGCAGAAACTGCGGCGTCATCGGCGCCTCAGGTTCGGCCAGATACGGCCCGCCACCTCGCGGCGCGGCGGCAGAAGATGCGTTTCGACTCTCCGGTTGCGGTTGCGACGGTGGCGAATCGGTGGTTGGCGCCGGCTCGGCCGTTTCGGTAGGTGTTGGCTGCGGTTTTGGTTTGGGAAATTTCGGAATTTTGAATTGCGCCGAAGCGGTCTGGGCAACAAAAAATACGGTCATAACAAGCACGAGCATCACAAGAAACGAACGTCTCATTTTCGCCTCCTCTATCAACTTTTTGGAAGATATCCCATTCTTGGAAATATGGAATCAACTTTTGGGAAATTCCCGAATCGCTTGTTTTGAAAAAAGCGTTGGACTTTGGGTGCGTCAGAGAATATTCCTTTCAGCGTTTCTTGGCAATAGGGATGTAGTGGGTCAGTTCGTTGCAGATGTCCGATAAACTTTATAGTTTGAAGTCTTTCGCCCTCTCCCTTTGGGAGAGGGTTGGGGAGAGGGCCTTAGTGCGCGTCAAGCTTCGCACCCTCCCCTACCCCTCCCAAAGGGAGGGGAAACCAAGCACGTTTCAACAGCGGGTTCAGACGTTCTTTTAGTTTGTCGCGGCGTTACGACAAGCTAAAGCTTATCGGACACGGCGCGCCCCGCGTACAATATCTCCGTGGCCCTTAACGCAGAGATTGAATCACTAATTCGTGATCTTCCAGATCCGCAAAGCGCGGGCCTGTTTCTGGAAAACTTAATAAAAGAGCGACCTCGCGCGCACCAAAAGCTGGTTAAGGAAACGGGCCTGCTTTCTGACGCGCTCGCCTTGGCCGCTTATAGCCCCCTACTGGCCACGACCCTTGAACAAAATCCGGATTACATTCCCTGGCTTGCTCGAGAGCGTGCTGATACTCGGGTGCGCACCGCCGATCAGTTACGAGAATCGCTGGCCAGGTTCGCGCTGACTAATTCCTCGCTAACCCCTGCGGCTTTGTTTGCGCACTTTCGTCGGCGCGAACTGTTGCGGATCTATTTGCACGACGTGCGGCGGGCGCACACGCTGGTAGAAACAACTGAAGAACTTTCAAATCTGGCCGATGCGATTCTGGATTACGCGTTGAGCCTGGCGCGGCAGTCGCTTGATAACAAATATGGAGCGCCGCTTTGCAACGACTCACACGGCCGCATTGCCACAGCCGATTTTTGCGTGGTGGCGCTGGGCAAGCTTGGCTCCCGCGAACTCAATTACGCTTCAGACATCGATCTCGTTTTCATTTATTCAGATGAGGGAATAACAGCAGGCTCGGGCGAACGCGACAAAGTCAGCAATCGCGAATACTTCATCAAATTAGCGGAGGCGATCAGCAAGTTGGTGGGGCAGCCTGCCGGGGAATCGCCGGCGTATCGCGTCGACTTGCGTTTGCGGCCCCACGGGCGCGACGGAGCGCTGGCCTGTTCGCTTGATGAAGCGTTGAAGTACTACGACAAAACTGCGCAGGCATGGGAACGCCAGGCGTTAATTCGCAGTCGCGCCGCGGCGGGCTCTAACCAACTGTTTTCACGATTTGCGGTCGCGGTACAGAAACACATTTATCGTCCTCAGGTTTCTGTAAAAGATGCGCTGGCCAGTGTGCGGCTGGCCAAACAAAAAATCGATCGGCAGGTCGAGCGCCGCGCGACTGGCTTCAATGTGAAACTGCAACGTGGCGGGATACGCGAAATCGAGTTCATCGCTCAAGCCTTGCAGTTGGCCCACGGCGGCTTGGACGAATGGTTGCGCGGTGCGCATACGTTAATAAGCCTCGGCCGTTTAGCCGACCGCAATTTGATCTCGGAGGAGGAACGCACGCAACTCTCCGAGGCATATGTGTTTCTGCGCGTGCTTGAGCATCGCTTGCAGATGGAGCATGGTCTACAAACCCACACGGTTCCAGAAAGCGAGACGCAACGAAGTTTGGTCGCTAGACGAATGGGATTCCCAGGCGCATCCGCGCTGGAAAAATTCAACCAGGCGCTGGAGTTGCATACGACGAATGTTCGTTGCGCTTACGATCGCGTTTTTGCCGAACGCGCCGAGGAATCAACGGCGGCTCCTTCCGTTTCTGTCGGGGCCGGCGAACGCCTGACTGCCACTGCTCGCGAAGGAACAATAATTCAACCTGCAGCAGCGGTGTTTGCTTTAGAGCTTGATAAAGACAGCGGACAAAAGATTTCCAGTGATGCGGAATCGGTGGCGCAGTTGTTAACTGACACGGCGCGCGACTCGGCAAATCCAAAACGGGCCCTGGCATTGACGGCCCGAGTGGCTGCCTCCGTCGCCAAGGCTGAAGACGAGATCGAAATGTCGCGCGATGGTTTGCGTGCGCTGGTCCACCTTTGCGGCGCCTCCGAATTATTCGGCGAAATGGTCGCAGCCAGTCCCGCATTGCTGGCGGTGTTGAGCTCGCCGGCCCGCAAATCACAGCGAGACTATCGCGCCCAGTTACGCGCTTGCGTCGATGCGGAAAAAACATTCCCGGCTGAATTGTCGGCGTTTCGGCGCGAGTGGTCCAAACTGTTGATTGAAATCGGGGCGCAGGACGCGGCGGGCGAAATGTCAGTTGCTGAGTCGAATCGTCGTCAGACTGAACTGGCGATCGCCAGCATAAACGTCGCCTATCTCATCGCCAGGCGCGAGCTCGGGCGCCGCTATGGCCGCATCGATGCGGGTCCGCGCATCGCGGTGTTGGCGTTGGGCCGGCTCGCGAGCGGTGGCGTCGATTATGCTTCCGACCTCGACATTATCATCCTCTACGATTCGCTGGTTGGTTCGCCGATCAGTTCACTGACTCGCGACGAAGCCTACGCTCGCCTTTGCGAATTGCTGATTACCGCTCTCTCCAGCGTGACGCGCGAAGGCTATTTGTATCGAGTTGATCTGCGCCTGCGTCCCGACGGAAAGAATGGGCCGTTGGTTATCAGTTCGGAAACTTTTCTCGAATATTTGAAACAGCGCAGCGCCGTCTGGGAGTGGCTGGCATACGTCAAACTCAGGGCCGTCGCCGGTGATTTGGAGCTTGGCAAGATGATCGAGACTCACGCCAGGCATGCGGTCCACGAAAAGGCTGCAGCGATGGATGCGAACGAATTGAGGAGCGAGACGCGCCATATCCGCGAGCGGCTTGAGAAAGAGAAGACGAGAGGACGGCGAGCGGATGCAGTCGACATTAAGTTTGGCGCGGGCGGCATGTTGGACGTCTACTTTGCAGTCCGCTATTTGCAACTCCGCGACGATATTTCAGACGAAGGTGACGACCGCTCGACACGCGCCACGCTGGATCGGCTCGCCGCTGCCGGATCGCTGGAAACTCGAGACTATGAGGCTCTCAGCAACGGCTACGAATTGCTTCGCTCAGTAGATCATCATCTGCGTCTGATCGTGGGCAAGGTCACAACCTTGCCTCGCATTGATCATTCCGAGTCCGAAGAGATTGCCAGGAAGCTTGGTTTCCAAAACGCGGCAGCGCTGCACGAAACGTTGAGTGCGCGGATGCAGGCGATTCGCGCGACTTACGATCGCATCACGGAGTAAGGGTGTAGGGGGTTCAACTCCTTGGAGTGCGGCGGCCTGGCGCCGCTTTGGTCCCCGGTGACATATAGAATTCTTTCGCTATGACATTGACTGCTTAACTAGAAGAGGCCTCAAGCCGCTCACGGGCTAAAGCGGTGCCAGGCCACCGCACTCCAAGGAGAGCTGCCCCCCTACGCCCTATCTTCCGCGCCGGTCTCTTCATGCCAACAACGCGTGCACCAGCGATGCATTGATTTGCGTTCATCAGTTCCGTAATCGGCAGAGCCTGGCAAGCGACGGACTATTTCGCGCTCATCATCTTTAAGCTCATCCCATGCTTTAAGCTGTTCCTTGCCGCACTTGGGACATCTCCTGTTCATATTCAGTAAAACTCCTGTTAGTGACAAAACCTAACAAAAATTGCTTGTTTACGACGTTCGCGCAATCGTGTAACTTAATCTATGTCCGACAAGCTTGAGCTTGTCGTCGCGCGACAAACTGAAGTTTGTCGGACAACACATGGCGTTGTCGAGCAACAAAGCTTGGCAGCGGCGCATCATTAAGTTTAAGAACACGAATAAGGACCGGGAAATGTTTCGTATCAAAGCTTCATACACAGGTCAATTGGAATTAAAAACCACGCTCGAACGGGCGCGCGAGTTTTTCGGCGACTTCAAAAATTTTGCCGACTTGATGCCGGGAATCGAAGGCATTCGCAAGGAGAGTGGCGGCATCGCCCGCTGGATCGTGCGCGCTGAGGTGCCGGTAATAGGTTCGGTGCAGGCAAGCTTTGCCGTGCGCAAGACCGAAGATCGGCCGGAGCGGCTTGAATGGTCGCCGGCCGGGTCAGAGATGAAAAACTATCTACGCTATGCGGCTAATTTTGAAGTGCGTGGCCACAACGTCCTGATAAAGGTCTCGCAGCATGTTGAATTGCGCCGGCCGCATGCGCGTGATTTGCACCGTTTCGCGGCGCTGGTGGGTGAGGGCGCAATCAGTTCCGAAATGCAGAAGCGCGTCGGCGAGATGATTAAAACTTTTCTCGAAAGAGCTCGCGTAAAGCTGGAAGGCGAAGCGAGCTTAGAGCAAGAAGCCTAAAAGGCCGCCTGCAAGCGAAAAGAAAATTTTCCATTTATCATTTACCATTTTCCATTTCTCATTTTTCATCGCCGCATTTCGCAACTTCGGGCTCCTGTAGGGAGCCCTTCATTTTTGACAATTAGATTCAGCCTGAAATTCCCGGCTGCTCCAGAGACGCAAGGGTGTCGTTGCTTTGTTCTGAAATGGAAAATGAGAAATGGAAAATGGCAAATGGAAAATCTTTCCTTCTCCCTAAATCAATTCCTCTCACCTTGGACAGGCAGGAATGCCTGTCCTACTTGTGACCGTAGCTAATCATATTCGCAAACATCCGGTAGCTGCCCGGCACACCGGCGCGCAATTGCCGGTACCACACCATGCTCGTATAGATGTAGTTTCCCTTACCGTATTTTGCGACCAGCAAGCCGCCGGTTAGGGGTTTCTCGCCCGGGTCGTTCATGGAAAACAATGCAGCGAAGTGGTTATCCCACTCTTTCGGATAGTAAAGCCCACGCTCCTGAATCCAGTTATCAAAGTCGCTCAGCGTGATCTTGTTGGGAAAGTTCAGCAGCGGGTGACCCGGTTGCAGAAACTTAACCGGCGCGGTTTCGTCCGTCACCCGCTCGTCGCCGAGGAGAATTGGAAACGGCGCCAACTGCGGGCGATTTCGTTTTGGATCTGGGTTCCACTCATTCGACTTATGATAAAAAACGATCAGTGTTCCGCCGGCGTTAACAAAATCGAGCAGCCGCGAATTTGCAACAATCAATTCCGCGTGCGCTTCGTAGCCACGATTGTCGATGATGATAGTGCTGTAGGTTGTGAGGTCAGCAGTCTTGATGTCGTCAACGGCTAGTGCTTTCGCTGCCACCCCAAGTGCCGCGAGTGACCGTTCGATAGTTTGATCAAAGCTGGGCACGTATCCAACCTGCAAACCGGACGCAACGTGTGCGTCGCTATATACAACCGGAACTGTGACCTCGTTAATTGCAGCTTTGTCTTTATTGAGTATTGAAATTTGCACCGAGCCGGAGCGTCGCAGCTCTGCAAGAGTCTTCCGATCGGGAAGAGAACTCCTGGCAGCGATCTTTTCAGCCCGTGTCTCGCCCGGCGCCATTACCAAAGGAAGCTCCGCAACTATATTACGTCCGGGCGCGCCTGAGATTTCCACGCGCGTAACTCCCCGAAAGGGAGTTGCCAAATGATTAACGACTTGCAATTCAAATGCTTCGCAGCGGCCCAACATCTCCTCGGTGCGCACGCAGGGCGAGGGGGAAACGCTGAGAATCTCAATTGCCGGAACCACCTCAAGTTGTCTTTCGCTGCCCAGATCAAAACGAACGCCGTCGATTTCGATTTCCGCGTTCGCTACAAACTTGTTTCCAAAGAGAAGTCCGTCGTAAAGATGCTTTGCTTTCGGAACGGTGATCTTCGCGCTAGCGGGCGTGACCATCTCAACTAATCCGGCGGCTTCGGTGCCCGGCAAAAGCTGATCGGCACTTTTCACCGGCACCGTTTGTCCCCAACCAGCGAACGATATCTTGTCGATTTCCAGCGAGCGGTCGCCGTTATTTTCCAAATTCACAGTGAAGGTGGTTTTGTTTCCCGGTATAAGCACTTCATCGTCGGGCATTATTGCCAGGGCAATGTTTGCGGCGGTGGCAAGCGCATGGTCGAAACGCGCCTTCATCATTTGCGCGCGCTGCGGATCGGGCGAGGAAGCCTCAACCGCCGGATTACTTTTGCGCCACTCAATGAGGCTCTCGAGCACGACAACCGGCTGGTCCAGAAAATCAGTCAATAGCGCGTCCTGATTCTTGAATGGCGTGATGTGGTAAGAAAGCGAGTCGGCTACTTTCAAACCGGCAAGCAGCGGTATTGAATCAGCCGCTAACGCCGGGGCATTCGGCGCTTCGCGCACCAATTGATAACGAATCAACGGCAACTTTCCCCCACTACCGCCGCGCATCCGCATCAAATCTTCAAACGTTTTTGGCCACGGACCCTGGCTGGCATGTTCCTGAAGCGCGGCCAGCGCTTGTTCGGCAAACGAACTATTGCGCACCGGATCAACTTCATTTGGATCGATGGCCACGACCTTATCGGTGGCGGCGGGCGTGGTGTTGGCGCCCCCGAAAATCCGCACAAAAAGTCTCTGTGCCTGCCACGGCTTCAGTTGGCCCAGTTGTTCCGGAAAGCGTTTTGGATCGGCGGCGGCATCAAACGCTTCCAGTATCAGTCGGGCCGTCGCCTGATGATGGCCGTGATCGTTGTTAGTTACCGAATGGTTAGTGATGATCACATCGGGGCGCAGCTCACGAATCTTCAGCACCATGCGACGCAATGCTTCGTCGTGTCCCCAAACGCGAAATGCTTCTTCAGGCGACTTTGAATAACCAAAATCCTTGAGACCGAGAAAGTAGGGTTCTGAACCCTGGATGCGCGCCGCCGCCATCGTTTCACGCGCGCGAATCACGCCCAGCTCTTCGTAAAGGTCCGGCCCGACCGCGTTCTGCCCGCCTTCGCCGTAAGTGGAAAACAAACTAACTGTGTGCACACCAAATTTCCGTCTCAATAAAGTCAGCGTCGTCCCGTCTTCATCATCCGGATGAGCGGCTACGCACATCACCGTAAAAGGATTTGTAAGATCCAGCAGCGCCTGGTGCAACTCGGCTTTGTGAATAGCTGGAGTTATCGGAGTAGGCGATGAAACAGGTTCCTGCGCTCGCGTTGCAACAAAGAATCCAAGCGATAAAATAGCAACGATGAAGAGAGAACCAAGCTGACGAGAGATTTTGGACAGTTTTTTCATATTCCGAGTCTATTTTG
>Ga0137418_10007062_pt1 | contig 10328 bp, 8 predicted proteins | sample CZODoug3_1_2_16f_FD_122242 | JGI IMG/M metagenome (GOLD analysis project Ga0137418, IMG submission 122242) | Vadose zone soil fungal communities from Angelo Coast Range Reserve, California, USA - CZODoug3_1_2_16fungal (Hybrid Assembly) | ecosystem: Environmental > Terrestrial > Soil > Vadose... | reverse complement strand
AAGGTCGGAGAACGAACCCCCGCACGGACAAACTGGTCTACTCAACGGGTTCAGCGCATCATCGCCGTGAGCCGACCGCGGCTGCTAACCTCGAGCTTGCGGAACACACTGTGTAGATGCTTCTTCACGGTTTCCAGGCTCAAGCCGATTTCGTCAGCAATCTCCTGATTACTGCGCCCATCACAGACCAGCCGCGCCAGTTCTTGTTCTCGTCGGGTTAATCGGACAAGATGCGACAAACGAGTGCGGACTATCTCATCCTTCGGCACGGCGCTATGCCGCAAATTCTCGAACTCGATGAGAAAGTGCGGCCGTGCCAAACCGGCCGAGCTGATCTGTTTCAAACTGATGGTCGCGCGGAGATGGCGCCGCGCGGGGTGATGAACCAGCTCGTCTTTGAAACCTGAGTGAGAAGTGTGCAAAGGGCCCAGCTCTTCCCATCGCTGTTTCAGCGTGCGGCATCGATCGAGGATTTCGGAGGGAAGTGCTGCTTTGGTTTTGATTGACCGAGCCCGCTCCGTCCCTCGTTGCCAAACTGAACAGAAATCGGATGCAGCTTGGTTCTGATAGACCAATTTGAGATTCCAGCGCAGCAAAATCGTCGGCAGGGGGACTCGGCGCATAAACTTTTCAAGCGCGACTCGCACGGAGCGTTCACGCTCCGCCGACCGCAGGCGATCGAGTGCGGTCCGAAATTGCGCGTAGAGTTGTCGAATCAATTTGATTTCCGATCGAGAGAAGGCGCCTTGTTTTGCATCGCGCACAATAACGATCACGCCGAGGAGGCGTCTGGCGTTCCAGAAAAACAAACCGATGGTGTGCGCGCATTTTTGCGGCGCAATGTATCGGCGATAGAAGGCCGATTTTATGAAACTGTGTCGATTGGAAAAAAGGTCGCCAATCCGCACGAACTTTTGGCGCGGTCGTTTGGCGACGTAACTCTGGAGGGGTTCCGCGGCGAAGAAGCCCCGCGGCATCGGTTGTGTCCATCTCGCGATCAGAGGCAAAATTGGAGTGTGCTGTAGAGTGAGGCCGATCACGCGATTCGGCACCGCGGCAGAGAGCAACCGCTGAACGGCTTTCCAGAATGAGCGGATATCCATCGCGCGGTGCAGGTTGAGCAAAGGTCTTTCCAATGCCGGATCGATCACCCGCTGCGTGTTAGTTCTCGCTCTGAGATTTGCCTTGGATCGCTGCACGTCCTCCTCCTGCCCCGCGAATCGCCGCTTCGTTGTCTCAGCGTTAGACAGCGCAACACTCCAAAAACGTTCAATGATCTGAAAACCAAAACGGCAACCTAAGTTACCTTGTGATCGTCGAGCCATTCGCGACCGTGAAACCTTAACAACAAAGAAGGGAAACAAGGCAAATGAAACTAGAAATCAACGTGCCAGTAAGCGGGCTCGACCTGGCAAGCCTGCTCGACGGCGAACAGGGGCTATTCCTCTGCCAAAACAGAGGACAAAACTACATCACCATCGCTAAGGCTGGTCATTCGATCGCCTTCGGGCCGACGCCAATCGGCAAGGCCATTCAGGAGCAGGTGGTATCGAGTGTCGGACCTGAACCCTGGTTCGTAACGAAGATCAGCAACTCGACCGAGTTGGCTGAATTCCGGGGGACAACCCCCGGCAGAGAGATGCGTTAAAATCGGGAAACGCAGAAAGGTCGGAGAAGAATCAAAAGCCTCGGTGGGAAAACCCACCGAGGCTTTGTCTTTCTCCTCAGCGCGCGAGCCCGTCTCACAAAACGTTAAGTCACGCCTGTTTCCAACCGTTGCCGACCCCATCTGACGCAAGCGCCGGTGCCATTTCCGGCGTAAGATCCACCTCCTCGGGTGCGCCTTCCCAGCCTACGTCCATGAGAGATTTTTCGTGATGCTCCTTGGCAATGAGCATGTAAAGCGACGGCACAATGAAAAGCGTGAAAATCGTCCCGATAGTCATTCCGCCAACAAGCACAAGACCGATCGAATTTCGTGCCGCAGCGCCGGCCCCGGTGACGAGCGTGAGTGGAAAGTGACCCGCGACAGTTGCAACGCTCGTCATCATGATCGGACGCAAACGAATGCGCGCGGCTTGTGCGATCGCCGCAAGTTTTGTCAGACCCTGTCGTTGCAATTCGTTCGCGAACTGGACAATCAGGATTCCGTTTTTCGAAACCAGGCCGACGAGGGTCACGAGACCGACTTGCGAGTAGATGTTGAACGACGTGGTCCAACGATCGGTAAAGAACTGCCCAAACGGCATTTTCAAAAACATGAACAGACCCGCGCCGAACATGGCGAGCGGAACCGATCCCAACAGAATAATGAACGGATCGCGGAAGCTATTGAACTGCGCCGCCAGGACGAGAAAGATCAGCACCAGCGAAAGCAAAAACACGCCTAAAAACTTGCTGCCTTCGGTTTGCAACTGGCGCGACTCGCCCGTGTAATCGAGCACGTAACCTTTTGGCAGAATCTTGTTTGCCTCATTCTGCAGAAACTTCAGAGCAGCATCGAGCGAAACGGCCGGAACCCCGCTGATGGTGACCGCGTTTAGCTGTTGCATCCGATTGAGCGAACGCGCGACGGTTTTGTGGTTGATGGAAGCGACGGTGCTCAGTGGAATGAGCTGGTTGTTCGGTCCGCTGACATAGATATTTTTCAACTGCTCAGGATTCAATCGATCGACGCGTTTGATTTGCGGAATCACTTTGTAACTGCGCCCTTCGATGTTGAACCGGTTGACATAGTTGCCACCGATGCTGGCCGAGATATCGGCGCCCACTTGCTGCATGTCGAGACCGAGCGCCGCAACCTTATCGTGATCGAAATCGATCGCCGATTGGGGCTGGTCGATTTTCGTGTCGATGTCGCCAAATTGAAAAATATGCTCCTTCATGGCTTTCGCGAAAATCTGTTTCGCGAATTCGAGAATGCGTTCCTGGTCGGCGGTCGAGGTGATCACGAAGCTGACTGGGAAATTATCAGCCCCCGGAAGCGCCGAAGGCATGATCGGAAACATTTGGATGCCGGGAATCGCGCCGAGTTTCGCCTGGATTTGCGGAAGGTAGGCCTTGGTCGGAGTTTTGCGAACGCCCCACGGCTTCAAAACCATTCCGCCGAATCCGTTGTCCGGGAACGTAAGTTGAAACGTGAACCGCGTGTCGGGGAGGTCCTGAAAGACTTTCCCAGCAGCATCCGCGTAACGGATGGTGTCGTCGATGGTCGCGTTTGCCGGAGCGGTGATGATCCCAAAGATCACACCCTGATCCTCTTTCGGCGCCAACTCCTTCGTCCCAAGTTTCGGAATCACCGCGAACATCAAGAGCGCGAGGAGTGAAACGCCGGCCCAAAAAATGTAGACCGCCGGCCGCGCATTCAGCGTGCGATCGAGATGACTTCCGTACCAATCCCGGAAGCGGTCGAACGTTCGATTAACGACCCCACTGAATCCCTTATCGGTGTGGCCGGCGCGCAAAAGATGTGCCGACATCATCGGCGAAAGTGTCAGTGCGACGACGCCGGAAATGAAAACCGCGCCAGCAAGGGTCAGCGCGAATTCGCGAAAGAGCGCGCCGGTTAAACCGCCTTGGAGCGCGATCGGCGTATAAACCGCCGCCAGCGTGATCGTCATTGCAATGATTGGCCCGATCAATTCGCGCGCGCCGACGAGGGCGGCATTCATGCGCGACATGCCATCGCGCAAGTGTCGCTCTACGTTTTCGACAACGACGATCGCGTCATCGACCACCAATCCGACGGAAAGCACAATCGCCAGCAGTGTCAGCAAGTTTAGGCTGAACCCGAATAACTGCATGAGAAATAGCGCGCCGATCAGCGAAATTGGAATCGCGACGACCGGCACCACCACCGAGCGGATCGAGCCGAGGAACAAAAAGATTACGACCATCACGATGAGCAATGTGTCAATCAACGTCTTTACGACTTCGTGGATGGCGTCGTTGATGTAAGCCGTAGCGTCGTAGGCGATTTCGCCTTTCATTCCGGCCGGCAATTCCCTTTGGATTTGCTCCATCTCCGCGCGAACGCGTTTGATCACGTCCACCGCATTCGCATTCGGCAGAACGTAAATCCCCATGAAGACTGCTTTCTGTCCCGAGAACCGCACCTCGGTGTTGTAATCTTCCGCGCCGAGCTCGACGTCCGCGATGTCGCTCAACCTGACGAGATTTCCTTTCTCCTGGCGAATGACCAGTTTTTTGAAATCATCCACCGTGTGCAGGTCGGTGTTCGCGGTCAGATTGACCTGAAGCAGCGAACCTTTCGTGTTACCGACGGCTGAGAGAAAATTATTTCGCGCAAGCATGTTGCGCACCTGGGCCGGGCTGATGTTTAGCGCAGCCATCCGGTCCGGTTTCATCCAGACGCGCATCGCGAACGTGCGGCCGCCGAGAATGTCCGCTTTCTGCACGCCGCCGACTGCAGTGAGACGCGGCTGCACCAGTCGCACGAGATAATCGGTCACTTCGTTAGGCTGCAGAATGTCCGAAGTGAAACTTAAATAACACGAAGCTTGCTGCGAATCGGCAGACTGAATTTCGAGTACAGGGATTTCAGATTCGGGAGGTAAATCGCGGCGGATCGCATCAACTTTCGAGCTGATATCAGACAATGCTTTGTTCGCGTCGTAGTTCAGTTTCAGGCGCACAGTGATGACTGATTGCCCCTGTTTGCTCTGCGACTGGATATAATCGATTCCATCGGCCGCCGCGATCGCGCGCTCGAGAGGCGTTGTGATAAAACCGCGAACGAGTTCCGCATCTGCGCCGACATAAACCGTGGTGATCGTGATCGCCGCGATATCGCTGCGCGGATATTGGCGCACGTTGATCGTCCGCATCGCCTGCAAACCGGCGATCAGGATCACAAAGCTAACCACCAGCGCCAGCACCGGGCGCTTGATGAAAAGGTCAGTGAAGGATTTCATGTCGCTCTTCGATCGCTACGAATCGATTGGGTTCGGATTTACCTGCGGGTTCGGCGCCAGATCGTTGTTGATCGTCACCGTCATTCCGTTTCGCAGTTTGAAAACTCCCGTGCTCACAATAGTTTCGCCGGCCTTCAATCCTTGCGTAATCGCGACGAGATCGCCGCGCGCTTCACCGACACGCACAAATTGCTGTCGAATCACTTGCGATTCTTTGCCGGTCTTTTCGTCTTTCTTTTTCTCAATCACAAAAACCGAGTCGCCGAACGGTGCGTAGGAAATTGCGGATCCCGGAACGACAAGCGCCTTGTGTTTTTCGGGCAACGTGACTTCCGCTTTCGCGAACATTCCGGGCCGTAGCACGTGATCGGGATTCTCCAGCGTCGCCTGCAGCGTGATGTTGCGCGTGCTCGAATCGACCATCGAATTAATTGCGGTCACCTTTCCGGGAAATACATGGCCGGGAAGAGCGTCCGTGGTCACGTGCACCTCCAAGCCCGGCGTTAACTGACCAAGATATTGTTGGGGCAAGGCGAAATCGGCGAAGAGTGAGTCGAGTGAAGTGAGCTGCACCACTTGTTGGCCCGAGTTGATCATTTGCCCGACGTTCACCTGACGAATCCCGAGCTGGCCATCAAATGGCGCGATAATCGTCTTCTTCCGAATATTAGAGCGCATTTGATCGGCAACAGCATTCAGCCTGTTGAATTTCGATTCCGCAGCGTCGAGCTCAGCCTTTGAAACCACCTTTTGCGACGCAAGACCGCGACTTCGCTCCAAGTCCTGGCGTCCCAGCTCGGCTTCGGCTTCTGCCGATCGCAAAAGCGCCTCTTCGGCCGACGCGTCGAGTTGGAGCAACAAATCGCCTTTCTTCGCGGTACCGCCGTTTTCGAACGCGATTTGGCTGACGACTCCGCCAAGCTCGCTGGAAACGACCGCGCCCTGTACCGCCGAGATCGAACCGACCGCCGACAACGTCGGCGCCCAATCTTCTTCTTTCACAGTCGCGCTCGATACTGTCGTCGCCGGCATCATCATCGGCGTGGACGTCATTTTTCGAATCTGAAATGCTTTGAGGTCTGCTAACGCCAAAAACAAGGCGAGAACCCCTAAAACCGCCCCTGCGGTAGGCGCCCTCAAAGCAAAGAACATGATTGCTGCAGCTGTGAACAAAACTGCAAGGACCGTGATAATTAAAGCTATAATCGTTATCATACCCCAACGACCTCCATTGTGTTGGTAAACAACAGAGCCCAAAGTCTGCGTGTTACTTGAAGTTGCCGTGTGCGCCGTTCGGCGGCGGTCATTTCTTGGGGCCGCAACACATCCAGCATCAGCATCCCGCGCGCCACTGCAAAAATTAATTCTGCCAACTCGTCCGGCGTCAGATTGTTCCCTGTATTTTGCACTTCCGGCGCTCGGGCAATTAGATCTTTTACTCCAGCCATCGCGGTTTCTAAAACGTCACGCACCAAATCGGCCATCTGCGGATTTCGCGAAGCCTCGGCGTAAAGATCAACTACGAAGGCTGACACAACTTGCGGTGCGTCTTCGCAACAATGCGCGGTGAACAAGATCTCGAGCGATTCAAGTAGCGTGGGTGCCTGTCTCGCGCGGTCCAGCATTTCGCCAATCTCCTGCTTGTGCCGGTCGGCCATTGCTGAAATGACAGCTTCCTTGTTTTCGAAGTAGCGATAGATCAGCCCAACACTGATCCCGGCCTCGCCGCTGATATCGTGCATGCTGGTTTGGTGAAACCCGCGCTTGGCGAAGCAGACCAACGCAGCGTCAAGGATCTGGGAACGCCGATCGGCATTGGAAGAGTCTATCTGGGGTTGGGACATAGGCTGGGAAGATGAATGAACGTTCATTCATTGTCAAATCCTACTCCGCAATCTATCATATTTTCTCACCATGCCTTGGGGGAGTTCCCCTCCCAGATTCTGGTGAAGCGCAGCCACCCGCGGTGGCGTGTGTCGCAGTGGCGAGCGATCGCGCCCGACGCCCGTGCAAAGCATGTCCCCGCGGTTTATTTCAAGATTTCGTATCCAGCACTGTCTTCACAGCGTGATGCGAAACAACCGGCGTAGGTTGCGGTGGTGAATCGAAGCCGGCGAACGGATCCGGGGTCGGTTGTCCGGCGAATTGAAAGATGGCGACGACCACGCTCAAAATGCACGTGATATAAACCGCCGTTTCCATGATGGCTCGACCCTTCTCCTGTGACTGGACCAGCAGTGCGTAGGTGGTGTGATTATTCATATCGTTGAATCCTTTCTTTTAAAGACGCCAGCCGTTTCCGCTTTTGTCTAAACTTTGTTGATCGTTCATGATTGCTTTGAACGTTGGATGCAGTGTCGCCATGAATTGGATTCAAAGAATTGTCATGTTGAGCGAGCGAAATATCTCTGATTGCTAATGAGCTCTCTGCTGGATCAGATAATCAGTGATTCTTCGCTGCGCTCAGAATAACAGGAAGGCGCTCATGAAGCCATTGAACACCAGCCCTCGACTAAGCCGCGATTTTCCTCCTGAAGCGCGGTATCTCATTGGCGTTTCCGGCGGGCGCGATTCTGTCGCGTTACTGCAGTGGCTGGTCAATCTCGGTTACAAGAAACTGATCGTCTGTCATTTGAACCATCAATTGCGAGGACGAATGAGCGATGCCGATGCGCGCTTTGTCCAGAAACTCGTCGAGCGCAACAACCAGGAATTTGTAGGGCAGGCGCCCCGCCTGCTGAGTTCCCGGATCGGCAACCGAAGCGCCCGCCCTACAACACGAGTGGCAGACCTCGATTTTGAGGTTGGCGCGGTAAATGTCCGCGCGCTCGCCGCGAAACAGAAGATCTCGATCGAAACCGCAGCGCGCGAAGCCCGCTACAAATTTTTCGCTAAAACTGCACGACGTCGAAAATGCAAAACGATCTTTCTCGCGCATCACGCCGATGACCTCGTCGAAACGTTTTTGATCAATCTCTTTCGCGGCGCAGGGCCTGCAGGCTTGAGCGGAATCCGGGAGATTTCAACGCGCCGGATCGACGATGTCGATCTTACCATTGTGCGGCCGTTTCTCGGTGTCTGGCGCAAAAAAATCGACATTTACGTGCGCGAGCATCGGATCAAATTTCGCGAGGACGCATCGAATAAGAATCTTAATCCGCTCCGCAACCGCATTCGTCATCGCATCATCCCTTACTTGGAGAAGATTCTTGGCCGAAACATCCGTCCCGCCATTTGGCGGGCTGCTGTAATCGCCGGCGAAGAAGAAGATTGGATCGAAAAACAGCTGCCGGATTCGACCGACGCCCAGTTCTCGGTCGTTCGGCTCCGGGCGTTGCCGGTCGCGCTTCAACGGCGTGCAATTCTGAAATGGCTGCGAGCGCAAAAAATTTCCGAGATTAGTTTCGACGTGATCGAGCGCGTGCGCTGCCTTGCCGATCACGACGCCGCTAACGCCAAAGTGAATCTCCCGCAAGACCGCCATGCCCGTCGCCGCGCAGGGAGGATTTTTGTAGAGTGAGTTGTAGCCGTCGCCCTGTAGACGACGTCGCGCCGCATGTCACCAGCGCCGCGCTTTCCAGAGCAAAGCGACTAAAGCAATCCCTGAAAATCTGCTTGCTAAGCCGAAGCCCTGTCGAAGGCTGGTGTGGTCTGCAGCTAAACAAGCTCCGTCATCCCGAGCGAAGCGAGGGACCTCGCAGCCTCATACAAGATTTGCGAGATCCTTCGCTTTCGCTCAGGATGAGAGCTAAATGACTTCTGACATCCGCGTCCGCTTCGCTCCCTCGCCTACCGGTTATCTGCACATCGGTGGGGCGCGCACAGCGCTTTTCAACTGGCTGTTTGCGCGGCATCACGGCGGGAAATTCGTTCTGCGAATCGAAGACACCGATCTTAAGCGAAACACCGAGGAAGCCATGGGCGCGATCTACGACGGACTACGGTGGTTGGGTTTGAACTGGGACGAAGGCCCGCACGTCGGCGGCGAGTTCGGACCTTATCTGCAAAGTGAACGGACCGAACTTTACGAGCGCTACCTGAAGAAGCTTCAGGATTCCGGTCACATCTTCGAGGATCAGGGTGCCCTGCGATTTCGTTCGCCACGCGAGCACGTCATCGTCGATGACATCGTGTGCGGTAAAATCGATTTCGATCTCACCAATCCGGCGACGCACCCCGACATGACAATCCGGCGTCCGGATGGGTCGTGGATTTTTCACTTCGTGAACGTGATTGACGACTTGGAGATGCAAATCTCCCACGTGATCCGCGGCGAAGATCACCTCTCGAACACGCCCAAGCACATCGAGATCTTTCGCGCGCTCGGCGCAACGCCGCCGCATTACGCGCACATTCCCCTTATCCTAAACCGCGACGGATCGAAGATGAGCAAACGCGACGAAGGCGCGCGCCTGGAGTACTACATTCGGCGCGGTTATCTCCCGGCCGCGGTGCGAAACTATCTCTGTCTGCTTGGCTGGTCGCCAAAAGATAACCGGGAAAAAATCGATATCGACGAAATCATCCGGATTTTCGATCTGAAAAACATCGGGCGCAGCTCCGCCACGTTCGATTCCGACAAACTCCATTGGCTGAATGGTGAATATGCACGCGAATTAAGCGCCTCCGAATTTTACGCTCTGGCTCTCGCGAAAATGAAGTCGAGCGGGGTGAAGCTTGAGAATTTTTTAGAGAAATACGTGCGTGCTGCACTGGAAACATGCAAAGGCAAGATCAATACCTTTGATGAATTACCGGCCTATTGCGGGTTCTATTTCACAGACGATTTCGATTACAATCCCGAGGGCGTTGCCAAGCATTTCACCGCTGAGAACAAAGCAAGACTGAAAGCGGTTCGGGAGGCGCTGAGCGCGCTCGAGAAATTCGATCTTGCTGAAATTGAAGCGACATTGAAGAGCACAGCCGCAAAACTAAACGTAAAAGTCGGAGGTATTGTTCATCCGACTCGACTCGCTGTGACTGGCAGCAACGTGGGGCCCAGTCTTTATCATCTGCTTGAAGTTCTCGGAAAAGAAAAGGTCGTCGCACGCATCGATCGCGCGCTTTCCGCATTCTAACGCATCGTTCATCCCGAGCGTACCGAGGGACCTCTCACAACTCCGAAAGAACACGCTAGCTACCTTGTGTGATCCATCACCCAATGGGAGATCCTTCGTCGTCTTCGCGACTCAGGATGACCACGCGATTTATTTCCGCGCTTCCTTCGCCCAGGTGTCTCTTAGCGTAATCGTGCGGTTCCATACCTGTTTTTCACGCGTCGAATCCGGATCCAGGGCAAAATAGCCGAGTCGCTCAAATTGATAGCGTTCTTCAGAGTGTGCGCTCGCCAAGGCTGGTTCGCATTTCGCCGCCACCACCTCCAGCGAATTCGAG
>Ga0137418_10007061_pt1 | contig 10328 bp, 7 predicted proteins | sample CZODoug3_1_2_16f_FD_122242 | JGI IMG/M metagenome (GOLD analysis project Ga0137418, IMG submission 122242) | Vadose zone soil fungal communities from Angelo Coast Range Reserve, California, USA - CZODoug3_1_2_16fungal (Hybrid Assembly) | ecosystem: Environmental > Terrestrial > Soil > Vadose... | reverse complement strand
CTGGCAATCAACAGGATGAGCAATCCATAACCGCTGGTCCAGATCAGGTTTTGCGTGCGCAGCGTGAACATCGGCTCGAGCAGCACCGGATAGGACAACAGCGCCAGAAAACTGCCGATATTCGAGGAGGCATAAAGAAAGTACGGGTCCGGGCCATTGGGATGGCCGGTGCGGACGAACCAGGCCTGCAGCAGCGGATTGTTGGCGGCCAGCGCGAAGAATGGCAGGCCGATCGAGACCGCGAACAGGCCCAGCAGCCAGAAGGCATAGCCTGATGTCGGCGGCTCGCCCCACCCGCTCGCAATCGACAGCGGCAGCGTCAGCAGCGCGACGATCAGCAGCACGAGATGTACCGCCACCGGAATCATGCGGTTGCGGAGTTGCATCAGATAATGCGCATAGGCATAGCCGCCGAGCAGCAGCGACTGGAAGAACACCATCGCCACCGACCACACCGCTGGCGAACCGCCGAGCCGCGGCAGCACCATTTTGGTGAACAGGGGTTGCACCGAGAACAGCAGCAGCGCGCTGACAAAGATGGCGGCGGTATAGACCACCAGCACCAGCCGGTTGCGGCTAACGGATGGCTGGTCCGCGACCACGGACGGATCGGGTGAATGCATGAAAACTCCGGCTTGGACCCGGCGGGCGCCGGCGGCGGGATTCCGGCAAAGGCAGGCCGGGGCGGCGCAATGGAGCATAAGGCGACACGGCGGGCAATGCGGGGCCGGAAACCAAAATCATCACTTGGCGCTGTGCTCGCGTCAGCGTCTGCGATAAGCAATCACCGAAGTCCCATTGCGGCGTCAAGCGAAGAGAGTATTGAACGTCATTCCGGGGCGCGCCAACCGAACTCGGGTGTACCCGAGTTCGGCGATATCATCTTCCAGGTCGGCAACAGCCGACCTGGATGGCGCAAAACCGGAATCGCGAGATTCCGGGCCTGGTCCTTCGGACCATCCCGGAATGACGAAATCAATACACGGGGCGTCATGCCGGGACAGCGCGAAGTTAATCAATAGTTCTTGAAGCAACCATGACAGAAACTGACGTTGTCATCATCGGCGCCGGACATAACGGCCTTACTTGCGCGGCCTATCTGGCGATGGCCGGCCTGCGCGTGAAGGTGGTCGAGCGGCGTAAGGTGGTGGGCGGCGCGGCGGTGACGGAGGAATTCCACCCGGGGTTCCGCAATTCGGTGGCGGCCTACACTGTCAGCCTGCTGAATCCGCAAATCATCTCCGACCTGAAATTAAGCCAGCATGGCTTGCGGATCGTCGAGCGCCGCGCGCAGAACTTCCTCCCGTCCCCCGATGGCGGCTATTTGCTGACGGGTGAAGGCCGCACCTATCAGTCCATTGCCAAGCTCAGTACCCGCGACGCCGACCGGATCGATGCATTCACGCGCGAACTTGAGGCGATCGCCGACGTGTTGCGCGCGTTCGTGTTGCGCGCGCCGCCCAACATCGTCGAAGGGTTTGGTCTCGGCAGCATTCGCGAGGCCTTCAATGCGCTGGGCACCGCCAACATCCTGCGCCAGCTTTCGCTGGAGCAGCAGCGCAGCCTGCTCGACCTGTTCACGCGCTCGGCCGGCGAGATGCTGGACGACCGGTTCGAGAGCGATCTGGTGAAGGCGCTCTACGGGTTCGACGCCATCGTCGGCAATTACGCCAGCCCCTACGCTGCCGGCTCGGCTTATGTGATGCTGCATCATGCGTTCGGCGAGGTGAACGGCAAAAAGGGCGTCTGGGGTCACGCCATCGGCGGCATGGGCGCGATCACGCAGGCGATGGCGCGTGCGGCCCGCGGCCATGGCGCCGACATCGCGATCGATGCCGGCGTCCGCGAAGTGATCGTCGAGCGCGACCACGCGGTGGGCGTGATTCTCGACAATGGCGAAACCGTCAGGGCCAAATACGTCGCCTCCAGCGTCAATCCGAAATTGCTTTACACGCGGCTGTTGCCCGCGGATGCATTGCCATCGGCCTTCCTCGATCGCATCAGGAACTGGCGCAACGGCTCCGGCACCTTCCGGATGAATGTCGCACTGAACGCCCTGCCCTCGTTCAAGGCGCTGCCGGGCACGGGCGATCATCTCTCGGCCGGCATCATCATCGGCCCGAGCCTTGGTTATATGGATCGCGCCTGGCAGGACGCCCGAACCCACGGCTGGAGCCACGAGCCCGTGATCGAGGTCCTGATCCCCTCAACCCTCGACGACACGCTCTGCCCGCCGGGGCAACATGTCGCGAGCCTGTTCTGCCAGCATGTCGCGCCGCAATTGCCCGATGGCCGATCATGGGACGATCATCGCGATGAAGTCGCCGATCTCATGATCGCGACGGTGGACAAGTACGCGCCGGGCTTCGCAGCAACCGTCATAGGGCGGCAGATTCTGTCGCCGCTCGATCTGGAGCGCCAGTTCGGCCTGCTCGGCGGCGATATTTTTCATGGCGCGCTGACGCTGAACCAATTGTTCTCGGCGCGGCCGATGCTCGGCCATGCGGATTATCGCGGCCCCCTGAAGGGCCTCTACCATTGCGGCTCCGGCGCGCATCCCGGCGGCGGCGTCACCGGCGCCCCCGGCCACAACGCCGCGCGCGTGATCCTGGGGGATCACCGGGCGCTGTTTGGCTGAGGCGCCAATCCGATGCCGGGGTCTGCTTCAGGCACGCTTATCGGCGTTCAGGGATTCCGACCTTGGACCGTGCCAGTCGGTTCCTCACTGAGCCAGCGGTAGCTTACGCCGCCAAGCGCGCCGCCGAGCAACGGCGCAATCCAGAACAACCAGAGCTGGCCAAGCGCCCATCCACCCACGAACAACGCCGGACCCGTGCTGCGCGCCGGATTGACCGACGTGTTGGTGACGGGGATGCTGACCAGGTTAATCATGACAAGCGCAAGTCCGATCGCCAGCGGCGCAAAGCCCGCCGGGGCCTTGCCGTGGGTCGCGCCCATGATGATGAAGAGAAACATCATCGTCATCACGACTTCCATGATGAAGCACGCGACCAGGCCGTATTGACCGGGAGAATGCTCGCCATATCCATTCGACGCAAAACCCTTGGCGACATCAAATCCGGCGGCGCCGCTCGCAATCACATAGAGTAGCGCCGAAGCGGCAACGGCACCGATCACCTGCGCGATCACATACGGCGCGATCTGCCCCGCCGGAAAACGGCCGCCCGCGGCGAGGCCGACCGTAACGGCCGGGTTGAGATGGCACCCGGATACATGGCCGATGGCATAGGCCATCGTCACGACGCTCAACCCGAACGCCAACGACACACCAACCAGACCGATACCAACCTGTGGAAACGCCGCGGCGATAACCGCGCTGCCGCAACCGGCAAATGTCAGCCAAAACGTACCGATCGCTTCGGCGGCATATTTCTTCGCATCCATATCGCTATCCCCCGAAAGGTGGCTGACGATTTCAAAGCAAAGCGAGGCCGAATTTGCCGATCATCAATTCACTAAGCCCTACTGACGTCAAGTTTTGCCGCACTGCGAAAACGCTCCGCAACAATTGCTGCGGGTCGGCCGGACCGTCACTGTTCGATTTTGGTTCGCGGCAAACGCACGGTGCATTACAGGGCACTGTTAAAGTGACATGGTGCAACACCGAACCGCCACTTTGGAACCTTACCACCGTGATGGCGTTATAGGGCGTAATCACTTGATTTGGCCGCTTCTTGACGCGCTCGGCGCTTAGGGAGGGTAGCATGTCAAAACTCACGTCGTTAGCCGCTATTGTTTTAGCGATCGCGCTCTCGGGCTCGGCCTATTCTGCTCCCGGAAGAGGAGGCGGCGGCGGGCATGGCGGCGGAGCAGCGCACGTCGGCGGTGGCGGAATGCGCGGCGGCGGTGGTGGTGCACATTTCGGCGGCGCGATGCGCGGCGGCGGCGGCGCGCATTTCGGTGGTGGCGGCGTACGACATTTCGGTGGCGGCGGTGCGCGGCATTTCGGCGGCGGCGGCATGCGACACTTCAGCGGCGGCGGACGGCACTTCAGCGGTGGCGGTGTGCGGCACTTCAGCGGCGGCGGGCGGCACTACGGCGGCAGGTTCACGGCTCCCCGATCCTCCGCTGGGGCGATTTCCCGTGGCGGCAGCAGGACAGCGATCAACGGCAACCGGACATTCAGCTCCAACCGCAACGCCAATCAGCGATCCCGCGCCGTACACCAGGCGCTGAATTCGCGCGCGGTGGCCGGCGCTTTGCATCACCGGGGCGCGTTACGCAATCCAGGCACCCGCGCCCGGATCGCCGCGACGGCGGCGACCGCGGGATGGCATAACGGGCACGGCCGCGGCTGGTGGCGACACGGCCATGGCGGCTACGGCTGGGTCGGCCCGCTGTTCTGGCCGTTCGCCTATTACGACCTGTACGGCTATGCGATGTGGGGCTACGACCCCTCGTTCTGGGACTACGGCTACAACGACATCTATGCCGGGATGTTCGCGCCTTACGGGTATGACGATCTCGCGGGCTACTTGCCGCCAGGCATCGGCGGAAATTATGTCGGCAGGCGGCAAGCATCGCGTGCCTTCGCAAGCACCAATCCGGAGCCAGATCAGCTGACGCAAATGTGCGGCGACGACAGCCGCGACATCGCCGGCCTGCCGATCGATCAGATCCAGCAGGCTGTTCAGCCCAACGAAACCCAGCGCGCGGCGCTCGACGATCTCGCCAATGCCTCGGTGAAGGCGGCCCAAGGCATCAAAGCCGCCTGTCCCACCCAGTTATCGTTGACGGCACCGGCCCGGCTCGCGGCAATGCAGCAACGCATCGAAGCGATGATTGCCGCGGTCGGCACGGTACAGCCGCCACTCGAGAACTTTTACGGCCTGCTGAACGACGAGCAGAAGGCCCGGCTCAACGCGCTGGGACAGGACCAGCAGCGCAGGAAGTCGGCGCAGAACACCGGCGGCGGCTCGCTCGCCCAGAGCTGCGGCGCCACACAGGCCGGGGTCACGGACTGGCCGGCTGCGGAGATCGACGCCAAGCTGCATCCGACCGACGCGCAGCGCGCAAGTCTCACCGCCCTTCAGAACGCCAGCGCCAGGGCGGACGATATGCTCAAGGGTTCCTGCCAGACAGATGATGCGCTGACGCCGCCGGCCCGCCTCGCTGCCGCCGGCAAACGGCTGGAAGTCATGCTGCAGGCGATCACGACGGTGCGCACCGCACTGGATGATTTCTATGGGAAACTGACCGACGAGCAGAAGGCGCAGTTCGAGGCGATCGGCCCGGGCCGCGCCGGCCTGTCCCGCCAGTCAGATACCACGCCGACGTATTCTCGCCGGCGCCATCACGCCGGCTTCGGCGGAATCATCCGGCATTTCATGGCCTTCGGGTGGTAAGCGCATCATACTAATCCCGCCGCCGGCGCCACCCCCGCCCGGCCACGACGCCGCGCGGCCGGCTATTTGCCTGGGGACGAGTCGGTCGACAACCGGTGGAAAAATTGTGGAAAACCGGTGGATGACTCGGTGGAGAAGCCTGTGGATTTCCGGTGCAGATATCCGGAACAGGCCTGTGAAAAACCCGGGTTTGTCCGGGTATGTTTCGGTGCAGAACGCTGTGAACAACCCTTGCGTTCGGCATAAGCAGGCTGTGGACGCACGGCAGTATCAAACGCGGATTCCACTGCAAGCCGCTCGAACAGCGCTTGCAGTTCGGACCGTAACCCATTGCCGCACAAGGCCGCGATAGAATCAAACCGGCGGCAGGGTGACACGTCCCTAAACGTTCACACGGTGTGTTGAGATACCGCGGGAAGCTCAGTCTGTTGCACGATCCGATTACCGGGTAAGTGAAGCGCACACGTCATCCGCCTGCAATTCCCCGGACCCTTGATGACCTCCACGATCACGCCCCTCACCAGCCGCGCGACCTTCGCCATCGGCAGCGAACTGACGGCGCGGCGCGTGGTCGATCGGCTGACCGAGAGTTTTTTGGAGGGCCAGGCCGCGATCGCCGCGTTCGAGCGATCCGACGGGCGCTGGGACGTCACGTTGCATTTTGCCGAGGCGCCCGATCAAACGTCGGTCCGCGAACTCGTCGGTATCGCGGCCGGCGGTGACGTCGCGCAGGCCATCACGTTCGATACGGTTGAGGCCAAGGATTGGGTCAAGGCCACGCTCGACGAACTCGTCCCGGTCCGGGCCGGGCGATTCATCGTGCATGGCCAACATGATCGCTCGCGCATCTCGCCCAACAAGCTCGGCATCGAGATCGAGGCGGCGCTGGCGTTCGGCACCGGCCACCACGGCACCACGCGCGGCTGCCTGCTGCTGCTCGATGATGTGCTGAAGGCTCGCCGGCCAAAGCGTGTGCTCGACCTGGGAACAGGCACCGGCGTGCTCGCCATCGCCGCGGCCAAGGCTTTGCGGGTGAAGGTGCTGGCAAGCGATATCGATCCGCTCGCGGTTCGGGTGGCGCGCGACAATGCGCGGCTCAATGGTACGGGTGATCTGGTTGAGACGATCCACGCAACCGGGTTTTCAGCCCCGGAGTTCACCAAGCATGGGCCGTTCGATCTGGTACTGGCGAATATTCTCGCCAATCCGCTGCGGCAAATGGCGACCCAGATGGCAAGGCATCTCGCACCATCGGCGCTGGCCATTCTATCGGGGCTGCTGCCGCATCAGGCTCAAAGCGTGATTGCCGCCTATCGGGCGCGCGGACTTGTTCTAAAGCGGCAGCTGCAAATCGAAGGCTGGAGCAGTCTCTTAATGCAGCGCGTGAGTTGAACTAACGTAACGCGTGAGGCAGTCGTCTACTCCGAGGGTTTCTTTTCGCGGCGGGCGATGACGCCCTTTCCTCCGCGCAACGTCCGCTTGACGCGGGCTTCGACGAAACGATCCAGAATCTGAACGATGACGCCCCGCTGTTTCTTGGCAATGGCAGGAACCGGGCCGCGGCGGATCGGCGGCGAAATCTTCTCAAAACTAAAAGCAGGCATTGTGTATCCCCTCGTCGTTGAGTTGAAACACTCCTGGAATTCCTCCAGATCTCGTTGGACCAAGTGCCCTTGACGGCAAATCGTTCCAACCCGTCTAGTGCACCCGAAACTATTCAAGCATAACCTATGCCAAATTGTGGCAATTCACGTTGAATTGCCGACTGCTTCCCGCGATCCTAAGGTGGTCAGACGATGTTCGAAGCCCATTTCCAGACATTCGAAGAGCCCGAAGGCGGCGTTGCGCTGACCGCGCGGCTGGCCGCTTTTCGCGAGGAACTGGCGCGCCGGAAGCTGACCGGATTCGTGATTCCCCGTGCCGATCAGCAACAAAATGAATATGTCGCCCCTTCGGAAGAGCGGCTGGCGTGGCTGACCGGATTTACCGGATCGGCGGGGATAGCGATCGTATTGACGCAAGCGGCCGCGGTGTTTGTCGACGGCCGATATACGCTGCAGGCGGCGAAGCAGGTCGATGCAAAGGCCTGGAGCGTCGAGCCGCTGATCGACCCCTCCCCGGAAAGCTGGCTGGCGAAGCATCTTGGGGCCGGCGACCGCCTAGGATTTGATCCATGGCTGCACACTTCTGCGGCAGCCGAACGGCTGGCCGCGGTCTGCGCCAAGGCCGGTGCGGAATTGATCGCGGTCGACAGCAATCCCCTGGATTCGGTGTGGACCGAGCGCCCCGCCCCGCCGGTTGCGCCCGTCGCCATACACGGCCTGCAATTTTCGGGCGAGGCGGAGCCGGACAAGCTGCAGCGCATCCGGCTCGAAATCGCGAAACTCGGCGTCGACGCGCTGGTGCTGTCGGATTCGCACGCGGTGGCGTGGACCTTCAACATCCGCGGCGCCGACGTCTCGCATACACCGCTGCCGCTGTCCTATGCGCTGGTGCCGAAGGACGGCCGCCCCACGGTTTTCGTCGATCACCGCAAACTGTCGAACAGCGCCCGCGACCATCTCGAACAGACCGCCGATGTCGAGGAACCGGACGCGCTGACGCCAAGGCTCACCGAGCTTGCGCACCGCGGCGCATCGATTGCGCTCGACAGCGCGACCGCCGCTGACGCGCTGAGCCGCCTGATCGTTACCGCGGGCGGCAAGCCGGTGCGCGGCAACGATCCGGTGAGCCTGCTCAAGGCCGTCAAGAACGCGACCGAGATAGAAGGCACACGCACGGCGCATCGGCGCGATGCGGTGGCGCTCACGCGATTCCTCGCCTGGATCGACCGCGAGGCGCCGACGGGCGCGCTGACGGAGATCGACACCGTCGAGGCGCTGGAGACGTTCCGCCGCGACACCGGCGCGCTGAAGGACGTCTCGTTCCCGACCATCGCCGGCACCGGGCCGAACGGCGCCATCGTGCACTACCGCGTTACCCGCAAGACCAACCGGCGGATTTCGCCCGGCGATTTGCTGCTGATCGATTCCGGCGCGCAATATGAAGACGGCACCACCGACGTCACCCGCACCATCGCGATCGGCGAACCGACGGCCGAAATGCGCGATCGATTTACCCGCGTGCTGCGCGGCCATATCGCGATTGCGCGCGCGGTATTTCCCGACGGCACCACCGGCGCGCAGATCGACACGCTGGCGCGGCAATTCCTCTGGCAGGCCGGCATCGATTTCGATCACGGCACCGGCCACGGCGTCGGCAGCTATCTCTCGGTGCATGAAGGCCCGGCGCGGATTTCCAAGCTCGGCACCACGGCGCTGCGACGCGGCATGATCCTCTCCAACGAGCCCGGTTATTACAAGACCGATGGTTTCGGAATCCGGATCGAGAATCTGGAACTGGTGATCGCCGCCGACGTCGCCGACGCCGAGAGGCCGCTGAATGCGTTCGAGACGCTGACCCTGGCGCCGATCGACCGCCGTTTGATCGACCTCAACATGCTGAGCGGCGAAGAACTGAGCTGGCTCAACGACTATCATGCCCGGGTGCGCCACGCGGTCGGCGCGCATGTCGATGCCGCGACCAAGGTGTGGCTCGACGCCGCGACAGCGCCACTGTCGCTGTAGTAACCGTCATTCCGGGGCGCGTCGAAGACGCGAACCCGGAATCTCGAGATTCCGGGTCTGGTCCTTCGGACCATCCCGGAATGACTCTGTGGAGAGGGGGCGCGCTTCCGTTGTCGAGGCGGCGAGGTTAAGCTGCAATACGAATTCCATCACTGGCTCAATCAATCATGCAATTCGATACCAAGATCGCGGTCGCGATCCGGACCGACCTCGAAGCGTGGCAGAAGCTCAACGTCGCGTCCTTCCTCGCCGGCGGCATTGCCGCGGCGTTTCCGGAATGCATCGGCGAACCTTACGAGGATGGGTCGGGCACAAAATATCTGTCGCTGATCGGCCAGCCGATCCTGATCTATGGTGCTGACATGATGGCGCTGACCCGCGCGCTCGAACGGACGCTGGCGCGCAACGTGAAGCCCGCGGTCGCTCGAGGCCGATGTTGAAAGCTTCCTTGACGTCAGGAGGTTTTCCCGGATCGAGGGTCTCGCCTCCGAGCCGGATATAGCCACGGTTGCCGCCGGGACCGCTGAAAGACGCGGCCTCCCGGATCGAAGCCGGCCCGGCAAAGAACGCGGCTGAGGTTTCGAAAACGCGAGCGATCAACGCCGGGGGAACGCCATGTCCGGAAACGTAGAAGAAGCCGACGTCGCGGCAGGCACGGCCCAAGGCTTTTGCGACGGCGCGCGCTTGCTCCGGCGAGCCACTCACCAGTGGAGCAATGTCAATCACGGGAATGGCGCTCACGGGGCATCTCGCTGGACGGTCGTCAGTCCCTCGCGAAGCAATATTCGTGCCCCGGAAAGCGACCGGTAGGGCTAGAGCGCGTACTCATAAATCGAGATTGATTGGTGCAGGCTTGACCAATGTCCGCCATGCCCCGGTAGCGACTAAATTCCGTATCGCCGCGATATGATGCGATGTGTCATGTGTGGACATCAATCATCACCTGTTCGGCGCAGTTGTTATGACCTTGATCAAACTGATCCAGCTTGGTGAGCCCGTTGAAGTCCGTCCGTCAACACCCCGGCATTGGCTCGCTATCAGCCTCTGCTTCAGCCATTTGATCGACGATAAAGGCCCAGCGGCCGTAAGGCTCGCGACGGGGTTTGGCCAACTAACGCATCTTCGTTCTTCGGAGGTCATTTTGGACCGAGTCTACCGACTGCGGCGCATAGCCCTGCCTTAAGCTTCGACCTCAATCCAGAACGAGCACTGGTTCTCAATAAAGAACGAGCACTGGTTCGGACTAATCAACCTCGTTAGCTCCCGCTATCCGATACTCACCTCTTTCCGTACTCCGTGAAAACGTAGTCAAGGTTCTGCACCACCGTGTGGCACG
>Ga0137418_10007058_pt1 | contig 10329 bp, 11 predicted proteins | sample CZODoug3_1_2_16f_FD_122242 | JGI IMG/M metagenome (GOLD analysis project Ga0137418, IMG submission 122242) | Vadose zone soil fungal communities from Angelo Coast Range Reserve, California, USA - CZODoug3_1_2_16fungal (Hybrid Assembly) | ecosystem: Environmental > Terrestrial > Soil > Vadose... | reverse complement strand
GTCCTCCGCCTCTACCCGAACCGGCCGGTGATGTAGTCCTCGGTCCGCTTGTCGTGCGGGTTCGTGAAGAGCTGCCGCGTCACCCCGAACTCCACCAGCTCACCGAGCAGCATGAACCCAGTGTAATCGGACACCCGCGCCGCCTGCTGCATGTTGTGGGTGACGATGACGATCGTGTAGCTGTTCTTCAGCTCGAGCATCAGGTCCTCGATCTTGGCGGTGGCGATGGGATCGAGGGCTGAGCAGGGTTCGTCCATGAGCAGCACGTCCGGCTCCACGGCGATGGCGCGCGCGATGCAGAGCCGTTGCTGCTGGCCGCCCGAGAGCCCGAGCGCGCTCTCGTGCAGACGGTCGTGCACCTCGTCCCAGAGGGCGGCCGCGCGCAGGCTCCGCTCCACGATGGCCTGGAGATCGCCCCGGTTGTGCATGCCGAGGATGCGCGGGCCGTAGGCGACGTTCTCGAAGATCGACTTCGGAAACGGGTTCGACTTCTGGAACACCATGCCGACACGCTTGCGCAGCTCGGTCACATCGAGGGAGGGATCGTAGATGTCGGTGCCGCCCACGCGGATGGCCCCCTCGATGCGGACACCGTCCACCAGGTCGTTCATCCGGTTGAGACACCGCAGCAGCGTGCTCTTGCCGCAGCCGGAGGGGCCGATGTAGGCCGTGATGCGATGCTTGGGCACCGACATCGCGACGCCCTTCAGCGCCTGCTTGGTGCCGTACCAGAGACTGAGACGCTCGATCTCGACCATGGGCATCTCCATGATCGAGGCGACGGTTGCGTGCGGATTGAGCGTGACGCTCATGGCGTCTCTCCTAGACCGCCGACGTCGCGTACTTCCGGCGGAGCCGGTTGCGGGTCGCGATCGCGAACAGGTTCAGCAGCACGACGATCACCAGCAGGAGCAGCGTCGTCGCGAACACCATCGGCCGGGCGGCGTCCACGTTGGGCGACTGGAAGCCGACGTCGTAGATATGGAAGCCCAGGTGCATGAATTTCCGGTCGAGGTGCAGCAGCGGCCAGAAGCCGTCGACGGGCAGCGCGGGCGCCAGCTTCACCACGCCCGTGATCATCAGCGGCGCCACCTCGCCGGCCGCGCGGGCCATGGCCAGGATCAAGCCGGTCAGGATCGACGGCATCACCGCCGGCAGCACCACCCTCAGCGTCGTCTCGAGCTTGGTGGCCCCCAGCGCCAGCGACGCCTCGCGCATGCCGCCGGGGATGGCGGCCAGCCCTTCCTCGGTGGCCACGATGACCACCGGGATCGTCAGCAGCGCCAGCGTCAGCGAGGCCCAGAGAATGCCGCCGGTGCCGAACGTCGGCGTGGGGAGGGCGTCGGCGTAGAACAGCCGGTCGACGACGCCGCCGACCCCGTAGATGAAGAACCCGACGCCGAACACGCCGAAGACGATCGAGGGCACGCCGGCGAGGTTGTTCACGGCGATGCGCACCGTGCTGACGAACGTGCCCTGCCTGGCGTATTCGCGCAGGTAGAAGGCAGCCAGCACGCCGAGCGGCGTGACCATGATCGACATGATCATGACCATCATGACCGTCCCGAAGATCGCGGGGAACACGCCGCCCTCGGTGTTGGACTCACGCGGATCTTCGGACACGAACTCCCAGACGTCCGTCACGTAACGGGCGGCCTTCGCGATCGGGCCCATCGCGTTCGGGAACGAGACGTCGAGCACCTGCGCGAGCGGCAGGGCCTTGTCCTTGTCGCCGTCCGCGACCACGACCATCGTCGCCGTCTGCCCGCGGCGCAGCTCGGCCAGCCGCGTCTCCAGAACCTGGTACCGCTCCTGTAGCCTCGCCAGCCGCGCCTGCAGCGCCTCGACGTCCGCGCCGGCCGTCACGCCGCGCGCCTCGAGGCCGCGCAGCCGGAGCCGGATCTTTTCCTGCTCGAAGTTGATGGCGCCGATGTCACCTTTCTCGATCGCGCGGATCTGGCGACGGAGCGCCGCCGCCGCCGGCAGCCGGCGCTCGATCTCCGGCCACGCCGCCGCGTCGCGCGCGAGGACGGCGCCCTCCTCGCGGAGCTCGGCGATACGGCCGATGAGGAGTCCCCACTCACTGCGCTCGATCACCGCGACGTCGGACGGGCGCTCGCGTCGTACGACGGCGGCCTCGTCCACCCAGACGAAGTCGGCGCCGTACAGATCGCGGTTGGCGACCTTGATCTTCTCGCGCCAGACGTCGCCCTTGCCCGGGATCCGCTCGCGATCGGCGACGGGACCGGTCAGCACCTTGCCGTCCGCGAGGGTGAGGCGCACCACCTCGGCGGGCCAGAAGAAGCCGGCGGCATTGCCGACGATGATCGCGATGAGGCCGACGACCATGATGAGCGCGGTGGCGAGCGCGCCGCCGGTCAGCCAGATGAAGGGCTCGCCGCTCCGCCAGAAGCTCCGCATCAGAGGTACCGGTACTTCCGGCGCAGCCGCAGCCGGACCATCTCGGCCGCCGTGTTGAGCGCGAAGGTCAGGCAGAAGAGCAGGAAGGCCGCGAGGAACAGAACGCGGAAGAGAGTGCCGCCCTCCGGCGCCTCCGGCAGCTCGACGGCGATGTTGGCGGAGAGCGCCCGGAAGCCGCTGAAGATGTTCCAGTCCATCACCGGGGTGTTGCCGGTGGCCATGAGCACGATCATCGTCTCGCCCACGGCGCGGCCGAGGCCGATCATGATCGCCGAGAAGATGCCGGGGCTCGCGGTCGGCAGCACGATGCGCACGGCCGTCTGCCAGCGGGTGGCGCCGAGCGCGAGCGAGCCCGCGCGCAGGTGCTGGGGCACGTTGGCCAGCGAGTCCTCGGCGATCGTGAAGATGATCGGCACCACCGCGAAGCCCATCGCGACGCCGACGACGAGCGAGTTGCGCTGGTCGTAGGTGAGGCCGAGCGCCGACAGGAGCCAGCCGCGGTAGTCGCCCGCGAGCAGGCGCTGCTCGACGAGGCCGCCGAGCGACAGCGCGATCCACGCCGCCACGAGCACGACGGGGACGAGCAGGAACACCTCCGTCCCCTGGCGAAACTGGCCGCGGACGCCGACGGGCAGCGCGCGCCACGCCAGCAGCGCGGCGAGGATGAGCATCGTCTCGACCGCCGGCAGCAGAAACAGGCCGGGCACGATCCGCTCCACCGCCGGCGCCAGCCAGAGACCGGCGAGGAAGCCGAGCACCACGCTCGGCAGCGCGGCCATGATCTCGACCACCGGCTTGACGTAGCCCTTCACCGTCGGGTGCATGAACTCGCTCACGTAGACGGCGGCCAGCAGGGCCAGCGGCACCGCGAAGAGCAGCGCGTAGAACGTGCCCTTCAGCGTCCCGTAGATCAGCGGCGTCAGGCTGAACTTCGCCTCGAAGTCGTCCGTGCCGCCTGTCGACTGCCACACCCAGGCGGGCCCGCTGTAGCCCTCGTACCAGACCTTGCCGAAGAGGGTCTTGAGGGTGACCTCCGGGTGCGGGTTGTCCACACGCCAGTCGACCACCTCACCCCGCTCGTCCAGCGCGACCACGCCGTCGGCCTTCGGCGCGAAGACCACCGCGCGCAGCGCGCGCCCCTCGCCAAACGTCAGCAGCGTCTGCCCGGAGGTGCCGTAGTGCAGCGTGAGGTGTCCGCCCGCGTCCGCGGTGACGAAGCCCTTGTCCCGGCGCGACGGGCTGATCGCGACCACGGGCGCGGCGTGTGGCTCGAAGTCGTGGACGCGCCTGAGCTCCGCCGCCCCGCCCGTCGGCGGGGGCACGACCTGCCAGCTGGAGATGGCACCGGCGGCGTCGCCGACCACGAGCGTGCGGTCGCCGATGAGGAATGTGAGCGCGGTCACGGGCGCGCCGCCCACCGTCGCCGGCTCGGCGAGCCTGGGGTTGCCCCGGTCCCGCATGTCATACCGGACGAGCTGGCCGCGTGAGGTGCCGATGAAGAGGTCGTCGCCGCGGCCGTCGAGGCGCAGCGCGGTGATCTCGCCGTCGACGGCGACGCTCAGCGGCTGCACTGATTCTTCGCGCCGCAGCCCGCCGATCGGCGCCTTCTTCTCGGTCACCGTCAGCACGATCAGCTCGCGCGGCCCCACCTGCGCCACCGTCACGGGGCCCGAGTCCGGCGCGGCCACCGTCACCCGGAGGATCGCCCGCTTCCGCTCGGGATCCAGGGCCGCCGGCGCGGCGAAGGCCGGCTTGGCGGCGACGGTGCGCCGGCGGCCGTCGAAGCCGACGTCGTACTTCATCTCGAGCGGGATCACACGGCCGTCGGAGGTGCCGATCGCGTAGTGGTCGCGCCCGTATGGGGCGACCGCGGTCACCCGCGCGCGGTCGAGGCCCTCGATCGCGATCGGCGCCGGCGCCGCGGCATCGGGCGTGAGCGGCACCAGCCGCAGGCTGCCGTCCGCGCTGAGGATCGATGCCGTCCCGCGGTACTCGTCCACGCCGAGGGCGGCGCCGGGCGCGGGAGCCGCCGGTGCTAAGAATCGGCCCAGCGCCGTGACGCGGGGGGGCCGGAAGAGCGGCCACACCTCGGCGGCGATGACGAAGAGGATGGCCAGGATGGCCGAGATGATGACGATGCCGCCGAGCACCACCGTGCGCGCGGCGAAGCGATCGAGGAGAATCCGCCGGTTCGTCCGCGCCCGGCTGACGACGAGCGAACGGGCCGGAGTGCCCGGCCCGCCCTCGGTCAGCGTCTCGGCGTTGATCGCCACGTCACTGGATCTTGTTCTGCTCTTCCTTCGCGATCGTCGCCGGGATCGGGAAGTACCCGTCCTTGACGACGCCCTCCTGGCCTTCGCGCGAGACGATGAGCTTGATGAACTCGCGGGTCAGAGGCGGGAGCGGCTTGCCCGGTGCCTTGTTCACGTACACGTAGAGGAAGCGCGCCATCGGATAGCTGCCGGAGTACGCGTTGTCCGCCGTCGCCTCGACGCACTTGCCGCCGTCCTTCTCGGCCAGCGGCACCGGCCGCACCCCCGCCGTGGCGTACCCGATACCGCTGTAGCCGATGCCGTAGCGGTCCACCGTGACGCCCTGGACGACCGACGCCGAACCCGGCTGCTCCTTGACCTCGTCCTTGAAATCGCCGTTCTTCAGCGAGTGCTCCTTGAAGAAGCCGTAGGTGCCCGACGCCGAGTTACGGCCGTACAGGCTGAGCGGCTTGTTCGCCCAATCGCCCGTCAGCCCGAGCTGGCCCCACGTCCGGATGTCGTCCTTGTAACCCGCACGACGCGACTTCGAGAAGATCGCGTCGACCTGAGCCAACGACAGGCACGTGATGGGGTTGTCCTTGTTGACGAACACGGCGAGCGCGTCCACCGACGTGCGAATGGGCGTCGGCTTGTAGCCGTACTTCTTCTCGAACGCGTCGAGCTCCGTGCCCTTCATCTCGCGTGACATCGGGCCGAGCTGGGCGGTGCCGCTGATCAGCGCCGGCGGCGCGGTCGACGAGCCCTTGCCCTCGATCTGGACCTTCGCGTTGGGGTAGAACTTCTGGAAGCTCTCCGCCCAGTGGGTCATGAGGTTGTTGAGCGTGTCCGAGCCGACGCTCGAGACGTTGCCGCTCACCCCGCTCACGGTCTTGTAGTGCGCGAGGTCGGGATCGAGCTTGGTCTGCCCGATGGCCAGCCCGGCCGGGATCCCGGCCGTCACCGTCAGCGCGGCCAGGGCCAGCGCCCTCACGGTCCGCTTCTTCATCTGTCGTCTCCTTTGGCGACTCGGATCATCCGACTCCTTGGATCATCGGCCCTGCATGTTTCGAGGGCGTGAAGCGGATGTTGCGTTCGTGTTACGAACGGGTGGGCTCCCGGAACCGGTAGCCGACGCCCCGGACGGTCTCGACGCCCGGGGCGGGCAGCTTGGCCGCGGTGAACTTGGCGCGCAGCCGGGCCACGTGGACGTCGACGGTGCGCGGCTCTACGAAGCCGTCCCGACCCCACACGGCGTCGAGCAGCTCCTCGCGGCCGAAGACACGCCCCGGCGCGCCGGCCAGGATCGCGAGCAGCTCGAACTCCTTCGGCGTGAGGTCCACCGGGCGGCCCTTCATGCGGACCTCGAAGCGATACCGATCGATCTCGAGGTCGCCGATCTGGACGTGCGGCTTCTTCTCGCCGTCGCCGGGACGGCCGCGGCGCGCGACGGCGCGGATGCGGGCGAGCAGCTCGCGTGGCGAGAACGGCTTGGTCACATAGTCGTCGGCGCCCATCTCGAAGCCGAGGACCTTGTCGCCCTCCTCGACGCGCCCGGTGACCATGATCACGGGAATGTTCTTGGTGTCCGCGTCCTGCTTGAGGCGGCGGCACACCTCCCACCCGTTGAGCTGGGGGACCATGATGTCGAGCAGGACCAGGTCGGGGTGGACCTCGCGGGCCTGCTTGAGCGCATCGGACCCGGTCGGGGCGATGACGACGTCGTAGCCTTCCTTGGTGAGGTTATAGCGGATGAGGTCGGCGACATCGCGCTCGTCTTCGACCACGAGAACGCGACCATGCTGCTGGCGCGCAGCGGCGGCGGTCTTCATCTGGGCCCGAGTCTCCTCGGGGCACGTTACAGGACGATGACGGTGCCGTAAAACTTGGGCGAAGCCCGGGGTCAGCTCAGAGCGTCACCACCAGCCCATCGTGGGCACACTCTTCGGGCACCGTGTCGGCGTGGGCGAGCATCTCACGGCTCATATGCGTGAGGATCACGCGCCGGGCGCCGAACGCGTCGCGCTGCGCCGCCACCGTGGGATAGTTCAGGTGCCACTTGATGGGCTTGTCGTAGTAGTAGCACTCGGCGATGAAGAGATCGGCGCCGCGCGCCACCCGCGCGACGTCCTCCGTCCACTCGGTATCGCCCGTGTAGGCCACGACCTTGCCACCGACCTCCACGCGCAGCGCCGTGGGGTTCGTCTCGTGCGTGTGGCGCGCGGGCTCGGGCGTCACCACGAGGTCGAGGATCGCGTGCGGCCGCCCCGGCTCCATCTCCAGCCATGTGAGCGGGAATTTCGGCGTCATCACGTGCGAGCCGGGAAAGAGGGCCTCGCGGATGGCATCCATGCGACGGCGGAGATCGCGCGGCCCCGCGATGGTGAGCGGGCGCGTGCGCTTGGCCCCGAGCATCGCGTCGATCAACAGGAATGGCACGCCGCCGCAGTGATCGCCGTGCAAGTGCGTGAGGACGATCGCGTCCAGCGAGTTGTGCTCGATCCCCTGCTGCGCCAGCGCGATCAGCGAGGACGTGCCGAAGTCGATGGCGAAGCGCGAGCGTGGCCCGTCGACGACGATGCACGTCTGAAAGCGGCCGCCGCTGCCGAAGGAGTCGCCGGAGCCCACGAAGCGGACGCTGACCGCCATCGCGTGCGCGCTCAGATGACGCCGGTGGCGCGCAGCGCCCGGCGCTCGTCCGCGCCGAGGCCGAGGAGCTGCGCGAGGACCTCGTCGGTGTGCTCTCCCAGCGTCGGCGGCGGGCGCCGGTAGCTCACCGGAGTCTCCGACAGCTTCAGCGGGCTGCCGATGAGCGGGGCCTCGCCGGCCGGGTGCGCCATCGCGATCTTCATCCCCCGATGCCGCACCTGGGGGTCCTCGAAGACGCGGTCGATGGCGGCCCCCACGTGCGCGTCTCGTCGCCGACGCCGGGCCGCTCGACCTTGAGCACGTCCGCGCCGAGGTCGCCCAGCATCTGCGTGCAGGACGGCCCGGCGAGGACACGGCTCAGATCGAGAATCGTGATGCCGTCGAGCGGCCCCGGCGTCACCGTTACGCGCTCGACCCGCAGCAGCCGCCGCCGGCGGCTCTGACGACGGCGAGACCGTGCTTGAGCGGCGCGGCAGCGGTGGCGCCCCCGGCGGGACTCTCGTCGATGTCGCGGTTCAGGACGTAGACTTCCCAGTCGACGCCGTCCGGATCCTCGACCCAGAACTTGTCCTGATTGGCATGGCAGCAGTCCACGCCCATTTCCTCGCGTACCGGCAGGCCCGCCGCCTTCACGCGCGCGAGCTCGCGCATCACGATCTCCGCCGACTCCACCTGGATGCCCATGTGGTCGACGTGGCCACGGCTCTCTGCGGGCGCGGCCTCGGACAGCGCGAGATTGAGCGGTCCGAACCCGGGCAGGAACTTCACGTAGCCGGGCTTCACCTTCACCGGGGCCGTGCCGAAGAACTTCTCGTAGAATGCGCGGCTCTTCTCCAGATTCGAGACCGTCATGTGGACGTGCACCTTCGGTGCCTCGATGGTCATGGATGACCTCCTCGTTGTGTGGCGGATCGCTCCGCCGCGATGTCGACCGTGTGCACCAACGTTGTCGGCTCCGTGCCGGCGCCCGAGGCCGGGGCGAGCCACCTGAACAGGGACGTGGCCGCGCCCGCTCCCACGAGCTGCGCGGCGATGAAGGCCGGCGCGTCGGCCGGACGGATGCCCGCGAACGTGTCGCTCGCCGAGCGCGCCAGCGTCACCGCGGGGTTGGCGAAGGACGTCGACGCCGTGAACCAGTAGGCCGCGGTGATGTAGGCGGCGACGGCGAAGGGCACTCGCGAGGCGTTCAGACGGGCGCAACCCCAGATGACGGCGAGCAGGCCGAAGGTGGCCACGAACTCGCTGAACACCTGCGCGCCGCCCGCCCGCGCGTGGCGCGAGGCGAAGAAGATCGGCTCGCCGAACATGAGGTGCGCGGCGGCCACGCCGGCGAAGGCCCCGACGATCTGCGCGGCGAGATAGGCGGGCACGTCGCGCCAGCGGAGCCCGCCCAGGAACGCGTCGGCCAGCGTGACCGCGGGATTGAAGTGGGCTCCCGAGATGGGCCCGAAGGTCAGGATCAACGCCACCAGCGCGGCGCCGGTCGCGAGCGTGTTCGCGAGCAGCGCGACGGCGACGTTGCCGCCGGCCAGACGCTCGCCCATGATGCCCGAGCCGACGACGGCCGCCAGCAGCATCGCCGTGCCCACCGCTTCCGCGACGAGACGCCGATCGAGGCCCGGACGGCTCACGCGGGCGCTCACGCCGAGTGCACGCCGGGCGGCGCCGCCTGCTGCGCCAGCCACGCCTCGATCCGCGCCCTGATCTCGTCGCGTACACGCCGAAACACTAGGAGCCGCTGCTCGTCGCCGCCGGAGGCGGCGGAGGGATCGTCGAAGCTCCAGTGCACGTGTGGCCGCGCAGGTCGACGCCGATCTCCGCCATCGCGCGCACGGCCAGTGGGTTGACGCCGCGCGCCTCGGTCCCGGCGCTCGCCACCTCGAAGCGGTCGGCGGCCAGGCGGCGGAGTCCCTCCGCCATCTGGCTGCGGGCGGAGTTGTGCGTGCAGAGAAAGAGCACCCGCGCGACGCTCATCCGCGGCGCGGCTTCGTCGCGCGCACGAACGCGCTCATGAACTTGCCGTCGACCTGCGGCGCGATGGTGTCGGCGTCGACGCCCTTGTCGGCGAGGAACTCGCGCGCGTCCTCCACGCGATAGACGCGCGTCGGCTCGACGCCGATCGCCTCGAAGCCGGCCTTGGCGAGCTTGTCGCGGTAGTCGCGCTCCTCGAGGGCGCCGGCGACGCAGCCGATCCAGAGCTCGACGCTGCGCCGGATCTCCTGGGGCACCTCGCCGCGCACCACGACGTCGGAGACCGCGAACCGGCCGCCCGGCTTGAGCACCCGGAACGCCTCCGCCAGCACGCGGTCCTTGTCGCCCGACAGGTTGATGACGCAGTTGGAGATGATGACGTCCACGCTCGCGTCGGGCAACGGGATGCTCTCGATCTCGCCCTTGAGGAACTCGACGTTGGCGACCCCGGCCTTCTTCTGGTTCTCGCGCGCCAGCGCCAGCATCTCGTCGGTCATGTCGAGCCCGTAGGCCCTGCCCGTGGGCCCCACGCGCCTGGCCGACAGCAGCACGTCGATGCCGCCGCCCGAACCGAGGTCCAGCACGACCTCGCCCGCACGCAGATCGGCCAGCGCCGTCGGGTTGCCGCAGCCGAGCGACGCGGCCACCGCCTCCGCCGGGACGTCGGCCGTCTCGCCGCAGCCGTAGATGTTCGCCGTGATCGGATCCGCGCCGCGCGCGGTGGCGTCGCAGCAGGAGGCGCCGTCGCCGCCGGCGACCTTCAGCGCGGCCTTGCCGTACTTGTCCTTCACGATCGCTTTCAGATCCTCGTGCGCCACCGCTGCCTCCCTCGTCCGATCAAGTGCGCTTGATATGTCCGCGCAAAAAAAGGGGATCACTCGCAGCGTTTCACCACCCGCAGGCCCGACGCGCTCGGCTTGATGGCGGCGACGGCCGACTCGATCTCGGCAATGGCGTCCGGGTCGAGCGCGTAGTAGATCCAGCGCCCTTGACGGCGGTCGCGGAGCAGCCCGGCGTCCTTCAGGGTCTTGAGGTGGAA
>Ga0137418_10007057_pt1 | contig 10330 bp, 9 predicted proteins | sample CZODoug3_1_2_16f_FD_122242 | JGI IMG/M metagenome (GOLD analysis project Ga0137418, IMG submission 122242) | Vadose zone soil fungal communities from Angelo Coast Range Reserve, California, USA - CZODoug3_1_2_16fungal (Hybrid Assembly) | ecosystem: Environmental > Terrestrial > Soil > Vadose... | reverse complement strand
CGGGGATCATCCGGGCCGCCTGCATCGTGCTGCTCATCGCCGGGTTCGGGTCGGTGATGCTCACCGCCCCCGGGATCATCGACCCGGCCGGGGCCCGCTGCACCCTGGCCAAGCGGTGGCTCGACGACGCCAACACCGACAAGAAGGCCTGGAACAACGTCGACATTGGCGGCCGCAAGACCAAGGACCTGACCTGCCTCGAGGCCATCGGGCTGGCGGGTCAGATCCGCCTCCACGAGAAGGGCACCGGTAACGCCAAGATCCCGAGCGACGGAGCGGTGCGGCTCCAGGCCACCCTGACCGTCATCGTCGGGCTCGGCCAGGCACTCAGCGGTTCCATCGTGCTCCGCCGCCTGAGTCGCAAGGCCCGGACGGCGGCCATCGCCTTCAGCGTCCCCGGGATCGTCCTCGGCCCCCTCGGTCCCGTCTCCCTCGGCGTCTTCGTGTTCGTGGCCTACGCCTTCGCCGTGACCCCCGCCAGCAAGGAGCTCTGGCCGCGAGTGCCGCGAGCGCCGCGATGAACGTGACCGTGCCGACGCCGGTGGGGGAGCTCGCGGCGTACTTCGCCGCTCCTGTCACCGACAGCGGCGCTCCCTGGCCGGGCGTCGTGGTGGTGCACGAAGCCCTCGGCCTGAACGACGACACCCGCTCGATCGCCGACCGCTTCGCCGCCGAGGGCTACGGCGTGGTGGCGCCGGACCTGTTCTCCTGGGCGGCGACGCCCCGTTGCCTCGTCTCCAGCTTCCGGGACCTCCTGCGCCGGACGGGCCCGGCCCACGACCGCATCGACGCCACCTGGGCGCGGGGACACATTCGCAGGGTGCAATTCTGTCGAACTGTTTGGCATCCGTTCGGTGATGAACAGACCGCCGGCAGTACCAATCAGCACCCGCCCGTTCTGATCTTCGGAGATAGTGTAAATAGTATTTCGCGCCAATTGTTCGACCCGCTGCCATGTCTTTGTAATGGCGTCAAAGGTAAACAGTCCACGATTTGTGCCGGCTAGTATCAGGCCCGTCTTGCTCTCATAAAGGGCTCGAATGAAGTTGCTCTCCGGATCGTTTGAAATGTTTTCTGTGCGGGGAGCATGTGGGTCATATCTGCAAACACCACGGTCGGTGCCGAACCACACCACGTCTTCGCGATCGATAAAAATCGAATAGATATGGTCAGAGCGAAGCCCGCCCGCAGTACCGTCAAATGTGAAGCGGTCGATGTTGGCGCCGTTGACTCGGAACGCACCGCGCCCATCCGAGCCGACCCACAAATCATCACGAGATCCCCTTGCAAAAACAACGACAGCGCCGGTTGGCGTATCCACCTGGTCGAGATGTGCATGCTCGCCCAACTCAAACAGCCCACTGGACTCATTTTTGGCCTTGGCGCCAACGATTACCGTTCCACGCGGCCCAACCGTGATCGCCTCAACGAAGAAGGCACGCGGCTTCATATCGAGCTCGTGCGAGGCTCCGTTTTCGATTGCAAGAATTCCACGGCCACGGGTACCCACAAGCAGTCTGTCGCCTGTCATCGCCAAACTGGTCAAATACAATGGCCCATTCTTGTCACCGTCAACACCGTGTAATGGATCGGCAAGCGAACGTGCGACGATGACCTCGCCGTTCGATTTTGTCTGACATTCAAAAATCAACCCTTCGGCTGTTGCAAGGATCGCCCGATCTTTCGAAGGTATCAGTATTGCCGTTACGGTTTTTCCCGCAGTGTCCGGCACCGATTGAAAACTGCTTCCAACCAGCCGCGCCGCGCCTGCCTCCGTCCCAATCCACAGGACTCCGGCCTCGTCATATTTAAGCGCGAGCACCTTTCCGCCGGGTAACGACTCTGCCGTCACTGCCTGTGTGCGACGCCCGTCGTAACGTGCCAAACCCGCATCTGTGCCAAACCACATCGTTCCGTCGGGGCCCTGGGCAATTGCCCTGACGCGGTTCGACGGTAGTCCGTGAAACAGGGTTACAGCACCCCATTGATGAAGATTGGTCGGTTGTATTGGCGTTGGTGTAGGAGAGGGAATTGGTGTGGGCGTGGGTGTTCCAACCTGGTCACCCAAATCTGTATTCTCTTGTGACTCGGCCTGTCTCGCAAAGAACAGCCCCAAACAGCCGGTCAGGGTCAGCATTGAGACAATCAGGAATTTGCGCGAACTTTGCATTAAAGAAACGAATTTGCAGAAGCTGTATACATAAGAACCTATTTGGATCATGCACTCCTGGCAAGCCTTAGATGTCATTCCTTAAGGATGCTGATTGGCCGATTCTAAAAGCAGAACAAATTGAGTTGCTCTTAATCTGCGATTAGTCCGCGTGAATCGGCGGCTAAACCAAGCCTGAAAACATAGGCACCGTCAACACATCCTGAACCGAAGATTAGACTGGCAGATGAGAGAACATAATCCAGATTTGATTCCGGATAGGGGCCGGCATTATATAGCCGCATCCGCGAAGACGTTTTTCACCACAGCATCCCATATTGTCCCTGTTTTCCATATTGCCACTAGCTTTTAGCTAGTGGGGAACAATCACTCTGGGTGTCGGCTTTAGCCGAAACCCTCTGAAACCTGGCTCTCTTCATAAACCCCTCAAACTCATCATCAAATCGCTTTCTACGATGGTGCTCTTCCTGATTGCCTTTGTATTTCCTGACACCTGTAACAAGTGATTCGCTCTCAGACACAACACCGCAAGACTAAGCATTTTCCTGCAAAACTAAGAAAGACTCTCACTGCGTTCATCACTAGAATCCACACGCCGAAGAAGCCGGGGCGATACACCCTGCTGGCGCGCGCCAGGGGTGCAGACAGCAGCATCCAGCCTGACAAGTATGACCAGAAGTACGGCAGCTACGTGATTAACTACCCACTGCCGATCGAGGTCTTTGTCGAGGGCCACTCAGGTGCTTCGGCGTGAGGAGCCGGTAATGGAAACGCGAATAGGAGTTCAGCCAGGGGCTGAAGTGCGGGATTATCTCGCAGAGGAAAGAACGTTCCTCGCATGGATTCGCACCGGAGTTACTTTGATGACGTTCGGTTTCGTGGTGGCGCGTTTTGGCCTCTATCTGGAAGAGCTCCATCTCAGTCGAAACGGCGCTGCGGTATCCTCGGGTCGGTTCTCACTTTGGTCCGGAACGGCGTTTATTGCGGGCGGGGTGGCCATGAATCTCTTCTCGATCCGACGCCATCTGCGCGTGGTTGCGGAATTGAACAGCGCGCAATTCTTTGATCGCGAGCCCTCTCACCAGGCTGTCATTCTGGCTTTGTTCCTGGCATTGGTTGGCGTCGCAATGGCGCTCTATCTAACCCTTGCCGGATAGGATGGGAGACCCGTGCCTTCGACCGCCATCGAATTTCCTCTCTTACGTTACTTCTGATGAATGAAAGTCTCTGGAGTCCCGTCCTCTGGATTGACAAAGATAACGTCCTTCGGATCTCGCCTTGGTGTATCGACCGAAAGAAAAACTACTGGCCCTTCAAGAATCTCGGGTAGCGCATGAACCGTCCCGCGCTTGAAGAACATGAGCCGGCTCCGGCTCGACCGTGCCGGCGAGTACGCCGTAGGGTGACATCGCGCTGGAAAGGACCGTCCTGCGAGGGTGGCAATTACCAGTACATGTGACCTCTTTCTAAATTGAAGTTCATTGGTCAATCGGCCCAGTATGCGGCATTCTTTTGGCGATGCAGGCTACAGACTGGGCGGCCAGGCAGCCGTGATTGTTGCTCAAGCCGTGCGCGGCGCTTCGGACGTACAGCTATCCCGGTCAGGGCGGTCCGAGAAAGGCGTCGGCGTCGCGGGCGGTCAAAGGGACAAAAAAGCAGCCAAGACGTTCTTTCGCAATTTATTAAAGGGGTTGGGGTATGTTCCCCGCGTGATCATTACGGACAAACTGAAGAGCTACAGCGCTGCCAAGCAGAAGTGATGACGAGTGTTGAACACCTCCAACAGAAGTATCAGAACAACCGAGCAGAGAATTCGCAACAGCCGACCAGATTGCGTGAGAAGTGATGAGGCGGTTCAAGTGAGCGGGCCAGGCCAGGGCGATTTCGATTAGCCTTCGGGCTGAGCTCATCACACTTCCGAGTAGGAAGACACCTTTACTCGGCCGACGGTTATCGAACAGTATTGAAGGTCAGATTTGTGGTTTGGGAAGATGTCATTGCCTCCCGGAAAGCGGCATGACGACGGCCATCGTCGATCGATAAGCGGCGACTTCTAAAATTTCTCTTTCTGGCCCCGACAGTCTTCTGTTCGTCGGGTTAAGTTGACAATACCGTAGAACGTCCAGCACCAGCCGCGAACTCGTATCAGAGAGGCCAGATTGCTCAAATGAGCGGCTACTTTGCGGGCTATAACACACTTGCTCATTTGAGCCCGACAAGGTTCCGTTTGCTGTCAAGCTTCCTGGTCAAGCTTGATATGCGCATTCTGATGCACAAGCTCTTGCTGAACAGATGTGTGATCTCTTTCTTTTGACTGCGCATAAAGTGCCCCAGCCACGCCAGCTCCATGTCCTGTGCCGAAGGAGGTGCCCATGACACGAAGTGAGCTTCCTGCATAGCTATCACCATCCGTCAGCCTTCCTCCAACAAACAGGTTGGGCGTATCTTTGCTGCAGAGTGTCCTCAAAGGAATGTCATAGGTGCTATTTTCGTGGACCATCCGCCAGACGGCCGGTTGCCCTGCTTCTGTATGATACTCAATCGGCCACGCTCCCAGGCAAACTACATCGTCGAAGTGTGCTCCGTTCTCAACATCCTGTGTCGTTACCTGATAGAGTGCATTAACGTGACGGGACTCACGTGTTCCAATTTCCGGTCCAGTAGCGAGGATATACGCGTTCTCACAACCAGGCAGAGTGCGAATGGCTTGCAGATAGGCTCTGGCCTGTTCTCGCCCATGGATTTCCGCCTCAGTCAGACTTTCTGCATCTCTGGCGTCGTATTCCTCATCAATGAAGTAGGTTGCCACGTCGTTTGTGATGGGAACACGGAAGAATAACCCATGCTCGGAGAGAAGCGGTTGGACCCCGCGCTGTTTCGCCTGTTGAATGGCTGCTGTCCAGCTTGCCTGCGAAAGATCAGCATCTGCCGCGATCCCACCAAGACGCATACTTAGCGTCCCCGACTGGACCGTCCCGTGGTTCCCGTAGCGTACGGAGGCTCCACCAAAGAAGGCAAGGTCTCCTTCTCCACTGGCATCGACAAATGCCTTCGCGCTGACCTCGTGATTTCCATTATGATCGTGGAGAGTGACGGAGGTGATGTGATCTCCGTTGCGTGTGGCGGAAAGGAGCATGGTATGCAAACAGACATGAACGCCCGCACGCTTACAAAGTTGGTCTAAGGTGTATTTCACGGACTCAGGCTCGATGAGAACGGCTACTCCATGAAACTGGATGGGCTCCGAAACTGCGCCCATCCCACGTAACTGTTGGAGCACTTGGTCGGCAACCCCAAAGACGGCCTGTTTCCTCTGATGGTTTGTGAAGAGACCGCAGTAGGTGAGCACGTTTTTCAGGGTGGCTGCTCCACCAAGAAAAGGGCCAGCCTCGACGAGCAATGCCCGTGCACCGGCGCTCGCCGCGCCTATTGCTGCCGCTGTTCCTGCCGCACCCCCTCCGATGACAATGACATCATACGATTGGGCTAGGCTCATGCTTAAACTCCTGTTTAGAGCTAGACGGTTCGGACAACGTCAAGCCTTGAGCCACGTCTGCCCCTTGGCCTTGATCGTCTTTTCAAGATCGCTGCCTTTGGTTGGGTAGACCCGATTTACCGGGAAACCACTTTTCTCCAGAAGGTAGGCAAGGGGTGCGTACTCGCGCGGATATTTCCGAACGGCAAGTTTGTCGAGTTCAACGAACCCAGTTGGGAAGGTAAACGTGCAAGTGTCGTAGATGGCCTGGCGGTCTACGATCTTCCACACACCGTCGCGCTTCTCCAGACGATCGTAAAACCGGGCGTGTCCCTCGCAGCCCACCCCTAGCACGGCATTGTCGCCTACGACGATCGCATTCGTCTCTGCGATGGCTTTGTCACCGTTGAAGGTCACGACCGGCGAAGTAATGACGTGCTTGGCCTTGAAGTCGGACACGCCCATCTTCATCGAACCATCCACGAAATCGCTGGCTCTTCCTGCGAACCATGTGATGTCGATGGTTGCGTCCGGGTGAAAGAGACTCCGGAGTTGATCCCACTCGCCAAGATCCCGATGTATCCATCCAGTCATGAGATCCGCGATGCTGAGCCGATCTTCCAGGTACGATTGCGTTGCGATCTGTTCCATGTTTGGTTCCTCCGAAGAGCACGTCCCGTCAGTCGGTTTGGTGGTCGCAGGGGATGCCGCTTACAACGACGTTCACCTTTACCTCGTCGAATCAAACGCGCAAACCCGCCTTGAGTGGATTTCTGCGCTCGACACAATCGAGGCGCTCAAACCCCGCGCGGTGATCGCCGGACATACGAAACCTGAGAACGACGACTGCCCCAGAATCGTCAACGAGACTCAGCAGTACATCCGCGATTTCGACCGCGTGGCCGAGATGACGACGACCGCGCGAGAGCTCTACGACGAGATGCTGGAGCTCTATCCGGATCGAGCCAATCCGGGCTCGCTGTGGGCTTCGGCGCGCTCGCGCTCACAGGAGGCACGACCTAACCCTGCGTGCGCCTGGAACCCGTCAATGCTGGTTGGCAGCATACGGCGCATTCTGCATGATGCGAACGTCCATCGACTCAGTAACCGCTACTCCAACCGTCTCTCCTGTGTCGTCATTAATGAGGCGCGAAGGACCTTCAAAGAAGATATTGTTCGGGTTCTCGAAGACATCGAGCTTGCTAAACGGCTCCAGCGTGTAGTGTCGGCTGCCCTCCACCTCGACGGGAAACTCATAGCTCCAGCCCCATGAGAGCCATACTCCTTGCTTGGGCGTTCTGAGGTAACCGTTCTGGCGGACGAGAAAAGAATCCAGCCATTGCGTGGAGCCGTCGGCCTTCTGGTAGGTTGCGACCTGGTAGCCGTTGGCGAAGTTGTACAGATTGACCCGGGCGCCGTTGGCGAAGCGCACAGAGGACCACTCCCAGGACTTGGTTAGGAAGTCGCCCCACTGGCGGTCGACCCATCCCTGCCCGGTCACGTCGATCTCGCGCCGGACGCCGTCCTTTCCGGTGTAAGTGATCCGGCCAACGATCTCGACACGCGGCAGCGAATAATAGTAGCTCCGATCCTTCTGCGCTCCCTCTTGAATGAAGCCCTTGATGCCGAGCTTGTCCTTGGCGTACATCACCTGCTCCGCACCTGTAAGGCGCAGATCGTAGGACAGCAGCGGCGATGCGACCGTCAGGTTCATGGTGTCGCCCTTGTAGGACCACTCGGAGCTGTAGTCGCCCGCCGCGAAACGAAGCGCGTTGGTCCTCGGATCCCAGGTGTCGTCCTCATTCACGACTGCTACCGGGAAATCAGCGATGCGGAAGTTGTCGCGGTAGTCCGTGAAGCCGGTCATAGCGGCGATTGCCCTGCGGTCGCCCGGTAGACCGGCGGACGCCGGACTAGACTTCTCGCCAGTAAAGTGGAAGGGACACCAAACCAGGAAATAAGGGTTCCCAGCAGTATCGCGGACTAGTGCGGTCAGGTACCACCATTCGGTAGTGGACTCGCTCTGCTTACCATGAGGTTGCCACTCCTCCACGGGCGACCGAAGAGCGGGCTGTGTGACGCTGTAACTGAGTGTTGCCATGTCGATGTTCTCCTTCGTACTTACTTGAATTAAGTGCAAACCCCAAAAACAGGAAACTGCGATCCTAATTGTGTTGGGCCTTTCAGGCGGCTTTAGACCGCTGCAGGCGTTCCGCGAGAGCGGGATACAGCGCCTCGGCATTCCGATGAGCGATGGCGGAAACGCCTGTGTCGCTGAAGCCGTCCCAGCGCTGCGTATCCTGAATGGCAGGTGGAAAAGTCCATCCCGGCATGAACGGATTGTCGAAGCCCATTACCAGGTGGGAGGACGGCACCATCTGCTGTAGAGCGAAGAGCTGCGCGGGAGATGTTGCCGCGGTAAGGTCATAGTAGAAAGAGTGTGCGCGCGACCGCATCGAGGTCTCTAACGAAGGCTTGCATTTGCGAGTCTCGGGATTCGCTGTCCCTGGCTCGCAGAATTGATGATGGATGCACAGTACCCATTACTTTCGGAGCCAGGCTGGAGCGGACCCACCGTCCTCGTTGCCGCGTCACGCTGAAATTATTTCCGAGCAGCGCCTGGGCAGCGGTCGCACCCATGCACACGAGAATACGCGGCTGCACCAGGCGAATCTCAGCATCGAGCCATGGATGACACGCTTGAATTTCGGAAGAGCGAGGCTTCTTATGGATTCGCCGCTTTCCACGTTCATCGGGAGACCACTTGAAGTGCTTCACGACATTTGTGACATAGACTTCGTTGCGGTCGATCCCTGCAAGGCGCAAAGCGTCGTCTAGTATTTTTCCCGCCGGTCCGACGAACGGTCGACCGGTCTGATCTTCCTTGTCTCCGGGTTGTTCGCCCACGAGCATAATCGCCGATTTCGGCGACCCCTCGCCAAACACGGTTTGCGTCGCCGATTTCCATAGGTCGCACGCTCGGCACCCAGCTGCGGCGCTGCATAGTGCCGCGAGCGATACGTTAGTCGGGATGAGATCGGCGGCCGAGGTTTCGTTCTCCGGTATTCGGCCTGACCGCCAATCTCTGCTTTTCAAGTTACGTTCTCCCAGAACAGCTTGGGTGGATCTGTCCTCACTGAGGATTCTTGGATGGCACGATGACGAAGGATGTTGCCATCGATCGGTTTGCGCGACAACCGGGATCGACGCCTTTCCCACTACTGGGTTAAGGAGACTCTACAGGAGAGCTTGACATTCCCCTTGCTCCCTCAAAATGCGCTTCAATCTCCTCCAGAGTTTTCCCTTTCGTTTCTGGGAGGAATACCGCTGCGGTGATGAAGTAGATTACGGTACATGCGGCAAAACCAAAAAACATGGTCGAGTAACCATGCTTGCCGACGGTGGGCAGAAACACGGCGGCGATGGTGGTCGAAACGGCCTGATTAATCAACAGGGCAATGCTCATACCGTTAGAGCGAATCCGCGTTGGCATCAATTCCGAAAGCGCCAACCACACGCACACTCCCGGTCCGATCGCGAAAAACGCCATGAAGACAAAGAGGCTGATCGCCACCAGCCAGCCATTGTGAGCGGTCGGCACTGGAGTAATCAGGGCATCGTCAATTCTTAGCGGAGCCTTGCGCGCAGCATCGAGATCGCTGAACGGATTTGAGAAAAACGCGACTACTTTATTGGCGGGAACGCAGCTTTCGCGCGTGATCTCAATCGGCTTCGCGGCCGTGTCGTCCGAACGCGCAACCTTGGTGGCAGCGCGGAAATCTCCATAAGAATAAATGACGACCAGCGATGTGGGCCGGTCGCCGATCGCCTTGCCCGTGTTTCCGGTCGCAGCGAGAAGCGCGTTCGCGTTCTTCCCGTCGTAAAGCAGCGTGACCTTCTGGTCGGCGTCGACCATGGCCTGAACCGCGTCCCGAGAATCCACGCGCAGCTTTTCAGTTCGGCGAAACAGCAGGCCGGTGCAGAGGAGCGACACGATGATGCCAGCGCTGCCTACCGACAGCAGGAACTTGCGTCCCTTGCGGTCCACCAGCAGCACGCCGCCGATGGTCATCAGGAAATTCACAATCGTGAAAAGGACGTAGCCCCAATGCGCCTGGAGATCGGAAAGACCGCTCTGCAAAAGAATGTTGGTGTTGTAGCCAATGATGGAGTTGACGCCGGTGGCCTGGTTGCAAGCGAGAATGACACAGGCCAGGACAAACGGAATCACGTATTTGCGCCGCAAAAGCGATTCGCGAACTTTCGTCCCGGTTGTCGACTTGGCTTTTTCGGCGGCAGCAGTTTGCTCCATTTCCGCGAGCTCGATGTTCGCTTGCTCGTCCGATCGAGAGCGCAAAAGCGCCGCATAGGCAGCATCTCTTTTTCCATGACGAAACAGCCAGCGCGGAGACTCTGACACCATGAGGCTGCCAATCACAAACAAGAGACCAGGTGGCAGAGAAACCCAGAAAATGCTGCGCCACGCCGTGTCCTTGAAGGCGAAAAGTCGCGCGGCATCACCGAGCTTCGCCACCTCTTCAACGCGAATGCTGAAGAACATGCCGACGACAGCCGCGACCACGATGCCAAGCGTCAGTAGCCATTGGAAGATGCCCGTCCCTTTGCCGCGGCTCGACGCCGCGAGACACTCCGCCAGATATAGCGGAACAACAACACCGATCAGT
>Ga0137418_10007056_pt1 | contig 10330 bp, 11 predicted proteins | sample CZODoug3_1_2_16f_FD_122242 | JGI IMG/M metagenome (GOLD analysis project Ga0137418, IMG submission 122242) | Vadose zone soil fungal communities from Angelo Coast Range Reserve, California, USA - CZODoug3_1_2_16fungal (Hybrid Assembly) | ecosystem: Environmental > Terrestrial > Soil > Vadose... | reverse complement strand
TCTTGGATCCGTTTCTGCATTTGCGCGTACAAACGGAGTAGCTCATTTCGTCTTTGACTGGTATAGGGCGGCAGAGGCAAGGCCCGCAGTGCGCTTTGCCCCGCTGCACTCCACAGTGCATGGCCTTGGCGCAAGGCGTGATTGAGTGCCATGGCCTGCAACGTACGCTGTAATCGGGATCGTATCTTCACCCACTGATGACGATCTCGCAGCAAGGTTTGACTTCTAGCAGCGAACCCGTGAACGATCGATCAGAGTGGCTCGATCTGAGGGCTCTCCAACGGTATGCGTGTATATCAGAACGAACTCTGAGGGGGTGGATCCACCGGCCAGTTGACCGATTGCCTGCGGTCCCCGTTGGAACAAAGCTACTTATTCGCCGCAGCACATTTGACGCATGGCTAGAGGCTCACAAACTCAAAAAGATTGACGTAGACATTATCCTGGACGAGATGATAGCCAGCATAAAGGCCAAAACCTAGTGCCCGCAAATATTCGAAAACGTGGGGAGAACTGGTATGTCTTCGTGGAACACCACGGACGCCGCATAGCGCGATCAGTTGGCCCAAGCAAGCAACGCGCTGAACAGGTATGCCGAGAACTCAACGCCAGGCTGGTACTGGGAGATCTCAGCATTTTCGGCAAAGTGGAGAGCCAGGTCCCACTGTTTCGTGACTACGCGCAAAGCTGGATTAGCCAATACGTGGAAATCGAATGCAAGCACTCGACCGCGCGGAGCTACGAACAACTTCTGCGGGTGCACGTCATCCCGTACTTCGAACAGAAACGGCTGACGGAGATTACGCGGGAGTTGGTCAAGAAGTTCGTAGCTGAAAAATCAAGAACCCGCAAAATTGTGAACGAGGTGTCGGTGCCGACATTCTCGCGGAATACCCTTAGGCTTATTGTCTGTGTTCTGCGCGGCATCCTGAATAGCGCGCTTGAGGACGGACTCATCGAAGCCAATCCCGCGTCGAGGGTGGGGAAGTTCATTAAGAGCGAAAAACCACCGCACCAGGCCAGTGCGATAACCCGAGATGAGGCGGAGAGACTTTTAGCTGCCGTTGACGAGGTATGCGGAGAGTGGCGGCCGTTTTTTCTCATGTCACTGAGGGCTGGTCTGTGCAAGGGCGAGCTGATCGCTCTGAAGTGGGGAGACATCCAATTTCGGTGAGAGTGCGGAGGATTCGAACCGATACATACTCGTTCAGCGAAACTGGTCGCATGGCCGGTTCACGACCCCCAAGAGCAAGAAGTCCCGTCGCGTTGACCTGTCCAAGCAGCTACGAGGGGTGCTGATGGATCTGCGGGATACACGCTTGTTGGCAGCAATGATGAACGGCAAAACCAGCATCGCGGATGAGCTAGTCTTCCCTTCCCACGTGGGAACGGTGTTGAAACCGGACAACATTGCGCCCCGGTACATGCAGCCGGCACTAGAGAAAGCTGGGCTTGGCCATTTCCGCTTCCATGATTTGGAGACATACATTCGGCTCGCTGCCGATCCAGGACGGCGCATCTCTCGCCTGCGTAAAGGAACAGATGGGTCACAGCTCAATTCAAATCACCGTGGACGTGCACGGGCATCTGATTCCCGGAGCAGACATCGCATGGGTGGACCGACTGGACTCGACCTCAAGTCAGCAACAATCCGCAACAAAACCGCAACAGCTGTCGAAAGAGCCTGGGCAGGAGAGCTCGCAACTACATGAAAAGAATTGGCTGCCCCCCAGGGATTCGAACCCCGATATGCTGATCCAGAGTCAGCTGTCCTACCATTGAACGAGGGGGCAGCGGGTAATCGATTGGATGGCGAAACCTTGCTCGCCACGCTCTGATTCTATGGACTCTTCCGGCTTCGGTCAACAATTGTGCCGGAGAACGAGTGTGCCCTGCAGGCGGAGAGTCGCGCATCTCGCCCGACTGGACGGGCAGGGGACGCCCGTCCCTCCATCCCTTCAGCGCGCATCGCAATACCTCCTCGCGCTAGAATCCTGAAAGACGCATTCGCCCGGAGGACCCATCATGACCCCACTCGGCACCATCATTCCGGAATCCACCGACTACGCGGAAATCGCTCGCCGGCCGCTCGATCCCGAGCAGTGCGCCCTCATCGTGATCGACATCCAGGAAAAACTGTTGCCACCGATTTTCGAAAAAGAACGCTTGCTGCGGAATTCGCAGCTGCTGATTCGGCTAGCTGGCATTTTGAAGATGCCTACTCTTCTTTCCACGCAGTATTCCAAAGGACTGGGAAATACCGTGCCGGAAGTGGCTTCCCTTTTGCCCGACACTTCGCCAATCGAAAAGCAGATGTTCTCGTTTTTCGGCAGTGACGTCTTCTGTTCCGCCCTGAAGCGACTTCCCGGGAACCGTAATACGATGGTGCTGTGCGGCATGGAGAGCCACATCTGCGTCGCGCAGACGGCCTTGGCCGCCCTACGCGAGGGATACCTTGTCCATGTGGCCTCGGACGCGGTCAGTTCCCGCACGGAATGGAACTGGAAGGTTGGGTTGGACCGGATGCGCGTAGCGGGCGCTGTGATCTCCTCGACCGAGATGGTCATCTACGAGGCACTGCGCTCATCTGAAACCTCAGCATTCAAGGATATGTTGCAGTATTTAAAGTAGTTAGACAATAATCCTGAAGATGACCTCCGGTTCGTCCCCGGACAACTCTCCCGCCTCCTTCCGCATCCCCGTCAACTCCCTCCACCACCGCAACTTAACCGCGAAACTCGGGTTCATATGTTTGGAATACTGGGCCACCCGCGCCGCTGCTTCTGACGTGAGTGCCCTGAGAGAGAGCAAGCCATGAACAGTCTCAGGCGCGTGATTTTCGCAATGCTTTCCGTGCTGTCGCTGACGGCAGCTTTGGCATGGGCGCAGCAAGATGCGCCGCAAAAAGGCGACCCGCCTGGACGGGCTGCGCGTCTGCAATATATGTCAGGCTCCGTGTCGATTCAGCCCGCCGGCACTGGGGACTGGGTCGAGGGGGCGCTGAACCGCCCGCTGACCAATGCCGACAATATTTGGAGTGACAAAGAGTCGCGTGCAGAGCTGAACGTGGGCACGGGCATTCTTCGATTGGGTGACGAAACCAGTCTTACGATGACGAACGTCGGCGACAACAGCGTTCAAGTGGAGCTTCATCAAGGAACGCTGAACCTTCATGTCCGCCACCTGTTTGAGGGGGAAATCTACGAGATCGACACTCCAAACCTGGCCTTCACGGTTCAGAAATCGGGCGACTACCGCTTCGACGTCGATCCTAACGGCGACGCGACGGTGGTGACGGTTCGCAAAGGCGAAGGAGACGCCACTGGCCAAGGTCCGGGCGTGCGCGTTCATTCTGACCAGCAGGTTCGCTTTACCGATGCCACCTCAATGACGCACACGGTGGCGGAAGCACCGGCTTATGACGGCTTCGATAGCTGGTGCGCGGTGCGGGACAAGCGACTCGATACTTCCCTTTCGGCGCGCTATGTTGCGCCCGGAACTGTGGGCTATGAGGATCTGGATGACAACGGAGTCTGGACCGAGGAGCCTCCTTACGGTCGGGTTTGGCGTCCTGTTCGAGTGGCTCCTGGATGGGCTCCTTATCAGTTCGGTCATTGGGTGTGGGTTTCGCCTTGGGGCTGGACCTGGGTAGATGACGAGCCTTGGGGTTACGCGCCCTTCCACTACGGCCGCTGGGTCTATGCCAGCGGTTACTGGGGATGGGCTCCGGGACCGGTCTACGTTCGGCCGTTTTACGTGCCAGCGCTGGTCGCATGGTTCGGCGGACCGGGATGGGGCGTGAGCCTGGGTTTCGGTGGTGGTGGCGGATATGGTTGGTGCCCGCTCGGTTGGGGTGAGCCGTTCTATCCGTGGTATGGCGGAAGCCGGTACTACTTCCGCAACGTGAACATTCGGAATACGCGGATCGTCAACATCAATAACTATTACGGACATCCTCCCGATCGCTTTGGGCATGGGTCGCCTCGCTATGCAAATATGCGCGCGCCCGGCGGATTCACTGCCGTTTCAAGCCGCACATTGGCGAATGGAGCTCCGGTGCGAGGCACAGCCATTCGCGTTTCAGGAAGGCAATTAGCCAACGCGCCCATGGGTCGCGTGAATGTCGCGCCAACGCGGACTGCGATCCTGGGACCCGGCGCAGGACGTGCAGCGGCGGTTCCTCCGTCGCGTTCGGGAATGCGGCCTACCGTGTCGCGCGCATCGGCCTCGGCGGCCTTCGGACGCGGCGGAAATCAGAAGGGTGGCTTCAACAATCAGAAGCCCTTTGCCGGTCGGACCGAAACTGGAGCACCTTCGCGGGTCACGCCGAACGGTCCGGGACGCGGATCGAACCCCGCGATGGCGTCGAATAGCCCTCGCAATGTGCCGGGTCCGAGCGTTCGGAACTTGCCGAGTCCGGTAGCCAGCAAGGCTGGACCCACACGCAACATCCCGTCGCAGTCGGTGCGGAACGTTCCTCGTCCACCCCAGGGGGGCATGACTAGCCGCCCGGCAGCGGGCAACATCGGCGGTCGTCCACAGATGGGCGGCGAGTCGCAGGCCCGCGACACATTCTCGCCGGCACCGGCCCAGCGCTCGGTACCACGACCACCCGCCAACTTCGGTTCGCGAGCCAGTCAGCCGATGGCACAGCGCTCCGACGCAGGTCCGGCCATGCAGCCTTCGCGGAGCCGTCCCACGACAGCGGTGCCCCGCCCCAGTGGACCTGTACGGCCCGCGAGCGACTACAGCCGAATGAGCAACAATGGAGGCTCTTCGCGGCAGCCGAGTTATTCGCCGCCCAACGGTGGCGGAAACGGTGGTGCGTCGCGGCAACCGAGCTATTCGCCGTCTGATCGGGGGGGATACAGTAACTCGTCTAGATCGAGTTCGCCGCAGGACCAGTCGTCCCGGAGTGCGAGCCCGCAGTACAGTGCGCCTCGAAGTGCGGCGCCCCAATCCGGCGCTCCACGCTTTGGCGGGTCGCCTTCATACGGCTCTTCGCCGTCTTACCGCAGCTCCGGACCGTCGTATTCCGCGCCTTCCTCTCGGGGCGGCGGCTCACCGTCGTTCCGCAGTGCACCTGCCTATGGAGGAGGCAGCGGTGGCTCTCGCGGAGGTGGGGGCGGTGGTGGTTCGAGTCACGGTGGCGGAGGCGGAGGAGGCAGCAGTGGATCGGCGGGCGGCGGTCACGGCGGACGCCGTTAGCGCTAAATCCATACTTAGAAAAGAACGCCGCCCCGTTGTGGGCGGCGTTTTCGTTTTGCCGTTGTCGACCTATGGCTACATCCGTCGTCAGCCAACCTAGGCTTTTCCTGACGACTGAAGACTGAAGACTAGATCGCTACGTCATTCTCCTTCTTCTTTACCCGCACGACCGTGACCTTGGAGAACCCCTCCTCAAACGTCGGCGGCTTGAGCTTGGCGGCCATGCGCCGCAGGACGTCCTCGTCCACCACCCGATCCCTGCGCTGGTTGCGCTCCAGGCATACCTCAACCGGAACATCAAAGAAGACGGCCTGCACCTCGTATCCATAGTCTTTCGCCAATTTGATCCAGCTGTGGCGTTCGTGCGGAGTCAGGTTGGTCGCATCCACGTAGTTCAGTGGCCGGCGTGCGATGAGTCTTGCTTTCAGCATCGAACGCAAATTGGAAAATACCAGATCCTGGAATCGCTGTTCCTGGGCATCATCGAACAACAGCATGCGGACCACGTCGCTGGAGAGTGGCGCAATGTTGTGGCGCTTGAACCACGAGCTTTTGCCCGAGCCGGGGAGGCCGATGGCGAGGATTACCGCACCCTTCGGCGGACGGGCTGGGGCACTGGGCACAACCTTTGTTGGGAGTGGTTCTGCAGCAGCTTTCGGAGTCGGTGGTTCCGTCGTTTCGGCAGGTGGTGATCCGGCTGCGCCCGATCTCTGACCTTTACGTCCGCGCCCACCTCGGCTTCTGCGACGTCGCGACCGTGCCGGCGACCCGGCGGCCGATGTCTCTGAAGTTCTGGACTGTCCGCTGGACGCTTCCGATGTTGGCTCCGACGCCGTAGACACCGCGTCCGCTTCGGGCTCGCTCTGTTGTCGGTCAACCGCCGCTGCTTGCGAAGCATCTGCCTCAAAGTACGCGGGCTGCAAAGGAGCTTGCGCGGGTTCGCTAGGTTTTGGTTCCGGAGACTTTTTGCGGCGCTGCAGGCGCTCGCGCATCCATTTGCGCATGTAGCGCTTTTAACACAACGATCGCGTCAGAGCAATCTGCAGGGCGCTTGCGGAACCACGACTGCCAGCCACGGCCGCTTTGTCGGAATACAATGAGGTATGCCTACGACCCTCCCCGCCGAGATTCACGGTCAGAAATATGTCAGCCTCGCGACCTTCCGGAAGAGCGGCTTGGCTGTGCACACGCCGATCTGGTTCGCCGAAGAGGATAGCAAGTTGTACTTCATGACCCGCAGCGATTCGGGCAAGTACAAACGCATCCGAAACAACCCGCAGGTGAAGGTTGCGCCCTGCACTATCCGGGGAAAGATCACCGGGCCGGAGTTCCCTGCCCGGGTCCGATTTCTTCCGCCGGAAGGCTGGGAGCGTGCGCGAAAAGCGGTTCGCGCCAAGTACTGGCTGGCACGAATCCCATACCTGTGGAGCAAAAACAACGTCTATATGGAAATCACGCTGGAAGGATGACCATTCCGTCGGCCGCTAATCATCGCAGGTTGCACATCACGAATGGACTGTGCGGTCCATCGTTTACGCTAACTCGCTTCGCCTGATAGCATCAAAGGTTTACTGCAGGCGCCCAGTCCTTCCCATGGGGCTGGCCTCATAACTTTACGGAGGAAAAATGGCAATTAAAGTCGGTATCAACGGCTTCGGACGCATTGGCCGCAATGTTCTGCGCGCTTCGTTGAATGATTCCAACCTCGAGTTCGTGGCCGTCAACGATCTCACCGATCCCAAAACTCTGGCCCACCTGCTGAAGTATGACTCGATCCTGGGAAACCTTTCTAACAAGGTTTCGGCAGGCGCTGACAGTATTATGGTTGACGGAAAGACCATCAAGGTCTTCGCCGAAAAAGATCCTGCCAAGCTGCCATGGGAATCGGTCGGCGCACAGGTCGTGCTGGAATCAACCGGCCGCTTCACCGATGCCGAGGATGCCAAGAAGCACCTGCGCGGCCCGGTGAAGAAGGTCATTATTTCGGCTCCCGCGAAGAATGAGGACATCACGCTCGTGCTGGGCGTCAACCATGAGAAGTACGACGCCGCCAAGCATCACATCATCTCGAATGCATCGTGCACCACGAACTGCCTGGCGCCGATTGCGAAAGTGGTCAACGACAATTTCAAGATCGTCAGCGGTACGATGACGACCATTCACTCCTACACCAACGACCAGGTCATCCTGGATTTCCCGCACAAGGATCTGCGCAGGGCTCGCGCCGCTGCGGTGTCCATGATTCCTACATCGACGGGAGCGGCCAAGGCGCTCAAGCTCGTAATCCCGGAACTGGCCGGCAAGCTTGACGGTTTTGCCATGCGCGTTCCGACGCCGAACGTCTCGGTGGTCGACCTGGTGGTGTTGGTCGAGACCAAAACTTCGAAAGAAGAAGTGAATGCGGCTTTGAAGAAAGCGTCCGAAGCTGGACCGTTGAAGGGCTACCTCGCCTACGAAGAGAACGAACTGGTGTCTGCAGACTTCAAAGGCAATCCGTACTCTTCGATCGTGGATGCCCCCATGACGCTGGTAGTCGGCGGCACCTGTGTAAAGGTGATCTCCTGGTATGACAACGAGTGGGGATACTCCTGCCGCGTTCGCGACCTAATCAATTACCTGGGCTCCAAGGGACTTTAAACCAATCGGATCGGCAGCGCCGCTTGGCGGATGTCCAGGGTTTATCCTTTATGGGGCGGGCAAGACGCCCGCCACCGATACCCTCTAAGCCATCCGCACAGCCGGCGCTGCACTCACTGAGGACCAGCCATGTCCAAGCTTTCGATTCGCGATCTCCCTTTGAATGACCACCGTATTTTCATGCGGGTCGACTTCAATGTGCCGCTCGAAGATGGCCGCGTGATGGACGATACCCGCATTCGCGAGACCCTGCCCACCATCGAGTACGCACTGCGCCACGGAGCACGCCTGATTCTTGCCTCGCACCTGGGTCGTCCGAAAGGTAAACCCAATCCGAAAATGAGTCTTAAGCCAGTTGCCGAACGCCTGCGTATGCTGCTGGACAAGGAACTGGCGCGCGGGGAGAACGTTGGCTTCTGTCCGGAGTGCGTTGGGCCGGAAGCCGAAGAGGTGGCCAGCAAGCTGGAAAAGGGCCAGACGCTGCTGCTCGAAAACCTGCGCTTTCATGCCCAGGAAGAAGCCAATGACGAGACCTTTTCGAAGCAACTGGCAACGTTGGCGGAATACTACGTCAATGATGCGTTTGGAACTGCGCACCGGGCACATGCCTCCACCGTCGGAATGACGAAGTTCATGCGTAAGGCGGCGGCTGGATTGCTCATGGAGAAGGAGCTCGAATACCTCGGTAAGGCGTTACACCATCCCGAGAAGCCCTTTGTGGCGATTCTGGGGGGCGCAAAAGTCAGCGACAAGATTCCGGTGATTACGAATCTTCTCTCGAAGGTCGATTCGCTCATTATCGGCGGTGGCATGGCTTACACCTTCCTTAAGGCGCTGGGTGAGCAAGTTGGGAAATCCCTGGTTGAGGAAGACAAACTGGACCTCGCCAAACACCTGTTGCAGGAAGCCAAGACCCGCAAACTGAAATTCCTGCTGCCGATCGATCATCTGGCCGCCGAGAAGATCGACGCAAATGCCCGCGTGACCAAGGTTGATCAGGGTCAGCCCATCCCAGCCCACCTCATGGCTCTGGACATTGGGCCCAAGACCATCGAGATGTTTTCGGAGGAGATTTCTCGGGCGCGCACGATCCTATGGAATGGTCCGATGGGCGTATTTGAAGTGCAGCCGTTTTCGCGTGGAACTTTCAAGATTGCGCAGGCGGTGGCAGACAATCCGGGCGCAACCTCGATTGTGGGCGGCGGTGATTCGGTTTCTGCGGTGCGCTCTGCAGGCGTCGCCGACAAGATGACGCACATCTCCACCGGCGGCGGGGCATCGCTGGAGTTCCTAGAAGGCAAGAAGCTGCCGGGTGTGGATGCACTCACTGACAAACACTAGGCGAAGGACGCTCGGGTGAATGACTTCTCTGTCCGGCTTTCCTTCGACGGCGAAAAGTTGCTGGACCTCCACGGGCCTGCCGACATCACCAAGGAATCAACTGAGGCAATCGTAAATGCCGCCAATTCTTATCTCCTGGGTGGAGGCGGCGTTGACGGAGCGATTCACCGCGCAGGCGGACCTTCAATTCTCAACGAGTGTAAGAAAATCGTCGCGGAGATCGGACAGCTTCCCGCAGGGAAGGCTGTGGTCACCACGGGAGGAAGGCTTGCGGCGAAATACGTCATTCACACCGTGGGGCCGGTCTATGGGCACGGTGGTGGTGGCGAGGCAGAGACGCTGGCGAGTTGTTACCGGAATTCGATTCGGATCGCCGACGACCATGCCATACGTTCTCTGGCTTTTCCGTCGATCTCGACGGGGGCCTTCGGTTATCCGGTCCAGGAGGCAGCTCAGGTAGCGGTTGCAGCAACGGTCGAGGCGTTAATGTCGGCCGCGCAAGTACTTCATGCACGCTTTGTTCTCTTTGATACTGCGACGCTGAAAGCCTACCTCGGCGCCTTCGAGAAATTGCACAAGACAGGTGCCATATCTCCACTGAAGATTGAAAGAGGATCTCCATGAGGGCAAAAGTAATTGCCGCCAACTGGAAGATGTATAAAACCCCCGACCAGTCCCGGGACTTCTTCCGTGATTTCTTGCCGCTGGTTGCCGGACACGACCGCGACGAGATCGTCGTCTGCCCACCGTTTATCGACATTCCCGCAGCGGTGGACTCAGCAAAGGGTTCGAATGTAGCCATCGGAGGTCAGAATCTTCATTGGGAAAAAGAAGGAGCTTTCACTGGCGAGATCTCCATTGGCATGTTGCTTTCCGTTGGAGTCACACATGTCATCATCGGGCACTCCGAACGCCGGCAATATTTTGGGGAGACTGACGACGTCGTCAACTTGAAGTTGAAGGCAGTTCTGGAGGCGGGCCTCACGCCGATCGCGTGCGTCGGTGAGGTGCTTGAGGAGCGGGAAGCCGGGTTAACCGAGGACGTCTTGCGGCGGCAGTGCCTTCGAGCGTTTCATGCAATCTCGGCAAAGAAGGCGGCCAAGCTGGTCATTGCCTATGAGCCGGTTTGGGCGATTGGCACCGG
>Ga0137418_10001181_pt3 | contig 10332 bp, 9 predicted proteins | sample CZODoug3_1_2_16f_FD_122242 | JGI IMG/M metagenome (GOLD analysis project Ga0137418, IMG submission 122242) | Vadose zone soil fungal communities from Angelo Coast Range Reserve, California, USA - CZODoug3_1_2_16fungal (Hybrid Assembly) | ecosystem: Environmental > Terrestrial > Soil > Vadose... | reverse complement strand
CCGCCGGCGGGTTCTTCGGTCACGGCGAGCATGGCAATCTCGTTCATCGGCATATTCACGGGAGCGACGATGACAATCTGGCCTTGCGAGTCGGGATGGAAAATCGCAACGCTCATGGGCTTGCCATTTTTCGGGACAGACCATAGTTGCAGCGTGCGGGCCGCGGGCATCGCGGGCATCTGGTCACAGGTGATCGCCACGCCCATGTGCGGATGCAGGTAGGCATGCACCATGGGCATGTTCTTGTCCTTGGGCATGAGCTTCAACGGCATCGAATCCGGCGACATCATGACGGAGGCGACCTGTCGTCCCACTTCAAGCTGGTCCTGGAGCGCCTTGTTCCGCAGCGTGGCGATTTTCATCTGCCGGCGCAGTTCGGCCAACTGCGTGGTTTGATTCCCCATCTGGCGAATCGAATATCCCGTCAGAATTGCGAGTGCCGCGGCGGCAGCCCAAGCCCAAACTGGAAAAACTGCGCGGCTGGGCGGGACCTTGGCGAATTCGGTCAAGTTGCCGGACGATTTGACCGCATTCAGGACCTTGCCTCTTAACGAGAGAGGAGGCTGCGCTTCGGGCGACATCCGCGCGAGCTGAGCGACGACCCAGCGCGCTTTCTCGATTCCAGGAGTGCAATGCGGGCACACGCGCGCCAGGTGCGCTTCGATTTCTGCGCGCTCTTCACCCTCCAGCACGCCGAGCGCGTACTCTTCGTAAAGTGGAGCGAGTTGTTCGCAATCCATCACGAACGTGCCTCCTCGAGAGATTCACGAAGGCGCAGGAGGCCGCCACGAATCCAGCTTTTCACGGTCCCGAGCGGCTCACCGATGGCGGCGGAAATCTCGCTGTGCGTCATGCCTTCAAAAAACGCGAGCTCGATGGCGCGGCGCTGCGGTGCGGGAAGGGAATTCATCAGCGCGCGGACCTTTTCCGCTCGCCGGGATTGGTCCATCGCGCCTTCGGGGTCCGGCCGGACAACCGCGGAGAGCGGAAAGTCAAAATCGGCCGAATCCTCTCGGCGGCGTTGCTTCTCCCGTTTCAGGCGGAGGAAATCGAGAGCCCGGTTGCGCGCCACCGTGAACAACCAAGGTTCCAGCGGTCCACGCGCGGCCTGATAGCGCTTCGCGTTTCGCCAGAGTTGCAAAAATACGTCCTGCACGATTTCCTCGGCCGAGGCCGGCTGCTGTGAAATCCGTAGAACCAGCGAATATACGAGGCGGGCGTAGCGGTCATAGAGGGTTTCGAGCGCCCGGGAGTCGCGCTGGAGGACGCGCTCCATCAGCGACGCGTCCGTCGGCTCGTTTCCCTCCGGCCAGGTTTGTACGACCGCAAGCAGCAAAATCGCATTCCTTTTCCGCTCCTCTATCAATACGGAGGAACGGGCCGAATGGATGAGATCGGGGCCCCCTATTCAAAAACGGCATCATCTTACTACGGCCCGGGAATTTGAATGAAGGACGATCCCCCAAGTGGCGCTGGTCCAAGTCGACCTCATTCGGGTATTTTAGGGTGCATAGTGAATGTGCGTCCCTACAAGCCAGAAGACACTGCCACTCTTGCGCGCCTCTTTACGGAAACAGTTCACTCCGTCAACGCAACTGACTATTCGAGGGAACAACTTGCGGCTTGGGCTCCCGATCCTCCCGACATGGAACACTGGCGCAGGCGTTTCAGCGAGCGGATTGCTTTTGTTGCCGAACATGATTCCGAAATTGTTGGTTTTGCTACACTCGAGCCGGATGGACATCTAGATTATATTTACGCGCATAGACGTTTTCAGAGGCAGGGAGTGGCGTCAGCGCTATTTCAACGCATTGAACAAGAAGCAATATCACGCGGCGTTGCACGGATTTTTGCGGAAGCCAGCACCACGGCCCGTCCATTCTTTGAGCATGTTGGATTTAGAATGATTGCCTCGCAGAGGATTAAGCACAGGGGAATTTCATTTATCAACTTTCGCATGGAGAAATTTGTTTCGTAAGTCAATAAGGGTACCCCCGAATGAAGGTCATGCGTGGGCCACGGCTCCTACGCCTGCGACGCCAATCGACGCCAGATAGACGCGGACGGTCTCGGCCGTCTGATTTGCCTGTTCGACGCAAGAGCCAATCGAAGGACCGGACAAATAATTTCCAACGAGAAATAATCCTGGCACAGAGGATGCCGCCTCGCCGAGTGCCGAAACCGTTTCGGAATGGCCGAGGTTGTATTGAGGCAGGGCGCGAGTGTAGCGATGGACCAAGCGCGTCATGGGCGGCCCGGTGACGCCGAGGACGCGTTTGACCTCACCGCATATGATTTCCGCAATCTCATCTTCGCTCATGCCGCACAACGCAAGGTCGGTGGCGCCGCCGGCGAAGCTGGTGAAACAGGCCATGTTTTCGGGCGCGCGCTCCGGGAAGAGGGACGAGTTCCAAACCGTGCCCAGCACGCGCAATCCTTCGCTGCGCGGCACCAGGAATCCGAATCCATTTCCTGCGTTGCGAACCTGATCGCGGCGATACCCCGCGGCCACGACGGCGAGGGGCGCGTACTCGATGCGCCCGAACGGAGCTGCGAATTTGTCCGAAACGCCCTTCAAAATCTCTGATGCCGCATACACCGGTGCGGCCAGGATGATGGCGCTCGCCAAAAGTGTTTCCCGATGACCGTTCCGGGTGAGGTCCACTTCAAATGACGAATTTCCGTTCGCTTTGCCGTGGCGTGCCCCTACCACAAGCGATTCACTGAGTAGCGCATCGCCCAGCCGGGCGGCCAGCGCGCGCGGCAAAGTTTCCATTCCTCCTCGAAATGAGCAAAGGCCGGGACGGGGCGTCCCTTTTGCCGGGCGCGATTTCATCGCGCCGCGCAGCACGCTTCCATACTTCATCTCGAATTCATGGAGTTTTGGAAACGAGGCGCGCAGGCTCAACTTTTCCGGATCGCCCGCATAAATGCCCGAAACGAAGGGAGCGACGATCCGGTCCAGCAGTTCATCGCCGAATTTCCGGCGCACGAACGCGGCGATGGATTCGTCGGTTGATGGAGGTTTCGTGCGGCGAAGCATTTCCGTGGATAGCCGCCATTTCGTGCGCGCGCCGAGCAACGGTGTAGTCAGTAGAGATGGCGGCGCGAGCGGCGCCGGGACCAACTGGCCGCGAATGAGAATGTACCGCGGGGCGCGCGAGTCCGCGTACAGCAGTTCATTTTTCAGACCCAGCGCGTCAATGAGGTTGAGTAGTGGTTCGGTGGAGAGAAAGCTCTGCGGGCCGAGCTCGAAGCGAAATCCATCTTTCTCCTGCGTCGAGATAACGCCGCCGGGGCGGACGCCGGCGTCCAATACACGCACGGGAATCCCGGCCTGCTGAAGATGATAAGCGCAGGTCAGGCCGGAAATTCCTCCTCCGATGACAATCGCTGGAATCGGAGTTAGCGCCGGAATGGACACGAAACCTCGATCGGTTTTTCAGAGCGTCTTTGAAAACAGCGGGCGGCTTTCCAATTGTTGTTTTTCAAGATAGGGATCGAAGACCATGGCGATGTTGCGGATGAAGATTCGCCCCAGCAGGGACGTGCTGAGCACGCCACCGTCAAGATCGACGAGGCCGTCGGAAATAAACGGGGCGAGCCGCGCGATTTCCGCAGCGAATCTTTCGTCGAAAACGATGCCGAACTCGCGCTCAATTTCGGTCGTGTGCAAAACGCCGTGGCACAGGATGCGGCTGATGACTGTGCGGCGCAGCAAATCGTCATCGCTCAAGCGATAGCCGCGCATGGTAGCAATGCCGCGGCGTTCGACGCGTTCGCCATAGGGAGCGACATCGCGGTCATTTTGCGCATAGCAGGCGCCGATGCCGCTGATTGCGCTCACGCCCATGCCGTAGAGGTCCGCGCCGGCTTTGGTCGTGTACCCCTGGAAATTGCGGTGCAGCGTGCGCTCGCGCTGCGCTATAGCAAGTTCATCGGAAGGCCGGGCAAAATGGTCCATGCCGATGTAGAGATACCCCGCGTCCAGGAAGTGTTCGAGGCCGGCGCGGAAAATCCTAAATTTTTCCATGCCTTCGGGCAAATGCATTGCCAGGGCGCCTTGCTGTTTGCGCAGCCAGGGGACATGCGCGTAGCTGAACATGGCGACGCGATCCGGCGCCAGCGCGACCACTTGCTCGACCGTATGCGCAAAGCGCTCGGCCGTCTGCATCGGCAGGCCGTAGATCAGGTCCACATTGATGCTGTCGAAACCAAGTTGTCGCGCCCCGGCGATAAGATCGCGCGTCATTTCGAGCGGCTGGATGCGGTGAATGACTTCCTGCACCTCGGGGTGGAAATCCTGAATCCCCATGCTTAGCCGGTTGAAGCCGAGCCTGCGCAGCGCCTCGAGGTGCGCCTGCGTCGTGACGCGCGGGTCGATCTCGATGCCGATTTCCGCGTCTGGCGCGAAAGTGAACCGCTCCGCCGTGTAGCGGAAGAGTTGTTCCATCTGCTCGGGAGTTAGATACGTCGGTGTGCCGCCACCCCAGTGAAATTGGACGATGGGCCGATCGCGGGATACAAATTTGCCGACGTGCTCGATTTCCCGCTCGAGGATTTTAATGTACGGCGGCGCGACGCTGTGATCCTTCGTAATCACCACGTTACACGCGCAGAACAGGCACAAGCTCTCACAGAACGGAAGATGCATGTAGAGCGAGACAGGTGTGCGCGCCGCGTTCGCGCCAACATAATATTGTTCCAAGTCGTCCGGCCCAAAATTATCCTGCCACACAGGCGCCGTGGGGTAGCTGGTGTAACGAGGTCCCGGGCGATTGTATTTTTCGAGGAACGCTTCGGAGATTTCGAAGCGGTCCCGGTTCAGCTGAAGATGGAGGTTCGAATCGCTCATAGACGAGTCCTATTCCCGGTGGGCTCCAAGCGGAGCCCCTTCCCGATGCGTCCCTCCCGAGCGCACATCCGCCGTTACTGGAGCGTTTTGCCCCTCGTTCACAAAGGCGCGCGCATTTTCCACCGGCGTCTGTTGCAGGATTCCGTGGCCGAGATTCAGGATGTGGCCGATGCCGCCCGTTTTCTCGACGGCTTCGCGGGCCGCCCGGCGCACCCCCTCTTCGGGGCCGAGGAGGACATCCGGGTTCACGTTGCCCTGTACCGCGATGCGATTTCCGATCAGGTTGCGCACGGTTGCCAAGTCTGCGCGCCAGTCCACGCTGAGTACGGTAGCGCCCGAGTCGGCTGCCGCGCTCAACAAATGGCTCGATGCCTTTGTGTAGAGAATGACGGGTGTGTCGCCGGCGCCGATCTCTTCAATCAGAAGCTGCGTGGCAGGGAGCGCGAATTCGCGGTATTGCTCAAGCGTCAACTCGCCGACCCAGGTGTCGAATAGCTGCACCGCAGCGGCCCCAGCGGCGATCTGGGCCCTCAGGTATCGGGCTGTAGCGTGCGCTATGCGGCCCAGAAGCGAGCGGAGCAGATTCGGGTCGGCATTGAGCATTGCCTTTGCGGCGGGGAATCCGTCCTTGCCGTGACCTTCGATCATGTAACACGCCAGGGTCCAAGGAGCTGCCGCGAAGCCCAGAACCGGAACATTTGGGCCTAGTTCCCGGCCGAGCAAACGAATCGCCTCCATTAGGAAGCCTGTTTCCCGTTCCGGGTCGAACATGGCGAGTTCATGGACCTGCGCGGCGGTTCGAAGAGGCGATTCGATGACGGGGCCCTTATCGGTAAGTTCGAACGGCAACCCCATCGCGCCAGCCGGTATCAAGATATCGGAGAAAACGATGACCGCGTCCACGCCCAGGATGCGGTAAGGCTGCAGCGAAACCTCGACTGCCAGCTCGGGAGTCCTGCAGACTTCGAGGAAATTGTGCTTCTGACGCACGGCGCGGTATTCAGGCAGGTATCGTCCGGCCTGGCGCATAATCCATACGGGCACACGCTCGACAGGTTCGCAGCGGCAAGCGCTCAAGAAAAGGGCCTTGCGGTTCACGGGTTGAGCCGATTGGGTCATCAGTGGTTAGGCTAGGCGACACAATCATCATAGCAAAAGTCGGCATTGCCTGCATCGGCGCATGCGTTCGAGTGGTTACGTGCTTTCGGGTTCGGTATTTGGCTATAATCTTGGGGATACAGGTTGTAGGTGACAGGTTGCAGTTGGCAGGTTTTCTCGGATCTGCCGTTTTTCTCTGTGTTCTTTGTGCCCTCTGTGGTGAAAGGTTCTTTTGCTGCGTCAAAGAAAATCAAAGACTTAACACAGAGAACGCAGAGGCACAGAGAGCACGGAGAGTTTGAGGCATGGAAAAGACGTGCTTCACTTGAATTTTTCCTTATGACGAGCCCTTACGTACTCGCGACGCTACTGTTTTACTCGGTTAGCCTCGCGCTCTATGTCTGGAATCTGCGCGAACCGTCGCGCGTGGCAGGAATTGGCGCGACCGTGTGCCTCATTGGGGCGCTTGGTCTTCACTACCTGGCGCTACTGGAGAGGTCGCGGCTGATTCATGCCGTGCCGTATGACGACCTTTTTGGTTCCCTGTCGCTGTTCGCATGGCTGCTTGCCGCCACGTATTTGGTTCTGGAGGCCATCCACCGCCGCCAGGCCGTGGGCCCGTTTGTGTTGCCGATCGTGCTCGTGGTGTTTTTACTGGCGCACGCGAGCGAGGCGCGGCCGATTAAGGCGCCCCCGGCGCAAGGCCCGCTGTTTGCGTTTCACGTTACGCTCAACATTCTGGCGTACTCCGCTTTCGCGATTTCCTTTGTGTTGAGCGTGATATTTCTGCTGCAGAACCGGCGTCTCCGCGATCACAAGCTGGGCATGGTTGGGTGGCGCTTCCCGGCGCTCGATGTCCTGGAGCGAATGACGCGCAGCAGTGTCCTGATTGGCTGCGGGTCGCTCGCCGCCGGTATGACGGCCGGTTTCATCTGGGCGCACCGGCTGCAGGGCGTGTATTGGGATGGCGATCCAAAGGTTATCGTCACGATTTTGATTCTTGCGGCCTATATCGGCTACACATTTCTGGCGCAGACGGCCGCATGGCGTGGGGCGCGCGCGTCGGTGCTTTGCATTCTCAATTTCATGTTTGTGATTTTCAGTTACAGCATCGTGAACCGGTATCTTTCACACTTTCACCGTTACTTCTGATTGGGTGTGAACGAGAAGAACTAAGGAATTCAGGCGAGCGATTCGTAAATGGAAATTGTCCTCATCGGACTGAATCACCGCACGGCCACTGTCGAGCTGCGCGAGCGGGTCGCGTTCAGCGTCGAGCAAGCGTGCGAGGCCGCCGACCAGTTGCGTTCGCGCGGAATTCTGGATGAAACGTTGGTACTTTCCACCTGCAACCGGAGCGAACTTTACGGCGTCCCTCGCGAGTTGGCCACGGATAGCGCCGGCGCGGTGGAGCTGTTCCTCGCATCGTTTCACCAATTGGCGCCGGCTGACCTGAATGGTTCGCTGTACCGGCACCGGGACCGCAGCGCGGTGGACCATTTGTTTCGCGTCGCGGCAGGGCTCGATTCCATGCTGCTGGGGGAAGCCGAAATCCTCGGGCAGGTTCGCGAAGCCTACCGGATTGCTCTCGACCACGGCGCAACCGGCCCAGTGCTCAACCGCATGTTCCAGGGCGCCTTGGAGGTGGGCAAGCGCGTTCGCAACGAGACGGAGATTGGCACGCGGCCGGTTTCGGTAGCGTTCGCGGGCGTAAAACTGGCCGAGCGCATCTTTGGCAAGCTGAATAATCATCGCGCGTTGATTATCGGGGCGGGCGCGACCAGCGAGCAGGTCGTGCGGCATCTGTGCGACCGCGGAGTCAAACAATTGCGCGTCCTGAATCGCACGGAGGAGCACGCCGTGGATCTTGCCGCCCGATTTGGCGGGGAGGTCATCCCTTGGGAGAACTTTGCCAGTGCGCTGGAATGGCCGGACCTGATCGTAACTTCCGTGTCGGGCGCGGAGCCGATTTTGGCGCGCGCGGCGATCGAGCGCGCCATGGGGCGCCGCGGCAATCGCGCTTTGTTGATGATTGATCTCGGCGTCCCGCGCAACGTCGCCGCAGGGGTCGGCGATCTCTACAACACGTATTTGTATAACATCGACGACTTGACCGAAATCGTGGAGCAAAACAAGAAAGCGCGCCAGGCGGAAATTCCCCGGGCGGAGACCATCATCGAAGAGCAAATCGAGAAATTCATGCACTGGCAGGCCGGAGTTGCGGCCAGCGCCGTCCTCGGAGACCTTCGCACGAAGCTGGCCACCGAGCGCGAGGCGTTCCTGCGCGAACGACTTTCGTCGATATCGGATCTCTCGGAACGGGATCGCGCCCAGGTGGCCGTCTTATTCGAAGAGTTTACGGATCGCGTGGTGCTCAATCCCGCCGAGCGGCTCCGCGGTATACCGGAATTGCGCCGTAAGCTCCAGAACCTCGAAGCGCTGCGGGATCTTTTTCATCTCGACCGGGAGAAGCCTTGAAGGCACTGCGAATCGGGACCAGAGGCAGCGCGTTGGCTCTCTGGCAGGCCCGGAGCATCAGCGAAGCCCTCCGCGCCGTTGCCGGCGTCCAATCAGAACTTGTGATCGTGAAAACTTCAGGCGACAAATTCCAGCAGTCTAGCTTTAGCGAGATTGGAACGAAGGGAGTCTTCATTAAGGAACTCGAAGACGCTCTCCTCGAGCGGCGTGTAGATTTGGCCGTACATAGTATGAAGGACGTCCCCACGGAGATTCCGGGCGGCTTGACGATTGCCGCGATCTGCAAGCGGCAAGACGTCCGAGATGCGCTGCTCTCGACCAGCGGAGCGTCGCTCGATCATCTCCCTGCCGGAGCCCGCGTAGGCACGAGCAGCTTGCGCCGGAAGTCTCAGTTGCTCTACGCGCGGAGCGATTTGCAAATCCTCGACCTGCGCGGAAACGTGGATACGCGAATCGAAAAATTGAAGCGGGGAGACTACGATGCCATCGTGCTCGCCAAGGCGGGCCTGGACCGCCTGGGCCTAAGCGCGAATATCACCGAAGTGTTGTCGACCGATGTCTGCCTGCCCGCCGCGGGGCAAGGAGCGATCGGAATCGAAGCGCGCGCGGAGGATGCCGAAACCCTCGGAATACTTTCTGCATTGAACGATGGGGAAACGCGCAGCGGAGTGGAAGCCGAGCGTGCCGTCCTGGCTGGTCTGGAAGGCGGCTGCCAAGTTTCCATCGGCGCGTGGGGCCGCGTGGAGAGCGGAAACCTTGTGCTGGAAGTTGCCGTGCTTTCTCCCGATGGTGCACAACGCATGAGAGAGAAGAGTTCGTGCGCGCCGGAAGATGCCGTGGCGCTTGGCGAAAGAGTTGCCGCCAGAATGCTCGATCAGGGAGCGGCCGCGTTGCTCGCGCGCGAAGGCCGCGGAACGCGGGCATGAGCGCGGACAAGCCACTCGATGGAAAGTGCATCGTGGTCACACGCGCGGTGGAACAGTCGCGTGATCTGAAGGAACGCCTGGAAAAGCTTGGCGCAAGAGTCCTGCTGCTTCCCGCGGTGAGTTTTTCCGAACCAGCCGATACGACGGATCTCGATCGCGCCATACGTTCGCTGGAAACCTACGATTGGTTGCTGTTTACGAGCGCGAACGCGGCGCGATTTTTTGCGGGCCGATGCCGTAAGCTGGGTCGAAATCTGGAAGGTGGCGACAGGCCGCGTTGCGCCGCAGTAGGGCCCGCGACGGCCAGCGCCGCGGCAGCGGAGGCGTTCGCGATCGATTACGTTGCGAAAGAATTTGTCGGAGTGGCGTTGGCTCGCGAGCTGAGGGCGGCGCTGAGTGGGAAACGCGTCCTGCTGCCGCGCAGCGCGCGAGCCGGGCGCGACTTGCCTGATGCCCTTCGGGCTGCCGGCGCGGAAGTTACTGAGATTGTGGCGTATCATACGGGCGGTGTTGGCGCGGCAGAGCCAGGAGTCATCGAAGCAATACGCGAGGCGCGTGTGGATGTTGTATCGTTCTTCAGTCCGTCGGCTGTGGAGAACCTGTGCGCCAAACTCGGCGCGGAAGTTCTCTCGAGGCTGGCAGCGCGAGCGTTCCTGGCTGCGGTTGGCCCGGTGACGGCCAGCGCTCTGCGGAAGGCGGGCTTGCGTGTTGCGATCGAGGCGCCAGATGCTACGGACGAATCGATGACCGCGGCGATCGTAAAACATTTTTCGTCGGCCACTGCGTCCCAAATGAGGTCTTCATGAGTTTTCCCGTAGTCCGGCCGCGGCGCCTGAGGCGCAGCGAAGCGATTCGATCGTTGTCGCGCGAGACGCGTCTTTCGACGCAGGGCCTCCTTTACCCGATGTTTGTTTGTCCCGGGCGAGGCGTGCGAAATCCAATCAGCTCGATGCCCGGTGTCGCGCAGCAGTCGGT